>ERZ773180.589-NODE-589-length-21473-cov-7.947754_pt1 | contig 21473 bp, 34 predicted proteins | sample MGYA00511080_ERZ773180 | MGnify/ENA primary metagenome ERZ773180 (study PRJEB29015, sample SAMEA2738175) | human oral metagenome | biome: human oral; feature: human-associated habitat; material: saliva | place: China | collected 2178 ...
GTTGAACACTTAGAAAGTCCTGAAGTGCCTGTATCACAGCGGCAGAAACACTTCCGGCGTACTTGGCAGCATCATCAAATAAGTGTAGATCTGCTTCTGCAACATAAATATTTTTTGTGGCCATAACCATATCTCCTTATTTTTGTAACTTGTATCTGAAGTTTAGCGTCTATATGATTATGGGCATAATTATAATCATATAGAGGTATTTTGTCAAGATAGACTTTCTTTCCATCATTATGATGTTGAAGACTGTGATTCTTCACTGATACTGGGAGCCTAATATCGCCCCCACCCGTAAAACGGGTGGTTCGGGATGCGGGCTATAAGCCCGCGTTACTAGCCAAAAAGCTTCCTGGGGGCTCCGTTCAAGCCACCTTGCTTTTATCACCTGGCTGCCCCTAAAGGGGCAATTATTGGCTCAATTACCTTTGATCCGTTCCAGGCTTCGCCCCGAACGGATCCTCGTACTCCTTCACGCTCATCTTGTCTTGGAGGATATCGGCCCTCTCCTGGTCTTGGATGTACTTTCTTACCGTCGCATCATTCAATCCGACGGTACTTACATAGTATCCCTCTGCCCAAAAGTGCCTGTTTCCAAACTTATACTTCAGATTCGCATGCCGATCGAACATCATCAGCGAGCTTTTCCCCTTCAGGTATCCCATGAAAGACGATACACGAATCTTCGGTGGTATGCTCACTAACATGTGCACATGGTCTGGCATCAAATGCCCTTCTATAATCTCTACGCCTTTGTATGCGCAAAGATCATGTAGGATTTGAGCCAAATCCTTCTTGTATTGATTGTAGATTATTTTTCGTCTATACTTTGGCGTAAAGACGATATGGTACTTGCACAGCCATTTGGTATGTGCAGCACTATTTGCCTTTGGCATGAAATCACCTTTCCTTTCTCAGTAGTGGCTTGGACACCTCTATTGTACGGAAAGGTGATTTCTTTGTTAAACGATTTGTCTCCACCCGCATAGCGGGTGGTTTTTTGCTTCGCAATGGTTCACTTGCTTTGCAAGCGAACCATTCGCTCAGCAGGCTAAAGCCAAAAGCGTCAACAAACAAAAAAAACTGCCGCAATACTGCGGCAGCTTTTTCATGTTCAGTGGCATCCACTCCACCTGAACTCGCATTTGTTTTCACGCAATCATTCTTCAATCAGAATGGTCTTCTTCTCCGGCAGATTTGCCTCTGTCTTCTTCGGAATACTGAGTTTCAGGACACCCTGCTCAAACTTCGCTTTCACATCCTCTTCTTTCACATATGCGCCCACATAGAAGCTTCTCTGCATGGAACCCGAATAGCGTTCCTGCCGAATCAGCTTTCCATCCTGATCCTTCTTCTCTTCTTCCAACCCCTTTGCGGCACTGACCGTGAGATAACCGTTGTTCAGCTCCACCGCTAGCTCTTCTTTCTTGAAGCCCGGCAGATCAATGTCCAGCTCATAGCTGTCCTCTTTCTCATGCACATCGGTCTTCATCAACATTCTCGCGTGGCGACCGTACAACTTCCGCTCCGTCCGGTCCGCTCCTTTCAATGCCGGGAAATCAAACCAATCATCAAACAAATTCTCGCCAAACAGACTCGGTACTAACATACTCTTACCTCCTTAATTGTCCTCGACCCTAAGGTCGAAGCTGATTCAGGGGAAAGAGGGTGAACTCTCTTTTGCTTACTCTCTGTTCCTCTTTACAGTGCCCATTATACCTCTGTTGTTAGCACTGTCAATAGTTGAGTGCTAATATTATGTGAACCTTTTGTGAACGCTTTTATACCAGACTTTCAGCCACTGCCACTGCCAGAACACCGCAGACCAGACTCGACACCACATAGAGCAGGGCTATGGTCTGATTCCCTTTTCCGAGCAAAGTCTCTGTCTCCAGCGCAAACGAAGAGAAGGTCGTAAAACCGCCGCAAATCCCCACCTTTAGAAACAGCGTGAAGCGCGGATTGAGACTTGCTCTTGCACTCAGCGCCGCAACCAGACCGATTACAAAGGCGCCGATTACATTGATACAAAAGGTCTTTAGCGGGAACCCGTTCTGCGGATTCAGCGGCAAAAGACCGATCAGATAACGGAGCACTGCGCCGATCGCTCCGCCCATCGCTACAACGATACCATTCAGCAAAACAGACTTCCTTTCATCACAATCAAACAACACACAATGGTCGCCCGTGCGACTGTACATCTAATATCGCAAAGCAGTGGGGCGGCATCCTACCGGACACCGCCCCAAACATTAGGTCGGAACATTTACAGCTGATACAGCTTTGTATACTTCTCTTCGATGTAGTCGAGGAAGTAATTCACATCAAAGTCCTCGCCCGTGACCAGCTTCATGAGTTCAGGCGCGTCATAGCGGCAGCCGTACTTGTGAATGTGCTCCTTTAACCAGCCCATGACCACATCATACTGATTGTTCTCGAGCAGCTTGTCCACGTCCAGTTCCTTCCGCATGGTGTGCACGAACTGCGCCGCAAACGCCGTGCCGAGCGCATAGGTCGGGAAGTAGCCAAAACTGCCGCCGGACCAGTGCACGTCCTGCAGGATGCCGACTTTCGCATTCGGCACATCGACACCGAGATACTCCTTGTACTTCGCGTTCCAGGTCTTGTCGAGGCCCTCGGTCGAGATGGTGCCGTTAAAGAGCCCCTTCTCGATCTCATAGCGAATCAGGACATGCAGCGGATAGGTGAGCTCATCCGCCTCGGTGCGAATAAAGGAGGGCTTGGAAGCATTGACCGCTTTCAAGAAGTCCGCAAGGCTCACATCGCCGAGCTGCTTCGGGAACTGCGCCTTGAGCTTCGGGTAGTGATAGCGCCAGAAAGCCTCGGTGCGCGCCAGATAGTTCTCGCAGAGACGGGACTGGGACTCGTGCATGCCGGAAGAAATGCCCTCCGAGAGTATCATGCCGTCGTACTTCGGATCCACATCGTGCTCATAGTACGCGTGTCCCACCTCATGCACGGTCGAGAAAATCGCCGAGACCACGCCGTTCGGAACATACTTGGTTGTGGTGCGGCAGTCGTTCTCGCAAGTCCAGGAGGTAAAGGGATGCTCGGACTCGTTCTGGTAACCCCAGGAGGGATCAAAGTGCAGGTAGGTAAGAAGCTCATTCATAAACTTCTTCTGCTCTTCGACCGGGTACTCGAGGTGCAGGAAGTCCTCGCGGATCTGCTTTGCCGCCGTCACCTTGCGGATTAACGGGACCAGACGCTCTTTCAGCGCCGCAAAGAAGGCATCGTACTTCTCTTCCGTCATGCCGGGCTCAAAGTCATCCAGCATCTGATTGTAGACCGAGAGCTTGCTGTCGCGGTAGCCGTAGAGCTTCTTCTGACTCTCGATCACCTGCTTTAAATAGGGTTCAAAAATCGAATAGTCCGCCTTAGACTTTGCGAGAATCCAGGCATCAAAAGACTCGTTGCAGAGCTTCCGGTAGGCCACATACTCTTCCTTCGGAATGCACATGGTGTCCATGACGCCCTTATAGTAGAGCTGCACGGCGCGCTTTGTCTCGGCATCTACCTCCGGGTCGTCCTTTAACTCCTTTAAGAGCGCAATGATCTCCGGGTCGGTCTCAAGGCTAAAGAGCTCGCCCGCGAGATACGAGGATCTCTCATCGCGGTAAGCCGCACCTGCGCTCGGCGCAACCGTCTGCTTGTCAATATCGATGATATTGAGCGCCATGCTGTAGGCAGAGCATTTGAAAATCCAATCGCGGTACTGTTTCAATTTTTCCTGTGTCGTCATAGATGCTCCTTTCGAGATAAATGTGAATTGTGTCGATGAAAATCCGAGCCTTGGGGTTCGAACTTGAAGCCTTAACCTTTCCCCGCCTTTGCGAGCAGCAAACTCTCTATCATGACGCCGAGTAAGGTCTGCGCCGAAACGGTAAAATCAGGCGCCGTGATTCTCTCGTTAAAATAGGCAACGCCGCGGTCATGGTCGAGGAAGCCGTTCCGAACCAGGTACTGTTCCGCCTCATCCAGCGTAAAGGCTGCCTCGCGTAAGTCCGTATCGGAAAAGCCGTTTGCGTAATGCACGCTCTTCATGATGCGCTTTAACTTGGTGGACGGGTAGCGCTCTCCCAGTGCAAGCCTAAGGCGGGATACCAATGCCGAGAAGTTCTGCGTCTCCGGCACAGGTGCATGAAACACGGTCTCGGGGAGGATGTGCTCCTCACAGAGGTGCCGCAACAGTCGAAGTGCCTGCGTCCGCAAGAGATCCGGCTCTCCCATCTTTGACTCAATATTCCGAATGAGGGAGATGTCCGCGGGGAGCCAAGGCACCGTATACAACTCGGCTTTCGTGAGCCATCGGCCGTCCTCGGCTTCCAGTAGCTTCGGCGCTCCGCCCGAAAGCTCGCACCAGAAGCAATCCATGGAGAGATGAAACGCCGGGTAATCGTACTCGACGGTCTCGATCAAGTCGCCGAGTATGATATTCACTTCGAGTTCTTCTCTGATTTCCCGCCGAAGCGCCTGCTCCGCACTCTCTCCGGGCTCCACCTTTCCGCCCGGGAATTCCCACTGTCCCTTGAATTCCCCGTATCCTCTGGCTGTCGCAAATATGCTCTGTTTTTCCCGCAGCGAATCACAGATGACAGCTGCAACTACTTTGACTGTTTTCATAGCTTCAGTCTATCATGTTCTGCGCCAATAGCAAGACAGAGACCGCTCCCGTTCGATCACCCGAAAAGCCCGCTGTGACTCGATCTGGATAGTTCCTCTGTGCACTCGTTAAATCGGGTGGCAGTACCGACTATCTTAAACTCGTCGTAGGTGATTTCATGTGCCTGTCCCGGCTCCTCATACTTTTCGGTCAGCTTGCATCCGGCTGCGTAGAACTGCTTCCGTTCCGCTTCATGTTCCGCCCGGTACTTGGCTCCGGGCTTCTCAAACTCGGTTTTCTGCAAGCCGTCATAGACAGGCTTCAACCTCTGAAAAGCGGCGGCGCTGTCACAGAGCTACTTAATCGCTTTTATTCGTGCGGTCTGTTCATCCTGCATTTTCTTCAAGCTCTCTGTGGTAGCACTGTGTTCGCTGACACGCTGTTCCAAATCCGCAATAGTGTAAATGCCGTTTGCCCGGAGATAATTGAACGTATCGCTCATTTCTTTTAGCTTTCTGACCTTGCCTTTCTCCGGTTATTTCTTTCTGTTCTCCAAACGCTCCGGCTTATGCTGTTCCCGAGCGAGCTGTGTTTCCAGCTGCTCTCTTTCGGCTCGGAGCTGTTCAAGGGTTTCCTGTTTCATTTTTCGTGACCTCCTTTTTTTGAAAATGGGTCAAAAAAGACCGTCAACTTTTCGCACATTGCGACCAGTCAACGGTCAGTTTTTGGGTATTCCGTATTTTCAAACTTGCCGTCTGCAAACGGTTTGTCAAAACCGTTTGCAGACGGCAAGTCCACAGGGGATAAGCGCTTTCGTGACGAAACATTCGCGCTCAGGCAAGCCCCAATTATTATCGAAGACTCTGCCAATGAACAGACAGCCAATACCATACCCCATTGAAATCGCAATATCCGGGGCAGGGATTTTCTCATAAGTCTTGTCTTACTGCGTCTGCTTCATACCAATGCCGTAAAGCTGTTTCATCAGATGCTTTCCGTATCAGAACCCCAACTTGTGGAGCATTTGTTCGATCTCATTCGCTTTCAAGACCTTCCCCATTGCTACCACATTCTCGTTAATCACAAGAGCGGGCATACTCATGACGCCATATTCCATGACCTTTGCCATATCGGTAATGTATTCCACCTCAGCGGACAGCCCCATGTTTTTTACAGCTGTTTTTGTGTTTTCGTAAAGCCGGTGACAAGACGCACATCCCGCCCCCAGCACTTTGATACAGCAGATCCCATCTACTGCTTCACCGCAGCAGGAATGTGTCATACTTTCCGCCTCGCTTGCAGGACCCCCACCGTTACAAGCACAAGCAGGTGTTTTCTGTTCCGCTTTTTTCTTCCCAAAGTTAAACAATGCCATAATCATATCCTCCTGATTTTTACAAAATAAATGGTGCTATGAAGTTAAAGAAGTATCCCACAAGGATAATTCCCAATGTACAAACGCTGACAAAAATGCCCAGCAGCTTCGGTTTTACGGCTTTCCGCAGCATAATCATTGACGGCAGAGACAAGGTTGTTACACCCATCATAAAAGACAGGACAGCACCAAGCAACGCTCCCTTTGCAAGCAAAGCTTCGGCAATCGGGATTGTGCCGAAAATGTCAGCATACATCGGTACACCTGCTACTGTAGCAATGATAACGCCAAAAGGATTATTGTCTCCAAGTAGCTTTACAATGAGATCCTCCGGAATCCAGTTGTGAATCCATGCACCAATGCCAACACCAACCAACACATACGGAAATACCTTTTTCGCTGTTGCGACCACTTGTTCCCATGCGAATTTCATACGATCTTTGTAATGAAGCTGTTCTTGCGGAATATCAATCGTTTTTCCGTTTCGGATATATTCCTCAACTTGACCTTCAAGATGTAGCTTTTCAATCAGAGTACCGCCGGCAACAGCAATGACCAAACCGAAGAGAACATACAAAAGAGCAATTTTCCACCCGAATATGCTCATAAGCAATACCAAACTGCCGAGGTCTACCATCGGAGAGGAAATTAGAAACGAAAACGTAACCCCCAACGGTAAGCCGGCACCGGTAAAGCCAATGAACAGGGGAATGGATGAGCAGGAGCAAAACGGCGTTACTGTTCCGAGCAGTGCCGCAATGATGTTTGCACCGATACCATGAAACCGACCAAGTATCTTTCTGGTTCGTTCTGGCGGAAAATAGCTCTGAATGTAGGAAATCATCATAATCAATACACCCAGAAGCGCCATGATTTTCAGAACATCATAGAAAAAGAATTGAACACTACCGCCAATTCTGCTTGCCGGGTCTAATCCGCAAGCTTCAACGATGTTGCCTATTAGCCTATTGAGCCATTTCATTCCGAGAACTTCATTTTGAAAGAAATCCCAGGCTGTTTGAATTGTTTGCATATCGCAAGTTCCCTTTCATATTAAATCCAAAGATTTCGATTTGAATTTTCTGTAAAAAGTCATCGCCCTATGGGGATGACTTCTTACTTACCGCATTTGTCACAAGACTCAGCAGAAACCTGTGCGGTTGTGATTTCCTTTAGCAAGTCAATCGCTCGCTGACTTCCGGAACTGCATATTTTGTAATGCGTCCATTTTCCTTCCTCACGCCCAACAACAATGCCGGACTCACATAAGATTTTCATGTGATAAGAAAGAGAGGATTGCGGCATATCCATTTGTTCTGTCAGCACACAGGCACACTTCTCTCCGCTTTTCAGCAAATCGAGTATACGCAGTCTCCGTTCATCACCCAAAGCCTTGAACACTTTTGCGGTCTGTACATAATCTCTTTCCATGCTCCACCTCAAATCAAGTTTTCTTGATGTAAGCATATGCCTCAAATTCAAAAAAGTCAATATATCTTCGAAAAGCTAAAGTCTATTCACAATTAAATCCTCCCAAACATTTTCAGTCCGGGCGGTCTCGGTATCAATCATAAACCAACGCAAACTTCACGATAGCTTCTGCCTGTGCCGTGCAAGCGTTCATCTGCCGCACCCATTCCATTTGATTTTCGGCCTTTCGTTGCTCGGTCACGCCATACCGCTTTGCCCGCTGTAGCGCTGTATTTTCCCGGCTCTATCCTTCTGAACCCCTCTCGCGTAGGTGATTTCGGGATAACCAAAGCCGACAAGGTTCCCAAACCAAACGCATTGCAGAGCAGTTCAAAATACGTTGTCGCGATATTACAGTTTACCTTACTGTCCTCCGCCCATTTTCCCGCACAGCGTTCATGCGCAATGAAAAGATGCGGTGCACCGCAAAAAAGCAAATCGTTGTTCCGCACCGTCTTTTCGGATTCCTTCATTTTGCTGTAGAAGAAATCGTTAAAGCTATGAGTGTATACATGACGTTTTGCATCCGCCTCCATCTTTGCATAGGCAATTTTTCGAATTTCCCGAATCCGCTCCTTGTCATCGATTACGGTATATTCAACTCCCATGGAATTTCCGCCGGTCGGCGTTGCCGCCAGCGCGCGCAAAATGCGGCTGATGAGCGCAGGCTCTACGTCTCGATCCAAAAATCTACGGCAGGTCCTGCGATTGGTGATAAGTCTTTCCATAAAGGAGCCCATATCATGCGGTGCCGGCGGAAGAGAAGCTTCCGGACGCCTGTCAAAGATGGAAACGGCGCCCTGCGGACAGACCGCCAAACAATGCTGACACTTCCAACAGCCCCTCCACCCAAAGCGCTCAAGAGACTTCATTTCCGGGAAGCCGTCCTTGCCGAATTCTATCACCATGCCGGAGCATGTATTGATGCACGCTCCGCACTTGATGCATTTGTTTCGGTCAACTTTAAAATGCGTCCCGCCTTTCGATGGCAGGAATCTCCGCACGCCCCCTTTGGAATCTACAGCAGGGCATCTGCTCTGAAAGATCCTTCCTCCCCAGAATATGCCTTGATTCAAAACGCAAAAAAACTCTGCAGGCCTTAATGCACGGCTTACAGAGTTTTTTCCTTTTGTCGAATGCCCGAGCTTGCTTCCGTCAAAGATTCAGCTCATCCACGGAATAAAGCACAGCCTTTCCCGCCAGCTTTACCCGATTCCCGTCCGTCTCACAGCGCAGTTCACCGCCGCGCTCCGACGCCTGGTATGCGTTGATACAAGACTTTCCGAGGCGTTTTGACCAATACGGCGCAATCATACAGTGCGCCGATCCCGTCACAGGGTCTTCGTTGATCTTAAGCTTCGGCGCAAAGAAACGCGACACACAGTCATAGTCATTTCCCGGTGCCGTCACTGTAACGCCGACACTGCCGAGCCGCTTCATCGCCTCAAAGTTCGGTGTCAACGCGCGGACTGTCTTTTCGTCCTCGTAAACCAAGAGGAGATCCCGATCCATAAAAGCGCTTGTCGGCGCCGCTCCGAGAACCGCCGTCATCTCTTCCGTCACCGGAACCTCTTTGCATTGATACGCCGGAAAATCCATGATGAGATATGCGTCACTTTTCTCTACAAATAAGTCGCCGCTCATACTGTGAAAGGTAAGCCGCTGCGCATCGGGCTCGTAAAAGCGGAACAGGACATAGGCTGTCGCAAGTGTCGCATGCCCGCACAAATCAATTTCGCCCCCGGGCGTGAACCAGCGGAGCTCATACCCCTCTTTCGCTTTGACGGCAAACGCAGTTTCGGAGAAGTTATTCTCTCTGGTGATGTTCATCATCAGTTCGTCCGACAAATGTCGGTCCGGAACACAGACCGCCGCCTGATTTCCGTGAAATACCTTGTCCGTAAACGCATCAACAACATATTGTTTCATCTTGGTTTCTCCGCTTCATTCATTTGTCCCAAAAGCTCTTCCTCACGCTCGAACTACTTTCTTCCGGCACTCCCTCTCACAGCAACTTTTCCGTCCACTCCTCTTCTTTGAACCCCGTCAGTGCGAAGTTCTCTCCCACCAGCAGCGGCCGCTTCATCAGCATGCCGTCGGTTGCGAGCAGCGCAAACTGTTCGTCCTCGCTCATCTCTTTCAGCTTCTTGGAAAGACCCATTTCCCGGTAAGGAATGCCGCTGGTATTCCAGAAGCGCTTTAGCGGAAGACCGCTCATGGCATGGTACTTGCGAAGCTCCTCTTCGCTCGGGTGATTTTCTTTGATGTCAATCAACTCATACTTGATGCCCCTATCATCCAACCATTTGAGGGCCTTCTTACAAGTGCTGCAACGGCTGTAGCAATATACCTTCAACATTCTTATCTCCTCCGACTTAACCATTGTTTTTCCTCGCTGTCGCTGTTCCAATCATACTTCTGTCTCTCCCGCCATTTTCATGTATCGCTCCAGTTGAGCAAGCATTTTGTCCAAGCTAAAGTAGCCCGCTTCTCTTGCGACTTCCGCACCATCAATCACGGCTATGACTGTCGGAACCGATAAAATACCTTTCTGAGCCGCCTCCTCCTGATGATCTTCAATCGGGAAATAGCTATAATTCACCGTAGGATGCGCCCGCTGCCATTCCTCGAGCTTGCGCCTGATTGCCACGCAAGGCGCACAGGTCTCCGAGCCGTATTGTTTTACTTCGATTCTCATACTATGCCTCCTTGTAGATATCGCATTCTTTTTCTCTGCAGCTGCCGATAGCCTTCCGGCATACCCCAATTCTTTTCGCAATACTCCCGCAGCACATCCTGATTCACCTCATACCGCAACGGGATAGTGTAAAGGTAAAACTGCTCTCATGTAAGATTGGGCTATGTGCCTTTCGGTGGCTTCATTCCTTGAAATACCTTGACAGTCAAGAAAACTGTTTGACACTCAAGAACACTGAATGAAGCGATATTTTCCTTTCCCCAGACCGCTAACCGCTTCAACAATGCCGCTCTTTCGCAGTTTCATCAAAAGTTCGGACGCTCCGGAAGTTTTTAAACCAAGCACCTTCATGACTTCCGTCCGTCCAAAAACCGCTCCCTCCGGAAATGCTTCCCGGAGTTTCCGTATGTTTCCGACCGTTTTTGGCAAGAACTCGGCCATAACGTCCGGTTTCGCTGCTTCAATGTCCGGTTTTTTCTCGTCAATATCCGGTTTTTCCGATTCAATGTCCGGTTTTACTTCCCCAATGTCCGGTTTTTTCGTCCCAATGTCCGGTTTCATTGCCTCGTCGTTTGACCAACTGATATGCAAGGTCCGGTTCCGAAGTGGGTGATGCTCATCCAACAAAAGGTTTCGAAGAAAGAGTTCCAGAAACGCTGTCGTCTCATGAATCCCTTTTTTTAGGTCGTTATAATTTGCCCGGACAAGCGCATTGCGAAAATACCACGCATTCTCGGCAAAAACGTCGTTCGTAGCCTCAAATCCTAAGCTCCTCAAATATTTGATAAAGAATACCGCCGTCACCCGGGTATTTCCCTCTCCGAATATATGAATTTGCCAGAGCCTCGAAAGAAATACCGCGAGATGGTGAATCATCTCATCCATCGACAGCCCCTTGTACGAAAAGTTTCTTTCTTCGGAAAAATCATAGTCCAAGGTTGCTCTCAGTTCCGTTGCGCTGCCGTAAAGAACGCTTGCTCCGTCAAGAACCCACTCCTGTTTGGTAATGTTATAGTCCCTGAGGCGTCCCGCATGCGAATAAATTCCCGCAAATAATTTTCGGTGGATTGAAATGTATTCCTGCGGTGTAAAACTGAACGCTTTTTCCGAAAGAAGCTCCGCAATTCTGATAGAAACCTTATCCGCCTCCTCCGTGCGATCTTCAAAATCACTCGATGGATGCGCTTCATAATAGCTCTGCAACAGGGCATTGGCCTCTTGAAAGGTTATCTCGCCTTCAATATTGCGGACAGCCGTATGCAACAAATAGTCGGAGGTTTTTAGTCCGTCTACTGCCTGTAGACCGATTCCGGTTCGCCATGCATAGCCCTTTTTGCGTTTGTCCGGCTCAGAATCCCGCATATATTCTTGAAACGGATCCTGGTTCACAGCCCTTCACCTCCCTCACAAAAACCAAATGAGTACCTATTCCTCGATTCGATAAATCCGATTCCCGCGATTCCAAAGATACAGGATTGCGGATACCGGTGCTTTTTCCGCTTCCCAGAGCCACCCGCTATAGGTCGTCGTGTTGCCGCAATAGCCCTCGGTCACGATTTCAAATTCCGCATTCCCATATACATCCATAAACTCCCGCAGAGAAAGAGCTTTCCCGGTAAAGCGCCCCTCTCCCAGCGTTTTATTGAATATCAGCGCGCGGCACAAGCCCAAGTCACACCCCTCAAAGCGAAATTCGCCCGGGCATTCTACTTCCTCACCTTCGACACATCGAAATATACGGTCGAGCTTAAACGTCAGGGTTTTATTATGGAACTTGATTGCCTTTACCCGGCTGCTCTGAAGGCTGAAATCGGTATCCCAATTTCTATCTTGTGTAAAGTCCATTCACTTCCTCTGTCAGTGTCCTCTATGCTTCTCTTTTCGACACCGATAATAAAATATCCCCAGTAAGATCAGATTCAAAATCGTCACTACGATACTTGCTTCCATTTTGTACGTTCCGCCCGCCAGCAGCTTATTTGCGGAAGCCGTCATATTCAAGACACTCGGATAGTCATCTGCCAGTCTAACCCCTCCGAGTATTAATGCCCCGACGATATTCCATATCGCATGCGCCATGATAGGTGCAAGTATCGTTTTCTCCGACTCATATAACACTGTCACAAAAAGACTCATCGCAACAACATTGATGACCGGAATGATGCCCGCTTCGAATGCTCCGCCGTGTAGCAAAGTAAAAATCGCCGTTGTCACGATTACGGCCGCAGAAATATTGTATTGCTTTTTCAAAAGCTGATAGATGTACCCCCTTACAAGAAGTTCCTGCATGATGACATTTAGAAAAGCTGAGAGTATCCAAAGCCATAAGTGCGAGACTTCATTTTTTCCTGTGATTTCCAACTGCTTCGAAATAAGCAGAATTGACGAAGCCGCTCCGATCCAGAGGGCACCTGTGACAATTCCTGTCAATGTCCCTTTTCCGATATTTTCTTTTATTGGTATGCTTATGCTTTTCTTCTCAATCAAGTAAAAGACCACAGTAAACAGTAGCAAAGCCACCAACGGAATCATCTCCGCAAAAAATCTCCATATCGCGGGTTGACTGCTCGGAATGTCAATACTCCCGAGCAGTACAATCCACCCAATAAAGAAAACAACTATCTTCAAAATTGTAATCGACAATTTCTTCAAGCAGATTCTCCTTATGATACTTCGTGTAATAATCCGTCCGTCTCGGCAATGCAACGCTCACTTTTTTGACAGACTCTGCCCTAGAATCGCTTACCGGAAAGCGCTCTGCCTTCCCGATTTGTTTGTTATCCGATTACCCGAAGAAAGTCGTATAACCGGGATTTGCGACTCAACGGATTCTCCGCATTTCGCTTCTTTGATTCGGCTAAGCAGTCCTTCGGATTACAACGCTTCTATACCTGCGTATGAGCTAGCAAGCAAAGTATCCCGTTTGCCAGGATCAATAGGTGCAGCACAATATGATAAAAATCCGGTATCAGGCGTTTATCACTCATGGGAATGAGTCTTACTGTGCCTTGGAAGCATTCATTGTAGCCTTTCAGTTTTTGTTCGGAAGCTCCAAAGACGGTGTAGTACCAATGGCAAAAAAACTGGATTACAAACCACAACACGAGGATTGCGAACAAAATCCATTTACCTCCGGGCTGAAAAACGCGATAACTGATCAGTCCTATGCTGTACAGGCAAAGCATAAAAAACTCTGTGCTCTTGATTCCCATTCCTTCCACAAGAATTCGTTTCCCGAAGCGCCATGTGATTGTACATCCCAGAAACCATATCCAAAGAAATAATTGCATAAATATTGTCACTGTCATATTCATTGATATATCTCCACAGAGGATTTTTCGCACTCAAAAAACACATTGCCGTTTCGGAAATCAGTCCGCGCATCAGCTTTCTTCCCGCATTTGATCATCTGCCCATTGATACACCGACTCCAGTGCAGGGATCAATGTCTTTCCTCGATTCGCAAGTGAATACTCGACAGTTGGCGGTATCGTACTATATTGCTTCCTTGTAATGAACTTGTCCTGCTCCAGCTCTCTAAGGCACTTTGTCAACATGGTCGCAGTAATGCCTACAACCTTTCTCTCCAGCTCGCGATACCTGAGTGTCTGATTCTCCGCATCTGCAATGTACCACAGGATCGGAAGTTTCCACTTCTGCCCGATCAGTTCCATGGCATAAAGGATGGGGCAATCTGTTTCATAGATATTTTCTTCTTTTGGTAGCGGTTTCTTAGCCATTGTTTATTCCCATTACTATGTTATTTATAGTGGCGCAGAATATTCTTTGTAGCGGTCAAGCCTTTTTGTAACACCACTGCTTAATGGTACACTCTGCTCTCTTTTCAACCGGAGTCAGATATCCGTTATACCTGTGTGGACGTACCTGATTGTACCAATCGTAAGCAAACTCTGAAACGGCATAATCCGGTTCTGCTGCAGTTTCAAAATTATGCTGATAAACCAACTCGGTCTTTAATGTGTTGTAATAGCATTCCATCGGCGCATTGTCATACGGACATCCCGCACGGCTCATGCTTTGAGAAATCCCGAGTTCCCGGCAATGTTGTACAAACTCTGCGGAAGTAAACTGACTTCCTTAATCCGAGTGCAAAATCAGGTTCTGTGAGATAGCCCTTGCACTTGACAACGCTTTTTCAAGCGTCCGCACGGCCAGGGAACTTGTGATAAAAGAGCTGTTTTCACCGGCAACAACACTTCTGTCGTATAAATCAATGATGGAACAATTATAGCGCATGGTTCCGTTTGTCAGTGTCATATATGTGAAGTCGGTACACCAAACACGATTCGGCTGCTTAGGAGAAAAATTCCGCTTTTATAGATTCGGGAAAATTTTATGAGCCAATCCCCGATGGTACGCGGGTCTCTTTCGGCGACAAATCAAGTACAGTTGCAGTTCACGATTCATGTATTTGTGGACTGTTGTTTTGCTCACGGTGTCCCATGACACCAGGAGAAGCATGATAAAGTGCTTGAATCCGTTGACAACAATGAGCTTTCTGAGCGTGCTGACCCGCTTTCGCATTTCTGAGGTAGTTGTAATAGGCGTTTACTTCTCCTCATCCTTGTTTTGGCATTCTTCGCGATACGAGCGTACCCGGTTGGAAACAGTGGCTCCGGATATGCCGTACTCAGCCACAAGGCCGGCAATCGTGCGCTCGTCCTGAATGTGTGCACGGACAACTTTTCGTCTGGTTTCGTCTGATATTCGAGTCATGTGCTTTTCTCCTCTGCTGGCATTATACTCTATCAGGCAGAGGTGTTACAAATTCACTGTACCACTACAAAGAGCCTTCCAGAACATCTTGATACTGAAGATCCGCTCCCTCTCCGAATTTTCCTATCTTGACATAACTCCCTGTCTGCACAATCTGAGCATCACTGTAAAAAAGCAGAACAGCGGAACGTTTGAGCTTGCCATCTTTCATGATGTGTAGTTTGCTGAGCAGTTCCGCATTTGAAATATTCTGCTCAGATTCCGTCATCCGATTACTCCTCGCTGCCTCTCTTCGGAATATCTTAAAACTTTCGGCATCCAGCTCTTCTAAATGATAAGTCCAACCTCATGAGTCTTTGTCGTCCATGTCACGAGAAGATTCACCGCGAGCGTGGCGACAGATAAAAAGCTGCCCTCGAATGGAGAGCTGCCCTTGGTCAGTCATAGAGATTCATTTTGTTTAAAACCTTAAGCTGATCACGCTTTGCATAAATCACATTCAGGACATAGACCCTTCCGGATACTTCATCCAGGCGGTAGTAGATGTAGAAGTTCTTCGCAATGATCTTACGCACGCCTCTGGAGTACCATGGTTCGCGTTTCTCCGGTGCAATGCTGTCTGCCATATAGGTAAGCTTCTCCATCTCCTTGTGGATGACTCGGATGTAATTTAAGGCAACATCAGGTACCAGCAGAGTCTCAGCTATGTGATTTTTGATCTCATAAAGATCTGCTTCCGCATCCGGTGTGACGATGATTTCATAGGAGTTCACTTATCCAAGGCTCCTTTCCAGATCATCGAACACGTCTCCGAGCGGTCTGCCTTCACCTGCAACCGATTGGGCATAGCTATGCTGAAGCTTTGCGTCAAGCTCCGCATCCGACATTGCATCCAATGTTCTTGGCTCTGACGGAACAGTCAGTGAGAACGGAATGCCATGACGATAAATGATCTGGCGGTACAGAGAATTAATGACAACAGAGACAGGAATTCCAAGCTTCTGCAGGATGTCTTCTGCCTCATTCTTTACATCGTTTTCAACACGAGCGCTTACTGTTGAATCTTTCATATGATTGCACCTCCTTTTGCTTATAATGTAATTCATAGTATTGCTGATTGCAATACAAACTATATGGACTGTTTGTGAATTTTATACATTGGGAGAGGTGGTCAAAATCTCTACGACCCTTTTCTCCGGAAAATGGCGCGGAGTCTTTTACGCAAACATTGCAATACAAACAGGGTATTAAACCCTGCACCACAGAAATGGAAGTGATCGCCGACAAAATTATGAAAGGCGCACCTGCAAAGCGCATAGAGCTGCCGAACTTCACCGAAGACATGACCGACTTCGATGTTGACGACATCGGTGACGGCGTAGAGCCGGAAGGCATGGATATGCCAAGTCCGGACGATTACCTCTCTGCTCTGCAGGAGAACGGCAAGCCTCTCGGCGCAGATGAAATCTATAAGGAAACATGGCTGTGGCTCAAGGAATGCGGCTGCGAGAGGCTGGTAAACAAGCGCCTGCCCGGAAAGCACCCGACCACCGGCGCTGCAATTGCGAGCCCATTCACACAGCTTTTGATGAATTTTCAGAAGCAGGCGGAGAAGGAACAGTCCGAAGTCGATAGTCATCACCGGGAAGAAGCCATGAACAAGATCAAAGAGCTGTAGGACTTCATCGCCGGACAGGAAACCGACATCACTGAGTTCGATGAGGCTCTGGTCAAAAAGCTCATCGAGAAAATCACCGTCTTTGCCGACCACTTCACAGTGGAATTCAAGTCGGGGATCATAATCGACATCGAAGCATAAAAAAGGCTCCTCGCCGCCGACATATTTGCCGGAAGTGAGGAGTCTTGATCAGTTTTACTTCCAGTGCTTCAGTTGTGAAATATATCCATCAAACTGAGCACGTCGTTCGTTATCAGGAGTATTGTCCGGATTCGGCATATGACCTACCAAATAATCAAGTAAAGAGTCTTTTGTCTTATAAGCAAACTTTCCGTCTGCATAGCACCATTTACAAAAGTCCTCATTGAAACTTCCATCTGGTTCTTTGCTGATGATCTCGTCTTCACTCAGAGGCATACCACAGCACTGACAAATAAGCTGTCTCGGTTTGCCAAGCAGCGTATTGATTGATACGTCAAACTCTTTTGACAACAATTGGAGCGTATCCGTGTTTGGCTGCGTTTCTCCTGTCTCCCAGCGACTTACAGCCTGTCTTGTTACCATTACCCGTTCTGCAAGTTGATCCTGTGATAATCCGTGCTTCTCGCGCAGGCTTTTTATTGTATCTTGTACTGTCATTGAACTGTACCTCCATATTCTTAGTTCACATTCATTATGAACCGTATAGGCAGTTCGAACAAGCAACTCGCTGTTGCCCCCTACTTCTTTTTGTTCTTGAGAGAAGGAAGTTCCTCATACATTGCTTCCAGCAATTCCCGCAGAAACTCCTTGTTATCCACATCATCCACGAGCAGCATTTCCTTTGCGCCTTCATACGGAAGTTCCATGTCCGCATTCGGCATCATCGCCACAGCCGATTTTGTCGGTTTCACAAGAAGGCGGTCATCGTAAATGCCGCCGACAATCTTGCCGCGATGGTAAATGATGTATTCTCCCATCATCGCCCGATAGGATATATCGTCCAATTCAGACAACTGCTCTAATATGAAATCCAAGTATTCTTTGCTTGATGCCATGATTCTGCTTCTTCCGTCCTATAGCTTCAGTATAGCGATAAGTTCTTCTCCATCCATTTTGCCGGTCTCAACAAATCCGAACGAACTATATAAGTGACGAGCCGCTTCGTTTTCGGGCTCATAAGATAACCAGCAATACTCTGCCTTCCCGCAAGGAATAGAATTGATGAATTCTATTGCAAGCTTCACAGCTTCTTTCCCGTATCCATTTCGTTGATTAGACTCATCAATCATTAAACGCCAAAGGTTATAGTTTCCCCTTGCAATTTCAGGTGCATCATCCCAATAGTCATCAATATCGAATCCGATCATCAAAAAACCGACCGGCTTATCACCATCATATAATCCAAACGGAAAAGCATACCCATTTGCAGTGATAGCTGTATAGGCTTCAATAATACTGACATCATTAGGGGCGACAAAATTTCTCTGTGACTCCGATACTTTCAGCTTTAGTATATCCCAGACGTTTTTTCCGTTTACCTTTTCCAAGCGAAGCATTGTTTCTCCTCCGCAATTCGCGCTTTCACTTTCCGACATCTATCTCACAGCCACAACTATGAAACATCTAACTCGGCAACTCAACTCTCACACTTTTTGAGCCTATTTTACTTTGGATAAGTTACCGAGAAGCGTTTTGTCTGCCCGATACCAATTTTGCCCGATTGCCCGAAAACCGCAGTATACTTAAGCTTTCGCGGCTATTTCCCTTCGACCCTTGACATCAAACATACCGTCCCCACATGGCTCGATTGCTTCATCTTGATGTCGAGTGTGTAGCCAAATTCGCGTTCGTTCGCGGAAATTTATCAAGGCGTGTTTTTTTGTAAAACACACCGATTTTTACCCTTGTGCGTTCTCGGAAACAGGTCAAAGACCTTGCTCCTACTTATTATACGCAAACACACAGATTCGCCGACCGCTTCAAGACTTCGCTCTGAGGGAATATGTCCGAAAACCCGTAAAATCCCATTGCCTCAACATACCTATTCGTTAAGTCAACACTGTACATTGAATGTCCGGTTCCTCCTTTTCAATGTCCGATTTTTCATGCCAATGTTCAGTTTTTGATTTCAAGGTTCACTTTTTTATACTTCTGGTTCTTGCTGTTCGGCTTATCAGGTATCGTCATTTCAATTTTCCCTGCCTCAAGCAAAGGAACAAGATATCTCTCTCTGAAATTCTTGCTGTCAGTAAATCCAAGATAGTTCATCATCTCTCGCTTACTCCGCGGCATACTACAAAACTCAGTTAATTCCACCAGCCTTTGATCCACGTCTTGAGGGGCAACTTGATGGGTATCTTGGGTAGTCGGCCCGACTGTGGCAGTTGCCGCCTCGGAAAGGGGAATCACTGTCGTAAAAACATCTGCTTCTGCAAAGCTCGGCTCCCCGCCGGAATACATCTTCATGTACTTATAGCTGTTTCGCATACCGCTTCCCAGCTCGTCAACAAGGCCGATTTCTTGAAAAACCTTTGCTATCGGCGGATTCTTTGCAAATGGCCTGAATGTTTTCAGATTCAGGTTTCCGTGTCCATGTGCAAGGTTGGTATTTTCTGTTGTAATCTTATCCCGTTCAATAACAAGCTTCGGTATGTATCCACCGGAAAAATCACGGTGCATAAGCAGATTTGAGATAATCTCACGCAGAATTTTGTCCCTGGCACTCACCCTCTGGATGCCATCCAGAGGGAATACATCATTTAGATGCTTCTTCCCAAATTCCATCAAACGATCATAGCTTTCAATCAGGTTCGTGATCACTACATCCCTGTCATCGTATCGGTCAACATTGAACACCTGAAAATAGCGTCTGTCTTATGCTGTGGCAAAACAGACATAATACGGTTATCCGTGCCGAAAAGCAAAATTGCCGCAAGCGTGATGCCCTCTTTGTTTGTTTCCAGATCTTCAAGTATGAGTTCGCAGCTTCTTAGCATCTCTTTATCCGTCATATCAACCCACGGATGATACTCAGTATTCACTCTCGTCATTCCTGACTTCTTCGGCAATTTCTTGAATCTTTTTATTTATCTTATCCTCGTCTATCCAGTCACAGTTTCCCCAGACATCAGCTTCTGTAAAATGGACAATTCTTAATATGATTAAATTAGGCTTTTGACGCTCTAATCTTCAACTTTTTCCAGCTTTCTATTGATGGTCTTTTTCCTTCAGGTACCTGGTGTAAGCATTGGTCCATTCCTTGGTACTTATCTATCCAATAGTTCTCAGCGCTTGCTAAGCGTTGTGCATCTTTATAATAATTATCAAATACATACGGAACAGCTTCTAACACGGTAATTATAATACTCGCCTTTGGATCATTATTGGCATTTACCAAAACTTCAATGTGAGTTCCACGCTCAATCCTATTCTTATGGCATTCAACACGTGTTGGTACCTCTTCACTTTTCCCTACATATTCACATGTTCTTCTGTCGTCTTTTTCTATGAAAATTCCGTATACTCCACGCACACATTTATTAATAGACTCATCAATAATAATACCCATACATATATCTCCTTCGAATACAGCTACAGCACATGAAGTTTCGAGATATAGCTTATTGTTCTTGCTTAAAAACAATATCAATGTTCTGTTTTAGGTAAGCAATATCCTACTTTCTTCTCTCAATATCTGTTGCCATTCTAAAATTCATGTTTTCGATTCTGTTGTATCTTCTACTAATGTATATTACTCGACTATAAAGCGGGACTTTGTCTCGTCAACGCACAGTGGATCAGTTTAGTGCCTATCTTTATTTTTAACAGTATGATACCGAATATAATGCTTTTAAGAAGCGATGTACTTCAATAACTATCAGCTTCATTGTTTTTCTCATGCTATAACATATATTTAATAGATCCAGAGCTATGTTCAGGTGTGAACTTTACGTTGAAACCATGCTTTTTATAAAAATGTTCCGAGCGTTCAAAGTGTCCGCTATCGACCGATGAGAGTTGACCACGTATACACTTTGCATCAGTAGTTTTACAATACCTAATAAAGTAACGCATCAGTATCGAGCCGTTTCCCACATCATTATCCACAACCAATATATCATCGATTTGGATATAAGGCTCCTCTCCGTAACATGATACATATGATGCCATAATTCTTGGATGGTTATTAATAGCCTTATAGCGTTCACTATACAACATAAACCAGATAGCATTATCAAAAACCCATTGTACAACTAAAACCTGTTCTTTCATTTTGTTAACGTCTTCTCCAACAATAGCATGATTCTTTTCTTTTAAGATGCTATGAACAAGCTCTATCAGAATGGCTTTCTTATTCGCATTTATTTCATTCATCCTTAATGCACGTTGATAGTTATTGTCTATTTCTGATAGCTCTTTTTTAAAAAAAGTTATAAGTATCCACCATCTCAACATCTTGGTCCCTCTTATAGTTTTTAATATCCAAATATAAAATATGCAGTTGTCATGCTAATTGTTCTGTTTTTGCTGCAGTTATTATTTAAATTGCGGAACTCATATTATTCGTTTTTTTTCAAAATACTTTTCCATACACCACATTTCTTCTTTAAGAGCCAACATTTTAAATTTCATCAAATTATAATATTTTGGCACCGCCATATTTGGTCCTCCTTAATTTTGTATAAATCAGACTTGTCCGCTGCCATCTGAAAATCCTGTACTTTACCCACTAACGAAAGTGTAGAGTATACCTCTTGATGCTCCATTGTAGTGGTCAACCTTTTTTGTAACACCACTGCTTAATGGCACACTCTACTCTCTTTTCAAATGGAGTCAGATATCCGTTATAAGTGTGTGGACGTACCTGATTGTACCAATCGTAAGCAAACTCTGAAACGGCATAATC
>ERZ773180.603-NODE-603-length-21081-cov-40.345001_pt1 | contig 21081 bp, 17 predicted proteins | sample MGYA00511080_ERZ773180 | MGnify/ENA primary metagenome ERZ773180 (study PRJEB29015, sample SAMEA2738175) | human oral metagenome | biome: human oral; feature: human-associated habitat; material: saliva | place: China | collected 2178 ...
ATGCCGTCGATGACCCATCCGCCGCGCTGGTAGAGCGCTTCTATTTCCCGGTAGATTTTGAGTTCTCCGTCGTTTGAGGTGGAGAGGAATTCGCGTGCTTTGCTGTAGTCGCCGGTTTGGACGCCGTAGTTGATCCATTGGTTCCAGGCGTCCATGGTTTTGAGGATGCCGTCGGGGGTCTTGTCGCGGTATCCGTTTTCGGGGGCGTTGGGTTTGGGGACGTTCTGGGCGGGGCCTTTGGCGTCTGCTTTGCGGTATTCGCCGTTACCGGCATTGTTGCCGGCGCTGCTACTTGAGCTGCTGTTGGTGGCAGGCTTGCCGGAGGCTGTGGATCCGTCTCCTGCAGTTGTGATGTCGTGCGGCACGCAGGCGGCGAGTAGGGTGCTGAGGCTGATGAGTGTGCCGCCGGTCAGCATTGAGCGGCGGTTCAGCATGTTGGGGTTCATGGTTGGTCCTCCACATCGTTGTAGTGCATGGTCTCCCGCTTATCTCCATTATGCGCGAGCACGAACTTATACGCTCAGAAGCCACATGTGTTTCGAAAAGCTACTTCTTTAGTGGCTTTTCGAAACACATGTGGCTTCTCGGCGGATTAGAGGGGCGGAATAGAGGGCACGCAAAGGGGGCACCGCCTCCACCCCCTACGGGTAGAGAACGGTGCCCCCCTTTCAGCACGCAGAGTCAACACGCCAAGTCAGCACGCCGGGAAGCATAACGCTCCCGCCTGCAAACCTTTTAGCGGCGAGCGCGGCGTAGCTTCACCAGGCCACGGTTAATATGCGCCGCCCAGAGCGGACCCTCATACAGGAACGCAGTGTAGCCCTGCACCAAGTCAGCGCCAGCGTCCAGGCGCTCCTGCACATCCTCAGCGGTGGTCACGCCGCCAACGGAGATGATGGCGAGGTCATCGCCGATTTCGCGCTTGAGCAGGCGCAGCACCTCCAGGGAGCGGGGCTTCAGCGGCGCACCGGAAAGGCCGCCGGCGCCAATTTCCTTGACCTTGGTCATGTCGCTGGTCAGGCCCAGGCCGTCGCGGGCGATGGTGGTGTTGGTGGCGATGATGCCGTCCAGCTTCAGTTCCTTCGCCAGGGCCGCCACCTCGATCACGTCCTCATCGACCAGGTCCGGCGCGATCTTCACGGTCAGCGGTACGTGGCGGTTGGGGCATACGCGGTCTGCCTCTTCACGCACGGCGGCAAGCAGCGGGCGCAGCGACTCGATAGCCTGCAGGGTGCGCAGACCCGGAGTGTTCGGGGAGGAGACGTTGACGACCAGGTAGTCTGCCTGCGGTGCCAGGGTACGGGTAGAAATCAGGTAGTCCTCGATAGCGTTCTCGAGCTCAACAACCTTGGTCTTACCGATGTTCACGCCGATAACCGGGCGTACAGCGCCGCGGTATTCGGTTTCGAGGTCTGCGCGGGCGGCGGCAACGCGCGGGCCTGCCACTGCGGCACCATCATTGTTGAAGCCCATGCGGTTGATGACCGCCTTATCTTCCACGAGGCGGAAGAGGCGCGGCTGCGGGTTGCCGGGCTGCGCCTGACCGGTGATGGTACCGATTTCGACGTGGCCGAAGCCGATACCAGCCAGCGCGGCAATGCCCTTACCGCCCTTGTCGAAGCCTGCAGCCAGGCCGAACGGCGAGGGGAAAGTAATGCCCATGACGGTGGTTGCCAGTTCGGGTGCGGGCTGGAAGTACTTGCGCAGCGCGCGGGTGATGCCGACGTTGCGCAGGGTCTGAACGCCCCAGAAGCCGACGTGGTGTGCCTTCTCGGGGTCCATGCCCTTGAAGAAGATGTTGAAGAAGGTCGGGTAGATGCGCATTTGTTCTCCCTAGTGTTGGAGGGTGTGGGTGGTTTATGGGGCTACGAGCCGGGCGTGCCGGGTCTGTATGCCGGGGGCTACTTGTCGTTGGCGACAGCGTCGACAGCGCCACCGTAGCGGCGGTCGCGGCGCGCATACTCTTCGACAGCTTCCCAGAGGGTGCGGCGGTCAACATCGGGCCAGAGCACATTCATGAAGACGAACTCAGCGTAGGCGCTCTGCCAGAGCAAAAAGTTCGAGATGCGCTGCTCACCGGAAGAACGCAGGAACAGGTCAACGTCGGGCAGGTCCGGCTCGTCCAGGTACTTCTGGATGGTCTTTTCGGTAATGTTGCCGGGCTTGAGCTTGCCCGCCACAGCGTCCGCCGCAATGGCTGCCGCCGCGTCAGCGATTTCTGCGCGGCCGCCGTAGTTCACGCACATGGTGAGGGTGCAGACGGTGTTGTCGATGGTTTCGCGCTCGCAGTGTTCAAGCTCTTCGATGACGTTCTTCCACAGCTTGGGTCGGCGGCCAGCCCAGCGGATGCGCACACCCCAGGTCTTGAGGGTTTCCAACTGACGCTGCAGCACCTCGGTAGAGAAACGCATAATGAACGCCACTTCGCTGGGTGAGCGCTTCCAGTTTTCGGTGGAGAACGCGTAGGCGGTCACGTACGGGATGCCCATTTCGATAGCGCCCGCAACAACATCCAGCAGTGCCGCCTCACCGGCGCGGTGACCCTCGGTGCGGGGCAGGCCGCGTTCGTTCGCCCAGCGTCCGTTACCGTCCATGACGACGGCGACGTGCTGCGGAATGAACTTCTTCGGAATCGGCGGCGGGGTTGCCCCGGTGGGGTGTGCGGGCGGGGGTACGGGCTGGGTGCGTGCCATGTGTGCCTTTCTTCCCTGGCGGGTTCTCCCCCGGGGTCGTTTGCCTAGATATGCGCCAGAAATAAACCTGGCGTGCTGTTAGCTATTTTACCGTGACATAGCGCGCATGGGCGGGTGCTTCGGGGGTTATTTTGCGTCCTGGTTGACGCGTGATTGAAGCACCGGCGTGCATCTACACTGTGCGGGCGGTTCTTTACAGCGAAGGGCTTTCGTTCTCGAGGGCGCTCGCCGTTTTGAGGGGGTGTTCGAGCAGGTTCTGGGTGGTTTTCAGGTAGAGTCCCAGAATTTTGGAGGCAACCGGCACGGGTGCTGCATCAATAGTCGCCCAGGCGCGCGGATCCGCCGACGCGGTGGCGAGCGCATAGCCGAGCTCTTCGGCGCGCAGGCCGGTTAGGGGCGTGTCGGTGGCGGGTGCGCATTGGGGGCAGAGGATGGTGTGGTGCCCGTAGGTGTGGGCGGTGTGTAAGGCAATGTACCTGCCGCTTCCGCCTGTAGTGCCGGGGGTGCTAGTGTCTGCTCCGTTATCGCCCGGGTGGTCTGCGTTTACGAGCGGGTTGCCGCATCGGGTGCAGTTCTCACCAATGAGAGGCCAGCCGGCAGCGTTCATGCTGCGCGCCAGGTAGCGGGTCAGAATCCTCTGCGGCACATGCTGCCCGTGCGCAAGCGCGGCAAGCGCCCCGTGGGTCAGGGTGTAAATATCGGAGGTGCTATCGGTGTCTTTGGTGAGTACTTCCGCCAGTTCAGCGATGGTGGAGGCGCACGTGTACGCATCGTAGTTCGCCATAATCGGTGCGGTGTAGGCATGCAGGGTCACCGCCTGGGTGATGGTGTGCAGGTTGGTTCTGCCGCGGCTGAAGGACAGGTCGGTGTGCATGAACGGTTCGAGTCGCCCACCGAACTTGGAGGTGGGTTTGCGTACGGCTTTGGCGACGGCGTGGGTAATTCCGTTATCGCGGGTGAGCATGATGATGATGCGGTCGGTTTCGCCGAGTTTTTGGGTGCGGAGGATGAGGGCGGCATCGCGCCAGGTGCGGGGTTCGCTCACGGGTGTCTCCGTTCTCGGTGCATGCTCGGTGGGTATCGGGTGGTCAGGTTTTCGGCGGCCACTCTGTAGGCGTTGCGCTCAGTAGACGCTTGGTAGGCGCTCGGGTAAGAGCTACGCGGGTGGGCGGGTACGGTGTTGCGGGTATGGCTCGACCCCTGCCTCGTTACCCCGCGTAGGGGGTACCGGTCAGGGGTCGGTCCGTAACGTATGGGCGAGGCGCTATTTAGTCCTCGTACTCGATATCGTCATCGATGTCGTCTTCATCGTCGAGGATTTCTTCCAGGTCATCCTCGTCTTCGTCACCGTAGACACTCAAGGGGGTGACCTCGTTGTAGGCTTCGAAGAGGGAATCTTCGTAGGCTTCGAAGGCGTTGGCGATTTCTACGTACGCCTCATCGACGGCGGGGTCGTGCTCGCCGGTTCGGTTTACGACGGCGGTCAGGTGCGCCTCCAGCGCGTCAAGGAGGCGGGTGAGTTCGGTGCGAGGATCAATGCTCATGCCATTATTCTACTACCTACGCGCCTATGGTGTGCGCTGGGCGGTCATACGGCGGTTTAAATGCGGAACTATGAACGGGCGAGGCGCATCACACACCGTACATCAAGCACCGCATAGTACACCTCACAGATACAGTGCACAGACACAGCGAACCCGCCGTCCCCAGTCCCTCACTCTTCCCAGAGCAGGTGCCGGGTGCGGCGGGTTCTTCTGTCGGTTAGCTCAGCTTGACGCTGCGCCTACTGAATGTTTGCTTCTTGCGGGTCATGAACCGAGAGAATTAGAAGCCGGGTTTTTAGAAGCCCAGGGAAGCTGCGGATGCGCGGATTGCCTCAGCGGATGCCTTCAGCTGTGCCAGCTCAGCCTCGTTCATGGGGACCTCAAGCACGCGCTGGATGCCCTCGCGGTTCACGATGGTGGGCAGGGACAGTGCAACGTCCTTGAAGCCGTACAGCTCACCCGCAATGGTGGTGGAGACGGGCAGCACTGCGTTCTGACCGCCGAGGAATGCCTCAGCGATACGTGCACCGGAGATACCGATTGCGTAGTTGGTGGAACCCTTGCCCTCGATGACCTTGTATGCTGCGCGCATAGCTTCGGTTGCCAGTTCTGCACGGACCTCTTCGGTGAAGAGGGGCTTGCCGTCCTGCTCCCACTCGGTCAGGGGAACCATACCGATGTTTGCTGCGGACCAGACGGGGAACTCGGAGTCGCCGTGCTCGCCAACAACGTTTGCGTGAACGCTCTTGATGGAGACGCCAGCCTTGTTAGCGATCAGCCAACGCAGACGGGAGGAGTCCAGAACGGTACCGGAGGACAGCACGCGGTTTGCGGGCAGGCCGGTGATCTTCTGGGCAACGATGGTGAGAACGTCACAGGGGTTGGTGACGAGCATGATGATTGCGTTGGGGGCTACGGACAGGATGTTCGGCAGCAGCTTCTCGAGGATTGCGACGTTTGCGCCTGCCAGTTCGAGGCGGGGCTGGCCGGGCTTCTGACGAGCACCAGCGGTGATGATGACCATGTCGCAGTCGCGCAGCAGTTCGATGTCGTCGCCACCGGTTACGGTTGCTTCGTGTGCGAACATTGCGCCGTGTGCGATGTCCAGTGCTTCAGCGTGTGCGCGCTTGCCGTCGATGTCGTACAGGACGATTTCGTCTGCGGAGCCGCGGACCATAGCTGCGTATGCGGTTGCGCTACCGACGCCGCCTGCACCGATGACGCCGAGCTTGGTGGGGTTGTTGACACCGTTCATTGCTGTATGCCCTCTTTCGTGAGAGTTATCCGTGTGGTGCGAGAGGATTCTCGCGGGGTTTATGAGGAAGCGGGTGTGTGCCTCGGGGGTGAATTTCCTGAGGTGGGCGTTCTTCCCCGGTGGGCTCGCTTCGTTACTTTCTATTATGCCGCAGATTTTGCGTTTTGTGTTGGGTTATTTTGCTTTTTTAGATGGGTGCTAGTGACTTTATGGGCTATGAGGGGTGTTTTTCACTCATAAAACCAAATAATGACGTTCTGACCTTTTGAGCAAGCTCACATGTCGCTCTCACATGTCACTAAAGTAGCCCTCAACATCCACGGCACCGCCGGAAGCCTCAAAATCAGCACGAACCGCCTGCGCCAACTCGTCATCAACCAAAAAATCCAAAGCCACAGAAGCCAAACCGAACGACGCATCCAAAGCAGCATCCACCGCCGCCGGAGTGTCCGCACAGTGCGCGAACTCCACCGTGTGCATACCGGTACCCTCGGGCGCAATCTGAATTAGCGGGTGAATACCGGGCACGCGCAGGCTCACATTACCGAAATCAGTAGAAGCCGCCAGGGTGTCGCTGACCGTGCCGGGCGGGTACGGGTGGCGACCCACCGAACGCTGAGCCGAAACCCAACGCTTCAACAGCGGACGGTTCGTACGCACCGGCATGGTCATCGGCGAAGAATCCCACGTCACCTCCGCACTCACGCCAGCCATGAGCGCCGCCCCGCGCAACACCTCCTCAACCCGTCGCGACAGCGCACGCAGAGTCGGCGCGTGCTTCGAACGGATATTAATGTGCAGGCTTGCGGAGGCAGGAATCAGGTTCGGGGCGTCCCCGCCGTGGTCAATGATCGCGTGAATACGGTCGGAGCCGGGAATCTGCTGACGCAACAAACCCAAACCCTGATACGCCAGGTTCGCCGCATCCAGGGCGTTACGACCCATAAACGGGTGCGAGGACGCGTGCGCACTCACACCCCGATAGGTCACGCGGCATTCGCGGCGGCCCAACCACGCCTGATCAGCCACATCCATAAAGTAGGGGTGCACCATAATCGCGGCATCCACCTGCTCGAATGCCCCGGCGCGCGCCATCAGCTCCTTACCGGCTTCAGACTCTTCGGCGGGCGTGCCGTAGTAGAGGACCCTGCCACTGAACACCTCGGGGCCGGTGGCGAGCGCATCCGCCAGGGCAAGGAAAGCACCCAGCCCGGATACCGCAATGACGTTGTGGCCGCAGCCGTGACCGATGCCCGGCAGCGCGTCGTATTCGGAGAGAATCGCGATGGTGCGGTGCTTGGCGGGGTCGTAGTCGGCGCTGGTGAGCTCCACCTTGAACGCGGTATCCAGACCGAAGGCGGGGTACTCGATACTGAGGTTCGGGTGGGCTTCGCGGACCGCATCAACGAGCGTGCGGGAGGCAAAATACTCCTCGTAGGCAGTCTCAGGATGCGCGTGAATCGCCTTGAGAATTGCGGTCAGGGAGTCCGCGCGGGTGGAGACGGATTCGGCGAGGTCGCGGCGAATATGTGCCAGCCCGCTGTCGTCGTCGAGGTGGTGGCCCTTTCCATGACCGCGGTGCGGGCTATGGCCTTTTCCGCGACCCTTTCCGTGTCCCTGGCGCTCGCCGTGGCTACGTTCCTGCTCGGGATGCGCGTGCCCGCGCTTGCGACGGTGCTCAGCGGCACGCTTACGCTGCTCGGTTTCGAGGGCAAGGATCTCGGAGTACTCGCTACCGCGCACGCAATCAGCATCGGGCGCGTCGTAGTGGCGGGTTGTTGCGGCGGGCCGGTTCGGTGCCGTTCGATCGGAGCTGTCAGAAGTGGGCTGGGTGTGGGCGGCGGTGCCCTGTGCGTTCGCGTCAGTCATGCTTCTACGCTACCGTCTGCGCTCGCCGGGCGCTAGATGTTCGGGCGTGATGGAGTCGAAAACACTCAAAAAGAAATTTGTGTCACATAAAAGAAATTTTGTATATATCCTAGGAATCTTTGATTCATAGGAGTAGCGTTAAGCACATGGGAGCGGCAATCCAGCCGCACCCGTCACCATCCGGCGCTAGCGATGCGAATGCCGGCAGGACAGTTCACAACCGGTCCAGACCATGTCGTTTGGGCCTCTGCCATTACCGTGACAGACCCATGGATGCGAACCGTACCGGCAAGCACACACCGCAGTAAGCGCCACAACCACGCTAAGGAGCTCCATCCCATGAAGGCAGCACGCTTCTACGACCGTAACGACATCCGCATTGAAGACATCCCCGCACCCGAAGCCGCTGCGGGCGAGGTTCTGGTCAAGGTCGCATGGTGCGGTATTTGCGGTACCGACCTGCACGAATACCTGGACGGCCCCATCTTCTGCCCCCAGCACGGTCACCCCCACCCCATTTCTGGTGAGGACTCCCCCGTCACCCTCGGTCACGAATTCTCCGGTGTTGTTGAGGCACTGGGCGAAGGCGTAGACGACCTGCAGGTTGGCGACCACGTTGTTGTCGAGCCCTACATCATTCGCGATGATGTCTACACCGGCCCCGACTCCAAGGACTACCACCTGTCCAAGGACATGAACTTCATTGGTCTGGCCGGTCGCGGTGGTGGCCTGTCCGAGAAGGTCGCTGTCAAGCGCCGCTGGGTTCACAAGATCCCCAACACCATTCCCCTGGACGAAGCTGCACTGATTGAGCCGCTGAGCGTTGGCTACCACGCTGTTGAGCGTGCAGGCGAGTTCGAAGAGGGCGCATTCGCACTGGTGACCGGTGCTGGCCCCATCGGTCTGCTGACCTCCGCAGTTCTGAAGGCTAAGGGCGCTAAGGTCATCATCTCTGAGCTGTCCCCGCTGCGCCGCCAGAAGGCTCTGGACTCCGGCGTTGCTGACTACGCTTTCTCCCCCGCAGAGGTTGACGTTCTGGCTGAGATTCACAAGCTGACCGACGGCCGTGGCGCTGATATCGCGTTCGAGTGCACCTCCGTTCAGCCCGCACTGGACCTGATTCTGGATGCTCTCAAGCCCACCGGCAAGCTCGTTATCGTCTCCATTTGGGGTAAGCCCGCTTCCCTGGATGTTCAGAAGGTTGTGCTCAAGGAGCTCGATATCCGCGGCACCATCGCGTACGTGAACTCCCACCCGGAGACCATCAAGCTCGTTGAGTCCGGCAAGATTGACCTCAAGCCCTTCATCACCGGCAAGATCGCTGTGGAAGACCTGATCGACAAGGGCTTCGACACCCTGATCAACCACAACGAGACCGCTGTGAAGATTCTGGTCACTACCGACCCGGAGCGTCTGGCTGAGTAATTCAGTGTCAGCTGATGCAGCTGTTCTTCTAGCTTCCTTAGCGTAGCTAGTGTGGGGTGAGGTTCCCTTCAAGGAGCCTCACCCCACTATTTTTTGCGTGCTTTTTACCGGACATACAACCGGGCATACAAAAATCCCCGGTTCCAAAGAACCGAGAATCTTTGTATGTAGTAGTTGCCCTAAAAGGCTTTACTCCTGCTCACCAAACTGACGAATATTAATACTTGTGGGGTCACCTGCCCAACTCGTAAGTTCTGGGCATAATTCGGGATAAACATTATTGATGACTGATTCCAGTGTTGCGGTCAGGGCAATATAATCACCAACAAGACATGCATAAGAGAAAACTTGACCTGGTTTATTAATGTTACCTAACAAGGCCTCATCGTCGTCAGCATGCGCCACTTCAGAATATAAATACCTAGTACCGACGACTGCGTTTGTTACTCCAGAAGGTAATATATCTTCACCAGTCTCAATATTCGTTGCCATAAAGTGGAACCTAGTAAATGGAATATTTTGAAAAAACCATTGAAGCAGGTCTATATTTTCACGAAGGTTTTTATCCTCAGTACCTCTTCGGAGCGACTCCAATACACGTTCCCAATAGATGTTCTCCTGCTTCAGTGTAAAAGGTCTAAACTTTGTCATGGTAGCATCCATTGCATCAAAATCAGGCAAATTTGAAATTGAAGGAAAAATTATATTAAATTTTTCAGGATCTTCAGTGGCAACTATAGAAACAGTAAGTTCCATGCCCATCTTGATACAACGTGAATCTTGAGCAAGGTTGGACGAAAGCACCTTTCGACAACGTTTAACAGCTAGTTCAATTCGCCTAATATCTCCTTCCACTCCTTTAGGAATAGGGCTTGGTCTAAAGTTATCCAGATAATTACCCACGACTATCCCCTTCTTTATCTTCTTTAAGATAGCTATCAAGATTATTGCGAATTGAATTAGGCAACCTATCATACATCTCATTAATCAATTTACGGTTAATAATAAATTCATTAACTAACGCATTCAAAGAATTTGCAAGAATCCCTGGTATTCCCTCGGCATCCTCATTGAGAAATATCGTAACGGCCAGGACTTCTTCATCCTTTGAGTGGAGCACTTTATTGCCAACAGTTCTAATAATAGTAAGTGCTTTAAAAACATCTTGGCTAACAGATCGGCTTAGGAATTTAATTCTCCCATCCAACTTTGCCTCAGGAGGGAGGTTACCTTTAGTTAGTTCATAAACCAACTTCTCTGCCGCTGCGCGCATTAATGCAGCAGATGCCCTCTTAGAAACTGAAAATACAGCCGAGGCCTCTTTATATAGTTCTAAAACCCCTTCAGGCATTTCTGCACTGGGCTCCGGAAATCCTACATCTGCTGGCATCGGATAAACAAGTTTAGTACCTTCCCAAAAACTCGACTTTTTGCAACTATAGCAGATTGAGACATGCCAATTCATGTCTTCTGCCTGAACTGCAGATTCCCCAGCCGGAGCTTCCACATTTCCATCTGAGGGAGCAGGATATTCTATTGTCAACGGTTCGTATGGAGAAAATTGATTATACCCAGAGAACATTTCCTCTTCACACAGATAAAGGTCTCGAAATTTGTGCCCTGTATGCACTTTGCAATGTGGGCACATGAAGGAAACTTTCTTGTACGCTGGGAGATGGTCTTTCATTATTATTTCCTCACGCTCATACTGTACGGAATATAGATGCGAGACCAAACCTATGAGGGTAGCCTTAGATACTTCTATCCTGCACACACCGCTCACAATATGAATGGCTCACGACATCCTAGTAGAGCACCATACCACTACTTCAAGAAGAAGTAACTAACATGCCTATGCAATCAACAAAGTAGCGGTTGAGGGCATAAATTCCGCCCCATGGATTCCGGGCATACAAAAATCCCCGATTCTGAAGAACCGGGGATTATCTGTGCGCGAGGGGGGACTTGAACCCCCACCCTCTAATACGAGGACTAGCACCTCAAGCTAGCGCGTCTGCCTATTCCGCCACCCGCGCAGGTGACTTTCGAACGTTTTCCTTTCGGTGCCGTTCGAAGCAACACGTAATACTATACGGGCTTTCTGAATACTCTGCAAATCGAATGGGCATGTTCTGCGTCACATATTCAGGGTTGGTTGGTTCACCGTGCCCCCGGTGATCTTCTCGCACCGTGAGTAATATGACCGGCACGCCCACTCAACTGCCATATTTTCGGTCATAACGACTAGAATAAAAAGCATGAATAATGAGAACCTCTCCCGCGAAGAAGCCGCAGAACGTTCGGCTCTCATCAGTGTCGACACCTACGACGTGCATGTCGACCTGACTAACGCCAAGGACCCCGAATTCGAGTCCTACCCCACCGTCACCACCGTCCGATTCTCCTGCAACACCCCCGGTGCAGAAACCTTCATCGACTACATCCACCACAGCGTCGACTCCGTTAAGCTCAACGGCACCGAACTGACCCTGGCTGATGTCGTCGACGGCGCACGCATCACCCTGCCCAACCTGCAGGCAGAAAACGTGCTCACCATCCACGGTCGCTCCTACTACTCCCGCTCCGGCGAAGGTATGCACCGCTACTTCGACCCCTCCGACGGTCGCGTCTACCTGTACACCCAGTACGAGCCCTCCGACTGCCGCCGAGTCTTCCCGAACTTCGAGCAGCCCGACCTGAAGGCAGTCTTCAACTTCCGCATCACCGCACCCAAGGACTGGGTCGTCAGCTCCAACGGCGTACTCGAAAGCCAGGTCGTAGACCCCACCGACGACTCCATCACCAAGCGAGTCTTCTCCCCCACCGCAAAGATCTCCACCTACATCACCGCAATCGTTGCCGGTGAATACTTCACCGCAACCACCACCTACAAGCCCAAGAGCAAGGTCAACAGCGGTGACATCCCCCTGGTCGCATACTGCCGCCAGTCCCTCAAGCCGCACTTCGACTACGACCACATCTTCAAGGTCACCAAAAACGGCCTGGACTTCTTCCAGGACCTCTTCGACTACCCCTACCCGTACCCCAAGTACGAGCAGGCATTCGTGCCCGAATACAACATCGGCGCAATGGAGAACCCCGGCCTGGTCACCTTCACCGAAGACTACATCTTCGTCTCCGGCGCAACCGAGGACGACCTCGAAGGCCGCACCAACACCATCTGCCACGAAATGGCGCACATGTGGTTCGGCGACCTCGTCACCATGAAGTGGTGGGACGACCTGTGGCTCAAGGAATCCTTCGCAGACTTCATGGGCACCCTCGGCGCTAAGGAAGCTAACCACTTTGAGGATGCGTGGGTCACCTTCGCGAACAACCGCAAGGCATGGGCATACATGCAGGACCAGCTGCCCACCACCCACCCCATCGTCGCTGACATCCCCCACCTGGAAGCAGCATCGCAAAACTTCGACGGCATCACCTACGCAAAGGGCGCATCCGTGCTCAAGCAGCTGGTCGCCTACGTCGGCTTCGACACCTTCATCGAAGCAGCACGCGTGTACTTCAAGCGTTTCGAGTGGGGCAACACCTCCCTGAACGACTTCCTGCAGGTACTCAACGAGGTGTCCGGCCGCGACATGCAGGCATGGGCTAACGCATGGCTGCAGACCTCCGGCGTGTCCGCACTGGGCACCAAGCGCGTCTACGGCGAAGACGGCCAGCTCACCGACCTGATCCTCACCCAGGAACTGCCCGCACAGCAGCCCGCAGGTCTGGGCCGCCCCCACGTGGCAAAGCTGGAAACCTTCGCGCTGACCGACGGCAAGCTCACCTCCACCGGCCTGCTCTCCCTCGAGTACCCGGCAGAGCCCGTCTCCGAGCACCGCGTGGAGCTCACCGAGGAGCAGAAGAAGCTCGTTGGCGAAGCTGACCTGCTCATGCTCAACGCAGAAGACCACACCTACGCCAAGGTCGCCCTGACCGACGAAGACGGCCTGCAGGCAGCTATCGAAGGTGTCTCCACCCTCGAATCCGCACTCTCCCGCGGCCTCATCTGGGGTTCCCTCTGGGAGAACGTGCGCGATGCACGCCTGCCCGTCACCACCTACGTCGACGCAGTCGTACGCAACGTCTCCAAGGAACCGAGCGCATCCCTGCTGGGCACCATGGTCAACAACGCACAGGTCGCTATCGCAACCTTCTCCGCACCCACCGGCCGCGAGCGCCTCTACGACGCTCTCTACGACGCATTCGCAGCCGCACTGGCACAGGCTAAGCCCGGCTCCGACGAGCAGCTGATTCTGCTGCGCGCCCTGATTTCGGTCTCCACCAACGCGACCAAGGGTGAAGAGCTCTGCCGCGATATTGCCCGCGGTGCTTTCGAAGACACCACCGGCGATATTGCTGACGCAACCGGCATTCCTTACGACCAGAACCTGGGTTGGAGTGCACTGGGTGCGCTCGCAAGCCGCGACCTGGTGACCGTTGAGGATCTGGACCGTGCGGCTAAGTACAGCCCCTCCTCGATTTCTTCGAATGGTTACGCGTACGCGATTGCTGCCCTGCCCTCTGCTGAGCGTAAGGCTGCCGCGTACAAGACCATCATGGAAGACGAGTCGCTGTCGAACGACGCTCTGGCTTCGACCATTAACGGTTTTGCTCGCGGTCCGGTTGAGCTGCGTGAGTCCTACTACGACTCCTACTTTGAGGCTCTGCTGCCCATTTGGGCGTCCCGTTCGATTGGTATGGCGACCCGCATTGTGCGTGGCCTGTACCCGAAGGCTCCGTACAACACCGGCTCCACCGAGGGTCTGGGTGTTGAGGGTAACCCCTCCGTTGCGCTGGCTCAGCGTTGGCTGGAGGCGAACCCCGAGGCTCCTTCGGCTCTGCGTCGTCTGGTTCTGGAGGCTCAGGATCACGGCCGCCGTTCGATTGTGGCGCAGAAGTTCAACGCCTCCCTGCAGGGCTAAGCTGTATGGTTTGAGTAGCCGAAGCGGGGTGCTATGACCACCCTGTGAGGCTCTCAAGCTAATTGTTGTAGACCGCCGCTTGGCGCTCACCCGGTTGTGAACCGGGGGGTATCGGGCGGCGGTCTTTTCGCGGTTTTCTCAGCCGAAATTTTTGTTTCGTGAGGCTCTAGGCGGAGGGTTTGCGGCTCTTTAGTGCGTTGATGTGAGTCGGCGTTACCGGGGCTGATTCCCCCAAACACAAAACTATATGCACCCGGTGCTAAAAGACAGATAAATGTCACCCGTTTTTGTGAGCTGTCCGCCCTGAAAGCATGAGAGAATAGACTAGGTATCCGCTCGCTTAGACATATCAGAAGGAGTTTTCAGTGGTCGATTACGCACTCGGTGACCGCGGTAGCGTTAACATCGTCACCGATGATTACTACGAAGCAGAAACCCTCCAAATCTTTGAGGAACTGCACATCGACCGTGAACGGATCTGGTACGGTGAAGCGCGCCTGGTTCCCGAACCGGATAACCCCTACGAGCCCAATAGCATCGCCGTCTACATTGACGAATTCAAGGTAGGCCGCATGAGCGTGGAGGACTCCGCAGCGTACTGGGATTCCATTACCCGCGTGGTCGCCTCCGGCTACGAACCCATCGCGCACCTGCAGCTCTCCGCTGTTGCCGTACGCGCTGAAGGCGGCGGCATGCACGTGAAGAGCACCGGCGTGCTCTCCCTGTCCGCACCCGGCTCGCTCTTCCCCCTCAACGACGCACCGACCCGCGCGACCCTGCTGCCCCAGGGCCCGTCCATGAAGGTGCTCGACGAGAAGGAACACTCCGAATACCTGCACAGCATCCTGCCGCCCAGCGGTGAAGGCCGCGTGATCCTGACCCTGGAAGCGAACCAGCTCAAAACCTCCGACGGCCGCTTCGTTGACAGTGTTGAGGTGCGCCACGACCGCAAGCTCGTGGGCCGCCTGAGCACCCAGATGTCTGAGCAGCTTACACCCGTCATTCGTTACGCTTTTGAGAACGACCGCCTCACCAGCGCGTGGGGCACTATTCGCGGTAACACCCTCGAGCTATCGCTGACCGTTCAGGCTGCACGCCCCGCCGATATTCCGCAGGAATGGTACGAGACTCTGCCCAACAACGTTCCGGCTCTGCTGCCCGCTGGCGAAGAGTACGAGGTGCCCGCCGCATTCGTACCCACCGAAGGCGAGCGCCACTATCTGGAGTCCTCTGCACAGCAGGCTCCGAAGAGGCGTCGCGGTTTCATGAGCTCCCTGACCGGCGGTTCCATTGCTTCTGAGTCGACCCACCATGAGCCCACCGCCGAGAAGCCGATGATCGAGTACAGCCTGGAAGAAGAGGAGTACTACGAGCCGAACGAACGTGACCGCCTGGTGAACCTGGTCAAGGGTGCAGGCCTCGCCGTTCTGGTCGCCGGCCTGCTCTCGATGCTGTGGACCCCGATGCTCGGCATCCTCATCGCTATCCTGGGTGGCGCTGTTGCGGCAGTCGCCTTCTACTTTGGTCGTCAGACCTACTACGACGACTACGAAGCCTACGACGACGAGTACGAGGAAGAATACGAAGAAGAGGGAACTGCTGAAGAATCAGACTCAAAGGCATAAGATCCTCCACGACAGAACGTAAAGATACGAAAGGGCGGCTACCCACCATTACGGTGAGGTAGCCGCCCTTTCGTGCGCCCCAGCAGCTCTCTAAGCGCCAACGAGGCACCCCAGGTGTCTACATTCCGACGGCTTTTCGGGAACAGTTAAAAACCAGCGGGGGCGAAAGCCCCATCAGCTTTCACCCCCGCAAGGAGTCAGATCTTAGTCCTGGCCGTAAGTCGCCATGAACTGATCCATGCTGTCATGCTGCAAAGCATAGGACAGGTTAGCGTTCGCAGCCTGGTTCACGATAACAATCGACTGACCGTCGTAGGACCAACCCGGGCCTGCGTTCGGCAGGGTGGTCATACGCATCGTGGTGTCACCGCTGGTCAGCACCGGAGCCGCAATCTGAGCAATCTGTGCCGCATTCAGACCGGAGTCCACACGCATATAACCAGCAATAGACTCAACAGCAGACTGGAAAGAGCCCACATTATCCAGTGCACCCTTAGACTTCATCGTGTTGTACAGACCGCGCAGGAACGCACGCTGGTTACGAACACGCTGGTAGTCACCATCAGCAAACTGGTAACGAGCACGCACGAAGGCAAGTGCCGCACCGCCGTCCATGTGCTGCACACCCTGCTTGAAGGACCAAATGTTGATATCGAAGTTGAAGGGAACCTGAACATCCACACCGCCGACCGAGTTCACCAGAGCCTTGAAGCCCTCAAACTCAATCTCAGCCACGTGATCAATCTTGATACCCAGCAGGTTCTCAACGGTTGCCACCTGCAGAGAAATACCGCCGTAGTTCAGTGCCGCGTTAATCTTTGCCGCGCCGTAGCCGGGGATGTTCACCCAGGTATCACGCATAATTGAGACCAGGTACACGCCCTTACCATCAGCAGGGATGTGAGCAAGCATGATGCTATCTGCACGGGAGCCGCTCACCTGAGCTGCTTCAGAACCGGAACGGGTATCGCTACCGAGCAGCAGGATGTTCTTACCGGGACCTTTGACAGTGTTGTAGCTGTAACCGTCATCCAGGATGCCGTCGCCGTCCTTATCGTGCTCGCTCGCGTTAGCTGCAAGAGCCGCAGCAGCATTGGAGCCGTTCTCACCGTTTGCGGAACCGCCGTTACCGTTAGTGCCGTTCTTGCCGGTGTCCGAGTTGGTGACGGTCGGAGCCTTCAGCTCCGTCACGTTGAGCTTCTTAGCCTCGCCAAGCTGCTCCTTAATTTTGCTGAGGTCTTCATCCACCTTAGTGATGGAGTCAAACTTCTCGGTCTTGCTATCCCAGGTGTGGCCAGCACGCCAAATAAAGAAACCAATACCGAGGGTAATAACCAGCAGAAGAATCAGCAGGATCAGCAGAATACGCTTGACCCATTTCTTCTTCTGCGACGGTTCAGAGTGAGCGTCGCTCATTAAGTTGTCCTTTGTTTGAGGTGGTGATACGCGAGGTGCGCAGCGCATCCAGCGAAGTCTCTAGAATGCAGAGAGCCGGAGAATACCCGCCGATACGGGGCGGTGCTGGAGGGCATAGAAAATGCACAGCTCGCAAAATACTTACTCATTGTAACGCCGTCAGCCGGTCTACGCACCGGCGAACGAAAGGTTTTACATTACAACTTTCCTCACGTTCACGCGATTTATTTTGCTATGTGCCGCAGAACGCACAATGCCCCGCCTCCCTGAAAACCAAGGAGAACGGGGCATTGATTTCGCTAAAAAGCAAAACTGGGACAGAAGATTTACTTCTTGCCGAAGTTGCCGAAGCGTGCGTTGAAGCGCTCGACGCGACCTGCGGAGTCCATGATGCGCTGCTTACCGGTGTAGAACGGGTGCGACTCGGACGAGATTTCAACCTCGACGATCGGGTACTCGTTGCCGTCTTCCCACTTCTCGGTCTTGTCCGAGGTCATGGTGGAACGGGTCAGGAAGACCTTGCCGGATGCGAGGTCGCGGAACAGAACCAGGTTGTAGTCCGGGTGGATTTCTGCCTTCATTGATTACCTTCTTCTGCTACTGGATTTTGCCAGTAGCCCTTATATAGATGGAGTAGGTTTTTCGATGTGCAGCTATCGAGAAAATCTCAGAGCGCATCACCATTGTGCCCGCATTGGGCGCGCACAACCCATTAAGGGTACCACCTTCACGGATTAAATCCCAGTACGTTCCCTCACAGGCACCAACCGACACACCGCAAGGGCACCCGAAGAAGGCACTCACGCGGGTTAATAACCAGATTAGGACTCGGGTTATGAACGCGGGCGGGTCTCCCAGAACGCCACGGCGCTCGCCGCCGCAACATTCAAAGAATCCACACCGTGCGACATCGGAATCATCACCGTATCGTCACACGCCGCCAAGGTGCGGGGCGACAGACCGTGCCCCTCCGTGCCCAGAATCAGCGCAAGCTTCTCATCCCGGCGAGCAGACAGCTCCTCCAGGGTCAGCGAGTCCTCCTCCAGCGCCAACGCCGCGCTCTTAAAGCCCAGCTCGTGCAGGGTCTGCAAGTCAGCAGGCCACGACTCCAAGCGAGCCCACGGCACCTGAAAAACGGTACCCATCGACACGCGAATCGAGCGGCGATACAGCGGATCAGCGCACCGCGGAGTCACCAGCACAGCATCCACGTTCAGCGCGGCAGCCGAACGGAAAATAGCTCCCACATTCGTGTGGTCCACAATATCTTCCAAAATCGCCACGCGAGAGGCACCCTGCAGCAACTGCTCCAGAGGCTGCGGCGCCGGACGAGCCATCGCCGCCAACGCACCACGATGCAGATGAAAACCGGTCACCCGCTCCAGGTGCTCTTCACTACCCACATACGCGGGAGTGTCAGGATGGGCGCGCAAAACATCCGCCAAATCATCAGCCCACTTCTCACTCATCAGGAAAGAAACGGGCTGATGACCGGCAGCGAGCGCACGACGAATCACCTTCGAGGACTCCGCAATGTAAATACCCCACTGCGGTTCCATGGCGCTACGGAGCTTCACGTCGGTCAGCTGCGTGTAGTAGCGCAAATCCTGCTCGGGTGCCTGCGCCAGGGCCGTGACCGACTCGATGGCGTAGACACGCTCGGCACGCTCAGCGATTTGTTCGGCGCTCAGCTGCTTCGGGGCACGGCTCATGCGCGCTTGAACGCGGAGTAACGACCCGCGGAGGTGACGGTCAGAGCCAGGTCCATGTCGTAGGTTGCAGCGAGGTTCGCCTCGGTAATGGTGGACAGAATCGGGCCTGCAACGACCACGCCGCCGTCACGGATCAGCAGGGCGTGGGTGAAGCCCGCCGGGATTTCCTCGAGGTGGTGGGTGATGAGCACGGTAGCCGGTGCGTAGGGGTCAGCGGCAAGTGCGGTCAGACGCTCGACCAGGTCCTCACGGCCGGAGATGTCCATACCTGCGCCGGGCTCGTCCAGCAGCAGCAGCTCGGGGTCGGTCATGAGGGCGCGGGCAATCAGTGCACGCTTGCGCTCGCCGTCAGAGAGGGAGCCGAAGGTGCGGTCAGCGAGGGTATCGACACCCCACTCAGCCAGCAGCTCGGTGGCACGCTCGTCGTCCATGATGTCGTATTCTTCCTTCCAACGGCCGGACACAGCGTACGCTGCGGTCACGACAACGTCAGAGACCTTCTCATTGGCGGGAATCTGGGTAGCCGAAGCACCGGAGGACAGACCAATGCGCGGGCGCAGGTCGAACACGTCAACAGCGCCGAGGGTCTCGTCAAGGATTTCAACCTCGCCGCTGGTCGGGTGCAGGCGGGCTGCCGCAATCGAAAGCAGAGTGGACTTACCGGCGCCGTTGGGGCCCAGAACGACCCAGCGTTCACCTTCGTTCACAGTCCACGAAACGTTGTTAAGGATGGGGCGGCCGCCGCGAATCACGGAGACATTCTGAAGGTTGAGTACGGTGCTCATGGTTCTTCTTCCAGTGAGTTAGATGGATGGGATGCGCCCCTCACCCCGCAACCCGTGCCGGGTTATCGGAGCGGTTGGCGCACATAGTACGCGGGCACCCCACATTGGGTTCCTCGCGCAAAATCTTAGGAGCTATAGGGGGCTCAGGTCTATAGGGGTCTTAGGGGCTATAGGTGCCGCCGCGTAAAGGGGCGGCGCGCCTCATCAAATGTACCTTGTCAAGGGTGCGGGTGCATCCGCAACGGCACCTATAGCGGCAGAGTTATTAGTCGATGAAGCCGCGTGCGCCGCCGACCAGCTCAACGTGGCCGGTCTCAACGTCTGCGGTGACCATCTTCGCGATTTCCTGCGCGAACTCGTTGACGGTGTAGAGCTTACCGGCGGTTTCGCGGCGCTGCTCAATAGCGCCGGGGTGCAGGCGGTTCAGCAGGGTTGCGGTGACGGTGCCTTCAATCATGTCAGCGGACACGACGACCAGGGAGATACCCTTCTCGGAGAGTGCGGGGATCTCGGCGATCAGTGCGTCTTCGCCTGCGCGCTTGGACTCTGCGACGGGCTTGTACTCGTCCATGGTCTCAACCTCGCGGATGAAGTGCGCCTGGTGGCTGGTCACGAACACGATGCGTGCGCCTTCGGGCATCTTCTCTGCAGCCAGGCGTGCCAGGTTCAGCTGTGCGTCACGGTTCAGGCGCATTGCGTAGTCTTCGCCCATGCCGGTTTCCATGCCGCCCGAAGCGTTCAGGATCAGGTAGTCCAGAGAGCCGAAGGTCTCCACGGCGGTGTTGACGAGGTTCTGCAGGTCCTCGCTGTTGGTCACGTCAGCCTGCACTGCGATTGCCTTGCCGCCAGCCTCTTCAATAGCCTTGACGATCTTGTTCGCGCGCGGTGCCTTAGAGCGGTAGTTCACCACAATGTTCGCGCCCTCAGCGGCGAGAATCTGTGCGGTGTCTGCGCCAACGCCGCGGGAGGAGCCGGTAATGATGATGGTCTTGCCGGTCAGCTGTGCCATAGTTTTATGTCCTTAAGTCTAGAAAGGGTACGCCCACGCTCGGGCGCTTCATGCAGTCCGTACGGGTGGGGGTTAGTGACCCATGCCCAGGCCGCCATCAACGGGGATGACAGCGCCAGAAATGTAGCTAGCCTCATCGGATGCGAGCCAGCGAATCACGCGAGCGACCTCTTCCGCCTCAGCGAAGCGACCAGCCGGGATGGACGCGAGGTAGTTCTTCTTGGTCTCTTCGGGCAGAACCTCGGTCATTGCGGTGTTAATGAAGCCCGGTGCCACCACGTTAGCGGTGATGTTACGGCCGCCCAACTCACGGGTGATGGAGCGTGCCATACCGACCAGTGCCGCCTTAGATGCGGAGTAGTTGACCTGACCGGGGGAACCGTACAGACCCACCACGGAGGAAACCAGGATGATGCGGCCGCGCTTGAGCTTCAGCATGCCCTTGATGGCGCGCTGAACCACACGGAAAGAACCCGTGAGGTTGGTGTCGACCACGTCGGTGAAGTCGGATTCCTTCATGCGCATCAGCAGCATGTCGCGGGTGATACCTGCGTTGGCGACCAGCACCTCCACGGGGCCGAATTCTGCCTCAATTTCCTTGAATGCTTCGTTAATGCTGTCGGCATCGCGTACATCTGCCTTGACGGCGAAAAATTCTTCGGGGGCTTCACCGCTACGGTAGGTGATGCAGACGTTGTGTCCTGCTGCCTGGAATTCCTTGGCAATTTCGTAGCCGATGCCTCGGTTGCCGCCGGTGACCAGCACGGTCTTGGGAGTGTTCTCGCTCATGAGCTTCCTTGATGAGTCGACCCCTCGC
>ERZ773180.604-NODE-604-length-21061-cov-12.912358_pt1 | contig 21061 bp, 19 predicted proteins | sample MGYA00511080_ERZ773180 | MGnify/ENA primary metagenome ERZ773180 (study PRJEB29015, sample SAMEA2738175) | human oral metagenome | biome: human oral; feature: human-associated habitat; material: saliva | place: China | collected 2178 ...
AGTACCCAGAGTCAATCGAAATTCTAATGGGAGCAGGAATGCACTGCCTAGGCTGCCCATCATCACAGATGGAGTCACTTTCAGACGCTTGTGCTGTTCACGGAATCAGCTCAGATGCTCTTCTAGCAGCAATCAACGAAAAGCTATCAAAATAAGACAAAATCTTATATTACAATCATAACCACCGGCTTAGCCGGTGGTTTGTACTGCCCCTATAAGGGGCTTTTGCCAGCAACATCTCAAGATGTACTGAATTGTTCACCAACCGCACATCTTTTTCTACAAGCCCTAAAGGGCTATTTATTTTTATTTCCTGTGAAAGGATCTATATACTCTTTTAGACTTATCTGGTCCTCTGCTATATCTTCCTGAAGTTGTGTACGTATGTACTCCTCTATTCTTTTCTTATTCTTCCCTACTGTATCAACAAAATAGCCTCGACACCAAAAATGTCTATTCCCATATTTGTATTTTAAATTTGCATGTTTGTCGAAAATCATCAATGAACTTTTCCCTTTGAGATATCCAACAATTTGGGACACACTGTATTTTGGTGGTATCTCTACAAGCATATGGATGTGATCAGGACAACATTCTGCTTCGATTATGTGTATTCCTTTTCTTTCACAGAGAAGCCTTAATATTTTCCCTATGTCTACTCTTATCTTTCCATAAATCGCTTTTCTTCTGTACTTTGGTGCAAACACTATGTGATACTTACAATTCCACGATGTATGTGATAAACTATTCTTATCCATTTTGGATTACCTCCTTGTTTTGATATGTGGTTGGTGACCATATTTATCTTAACATAGGAGGTCTTTTTTCGCTAAAGCTTCCTAACCTCACCGGCATAGCCGGTGGTTAATTGTTCATCTCACATTCGTTCGATGAACCGCTGCTAAAGCAATACAAAATAAAACCTAAGTTGAAAAACTTAGGTTTTACAATATAGATCATTCTAAATTATGCAGTTTTCTGTCTCATTATCTCAGAATACATATCATCTACAGTCTTCATTTGCACTATCTGTTCATTGTCGATTTCTACATCGTATAACTCCTCTATATCACAAAGTATCTCAACAATATCATAGGAAGTCAGCCCAAGATCGATAATCAATTCTGATGTTCCTTTTATCTCGCCCTCATCTATATCTGTGTATTCAGCGAGGTATTTAATTAGTTTATCCATGTACTACCTCTTTCCTTATAATCTTACCTAGTCTATTCTTCTTAAAATCCTCTAATCTAAGGTTAAATTTTCTTATTTTCTTATAGTTAGGTAATTTGCTGTTAAGTTCCTCAATTTCGTGTCCTATTATGTCTTTCAAATTCATTTTATCGATGTTTTGATATGATTCTTCTAGAACTAGTTCAGCTACAAGAACTTGGTTCTTACCTAATTTTTCATCGTGTATTAAAGCTTCTTTAACCTCTTCAAAAGACTCTAACATTAATTCAAGTTCTTCAGGTGAAATATTATTTCCATCATCTAGCACAATTAGATTACTATCTCTTCCGGTAATAAAAAGATTGTTATCATCATCAATATATCCGTTATCCATGGTATTAAACCAACCCTCTGAATCTATCTGAGATTCCACATCATCTCTGCCATAACCATTCATAACTATATTGCCTTTGATCTTAATTAAGCCGTCCTCAATCTTAACTTTGCAGTACTCATCGACATTAACCTTTCCCGCAGATCCTAATGGACTTCTCTTGCTTGCACAAGAAACAACAGGAGAGCATTCCGTTATTCCATATCCGTTTAAAAGATTTATACCTAAGTTTCTATAGCTTTCTATTACATCACAACCTAAGCTTGCACCACCACAGATAATATTTCTAAGATTTCCTCCGAAAATTTTTGCAGCAACTTGTTTATTGTCTAACCCCTGTGTCTTTGATATAAAATTAATTTTCTTCAGTATTCCCTTTGCTATCATTGGCACGAAAAACATAATACCAGGTTTATATTTTATTAAAGCTTTATCAAGATTCTTTATATCATCAACAAGACAAAGCCTTATCCCCAAATAAAGCGGAGTAAGAACATTTGCAGTGATTCCAAACATATGGAAGATTGGTAATATAGGAATTGTATTATTTGCATTTTCAACAACTTCACTATCTATGACATTGGAGCAATGAGCAATATCAGAAAATATACTGTCGCAAGAAAGCAATACAGGCTTTGGAAGTGATGTAGTGCCTGATGTATATATGATTGTCGAAATCTTGTACTCTATATCACTAAAGTCAGTCTTTGTTTCTTCGCTAACTTTTTCAATAGCATCTATATCATATACTTCAATTTCCTCTCTTATCTTAGGTCTAATATATTCTTCTGCAATAACTACAGTTGCGCCTGCAAGTATAGTTGCAAGATATTCAACTATCCACTGATAGCTTAATTTGTTAGATATGAATATATTTTTTCCATTCATATCGTTTTGATAGATGATATTTGCCTTATCATATATATCTCTTATCAATTTTTTGTAGTCAATTTTGATGTCATCACATTCTACTGCAACTCCATCATATTGCTTTATCCGATCCATAAAATTAAGTATATTCATAGGTCCTCCTACAAGCAAAACATGATTATTCAACGGATTTTAACGATTCTACCATATCAATTTTTCTAACCTTTGCACTCATTATTAAATTAATTATCAAGGATGTTGCAATTACAGTTAGAGAACATATTGCAAGCAATTTGAAGTTAATAAATGCAATCCATTCAAAATTGTCAAAGCAAACTATTTTGACATAGACCTTTAAGAAAGCTGTTGATACAAAGATTCCTATAATCCATCCAATTGCAATTACAAGAATGCAATCTTTTATAACTATTCCCCTTATTTCTTTTTGCATAAAGCCCAAGACTTTAAGTGTAGCATACTCTCTAGTCTTTTCTATAAAGTTAAGTGTACCTAAGTTGTATAGTATTATTATAGTTAAAAGGAATGATGCCATTATCAAAAGTCTAACGATTGAGTTCACACTCTCAACTAGCTCATCAAGATTACTTCTCTGTCTAGCTTTAGTAATTATTGAGTTAAAGCCTCCGATATCCTTTAATTCACCTTCTGAAATATTGTTAGCTAGAATGACATTAGGATTAAATTCTCCAAAATTCTCTTCGTAGTATTTCTTTGAAACTGCTATTCCCTGAGGACTAAGAGTCTTTGTAATATTGCTGATTTTTACATTAACCCAGTCATTCTCCCCTAATAGCCTTATCTTTACGTAATCACCCTTTTTAATATTAAGCTTTGTTGCAAGCTTATGAGTTATTACTGCAGATTCATTGTCAAGGTTTATTAACTTTCCAGACATATCCTCATATCTAATGAGATTCTTATTTTCTGATGCAATAAAAATTTCCTTTTTTGTTTGACCACCGAACTTCAAATCCATTTCTGTCTCATAGTTAAGCTGTTTTTCTGTATTCACCTTAGATATGCTCCGAGAGTCAACTATAACTGCTCTAACTTCGTAGTTATACTGCTTTTCAAACACATAGTCATTAGAATAATCTATTGATTGCTTTATTCCAAGTCCTGCTACTAGTAGAACCATACCACCCATAACTCCAACTATTCCCATGACAAAACGAATCTTATTTCTGGAAATATCTCTTAGAACCCATCTCCAGTAATATGAGATTTTTGACCAAATAAAATTCGATTTTTCTATCAAAGGTTGCTTTGCTACTATGTCCATGTTGTTTGCATTTCTCATAGTTTCAGCTGGCATTCCTTTAAGGGCTTTGTTTGTAGCAAATAAGGCTGCAGACATGCAAATTAAAATTATGAGTGCAATAAGTAGATAGCTAGCATGTGCTTGAATTAAATCCCAGTGTGGCATCGTCAAAACAGTCTGCTTAACTTTCAGAAGCGATGGTGATGTCACCTTTCGTCCAAGGATTAGTCCAACTACAGATCCTAGAGCCGAAATGAAGAAACCGTAGAACGCATAGTGAAGTCTTATCGTAGATTTATTTATACCTATAGCCTTCATGGTTCCTATAATAATTTTCTGCTTTCCAATCAGCCTTACCATGGATGTGTACATTGTAAGTAGAGAGAGTAATATGAATATCATTGAAAACAAAACTGACATTTTCTTCATCTGATCTGTTTCTTTCTTAAGTGTGTTATATGAATCTAAATTCTCTCTTGTCGATGTCTTTATATAGCTTTCACCTACTACATTCTTTAATTTGCTTTCACTTATCTTAGCATCAGTTTTTAGCCTTATTTCTGTATAAAATGGATACGGACTTAATTTATTAAAATTTTCCTTACTAACAAATGCATAACCATATTTCTTATGATTAGGTATGGTTTCAGAAAAAGAGCCTGTATAATAAATATACTCTGAGTTAAGCACAAAGCCCTTAACTTTGAAGCTTTGCTGCTTCATCTTAAATTCTAGACTTATCTCATCTCCTATTTTTATATTATTTTTCTTTGCAAACTTGCTATCAAGCCATATTCCATCTGAGTTCACATCATACTTTTCTCCTTCAATAAGCTCAGGTTTTAGGCAATCAGTATTATCCATTGCATTTAATTTCACATTATTTTCCGTTCCAGAAAGCGTTGTTTGCAATGATGAAGCTAAAGTTACTTTTCTCACACCCTTAATATCTTTAAGTTCATCTTTAATATTTTCATTAAAGCCTTTTGTGTAAATCCATTGATCTGCTAAATTTGTTCTATTTGAATAATTCTTTGCCGATATACTCGCCCCATTCCAAACTGAAGCCATGCCAGAGAATATCATTATTGATATAAGTGCCATAAAGAAAACCGAAATGAACTGCATCCAGTACTTCTTTATATCTCTCAACATTTTTATTATCAGATATCCCATTACCACTCAACCTCCATTATGCTCTTTGGATGCTCATTTTTTTCTACACTTAGAATCTTGCCATCCTTAAGCCTTACTAGGTTATCTGATATTTCCTCAAGTTTGGAATTATGAGTAACTATGATAAGAGCTATCTTGTTTTCCTTGGCTGTATTCTTTAGAAGGGATAGAACTTTAGTTCCAGTCGCACTATCTAATGCTCCTGTCGGTTCATCGCACAGTAAAATCTTAGGATTTTTTACAAGTGCCCTTGCAATTGAGAGCCTCTGTAGTTCTCCTCCTGAAAGATTTGATGGAAAAAGTGACTTTCTCTTAGTTAAACCTACAGCCTCAATTACCTCATCAACATCTAGGGGATTTTTGCTTAGCTTTGCAGCTATAGCAACATTCTCCCTAGCTGTCAATGAAGGTATCAAGTTATAAAACTGAAACACAAATCCTATCGATTCCCTTCTGTATAACTCAAGCTTCTTCTCACTGAAACCTGCTACATTTTGACCATTGAATATGATATTTCCTTCAGTAGGTCTATCCATTCCTCCGAGTAAATTTAGCAAGGTAGATTTTCCCGAACCTGATGGTCCTAATATTACAGTGAACTCTTCTTCTCCTATGGCAAGATCTACCTTATCAAGAGCACGAATTTCATCGCTTCCCATTTTGTATATTTTTGAAACCTTATCAAACTCAATTAACATTTGAATTTAACTCCTTTCATTCATTTAACTACAGTATTTAAACAGTAAACAGGAGATATTTCCTCCATATCCATAACTAATTCCTATGTAGTATCCATCCTGTTCAAACCTATTCAAATCCTTGTATTCACTTATGTTTACCAGGAAATCTGCTGATAATCCATGAGCATATTTTTTCATATTATTATAGAAACATATTTCATCATTAGAACCAGCTTTAATAATACTTGACCAAGCATCTCCCCAAAAATTTGGAACAAAAAAGTTTCTTATCTCGCTTCTTTGTATTAGGTTAGCCTTGCATAAATCATCAATTAGACAATTTACCGAATGTATGAACAAAAAATAATTATCATTTGCTATATGGATATTCTTTATGTCTACTAGTTCATAACAAGACTTTTCCCTACTTATTGTCACCCCTGAAATGTTATCCGAAAACAACATGCGTTGCTCTGGTCTATCATAATAACAATTCTTTGGGAGTATATCATCGCTTATACAAAGAACATTGTTTAATTTTTTGTTATTCCTTAGTAATCTATTTGCATGTTCAATACAGCTAAACAATCCATTGCAAGCCTGCTGAGTTATACCTATATGCGGAACCGATTTATTTAGTTTATCAAGACACCTATTCAGTGGATAATCTAGAAAATATTCCATGAACCTTTTTTCGTTTAAATTAAAGTTCTTATATTCTATAAATGTGCTGTTATACAAAATATAATCTATATTCTCAATCTCATACTCTTCTATAAAGCTATCTTGAATACTCTTTTCATAGCATTCCTTATCCTTATTTGATACATAGCATCCCACATATCCGAAATTTTCAAGATTGCATTCCTCAGAAAATACAAGATTATTCGATTTAAGCATTTTTAAGTCGTAAAATTCTCCAAATCTCACATCTATATTTTTTAAATATAGTTTATGCATAGCAATAGCATTTCCTTTCCGCTCGTATCTATGACTATTTTCTTTCTCTCCGAGTTTCAACTTCCAAAGGCGCTTATTCATACATGTCCTCGATTCTAAAATCAGGAAAATACTTAAGAGCCTCATCTATGTCGCTTACAATACCGACGCATTTGGGACTTCCACAACCCTTTTGTAGGCCTGAAAGAGCATGTTGAAAATACGCATAGTTTCCACCATGTATAGCTAGAGCAATCGACTGTACGAATACACCGTATATTGAAGGTGGCCATAGATTTGAAAAATAGAAGTTCCTTTTTATATCAAAACTTTTACCAGCATGTTTCCATAACTTAGAAAAAACTTTCATAAGTATTAGAGCTATTTCACCTGCTCCTTTCGCATTCTCAATAAAGTCTTCCCTTAGCAATATTCTTTCGCCATTCTCAAACATGTGACTTGTTACTTTAATATTACTTAATTCGTAAATTTCGCCGTCTTCGTTCATGCAAATGTCATTTTTTTTAAAGTCAAATCTTACATTATACCTTAGCTTTTTATCATTTAGATTAGTAACATCAAAGAGATCTATTCCATCATCATCAATCTTTGCAAATGTACTTTCATTATATAGTTTTGCCCCAGTCTTCAAGTAATTCTCATAAAAACTTATGGCTCCTACAACTAACTCATGTGTATGCCTGCAACATAAAATTAGTGGATCTTGAATTTTTTTATTTTCAATGCTTAGCTCTTCTCCTATAAGAACCTCCTTAAGTTTTCTATTAAGAAAAAGTCTTGCACAAGGCATACCTTGAGACCCTTTAAAGTTTTCCTTTAGCTCAACTGACTTTATAGTTCTGTTTGCATTTTCAATTTCAAGGATAACTGTAGTAGGAAGCTTTGTATCAAAACCATTGATATCAGCAAGATTGCACTGCCAGCAAAGCAATGTCGAAGTTGTCTCAGACTCGGATATTTTAAATCCAAAGATTCTCTTACAAGATACATCCTTGAGATTTGTTTCTGAAATCAGACCTAAAATATCATCGTAGTTTTCTATATCCCTTCCTATCTCAAAATTGCTTTCCATGCTAATCAATCCTTTTTGAAATTTTTATCCATATACTCAAGTATTTTCATTGGGCTACTAACCTCGGTAATATCATTTGTCTCAAACTTAAACCCTGTCATATCTTCAATATCTGTTATCAAAGAATATACACTTAACGAGTCCATTCCTAGTTCTTGGAAGTCCTCTGCAGACATTATCTTTTCCTCTGTCCATCCGTATTTATCAGAAAGTAACTCTACTAACTTATCCTTATATTCCATATCATTTATTCTCCTTATATAAAACTCTCTTATCTTCAGGAATTCCCTCAATGCACCATTCCTTTAAGAGTTTTTTATCTATTTTTCCTGCAAGAATTATAGGCATTTCAGAAATGAACTCAATCTTATCTGGTTGTTTATAATTAGATAGATTTTTAAATAAATACTGTGTGATCTCACTCTTCTCGATACTTTTTCCAGCTACTGGAACAACAAAGGCTATAATTTCTTCTCCAAGAACCTCGTGGTCTCTACCAACAACTGCCACTGTCTGCACATTCGGAATTTGTAAGATTTTTTCTTCAATGTCACTAGGATATACATTGAAACCGCCTCTTATTATCATGTCCTTGCATCTTCCAACAATACTAATATTTTCTCTATCATAATATCTTGCTAAATCACCAGTGTATAACCATCCTTCATCATCAATCACGGCAGCAGTTTTTTCAGGCTGATTATAATACTCCCTCATGTTATAACCTCTTACGGCAAGCTCACCTATTTCGCCGTGTGGCACACTCTTTCTTGTATTTTGATCTACAATTTTTATTTCAACACCAGGAATAGCTCTTCCCACCGTATTCATTCTCACATCTAACGGGTCGCCAATTCTTGTCATTGTTACAACACTTGTTCCTTCTATAAGTCCATAGGCATTTAAAAGTTCACAGTTTAACTTTTCCTCAATTCTCTGCGCAAGCTCAGGACTGCATAGGGATCCAGAAACTACAAGTTTCTTTAATCCACTAAACTTTGTGAAATTAATTATTCTACAGTTTAATAGTAAGGTCCACATAGTCGGCTGGGTATGCAATATCGTATCCTCAGCTTTTGATACTTCTCTTAGAATATCGTTAGGATTGAAGCTTGAAATCATCTTAAACCTTTCCTCTGTGCAGAAGTTTATCAAAAGACTAAGGAATCCCTGAGCTGAGTACAATGGTGCAATGGAAAATGGTCTATCCACATCCTCTGACCAAAGCTTCGTACTATATAGTGAAATCTTAACTATATCATTGTTCTTTAGAACTACTCCCTTAGGCATTCCAGTTGTTCCAGAAGTGTACGAAATCATTGCATCATCATTTGCATCTATTTCTTCAAGATTTTCTATACCATCAAAGTCTGATTTAAGAAGTTCATCAAAACATAAACCTTTATGTCCATAATGGTTTTCACCCATATAAATTACCTTATCAAGTTTGTAATCATGATCTTCTATTTCATCAACAACCTCATGCGGAGCCATAGTTCCAACAAGTTCTTCGGTTATCAAAACTTTTGCTTGGCAATCTCTCAAAATATTTTCTATCTCGCCAGACTTCCATCTATTATTTATCGGCACAGGGAGTGCTCCTACATAAAAGAGTGCAAAATACGAATAGATGTACTCTATTCTGTTATTCAAAAGTATCGCTACCTTCGTACCCTTCCCGATTCCCATCTTCAAAAAGCTAGCTGAAATACTTTTGATATGGTTTAATAGCTGATTATAGTTAATTAGCTCTTTATCGAATAAAATTGCGTTTTTAACGCTGTTTTCTGTACATATGGTATCTATCAAAGTCCTAAGTGTATAATCCCCTACACCCCTTAAATTATTAATTGTATCAGCAATGGCAATTGGACTTTCAATTAACTTCAAATCAAGATTAGCTAGGTTAAATTTAACATTAAAATATTTTTCGAGTTCAAAGATCATATTTACTAGCTGAAGTGAGTCAAGTACACCACTTTGAACAAAAGGTATCGTTGCAGGTATTTCTACACCAGGAACAATTTTTTCATTTAGGAACTTTATAACTTGTCTTTCTGTTACTACATTCATCTTCGTTCACCATAAAACCCTTATAATTTCATCGTCAGTGTTGCCATACTGATTCCGTTTCCAAAACCGAACAGAACAATCTGTTGACCGCTATTTAGAGAGATTCTCTTTTCTTCAAGTGCCATAGATATTGCAATAGGAATTGACGCACAGCCATTGTTGCCAAGAAACTCAACCTGATCAACCATTTTTTCCTTAGGTAGTTCAAGCATCTCGCAAGCCTTTACTGTAAGGTACTTAGTTATCTGATGAGGTATAAACAGTGATACTTTATCCTTATCAATGTCTAGCTCAGTAAATGTAGAACTATAAAACTCTATTGATCTTGCAAAATTTGTCTTAATCATCTCCTTTGTTTCATTTTGGAAGTAGAACATATCAACATCATGAGCATGCATTGTTCCTCCACCCCAAAGAACACCATCATCCCAATAGCATCCTACTGACTTAAATTTTGATTTATATATATCTTCGCAGCATTTTTCTGCTCTAAGTACAATTGCACCACCACCATCTCCAATTGCAAAGGTTGCATTAGCATTTTGTATCTCTTCTGCTGTCTTATAGTTTGTTTGAAGGAATCTGCTCAAAACTTCCCCCGCAACAATAAGAACTGTATTTGCTCTCTCAGTCTCTATATACATATTTGCTATTTCAATTCCAGTTAAAAATCCATTGCAAGCATTTTTCACATCATAGCAATTTGCATTTTTGCATCCTAGCTCATTTTGAATTTTCATAGCTGTCGCAGGTTCCATAAAATCCTGAGTAATAGAACAAAACAGGAGTAGATCTACATCATCTGCTGTAATATTTGCTTTTTCAAGCGCCATTTTACCCGCTTTAATAGCATAGTCGGAGGAGTTCTCATGATCTTCTGCAAACCTTCTCTCCCTTACTCCACTTAGAAGCGTCGACATTCCTTTTCTAATATTAAACTTGTCAAAGTTCATCTTTGCCTCTAGTTCATCAGATGTAACTATTCTGCTTGGTAGCGCATGTCCTGCGCCAATTATCTTTGCTTGATATTTCATATATTCCTCCATACCTATAGGCTTACATATTTTCTTATCTCTTCAATTGTATCTTCATCCCACTTGCTTACATCTAGTCCCTTCTGTGATAGGAATGCATATACTAGTCTTTCGACACCAAATGCAAAGCAAGATGTGTAGCAATACTCTCCATTTGCTTTTTTGATATTGTATGGCTTTGTAAAATGCGTTCTATGATAATTCACAGATGCGCATGATATGTATTCATCATTATTTGGAATTAAAAACTTGTATTCTAGTTTTGAATTTCCTATCATCTGGAAATACTTTAGTTTCTTGTAGTTGCTAGCAAAGAATGAATCATTTGCGGTTTCACATTTTGAATTCAGAGAAAATTTGTCTATCCAAAACTCAACAAGTTTCTTTGATTCATCAATATATGACTGCATTTTTTCTCCTTCGCCAACGAACACATACTCCTTCATATAAAATTCGTTTAGTCTGCTAAGCTCTTTGATATTTGATTCTTCATTTCTGAAGCATTTACCAGATACAAGAAAACATCTAACCTCATTCTCGTCAAAGATATCATTCTCCATAGATGGATATACCGCTGCACAGGTTGCATGTCTCAAAACATTCCTTGGAATAAAAGTCTTCTTTAGTACCTCATCCATACCTTCACTTGAAGCATTGCATGAAGCAAACTTTTCATATGTATCAATATCATTGTTTAGCTTGGTTTGAAACATAATGTAATGTGGAAAATTCTCAAAATAGCCACCTTTTACATACTCAGCTACTGGAAATAAAACTGGATATACTTCCTCATATACGTCATCAAATGCATTATATGCATGCTCATTAATTTTCTTATCAAAATACTCATATATTCTCAAAAAAAGCCCTGAATATGCAAATGAACCTGGAGATAGTTCTCTTACTATCTTTTCTTTGATCAAATCTCCAAATACATTGTCCTTGTTCAAAGGCATTCTGTCAGTAAAGTCCTCTATTACGACTTTTTCAAGTTCTGAGCCTTGCATAGTATCTATGATACTCACAAGTCTAAATAATTCTTTTTTTACTTCTTCATTGTGCTCATCTTCGCAGTAGATAGTCACCTGGTTTTCACTTTTATCAAAGCTTTTAACCTTTGAAGAAATATAGGGTATCATGTCGAAAAACACCCTTAGATCATCATTTTTTAGATTGTCCACAGTAAAGTCAAACATTTTACACTCCTTTAGTCTTTCTCATTTATTAAGTATTTTTTAGCGTACAAACATGGATAGCCTTTTTCGATTGTAAAATTAGTTAGTCTTCGGTATCTTTAGTTAGTTATCACTAACTAAAAGGATAGCACTCTTTAATTATATTTTCAATATATTTTTTATACAGAAATTATTGGAAAATATAACAAAATTCACAATTACACTTTGTAATTTGCTCAGATGAAAAAATTATGTATAAAAAACTCCCTGCCACTATATGACAAGGAGTTAAGCTTTGTCTATTTATTTTTATATCTATACTTTATACTTAGCCTGAGGGCTGCAGAACTGAACATTAATGCTATCAACATCATAAAATCATTTTCATCCCCTGTATTTGGGTTAGGTTTCTTTGGTTTTGGATCTGGATTTGGTGGATTCTGTGGTTTCGGATCAGGCTCAGGTTCATCTGTTATATTTGTAATCACAAAACCTTCGTTCTGATTGCCAGTAATTCTAGTTTCATAGCCCTCTAGCGCTGTCTCTTTTACATAATACTCATACTTTACAGGGTCACTGAATTCTGCTACGTAATACTCTTGAAGATTTTTGAATATGTATTTCCAATTATTATTCTTGTTAAGTGTTACATTTCCAACAGATTCATCAATATGCTTTTGTCTAAGTGTACCTGTATTGACATCGTAATATTCAATATCACATGTCCTGTAAATAGTAACTTCTACACTATCCTTCTTCTTGCCTATCCATTTTTTCTCTACCGGCACATCTATCAAAGATTTATTTACTATTATGTCGCCAAGTATACCATTTGCAAATCCAATCGTATATTCAGGGACAAATCCCTCTATAGGTACTTCTCTAACTTTGTAAACATATTGATGGCCATCACTCTCATCAAAAATTGGATAATCTTCAAACACGCCAGTCCAGTTTGTTGCCTTTGAAATCTGAATCATATCTACAACATTACCGTCTTGTAAGAGTTCCACACTGATAAAGTCTGGAAGAGGTCTTGATGGCTTTCCTACTTCTTCCCCTGGCTGAGGAGATGAATTTAGCTGAACTGGTGTAAACGCTAAAGATGCAGGTGATGGAGTAACTGGAATTACATTCCATACTTTTCCAACATATATATCACGTAAAGCAAGGCTTTTAATTACATACCCATCTACAGGATTTCCAGAAAGCTTACTTTTATATTTTATCCCATCATCTTCTAATCTAAATGCTATGGTATAGTTTATTTCTCTTCCTGCAGGATCGAGTTTAGGCTGATTAGTAAATACATGCCCCTTTTCATAGCTTCTTATTCTAACTGTTTCCTTTACTTGTCCATCCGCGACAAGATCAACTTCCATGTTACTGCTTATAAACCCAATCCACTTAGTTTCTACAGATATATTCATGTTATTTGCTGAATCTTCTGCAAATGAAACGCTTTTACCTATGACAAAAATTGAAATTAATGCAACAAATAATATCAACCCAAGCATATGTATTTTTCCACAAATCTTCATAAGTTCTCCCCTAATTTTAGTTCAATCTAAATAACCCTTTCATGTAAATTAAATCATAAATTCTTACATTTCGCAATAATAATATATAATTTTACATTTCGTCCATTAATTAAAAATATAACACTGAATATAAAAAACTCCTTACCACACGGTAAGGAGTTACACATCAGAGTCTATTTAACTTTTTTGCATCTATACTTTATGCTTGTAATCAATGCTCCTGCACTGATTATTAGCCCTAGGTACAGGTATAGATTGCTTTCATCACCTGTGTTAGGCTTTGGTACTGGCGGCTTATCGGTCTTTGGATCAGGCGTCCTATTTGGTGTAGGGGCTGGTGGAATAAACTTCTCATTGGATATTGTGAATCCATTATCTTCACTGCCATCATACGAAACCTTAAAGCGCTTGTCTCCAAACTCTAGGAAACCGTTATCTTCGCCGACTTCCTTCACTGTGTATTTTATTTCATTATTGTCGCTATCATACTTATGTAAATTTGCAAATACATGCTTCCAGCTATTTGCCTGGTTTAGTTCGATTTCCTGAACTTCTTCACCATTTGCAAGAAGCTTTACAGTAACACTGTCTAAAGCATCTCCATTCCACTTCTTCTCAACTGGAATCGAGATTTTATCTACAGTATTTTCGTTTGTAATTACAAATCCATCATCCTGATTTCCTGTTATTACTGAATCATAGCCTGCTATCTCAGTCTCTTTTACGTAGTACTTGTATTTAGATGGCTGACCATTCTCTGAGAGGTAAAACTCATAAACATCCTTAAAAGTATGATTCCAATTATTTGCAGCATTCAATTCTACTGTTGCTACTTCTTCATTTATAGTCTCTTTGACGAGATTTCCATAGTCATCCCAAGATTCGGTCTCGCAGGTTCTACATAAGGTAATGTCAACGATATCCTTTCTCTTGCCAATCCACTTCTTCTTTACGGGTATATCTATTACCGATCTATTGATGATTATTCCATCGTCACGATACTCTGCAATATATCCTGGAATTGGCTCCTCCTTAACGGTATAATCTATTGTATGTCCGTCATCAGCATACTGAGGGACGTTTTCGAACTTTCCCTGCCAGCCATCAGCCTTGAAGATTTTTTTAGAGTCTATTTTTACTCCATCTGCATAAAGATAAACTGTTATTGAGTCAGGTATTTCTCTTTTGGATTTCATAGACTCGTCGTCTGCATCAACGTTTCCGATAGCATTTTCGTTATCATTACCTGTATCAGCATCGTCCATCACATCTAGTGCAAGTCCAAGAAAATCTAGTGAAACTGGGCTTGGATTTCCTGGGGAAATTCTTACGATAATCATGTTCCATGCTTTATTTACGTTAATATCTCTAGACGTGACAGATTTTATTACAAAACCTTCTTGTGCATTTCCAGAAACCACTGTATTGTATTTTAACCAGTTGTCATATATATGATATGTTATTGAATACTCAATTTCCTTGCCATTATCATCATACTTTGGAAGATTCCTGAAAACATGTCTCCATTCTGATTGATCTTGCAGTATTTCTGCACGCCTAAGAGTTACAGTATCTTTCATTTCTCCGTTTGCCATGAGGTTAACTGTTGTTGGTGGATAATAGGTAGCATTCCACTCTACTCTTACACTTATATCAATTTTCTCTGTGGCAGAAACCGCTCTTGCTACTCTTCTCTTTGGAAAACTGCTCAAGTTAAGGTCCGAGCTATCTGTTGTAACTCTTGAATTAGAAAGATCTAGCTTAGCATCCTTTTGCTTTACCACATCTTCGTTTTCAGACTTAGATTCATCAGCATTAGCATCACTAGCCTTGGTTTCATCCATCTTTGATATATTCTCAGATAGTAAATGTTTATCCTCTGTATCAGAATACATCTCTGAATCCGCATAAGTAGATTGTATCGCCTGCCCACATACTAGAACTATCGTTAATATAACTAGCAAAAATAAGCTGGCCCTTCGTTTATTATGTCTTTCTTTCATTGTATTCCCCTAATAATATTCTCTATTCCCCAATATATTTATTATATTTTAACTCAAAAAGTCTGAATATAAAACACTTTTTAAAATAATTTATGTAAAAAATCCATACCAAGTTTCATTCTTATTAAATTAAAAACTCCTCGATATATTATACAAGGAGTTATAAATCAAAATTATATTTTCTTGCGTCTGTAAATCATCGCAGGTATAAGCGATGATGTGCTTAAGAGCAGCAAAGCGTATATGTTGAAATTACTGCCATCACCAGTGTTAGGTGTCTTAGGCTGTGGCGGGTTCTTAGGAGCAGGAGTTTTTGGATTGATTTCCTTATTTGTAACAACAAAACCGCTGTCCTGATTACCAGTTATTTGTGTATCATAACCTGGGATACTTTTCTCTGTTACATAGTACTTATACTTAACACCATCTTCTCCTTTTGGAGTGTAGAATTCATACAAGCTAGAAAATGTATGCTTCCAGTTATTTGCAGCATTAAGCTCGACTGTAGCTACTTCTTCATCCACTTTAACCCTCACATGCTTATTCAATGTATGGTCAAATTTCATATAGTCACATGCTCTGTGTAATGTGAGTTCAGCTTTTGATTGACTATCGCCTATCCATTTCTTTTCAACAGATACATCGATTAAAGATCTGTTTAAAATAATGTTTCCATTAAAATAGCTAGTTTCATATCCAGCTAACGGGTCTTCTTTAGTCGTATATTTAATTTCGTGTCCATCATTTTCGTCATATCTAGGATAATCAACAAATCTACCTTCCCAGTTATCATCCTTTGTTAGCTGCATTGTTCCAACAACTACCCCATCTGCAAGTAGATGTACTGTGATAGCATCTGGAATAGGTACGCTCGATACTTCTTCTGGCGCTGATATCAAAGCATCAAAATTTGGATCATCCTCTTCTATAACTTCTTCCGTTATTGTTGCTTCCCTAGCCAGTGCTACTGGGACTTCAGATGTAGACTCTGGAGCCACAGCCGGTATTACTGAATTTAAGTTTGTTGCTATCATGCCAGTCATTGTATGCGGGCATGCAGGTTCAGGATTCCCCGGATCTAAGCTTGTAGTTTCCATGCCGCCCATTGTAGGAGGACACGCAGGGTCAGGATGCCCTGGAATAACTATGTTAGGCATTACGTTCCACACCTTACCTACATAGATGTCTCGAAGTGCTACAATCTTAATTACAAAGCCATTTGTAGCATTTCCACTTAGGCTATATTTGTATTTTACACCATAATCTGCTGCTTCATATGTAATTGTATAATTGATTTCTGTACCATGAGAATTATACTTAGGTACATTTAGAAACTTAGATTTCCAGTATGTATCGTATGTTATAGTAATAGTCTGTTTGAGTTCGCCATCTGCCATAAGATTAACATTAACAGGAACTCTATAGTTTCCTTTCCAATCCACTTCTATTGGAATGTCAATATTAGATGATGTCGCTGTTTCAGCATAAGTTGATTTAGCGCTCTGACCAATAATTAGAATTGCAATGAAAACGATGAGCAGCATCAAGCTAGTCATACGTTTTGCATGTCTCCTTTGCATATTCGTTCCCCCTTGTTTTTTGACACAATGTCTTGTATACCAATATAATTAATTAAATCATATTTTCGTTAGAATTGCAATATTTTTGGTTAATTGTGTATATTGAGTCCAATTTATTCCTGATAAAGATTTTGCTAATAATTTTACATATATCATACCAAAATAAAACGAGGAGTTTAGCAAATAAATGAATTGCCTCTCCTCGAATTACGGGTTTAAATTAATCTATAAAGATTCTATTATGCTCTTCTTTTTATAGCCATGATAGTGACAAAGATTGAACCTGCAATTAGGAATACAAATACATATCCTGTGCTTCCTGTATCGCCTGTATTAACAGGTCCTGATGCATTTGCAACACTAATTTTACCACCTTAAAATTCTTAATAATAAGCACTTACTAATTTAGGTTAGCAAAGGCTAACCTACTTGTCAATATCAATATCATTAAAAAAGTGACCCAAGCCAATGATTTATCTCAACTTACGGTCACTATCTATAAGGGGGTATTATTTAACTTATATCTTAGGGATTTTAAAGGTGGTATTACACCTTCTATAAAATTTTATCAAAATTTAAAATAACAAATTTATTTACTTTGAAGTTTTCGCTTCTATCTGCTTCAGTTGGTTAGTCAGGTTTTGAATCATCTGTCCAAGCTGCTTTAATACCTGTTCAAGAGCTTTAGTATCTTGGTTTGCATTATTTGAGGTAGAATTTCTTGATCCATTTTGCTCACCTGGGCCTCCCTGTGGTGGCTGGCCCTGTGAGCTTCCTGGACCCTGCTGTCCGTCTGGGCCTCCCTGTGGTGGCTGGCCTTGTGAATTTCCTGGACCCTGCTGTCCGCCTGGGCCACCCTGTGGTGGCTGGCCTTGTGAATTTCCTGGACCACTCTGTCCGCCCGGTCCTCCCTGTTGTGGCTGGCCTTGTGAATTTCCTGGACCACTCTGTCCGCCCGGTCCTCCCTGTGGTGGCTGGCCTTGTGAATTTCTTGGACCACTCTGTCCGCCTGGACCTCCCTGTGGTGGCTGGCCCTGTGAATTTCCTAGACCGCTCTGTCCACCTGGACCACCTTGTCCATTATGTTCTCCCGGGCCTCCCTGTGGTGGCTGGCCGCCCGGCCCATTTTGACCTCCTTGGCTTCCGTTCTGTTTATTCTTAGAAGCCTTCGATCTATCATTTGTAGTTTTAGGTTTTTCAGTGGATTTATTGCTCTTACTTGATTTTGATGATTTAGTAGTCGACTTGCTTGTTGAAGCCTCTTTGGATGAACTTACCTGTGTGGTTTCTTTATATGAATCATCAGCGTATGAGGCACTTGTCAATAGCGACGCTCCTCCAATACTTGTTACAGTTAGAACACCTGCTAAAAGCGATGCTGCTAATCTTTTATTTAATACGTCTTTTTTCAAGACATCACTTCCTTTCTGCATTTAACTTTGTGATTTAACTTACCTGCATTATGCACCATGCAAATGTAGAAGGATTGGCGAAAATGTGAAGTAAGCATACAGAAAGAAGCAATAAAATGTGTATATCTCGTGTATGAATATAGATTTTTAAGCCCATATAAAACAAAACAAGCCTTGTAAATTCATTGCTTTACAGGCTTGCAAATATTGCTTTTTTATTTATTTTTGTTTATTATTCCAGTTATCCCATGCCATATACATGTAACCGGATGATAAATAAGCATGCGTGGTCCGCTAAATCTCATGACATTACGAATCTTTTCCTTCATTTCAGGTGAATAACAATGCACAGTACAGTTATTACAAAAGGTTTTCGTTTCCATAAAAGGACATCTTTCACTTCGCTTCTTGGAATACTCAAGTAAAGCCTTGCATTCCTCGCATAATCCATCTGCACTTTGATCCTTATGATTCTTCTTACAATATAGCCTAATCATCTGATTGACCATATTCTGCTCTCTTTTTCTTTTTAATTCAAGCTTATTATTGTTCATATTCTGTCCTAGTACTTAGTGTAATCCTCGGGTGCATACTCATCAAAATGGATTTTCTTATCAAAAACAGCCGTTTCATCTATATGTGCAAACGTGCTTTGCCCATATTCCCTATATCCACTATGTCCTGTGCACACGACTTTAACAGGCTTATTTTTAAGAGTCTCTCTAAGCTTTACCAAGGATTTCTTATTCATATCTGGAAACTGAGTAAAGAAATCAAAGAAAGGATATCCCCCATTTTTATTAATAGCAAGGCAGTCTCCACTAATCAAAATACTTTCATCTACAAGGTAGCACATATGACCTAAAGTGTGACCTGGTACGTGAATAGCTTCAACCTTTATTCCATTCACATCGGTAACTTGCCCATCTGAAAGTAAAATGTAGCCTTGTTTTAGACTCACTCCAACATTAAGCTTTACGAAGCCTAGCTTTGTCATTCTGTGCATCTTACCAGTAATATACTGTTCTTCATCCTTGCCAATATATACTTGAGCGTTTGGGAATATGTTATTTCCATTTTTGTCAATACCACCAGCGTGGTCGACATCAACATGAGTTATGAATACATGTTCAATATCATTTGCGTTTATGCCTATCTTTTCAAATTCCCTCTTAACATTTGGAAAATTCCTGTGACCAGAATCAAACGCAATAGTCATTCCTTCTTTAGTATAAAACCAGAGATTTACATCCTCTTCCCGAATACATGATATTCCACCATAAAAAATTCCTGAATTTGATGGATTTACAGCTCTTGTCCCCTTCATTAGGTGTTTCTTTACATGCTTATCAAAGAAATATATGGTTCCCACAAAATGCTCCTTATTGATAAATCAAGCTAATCAAAGCTCTACTAAGAATCAATTTCCTTTCTTATAAAATCGCAATATGCTGCGTTATCCCTAGTAATCTTGGTGCAGTGACCATAGCCATCCCATAATTTTAAATTAGCATGTGGATAGTTCTTCGGTAGGAATTTTTTTGCACTCTTTAAATCAAACTCTTTTGATCCATACGTGAAGAGGCACTTTCTCTGTTCTGCTTCTGTCAAAACTGGAAGTTCAACAAACGCACAGTCATGAATTATATTTAAAATACTTTCTTCATTCATTGCAATGAATGTATCTGCCATAACCGATGCTTTTTCACCGTATAGCTTCGTCATCTTTTTTACTGCAAGCTCTCTATTTTCAACTGCCTTTCTATGTTTTTTTATAAACACTTTTTTTATAAAAAACTCCTGAATCCATGAATTTTGCCAGAGGCTGCATCCCTCAAATATTACTTTTTTAATCTTAAGATCTTTGTATCTAAGCAGTTGCAAGAGTATTACGCCTCCTAGAGAGGCTCCGTACGCAAGTTCGAGTTCTTTTATTCCATGTGATTTTAAATATTTGTAAATTTCTTCAGCTTCCTCTTTTGATGTATGGTATGTTTTATCTATTGACTTACCGTGAGCTGAAAGATCTGGAATTATATATCTCAAATCACTACCTAAGTTATCTGCCAGTTGAACTTTCATTCCCTCTGCTGAAGATAGCATAGGATGAATAAATAAAACAGTCCTTTTGTTTTCTGAATTTAGATCGAGAGCCTTCATTTTGCCTCCAAAGTGTAATCTATCAAAGCGTTAGTTTACACTAACATCCTAACACTGTGGCTATCAAATTTCAATACCTTAACTTAATCAAAATGAGGAGTAGACACATTTATCCACTCCTCTGATTCTTATTTATTCACTTATAAATCCATGCTGTTTTAAAAAATCTTTAGCTACAGTTTCTGCAGATTTTCCTTCTATTCCTACCTCATAGTTCATCTTACTCATCTGTCCTTCTGTAATCTTACCTGAAAGCTTGTTAAGTATTTCCTCAAGCTCTGGATACTTCTTAAGTAGTTCCGCCTTCATAAGCGGTGCTCCTTGGTAAGGTGGGAATAGATGCTTATCATCCTTTAAAATCTTAAGCTTATATTTTGTGATTTCTGGATCTGTTGAATAAACCTCCATAATCTGTATATCACCTGACTGTATAGCACTGTAGCGAAGTGCAGGCTCCATAGTTGCAACATTTAGAT
>ERZ773180.610-NODE-610-length-20990-cov-40.987055_pt1 | contig 20990 bp, 19 predicted proteins | sample MGYA00511080_ERZ773180 | MGnify/ENA primary metagenome ERZ773180 (study PRJEB29015, sample SAMEA2738175) | human oral metagenome | biome: human oral; feature: human-associated habitat; material: saliva | place: China | collected 2178 ...
CAAACGCAGGTTGATACGAGATGACTTTGTGGCAGTTGCGTGCGCAGACATGCTGTGCTCCTTTCCGCTCGTACATACATTGTATGCCAGATCGGGGAGAGTGACGACAGCTGAGCACATAACGAACCCGGGCCTCGTCGACGGGGACGAGGCCAAGGCCAGCGTGCGCTCGCGGCTTACCGAAGCGGCGGTACGGACGGGTGGGGGTGCTTACTCCTCCGTGCCGCCCAGGGCAGGGATGCGCTCGATCTGATCCTTGAAGAAAGACTCGGCGCTCGAGATGAAACGATCAAGATTGACGAACAGCTGCGAGTCAGTCAGGCCCAGACGGGCAGTCACGTACTGCTCAGCGCACAGGCGCTGACGGCCGTCGTCCAGAGTCGCGACGTAGACCTTGGGCCACGTCGTGGACGCGTTCCAATCGTTACAAGCCTGCAGGAGGCGCGAACGCAGCTCCATTGAGACCTCTTCGCGCACAGCACCCCACATGCTCACGTCCGCGCCGTCGTTGACGACCGAGAACACGTAGAAGCCATTCGTGAAGCCCGTGTGCAGGCGGTTGTCCTTCACGTCGTAGGCGTAGTCATTCGTTTCGAAGAAGTCGACGAGGCGCTTGAGCTCGACGGGACGCACAATCCGGCGGCGATCAAGAGCGCGCTTGCACTGCTCGATGACCTCCGGCGCGTGCTCGTTGGTCGGATCCATGGCGAGACACTGCTCGAGGTAGGTCAGCGCGCTCTCCTCCTCATCCTGCCAGTACAGGGCGGTACCAATGCGGTAGTACCACACCGGGTCTGCCATGCCCTCTGCTTCAACGCTGCGTAGCAGCTCGACGGCGTGCCCGATGAGTTCCTTGAAGGAATCCATGTACGGCTGCGCGTAGTTAATGTAGGCGCGCGCCAGGAGGCCGGTCAGCTCGTAGTCCAACGACGTCGGCGCATCGCGTTCGATGAGCGCGATGATCTTCTGGTGTTCGTTTTCTTCATGCAGAGCATTGATCTGCGCGATGAGCTGTGAGCGCGAATCCACGGACGTTCCTCCCACGTGAGGTCATAAGTGAGTACCGAAACACAAGCATAACAGGGGAGAGGAAACGCCCGAGGAGCACGGGAGGATACGGCTGTGTAGGGTGGACGTGTGAAGGAAGACGCCATGAACGAGGAGTCCACGGCGAACGAGGCGCGCGCCCGCATGAGCGCCGCCGACGCGGCCCAATGGGACGAGATTCAGCAGTGGAAAGAGGCACAGATTAGTCCCCTGCGCCCTCGCGTCATTTCCCAGCGTCTGCGCGCCTACGCAATGACACCTGTCAGGAAGGCAGTCAGGCTCGCGCGAAAGGTTCCCGGCGGCGAGGCCATCACCTCCGCGATGTCCTCGGCGGCGCTGCGCCTCATGGAGAAGGCGACGTCGGTATCCGAGGCCTCGGTGCGTCGCCAGCGCATTCTGAAGTCCTACCGTGAGGCTGGATACGATGTTGAGCGGTTGGAGGATATCCGCAGCCTTGGCCTGAGCCTCGACCAGATTCGCCCGGTGAGGCCACACCTGAAGATCGCGTATTCGAGCGCCGTGGCTACCGAAGGTGCGCTGACCAGCGTCGTCGCGACGGGAGGTTCGGTCGCTGCCGTCCTCGGCCTGGGGATCATCTCGGCCCCCGGCATTGCGATCACGACCTTTGCGCTCGCCCTCGACATCGTAACGTTCCTGGGCGCTGCGACGCGCCTGGTCTCCCACACGGCGGCCTATTACGGCTACGACACGGCTGATCCCGCGGAAAACTATTTCGCCACGATGGTTCTCTCCCAGGCGATCGACCCGAAACGAGCCACCGGCAGCCAGGTTGTCGAAAAGCAAACGACGATGATCGCCGTCAACAAGGTCGTGCGAGACATCGCCAAGCAAGGACCGATGGATGCCGTCGGAACCAACGTGATCTCGGCTGCCGTCAACCCCTTGATTGCGTCCCTCGGGTCGCGCCTGGCGGGCATGAAGATCGCCCAGATCGTGCCGTTCATCGGCATCCTCGTGGGCGCGTTCCTGAACGCCTCTCTCATGCGCACGATCGGCGACACGGCCGACCACCTCTACCGGGAGCGTTTCCTCGCGGAACGCTACGGATACATTGACGAGGCCGGGGAAGACTCTACGGGTGTCGTGAGCGCCGCGGTGGCCGACGAAATCAGCGCCAATAATGCCTCCACCCTGGAAGAGACAACAACCGAGGGGCGCTCGCACTAACGAACGCCCCTCGGGTCCACACGTCAGTTGCGTGAGTTCCAGTTCTGCCAGTCGTCGTCCTGCGCGTCGACGGCGATCACCGGCATGTGCGCGGTAGCGCCGGGCGCATTGCCCTCGGGCAGCGCCTGTGCGACCTCTTCTTCACCCTTCTGCTTGCGGCGCTTCGACCAGGGCCAGTGGCGCTTCTTCTGCGCTTGCGGCTCCGGACGGATCTCTTCGCTCCACGAGAACTGCGAGGTCCAGCTCTCCTGGAAGCCGCCGGGTTGCTCGGGAGCCTGGGGTGCCGTGGGAACCTGCTGCGCGGCAGCGCCCTGATCTGTCGGCGGGAAGGGCCGAGCGGGTGCCGCCGGCATGGGCTGCTGAGGTACCTGCATCTGCGGCGCGGCCGGGACCGCAGGAGCCTGCGGTGCCTGCTGGGCTTGTGGGGCCTGCTGGCTCGCGGCGGGGGAGTCCCAGTCGAAGGAATCCATCCTGTTGAACTGAGGCATCTGCACGGTGGGCACGCCTTCATCCGAGTCATCCCCAAGGGACGAGGCCGGGGCGGGCATTGCCTCGGGCGCGACGGGTGGCTGCGGCGGGGCAACCGGCTGAGGCGCAGGAGCCGCTACGGGAGTGGAGGACGCTTCGGGCGACGCGACGTGTTCCGGCTCAGGAGCTGCGGCCTGCTCGGGCGACGCGGCAGATGCTTGCTGGGTGGGGACCCGCAGCAGCTTGACGGTCGGGACGTCAACGTACTGAGGTGCCTCGGCCGGCGCTTGCTCGGGAGCGGGCGCGTCGACCTGCTCCGGCTGCGCGACGGACTGAGCGGATGCGGGTTGCTCGGGTTGGGGTTCTTGTGCGGGTGTGGGGTGTGCCTGTGCTTCGGGCTTGTAGCGCGGGAGCTTGACGGTGAGCACGCCGGGGTCTTCGGGTGCTGCGGCGGACTCAGCTTCGGGTGCGGGCTGGGACTGTGCCTCGGGCTTGAAGCGTGGGAGCTTGACGGTGAGCATGCCGGGGTCCTCTGGCGCGGCAGGGGCGGTCTCAGGCGCAGGAATGGGGGCTGCGGGTGCTGCCCCATGGGACGCTGCGACCGACTCTGGCTTGGGTGCCTCGACCGGCTCAGCAGCGGGAGCCGCGACAGATGCGCCTTGGTCGTCGTAGGTGCCGAATAGCTGTGTCTTGGCGTCGGGGTCGGCTTGGTCGTCGTAGGTGCCGAACAACTGCGTCTTCGCGTCGGGGTCGGCTTGGTCGTCGTAGGTGCCGAATAGCTGTGTCTTGGCATCGGGGTCGGCTTGGTCGTCGTAGGTACCGAACAACTGCGTCTTCGCGTCGGGATCTGAACCGCCAAATGTCGTGAGCAGTTCTGTCTTTTCACCCGACATGGAAGCGGTACCGCGGACCACCGCGGCACCACCCATCGTGGGCTGTTGCGGTGCGTTCTGGGGCGCCGCAGGATTGGGGCCGCGCTGATAGGAGGGGGACATGCCCATAGGAGCGCCGAGAGACTGGCCGGGGGTGCCGCCAGCAGTGGGAGCGTAGATGGGCTGCGGAGAAGCAGTCGGGGCAGGCCCCGTCTGCCGTTGCCAGACGAAGCCCGTTTCGCGCGGCGTCGGGTCACCGGGTGTCGCATCCTGACCAGGGTGGGGGATGTACGTTGCCCCCGGGCCGAACTGAGCGGGACCGCCAGTGTACGCCGAGGCCTCGGGCATGCCGGGCCGTGCCGGGAAAGGAGCGCTTCCCTGGCTTGAGGGAGGGACACGCTGAGCTTGTGACTTCTTCTTGGCCTTCTGTGAACGCAAGGCGTAGACGATGAAGACGACCACCAGAACAAGGATGATGATGCTGATGATCAGTGCGGTCAATAGCCACAAAGATGGAGTCGATGATGCTTCCTCAGCGGCGGCACGCAACGGTGCGGCTACGGTGGCGTTGCCCTTGTTCTCCAAAGAAATGGCCGATGCCGCGTCAGTGAGGTGGACGTCCGTAGCTAGGACGGACGTCTCTGACAAAGGCGGGATCGCGGCTGCGTAGGCCCCTAACGACGGGGTCGACACGATGAATAGGGTCCCGAGCGTTGCGCACAGGGTGCGGAAAAGTCGCATGCAATCCTCCTGGATCTAGGTCATTCGATTATCGTCTGTTCGCGCGCGCAAAGCAATGGAGGGGACGGGGCCTGAGAATGTCTGACCGAACGTCAAGTTGGTATGCCTCGCATGGCAAAGAAAAAATCCTCTAACTGACAAGGTCTCCTGGGAAATCATCGCGTAGTATGACAACCGTCTACCTGACGTCAGGTTTTCGACCTTATTACGAGGTGCTATCCGGTCTAACAGAGGAGGGGTGCTGTGAAGTGTCGGCCCGCAACGAGTGCAGATATTCCTGAAATGACACGCATTATCACGGAAGGATTTCTTGACTATCCATTTCATCTCACGCTCAAGCCATATGTCTACCAGACGGAGCGTTACCCACAATGTCTGGCTGTCCTCAATGAGATGATGGCGAAAGCCTACCTGGCCTCCAGAAACGCTCTCGTCGTTGAACATGAGGGACAGGTTATCGCCGTTGCACTCATGCATGATCGGCCAATCGGCTTCTGGCGTAACGTGGTCAGCGGCGGGTATCGCCTCTTCCGCTATGCATCTCCGCTCTTGGTGGCTGACTTTGCCCAGGCGGCCTACGACGGAGATCAGGTCGCTATCGATAATGGCGATTTTGACTGGTATCTCGAGATTTTGTCGGTCGATAAGCGGATGCAGGGTCGGGGAGTAGGCCGATGGCTCGTTGCCAAAGTCCTTCCCGACTTTGTGGCGAAGCGGGGTGGGCGCGCGTACGGACTGGTGACGTGTACGGAATCCAATGCTCGCTTTTATACGAATGGTGGCTGCGAGCTGCTGGGGCGTGCGGAGAAGAAAATGCGAGATGAACCCTTCTCGATTTGGGCCTTCCAGCATCGAGCGGAGCTTCTCCGATGAAGGTGGTCTAGCGGTCGAATTCCCGTCGCGGTCGTGAGTGGCCGCACGGTCACGCGGACGCGATCTTTGTGCAGGTCGCGCCGCGTGATGCACGTCCCCCAATTCCGCTTGACTTCAAGGGCTTGAGGTCTTTTAGGGTGAAGTCATGGCAGGAACAGGCTCCGGGCGCCGCACGTACTCTATTAAGGAGGTAGCGGCGCTCGTTGGCTTGCCCCCATCCACCCTGCGCTATTACGAGGATGTCAGCGTTATTCCTGCCATCGCGCGTGATCCCTCGAGTGGGCATCGTATCTACACGGAAGGTGACCTGGAGCTGCTCACCTGGGTCGCGTGTCTGTCGGCGTCGGGTATGTCGATTGCTGATATGCGGGACTATGTGCGCTCGGGTTTGGGTGTGGACCGTGATATTTCCGAGTTTATTTCCCTCCTTGAGCAGCAGGATGCGCGCCTTCAAGAGGAGGCGCAGATCATCGAATTGCGCCGTGAGTTCTTGCACACAAAGGTCGATTATTGGCGTGCAGTCAAACGTGAGGACGCGCTAGAAGCTGAGCGCTTGGATACTTGCGCGCGTGAACTTGCTGAGCGCTTGAAATCGTGGTCGCCGCGCTCATAGGAGCCTGGCGGGGTGGGGTTCCATGCCTGCTCCGGACCTCGTCCCGCTAGGGGGCACAGGGCCGCGTGTCTGAATTGGCGCGCGGCCCTTACTTATGCCCGCGGTATCTTCCAGTAGGGAACGGTGTGGTGCAGGTAAGTGATCTCGTTGTCGATCAGAGGGGAGAGCTGCTTCCACGGTAGTGTGCCTGATCCATGCCATGCGGCCTCGGCGATGACGAGGAGATGGGGGAGCAGACGAGGTCGGGGTTGCTCATCGTGGGATAGGTGCGGATCGGGGCTCTAGGTTCTAGTGGTGGTTGCAACGGTTCTTGGGGAAGGAGATTTCGGGGATGATGCGAATGTCGCGAGCCGCCGCGTAGGCGACGAGGTGGCGTGCGGGTGTTGGAGTAGCTGTGTGGTGGTAACGTGTGGAGTGATCGTGTGAAACAAGTCATACTCAAAGAGGAGTTTGAGATGCTCTCGACCGACACCGTCTCCCTCAGTCCGAATCCCCTCGTGCAAGCCTTAGGCAAGCCCGCGCAAGAGTTCACGAAGGCCGACATCATCGGATACATCGAAGACAATCGGATCCCGATGCTCAACCTTCGCTACGTCGGCGGAGATGGCCGGCTCAAGACCCTTAACTTTGCGATTCAATCCAAGGCGCATCTCGACCGCGTCCTCACCCTCGGTGAACGCGTCGACGGATCCTCGCTCTTCACCTTCGTCGAGGCGACCTCCTCCGACCTGTACGTGGTACCGCGCCTGGCCACCGCGTTCCTCAACCCCTTCTCCGCGATCCCCACGGTGGAGTTCCTGTGCGGTTTCTACGATGTGAGCGGAGCGCCCCTGGCCTCGGCCCCGCAGGAGATCCTGCGCAAGGCTCAGCGCGCCCTCGAGGCGCAGACAGGCTGCACCCTCGAGGCCCTCGGCGAACTCGAGTACTACCTCTTCTCCCCGGAGGACCCGCTGTTCCGGGTCGAACCCCAGCGCGGCTACCACGAGTCTGGGCCGTTCTCGAAGTGGGAGGACGTACGTACCGAGACCCTGCTCCACCTGGTGAGCATGGGGTGCGCCGTCAAGTATGCACACTCCGAGGTCGGTAACTTCGTGTCGGATGGGCGTCAGATGATTCAGCAAGAGATCGAGTTCCTGCCCGTAGACGCGTGCGCCGCGGCCGATCAGATGGTGCTGGCCAAGTGGGTGCTGCGCGAGGTCGCGCACTCCTACGGCATCGAGGTGTCCTTCTCGCCCAAGATTGCGGTGGGGCATGCCGGATCCGGAATGCACTTCCACACCCGCCTGGTCAAGGACGGCGTCAACCAGTTCTCTACGGGATCGGGCCTCACGGAGGCGGCCTTGAAAGTCATCGGCGGCTACCTGTCGCACGCCGCGTCACTGACGGCTTTCGGGAACACCGTGCCTACCTCGTTCCTGCGCCTCGTGCCCCATCAGGAGGCACCGACCGCGATCTGCTGGGGTGACCGCAATCGATCAGTCCTCGTGCGCGTGCCCCTCGGGTGGCAGAACATCGACGACTCGATGTTTCGGGACGCGAACCCGAACGAGCCGCCCATCGCAGGACTTCCTAACGACTCGCAGACCATCGAGCTGCGCAGCCCGGACGGCTCGGCGGCCATCCATCTGCTCCTGGCAGGCATTGTGGTTGCCGCGCGCATCGGGCTGACGCGACCCGGCATGGCCGACTACGCGAGCAAGCGCAAGGTCGACGGTGACGCCTCACAGACCCCCGGCCTCGACCAGCTGCCCTCGTCGTGTTTCGAGGCCGCGGGCCGCCTTCTCACGCAGCGCGAAGACTACGAGGAAGGGGGTGTGTTTCCGGCCGGTCTCATTGACTCGTGGGCCGCGCGTCTGGTCGAGCTGGGCGACATGCACCTGAGAGACGACCTGGCCGACTCGCGGGTGTCCGTCGAAGAACTCGTTGAGCGTTACTTCCACATCGGCTAGAACACCCGAGCATTGCTCGAATGATCAGTCACCCGGCGGGGGGAGTGAAGCGCTCGCTGGACTCCGGGTCCGGCAGCGTTTTCGCGGGTTTGCCACGAGGCGAATCGGTCTCCGGTGCGGGCTGCGGAGGTGTAAGCGCCGACAGCGCGGACCCAGGCGTGGGAGACGCGTAGGGCGCTGCCACCCCCTTCGCCTCCAAGGCGGCCTCGCGCTGCGACGCTCGCACGGATGCATCCCAGTCGAATTGGGCGTCGGCCGCCGTCTGACGCGACCGGCGAGTCCACCGAATGAACGCGCCCACGAGAACCAGCGCGAGGACGCCGCCGGTGATCGCAAGGATCGGGGTTAGGGACGAGCGCGAGGAACCCCCGCCTCGTTCCAGGCTCGGCGACGGTGACGGCGTGGGAGAAACGGAAGGTGCAGGGGACGCGGCCGCCGCGTCGGCGTTCACCGTGCCCGTCGCGGTCACATCGTCGCGCACATTCGTCCACGTGACCGTGCTCGCGTCCGTCTTCGTTGAGACGCCCGCAGACGTGACGACCCCACCGTCCGAGGCCTCGACGATCTCGGAGGCGTGCGCGACCAGCGTGACAGAGTCGATGGTGGCGACAGCCTCGGGCGTGGAAAACCCCTCGAGAAGGCGGGCGGATTCCGAATGAAAGTGAAAAACGCCGCCAGAGTCGACCGTCACAACTTCCGACCCCGCACTGGGTAGCACCCACGTGAAGCGGCAGCCGTCGATACCGTTGACGTCAACGAGCACGGCGGAGGACGCTTGCGCGCCCGTCCCCATCGATTGGCACTGCTCGCCGATGAGCGGATGATCCGTCGAGAGCGTCACCTCGTGGGTGGCGGACACCCCCGGAGTGATGTCGTAGACCTCAGCCAGGTGAATCGGTGTCGGATCATCCGCGACGGCGGGCGCACCGAGCGCACACAGCGCCAGCGCCCCACCGGCGCAGGCCATTGCGCGTGCACCCCTCACGACGCCTCGTCCTCGGAACGCAGACGCGGGACCGAGGTCTTGGCGGGCTTGACGCCCACCTTGCCCGCGTAAAACGCGCGAATCACGTCCATGTCGGCCCGCACATCACCCGTCAGACGGTACGTCGGCCCCCACCCGAAGGTGCGGGTGTTGCGGTCGATGAAGCCCAGCTGGATCGGCACATCCGCCTCCATGGCGATGCGGTAGAAGCCCGACTTCCAGAACTCACGCGGCGAACGCGTCCCCTTCGGGGTGATGCACAGCGTGAACGAGTCGGACTCGCGGATACGCTGGGCGACCTGCTCGACGAGGCCGTGGGCCGCGCTGCGCTCCACGGGAACCGCGCCGATCTTCTTGACGAACCAGCCCAGCACCGGGGCCTTCACCACGGAGTCCTTCACCAGGAACGAGAACGTGCGCCCCGACTTCCACATGGAAATCGCCATGAAGACGCCGTCCCAATTCGAGGTGTGCGGGGCACCGATAACGATGACCTTGTCCGGCAGGGGTTGCGTAGACAGCTTCCACCGGGAAACAGACAGGTAGGCGGACGCAATCGCGGAGGTGAGAGCCATGGTGGCCTTTCTGGTCGTAGCTGCCCTCAATCCTACCCGCGGGCCGCTCAGTCCAGCGTCTCCACGGCGAGGGTCTGCGTCATGATGTGAGGGTGGCCTGGCCACAGCGTCAGCGCCCTCTCGCGCACCGCCGCGGTCTCTACGCACACGAAGTGCTGCCACTCGCCCTCGCCGATATCGCTCATGGTGGCCGTGCCCTGTGACCAGGGGTTCCACACGATGGTGGAGCCGGAGCCGTTCTTGTCGACGATGATGCGTCGGTCCAGCTTCGGGTCGATGACGCTGACCTGCTGCGTCGTCGTGTAGACGCGGTCGGTGAAACCCACGAAGCTCAGGTCGCCGCGCTGGGTGGCGTAGCGGCCGCGCACCTTGTCGAAGTAGCGCTCGCCGTCCAGTCCCTCGACGCTCACGTCCTTGACGTCCCCGACGCGCAGGTAGGTGTGCATGGCGGCCTCGATCGCGAAGGGGTGATCGTCCTCGTTCGTCAGAGTCAGACTCATGTTCAGCTCGGCACCCGCGCTCACATCGAGGCGCGCGCAGAAGGAATGGGGGTAGAGCACGGAGGTCTCGCCCGTGTGGTGCAGCTCGAAGGAGAACGAGGCCGGGGCATCGTTCGTGGGGCGGGTGGAGGAGAGGAGCTTCCACGTGGAGGTGCGGGCGAAACCATGTGCTCCTGCGCCGGGCCCCGGGCGTGACGGGGAGTCATCGGGGCCGCCGAACCAGGGAAGACAGAGGGGGACGCCACCGCGGATTGCTGTCGTGCCGTCGAGCACGGCGCGGGAGGAGAGCCACAGGACGTCGTCATCGTCGGTCGGGTGCCAGGAGAGGAGATGGGCACCGAAAGGGGTGATCTGTGTCGAGGCTGAGGGGACAGTGGCGGAGAAGGTGGCGATGTCGCTCATATCTATCAGTTAAGTGGAGGGGTTGTTTCTCAGCAAATAGACCAATCGGTCCAGCTGGGTGGGGTGGTGACGTGGTGGATGTCGCAGGATGGCATGCGCATAGGCCCTCCGTATGCCGATATTCTGGAGAGGTATGTGCGTGGAATCGGTCAGCCGTCCGATTGTCAACCGGGCTTCTGTGCCCCATCACACGCAATAATAGGTGTCCACATGTGAGGAGTCCAGATATGCCCACGCGTCCCGACCTGCGAAACGTCGCGATCGTCGCACACGTCGATCACGGAAAGACCACGCTGGTTGACGCAATGCTCTGGCAATCCGGAGCGTTCTCTGAGCGCGACACGGTCGAAAAGACCGGCGAGCGCGTCATGGACTCCGGCGATCTTGAACGAGAAAAGGGCATCACCATTCTCGCCAAGAACACCGCCGTCCACTATCGCGGCCCCGCCGCGCAGGCCCTGGGCCTTCAGGACGGCGTCACCATCAACGTCATTGACACCCCCGGCCACGCCGACTTCGGCGGCGAGGTTGAGCGCGGCCTGTCCATGGTCGACGGCGTCGTCCTCATGGTCGACGCCTCCGAAGGCCCGCTCCCGCAGACCCGCTTTGTCCTGCGCAAGGCCCTCCAGGCTCACCTGCCCGTCATCGTCGTCGTCAACAAGGTTGACCGCCCCGACTCGCGTATCGACGAGGTCGTCTCCGAGACAACCGACCTGCTGCTCTCCCTCGGCGAGGACCTCATGAACGAGGGCATCGACATCGACGTGGACTCCCTCATGGATGTCCCCGTCGTGTACGCCTCCGCTAAGGCCGGCAAGTGCTCCCTCGAGAACCCGGGCGACGGCCAGCTACCCACCGAGAACCTCGAACCCCTGTTCGAGACTATCCTCAGCCGCATCCCAGGTCCCTCCTACGACGAGGACATGCCCCTACAGGCGCACGTCACCAACCTGGATGCCTCGCCCTTCCTGGGCCGTCTGGCCCTGCTGCGCATCCACAACGGCACCCTCAAGAAGGGGGCCGACGTGGGATTGGCTCGCCACGACGGCACCATCCAGCGCGTGCACATCTCCGAGTTGCTGGCCACCGAGGGCCTTGAGCGCGTCTCGACCGACTCCGCTGCGCCCGGCGACATCGTCGCCGTCGCCGGCATCGAAGACATCATGATCGGCGAGTCCCTCGTTGACCTCGAGGACCCGCGTCCCCTCCCACTCATCACGGTCGACGACCCGGCGATCTCTATGACGATTGGCATCAACACCTCGCCCATGGCGGGTCGCGTCAAAGGCGCGAAGGTCACGGCGCGTCAGGTCAAGGACCGCCTGGACCGAGAACTCGTCGGCAACGTGTCGCTGAAGGTCCTGCCTACCGAGCGTCCCGACGCCTGGGAGGTTCAGGGCCGAGGCGAACTTGCCCTGGCGATCCTCGTTGAGCAGATGCGCCGCGAGGGCTTCGAGCTGACCGTCGGCAAGCCGCAGGTCGTCACCAAGGAGATCGACGGCGTCCTCAGCGAGCCCATGGAGCGCATGACGATCGACATCCCCGAAGAGTACCTCGGTGCCATCACGCAGCTCATGGCCGCCCGCAAGGGCCGCATGGAAACCATGGCGAACCACGGGTCGGGCTGGATCCGCCTCGAGTTCGTCGTCCCCGCCCGCGGCCTCATCGGCTTCCGCACGCGCTTCCTCACCGAAACGCGCGGCACCGGCATCGCCTCGTCCATCTCCGAGGGCTACGCCCCCTGGCAGGGCACCATCGAGCAGCGCCTCACCGGCTCGCTCGTCGCCGACCGCGCCGGCCAGGCCACCCCGTACGCGATGACGAACCTGCAGGAGCGCGGCTCCTTCATCGTCGAGCCCTCCTCCGAGGTCTACGAGGGCCAGGTCGTGGGCGAAAACCCGCGCGGCGAGGACATGGACGTGAACATCTGCCGCGAGAAGAAGCAGACGAACACCCGCAGCGCGACCGCAGACGTGTACGAGTCGCTGACCCCCTCGCGCAAGCTGACCCTTGAGGAGTCCCTCGAGTTCGCGGCCAACGACGAGTGCGTCGAGGTCACCCCCGAGGCCGTGCGTGTGCGCAAGGTCGTCCTGGACGCTCAGGAGCGCTTCAAGATCGCCGCTCGCGAGCGCCGCGCCAACCGCTGACCCACCCGAGTGCGCCCCTCCGCTCGCTAGATCGTGGGCGGGGGAGGCACCCTCCTGCCCGTCACCATCGTGCGGGCATCCACACGAACCGGCCCACGCCTCGTTGCGACCGTGACGTGGGTGGGAGCCACCTCTAAGGCCTCTCCTAGGGCGTCGTGCAGACCGTCTGCCAGGCGGTAGCGGATGACGATTCTCTCGCCGACCTCGAAGCGCATCCACGGCAGATCGGGAATTGCGCGAAGGGGGCGTGCAGAAATTTGCTCTCCCGCGCCGGTGTGTGCGCGCTGGGCATGCGGCGACAATGCGCCGTTTTCCGCGGGAATATGGGCGGTGGGTGACTCGGTGCTGCTCATACGTGAATAATAGAATCAACGAGTCCTTAGAACTGACCAGGAGGAACGTCTCATGACCTACGTCATCGCGCAGCCGTGCGTGGACGTCAAGGATCGCGCGTGCGTGGACGAGTGCCCCGTCGACTGCATCTACGAGGGGGAGCGCACGCTCTACATTCACCCCGAGGAATGCGTGGACTGCGGTGCGTGCGAGCCTGTGTGCCCCACCGAAGCGATCTTCTACGAGGATGACCTGCCCGAGGAGTGGGCGGACTACCTGCGCGCCAACGTCGATTTCTTCAACGAGCTGGGTAGCCCCGGCGGTGCCCAGAAGACCGGCGTCCAGGACTACGACGACCCGATGATTGCCGCGCTGCCTCCTCAGAATGAGGATTGGAAGGCAGAAAACCTCTGACAGTCGATAGGGTAGTGGCATGACAACTACGCTGCCTCGCCCCCTTGACCTGCCCGAATTCCCCTGGGATCAGCTTGCACCCGCTAAAGCGCGCGCAGCTGCACATCCCGGGGGAATCTGTGATCTGAGCGTCGGCACGCCCGTCGACGACACCCCCGCGTTCATCCGAGATGCCCTCGCCGAGGCATCCAACGGGCACGGCTACCCGACAGTGATTGGCACCGCTGAGGTGCGCGATGCGATCCTCGCTTGGGGGGCGCGACGCAATATGGTCGATGTCGGCCTCGGCGGCGTGATTCCCACGATTGGCTCGAAGGAAGCCGTCGCGTGGGTCCCCTTCCTGCTCGGTGTACGCCCCGGCGACACCGTCCTGGTTCCCGAGGTTGCCTACCCGACCTACGACATCGGTGCCCGCCTGGCTGGAGCGACTCCCGTCCCCGTCGACCCGACGAACCCCGACTCGTGGCCCGAGGCCACCCTCGTCTACCTGAACTCGCCCGGCAACCCCGACGGACACGTCATGAGTAAGGACGAGCTGCGCGGAGTCGTCGCGTGGGCGCGCTCCAACGGCGCTGTCGTTGTTTCCGACGAGTGCTACGCGGCCCTGCCCTGGGCCGAACCCTATGTGAGCGAGGGCGTGCCCTCCCTGCTGAATGTCGACGTCTGCGACGGTGACGCGAGCGGCCTCCTCGTCCTGTACTCGCTGTCCAAGCAGTCGAACCTCGCGGGCTACCGCGCCGCCCTCATCTACGGCGACCCTGCGCTGATCGCCCCCATCGTGAACGCGCGTAAGCACTCTGGCCTCATGGTGCCCGCCCCCGTTCAACATGCGATGGCCCTCGCCCTGACTGACACCGAACACGTCAAGGATCAACGGGAGGTCTACGCCGCGCGACGCACCCTCCTCCTCGAGGCCCTGACCGACGCCGGCCTCGACGTTGACCCCGACAGTGCGGCTGGCCTGTACCTGTGGGTCGCCGACCCCGCCAACCCGACCGACTCATGGGTGCTCGTGGACCGACTGGCCGAACTTGGCATCCTCGCCGCTCCCGGCGACTTCTACGGCACCGCTGCCCACGGGCGCGTGCGCGTGGCCCTCACCGCCACCGACGAGCGCGTGGCAGCCGCGGCCAGCCGCATCCGCGAGGCATGGTCCGCCCGCTGACGGTTTCTACAACGACACGAGGCCGGGACGCGTGACGCGCCCCGGCCTCGTTCGGTGTGTCCTCGTTAGTTCGACGCGTGCAGTGCATCGTTGAGTTCGATGCCCACGACGCCCGCGCGGGCGATGGCCTCGATGCGACCCGTCTGAGAGTTGCGGCGGAACAGAATGTTCGACGCACCCGACAGCTCGCGCGCTGCGATCGTGCGCGGCTCAGCCTCGCCGGAGGAATCAATGAGCGTCACCTTTGCGCCGGCGGTCACGTACAGGCCGGCCTCGACGACGCAGTCGTCGCCCAAAGCGATGCCCAGGCCCGAGTTCGCGCCCAGCAGGCAGCGCTCGCCCAGGCGCACGCGCTGCTTGCCGCCGCCCGAGAGGGTGCCCATCGTGGAGGCGCCGCCGCCCACGTCCGAGCCGTCGCCGATGACGACGCCCTGCGAGACGCGGCCCTCGACCATGGAGCGACCCAGCGTGCCCGCGTTGAAGTTGACGAAGCCGGCGTGCATGACGGTCGTGCCCTCGGACAGGTAGGCACCCAGGCGCACACGGGTGCCGTCGGCGATACGCACGCCCGAGGGCAGCACGTAGTTGACCATCGGCGGGAACTTGTCGATGCCCTGCACGGGCACGGGGCGACCGTCGCGGGCGCGCAGGCGCAGGCGGGTGGCCTCGAAATCGGCGACCGCACACGGACCCGCATCCGTCCACACGACGTTGGGCAGCACCGCGAAGATACCGTCCAGGTTGATCGTGTTGGGCTTCACCAGGCGGTGGGAAAGCAAGTGCAGGCGCAGGTAAGCGTCCTCGGTCGAGGCGGGGGCCGCTGTCAGGTCAATCGTCGTCGTCACGACGACGGTACGCACGCGGCGCGCATCGTCCACGTGCTCCAGCAGGGCCAGCGAAGTTGCCAGCTCCTCATCGCTCCCGGGTTCGCCCAGATGCGGGGCGGGATACCACGTGTCGAGAGTTGTTCCGTCCAGGGTGATCGTTGCGAGGCCGACGCCCCATGCAGTGCTGTTATCCATGCCCCTACAGTACGGGGATTACGCAGGTCGTTGAGGAGTGAAACTCAGGGGCGCGGTGCATCCCACAGGTCCGGCCAAAACACGCCCAGCTCGGAGGCCATGGAGCGCAGCAGCGGCAACGAGATACCGACGACCGAGTGATAATCGCCAGTCACCCCCTCAATGAAGGGACTGCCCAGGCCGTCCACTGTAAAGGATCCTGCCACGTGCAGCGGCTCGCCCGTTGCCACGTACGCGTCGATCTCTGCGTCCGAGATGTCTCCGAAGTGGACCTGGGTCGAGGCGGAGCGGGTGACGCTTGCGCTTACCGTGTGCGTGCCCGTCCTCCCGTCGGTCGACGAGGCCGGGGCGAGGATCGCTGCCGAGTGTCCCGTCCACAGGGTGGCGCTCGTGCGGCGCATGGCGCGGATGCGCTCGCGGGCAACCTCGGGAGTGTGGGGCTTGCCGAGCATCTGACTGTCAATCTCGAGCATCGAGTCGCAGCCGACGACGAGGACAGGATCTCCCTCGGGCAGTTCCGAATCTCCCTGTGCCAGGGCCTCGCACACGTCCGCGCACTTGGCAGCGGCGAGGGCCGCCACCTCGTCAGCGGGGGTGGTGGCGCCTCCTGAGAATGCGCGTCCGCCGGGCAGCGCGGCGAGGACGGCCTCCTCGTCAACGGTGGACACCCGGACTATTGGCGTGATGCCCGCCGCGATGAGCGTGGCACGGCGGGCGGGGGAGGCGGAGGCAAGAACGAGGCGCATAGGCACATTGTGGACCATGTGTCACGCCGCGCGCAGTCAAGCTGCAAAATAGTGCAAAAAACGGAGTTGTCGCAGGTAAATGTGCAAATGAGTGGTGAAAAATTAATCAGTCTACTACAATTGTCAGTGCGTGAGGTCATAATTTACTGTGACCTTAAAGCGTGATCTACTATACTTATCATCCGCTGATGTGGTGTTGAGTCAGCCTGACGAGGAGGGAATCGCGATGGATGAGCGTGCGGCATCGTCCCATGCATCTCCCGATGACCTCACCGCAACCAGCTACGTTCCCCAGCTGCTCGGTGGTCATCTCACATACTCTGCCCGCGACCTCGCCGAGGCGACGGACACTCCGATCGAGCGCGTCTTGCAGTTCTGGATCGCCCTGGGCTTCCAAGCCCCCGATCCGGATGAGCCGATGTTCTCTCAGCGTGACCTCGATGTGTTTGGCAAGTGGCACGACCTCGTCGAGTCTGGTGTTATCGATACCGCCACGTCGCGCTCGCTCCTCCGCGCCAACTCCCACCTGGCCGACCGTCTCGCCCTGTGGCAGTTTGAGGCCCTGGTGGAGGACTCGATGCGTCGGCTCATGCTGGACGACACGACGGCTCGCATGTACGTGCTCGACCACATGCGTGAGCACATCGACGTTTTCCAGGAGATGTTCGTGTACTCCTGGCGTCGTCAGCTCGAGGCGACCCTCTCGCGCTTTGACCGCGAGGTCTCTCAGCGCGGTCACGAGGAGCGTCACAGCCGCTTCCCGCTCAATCGTTGCCTCGGCTTCGTGGACATGGTCTCCTACACCTCGTCCTCGACGATTCTCGGGGATGCTCTGGTCGGCCTCATCGAGCGCTTCGAGGAAGAAAGTCGGACGGCGGTCATCGAAGAGGGCGGTCGCGTCGTCAAGATGATCGGCGACGCCGTTCTCTATATCGCCGATGACCTGCCCACCGGATTGCGCGTGGCAACCGCCCTCATTGAACGTCTCAATGCCGACGATGAAATGCTTCCCGTACGCGCGTCTTTTGTGCGTGGTGACGTCTTTTCGCGCTCCGGCGATGTCTTCGGTCCGACCGTTAATCTGGCGTCTCGCCTCGTGGACATCGCACCGGTCGGTAAGATACTCACCGATCCTGCCACCGCGGCTGCGATCGCCGCTGGCAAGGGTGGCGAGGGGTACGAACTCGAGGAGTTCCCGACCGCAGACTTGCGCGGTTTTGGGCCTGTTTCTCCCTACCTGCTCTCTGCTCGTGTCGCCTGACGCGAGCGTTCTCAGCGTCTTTCGTTGACTCCTGACGCCCACGTTTTTTGGGTCAAGAGAGGTGAAAGTTTTGGTTCAGAATTGCTAAGATGAGAGTGTGACTACAGTTCTCCTCGTTGAAGACGATCCGGCCATCTCCGAGCCCCTCGCGCGGGCCCTGGGCAGGGAAGGATACGACGTGCGCGCGCACGCCACGGGCGGTGCAGCCCTGGCCGACACACGCAGCGTCGACCTGGTCGTCCTGGACCTCGGCCTGCCTGACATGGACGGCCTCGACGTCGCCCGTGAGATCCGCGCCGCCGGAAACCGGGTCCCGATCCTCATTCTCACCGCACGCACAGACGAAGTTGACATGGTTGTCGGCCTCGACGCGGGCGCGGACGACTACGTGACCAAGCCCTTCCGTCTGGCCGAGCTGCTCGCCCGCGTGCGCGCGCTCCTGCGTCGTCAGGTCGCAGAACCCGCTGAAGGCGAGCTGCGCGCCCAGGACATCCGCATGGACGTCGCAGCCCATCGCGCCTTCGTCGGCGACGTGGAGCTGAGCCTGACGGCCAAGGAGTTCGACCTGCTGCGCGTTCTGCTGCGCGAGGCCGGGTCCGTCGTCGCTCGCGACGCGCTCATGCGCGAGGTCTGGGGTTCCGACCCGACCGGCTCCACCAAGACCCTGGACATGCACGTGTCCTGGCTGCGTCGTAAGCTCGGCGATGACGCGACCGACCCGCACTACATTACGACCGTGCGCGGGATGGGCTTCCGATTCGAAAGCGCGCGCTAATCCGTCGCTAAAGGAGGGCCACCATGCGTGCACGCGCGGTGAGGATGATTGTCTCCGTCGTCGCTGTCGTGTGCGTCGTCATGGGCCTGCCCGGCGCGTTTTTTGCCTCGGTGTCTATCTGGGCTTCCGAGCAGCGTGACCTGGAAGTCGCTGCCCAGCGCATCGTTCAGAGCATCGACCGTCGCAACGCGGCGGGCGAAAGCACGGACGCTGAGTCGGTGGCGGCGCTCGTCGCCGACCAGAATGAGGGCCGCGACGAACTCAGCTACCGTATTCTCGTGCCCGGCCACAACCTCATTACGGACGAGACCGAGCCGACCGGGCGCACGATGACAGCCTTTGCGGAGTCCCCGAGCGGCGTGAGTGTCCAGCTCACCTCCTCAGCCTCGGGCGCGACTGCCCGCATCCTGTGGGCGTGCGGCATGTTCGGTGCTGGCATGATCGGCTCTATGCTGATCGGCCTGCTCATGGCTCGCTCGCTCTCGCGTTCCCTGTCCGCGCCCCTCATCTACCTGGCCGCACAGGCTGAGCAGATCGGCTCCGGCGGCGTGCGCGCCCGCGTTGAAGAATCCGGCATCGAAGAGATCGACCTGGTCTCCGAGGAACTCGCCCGCACAGGCGAGCGCATGGCCGGACGTCTCGCCGCCGAGCGCCAAGCCGCCGCCGACGCCTCCCACCAGCTGCGCACGCCGCTCACCGCCCTGTCGATGCGCCTGGAGGAAATTGAACTCATCTCCTCCGAGGAGGAGGTGCGTGCCGAAGCCCGCACCTGCCTCGAACAGGTCGAGCGCATGACCAACGTCGTTTCCGAACTCCTCGACGTCTCCAAGCGCCAAAACGGTGGGCAAACCGAGGCCATCCACATCCTCGAAGTCTTTAACACCGCCCGCGAAGAGTGGGAGGATCAGTTCAAGGCGGCAGGCCGTCCCCTCGTCTTCCTCGATGAGGCTGAGCGTCCGATCCTGGCCGACGCCGGCAAACTCGGACAGGTACTGGCCACGCTCATCGAAAACTCCCTGCGTTACGGAGATGGAATGACGCGCGTGTGGGCGCACGCCGGCTCCTCCAAACGCGGCGTCATCATTGAGGTCAGTGACGAAGGCGAAGGTATCGACGAAGCCCTGGCACCCGACATCTTCGAAAAGGGTGTGTCTGGACACGGTTCGACGGGCATTGGCCTGGCTCTCGCCCATGACCTGGCCCAGGCGATGGGCGGGCGCCTGGAACTCAAGTCCAACATTCCCCCCGTTTTCACGATATCCGTCGCCGCAATCCCGGCGTCCCTGGACCCCGATCGCGTCATGCCCGAAGGGCCGCTCATTTCCATGGGACGCCGCTCGCGTCGCTTTTAGGAGAGCGGTAGATTGGGAGGCGTGGAACGCGATATGTTGACTCCTCCCACCGTGGCCGTCATCGGCGGCGGACAGCTGGCACGCATGATGCAGGAGAGCGCTATCGCGCTCGGCATTAACCTTCGGGCCCTCGTCGAGGCCGAGGATGGGTCGACCGGTCTGGTGACCGTCGACAAGGCTGTTGGTGCCCCCAAGGATCTGGACGCCGTTCGCGCGCTCATCGACGGTGCGGACGTCCTCACTTTCGAACATGAGCATATTCCTGCCCAAACCATGGAGGAAGCCGCGCGCGTCGTCTCCGTGCAACCCCCGGCCTCCGCTCTCCTGTACGCCCAGGACAAGCTTCAGATGCGCGCGCGCCTGAGTGAGATGGGCATCCCCTGCCCGGCATGGGCGCGCGTCGACAACGCGGCTGAGCTGGAGCGTTTCGGAGCGGTCATCGGCTGGCCTCTCATCGTCAAGACCCCACGAGGCGGCTATGACGGCCACGGTGTCGCGGTGGCCCACAGTCCCGCCGACGTCGAGTCATGGTGGGGAGGCGGCTCACTCCTGGCCGAGGCCCTGGTGCCCTTCACGGGTGAGGTGGCGGCCCTGCTGGCACGCACCCCCTCGGGCGAGGTTGCCTCCTGGCCCGTCGCCTCCACCGTCCAAGTGGACGGCGTGTGTGCCGAGGTCACGGCTCCCGCGATCGGTATCCGACCCGAGACAGCAGCTGAAGCGCGCCGCATCGGAGAACGCATTGCCTCGGAGCTGGGCGTCACCGGCGTCCTGGCCGTCGAGATGTTTGTCGTCGGAGAGGGAGCGGACGAGCGCGTCCTCGTCAACGAGCTGGCCATGCGCCCCCACAACACCGGACACTGGACCATCGATGGGGCCGTCACCAGCCAGTTCGAGCAACACCTGCGCGCCGTCCTGGACCTGCCACTCGGCTCTACCGACCTGCGCGCACCGGATACCTACTCCGTCATGGTCAACCTGCTGGGTTCCGCCTACGACCAGCCCGCGCGTGCCCTCGCCGCGGCCTATGAAGCCGGGGGAGACAGAGCGAAAGTCCACCTCTACGGCAAAGAGGTGCGCCCGGGCCGCAAGCTCGGCCACGTTACCGTCGTCGACAAAGACCCGGACGTGGCTCTGACGCACGCACGGGCCGCCGTTGAGGCCCTGCACGGCACCTCCGCCAGCGACTGACCACCCAACCGTCGGCCGAACGGCGAGAGCGCCCCGGCCTCGTCCCATCCCGAAAGGACCGCCCATGACCACCGACCTCGACATCCAGCTCACGGCAACCAGCGACTGCCCCCTCGTCGGTGTCGTCATGGGTTCCGACTCAGACTGGCCCACCATGGAACCCGCCGTCGCAGCACTCGCCGAGTTCGCCATCGGCTGCGAAGTCGGCGTCGTCTCCGCCCACCGCATGCCCGAGGACATGGTCGCCTATGGGAGGAGCGCCTCGGAGCGGGGGCTGCGCGTCATCATCGCCGGAGCCGGCGGTGCCGCCCACCTTCCTGGCATGCTCGCCGCCCTCACCGAGCTGCCCGTTATCGGCGTGCCCGTTCCCCTCA
>ERZ773180.614-NODE-614-length-20893-cov-2.996497_pt1 | contig 20893 bp, 21 predicted proteins | sample MGYA00511080_ERZ773180 | MGnify/ENA primary metagenome ERZ773180 (study PRJEB29015, sample SAMEA2738175) | human oral metagenome | biome: human oral; feature: human-associated habitat; material: saliva | place: China | collected 2178 ...
GACCTAACATGTATATACCGACTTCTGCAACTACTGCTAGCAAGGCTTTAATGGCGAATGACTCAGTAAGCATTCGCCACGCCTCGCATAGAAAATCTGTTATTACTTGCATTTTATAATCCCTCATTAGCACTGTTTATGTATTCGTGATTTTCTGCGTTATATATAAAATAAGGCTCGCGGCTGTCGCCTGTAGATACATCACGTCCAAAATCATTTGTTAAATCCTTAATAGCTAAAAAAGTCCAGTAACTGTCAAGCCACTTGAACACAGTACTCTCTGGATTCTCTACACGCCAAACCGAATTACTATGGTTTGCAATAGTATTTGATTTGTCACGTAACGAGGACTCATTCATTTTCAGCAATACTCTTTTATCTGTATTGATAGTGATTTTGTGAATATCTGCAATATTCCAATTAGGTAAAATCTTGAATATATCAGTCTTATTATAGTTTGACACATCAATTTTGAGCTCATCTCCAAAACGTTTGTATACAACTCCGCTAACATCTGTATATACCTCATCTGGTGCTATATTTCTACCTCTAATAATAAGAGTTAGTTGCTCGTTATCGTTTAGATCATAATATTTGAGCTCAATATTCTTAGGCCCAAATGGCTCGATAGCAACTCGCATATTATCGCTTTCAAACTCTTTTTTATCGCCACCATTAATAGCCACTTTAAAATGAGGCTCGCCTGTGAGGTCAATGTATTCTTGGCCTGTGCGTGGTTGAGAGTATTCGAGCTGTCTAAAATTAGAGTCTTGAATATAGCCGTTTTCTGATAGCTTTTCAATGAGTTTGGTAAGTATAGTATCAACGTCTGTATTTTCCAAATATATGTTTTTAGATTTTAAAAGCTCAGCTGCTTTTTCGGCACTACCCACATCACCTTTAGGACCTTTTACGCTTTTGAGAAATTCGCCATCTTTCTTTAATATTTGAGCCGTCTCTTCCGCGCTACCTTTATCACCTTTAGGACCACGTAAGCTATCTAACCAGTCTTGTTCAGTACCTCTGAAGCCATGAGCTACTGCGATAGCATATGCGCTCTTACCGGTCCCTTCCACGATAGGCAGTATAATTTTTTCCCCTACCTTCTCAACAAGTGCCATTGCTGAGGTTTCATCAAGTTTCAAAGTTAATGTGTTATCTGCCACGATAAGTTACCTCCCATTTAATCATGCATTGAAATATCCGGAACAATTGTAATCGTACCCTGGCCAATTTTGAGCCAGTGATCATCGTTATAAAGGAACGCGTCATAGATATAGTCGCCTCCCTTTATTTTCATTTTTGCGGACTCTTGACCAGAAATAAAAAACCTTACCTGTTTTGACTCTACCACAGGATGCAACTCTAATATCATATTGTCATATGGGCGCTTGCGAATTTTACAAGCACCTTTATATTGACTTAACGTCATATCGCTATCTGGCGGTACGACGTACGTGATATCAAAATCTTGTCCGGCGTGGAGTGTTAAATCTTGTTCAATCATTCGTGGTGCCCCCTATATCTCACCTAAATCAACGGAGACAGGAAAGTGCTTATGCTGGTCTAGTTCAGATACGATATAGTGCGTTATATTATAATCTGCTTCTACATTAATTTTTTGATTCAAAAAATTAGACTGAGGATACATGGATACTACCGTTCCATCAATTCCGATTAACCGAGCACGGGTACCCCGAATTAATGTAATACCTAACTTAGAAACATCATAAGACCGCGATTCGGAGAACGCACTAGGCTCAACTTGACCTGGTTGAAATTCCTTGAAATAGGTATCCTTTGCGCGAAGATAATAGTTAGCGCTGTTAAATACAGGGTTCCCTTTTTCATCAAACACTTCCATGCCATATTTAGCCGTATTGGTAGGCTTATTGGAATATACATATATCTCGACCCCGCGGAGGATACTGCCAGGGTCAGAAGTTGCCGGGATATACAAAGTAAACGTAAAACAGGGTACCCACTTATTAGTGCCTGTGTCCTTAACAAAGCGTTCCCCGGACATTAGAGTCTCGATAGGAGTATCGCTCGATATAGCATAAATATATACTTCATCCTCAGTTCGATGTCTAATTGGCACTACAACACGAATGCATGTGTTGTTATTTGTCCGAGGATATCGGAGCGACATCATTCGATCCCAGTAGTACGCCCCTATTTTGGTCCCCCACATAGCCGCAGGGTCTCTCGTCACGTTAGCCCCGCTAAAGGTTAAACGATATTTTAGAAATGCGCACCCCTGAGAATCATTGATTAGAACATTATTCTTCTTATTAATAACTTGTAATATCTTCATTCACTCACACCTACTATCGTTTTAAAATAACAAGGCTTGCCTATATCGCTTAAGGATTTAGGCCTAAATGTAACTGTATCTTTTGTGATGATGTAGTTGATGCGGATATCATCCCTATCTGACTGAGGAGAGCCGTACAGATTACCCAAAGCAAATAGCTGTTGCCCTTCAAATATCTCAAACTTAACGGAAAATTCAGGTTCTATTTTAGTAAATGTCTTAGTCCATATAATCTTGGTAAGCCCTGTAGATAGGTCTGCTACAGATTCACCGTGTTCATCAAATACTTGTATTCCAGCTGGCACAGTATCACCTTTCTTTCTAAATATCGAAGTCAGCTTTTCTTTTAACCATTTAATTAATCGTCCCATAGGCCTAACCTCACTCTTAGTACATTGTTATCATCGAATACTTGAATTAAGTTATCGCTAATTTCAACCCTTGCGCCACTCGTTTTAGTTCGCAATGTGCCGATAGTAGCAGTGATAGTGTCAAGGCTATTAACCTTTAACTTATCGGCTGTAACGCTATCCGCTTGGAGCTTATCGCTACTAATGGATAAAGCTTGTATCTTATCAGCGCTTACCGAGTTAGCTTGGAGCATACCCTCGGTAATGATGTTATTATCGAACAGTGCTTGGCCAGTTACATGTAATATCTTGCCGTCAATTCGGGTACCTTCCGGGGATAAGTTAATCCGGCTTACAATCTGAGCGCCGTCAAGACTATTCATAGCCTCGGTCACTCTAAGGTCAATACCATTGGATAGCGTAGTAATTTGACCAGATAGGTTCTTATTAAGGTCAGATACTTTTTGGGTAATGCCTCTATCCAATTGAGCGATTATAGAACCGACCCCATTAATGGAGGTTTTCATCGTTCCGACTTCGGAACTCATAGCTTGGATGGTATCGTCCATTGCTTTTAGCCCTAATGCTTCCGCATCAAGAAGGCTCTTATCAACCCTGTCCTTAATCGTGACCGACTTTTCGGCTACTAAGCTACTACCGAACACGTCGACATATTCACACCGCACACGATATACCCCGGCTTTATTGGAGTAGGTGAGCATACTCGACGTAGTCTCTAAATCGTCAGTACGATCATCACCTATGACATGGCAACGGATAACGTAGGCCTGTGGTGGCTTTGCACCAAAGTAAAGACTAAACCCTCCGAGTTGGTCCTTAACCTCAAACGTAGGCGCCTCTAACTGTGGCAAGTTATACGAATACGTTGCAGGCGTTGAGTATTTGCCTAGCGTACTTCGTGCGTACAAGTACACCGTGCCACTTCGTTTCGTAAGGGGTAAGTTAGCGGATGTACCTTTTACCTTTGCAAGGAGAGCGTTGGTCTCCTTGCCCGGGTCATTATCTGTACGGAGTTCATAATAGTCCACGTCAGCGTTTAGAACATCGCTCCATGATGCGGTGGCGTGTTCCTTAAAGGCTACCGTAAAGTTCTTAGGCATGTCCGGTACCTCATCCATCGCCTTGACTACGACATCCACAACTTGAGCAGTATCGGATCTATTACCGAACCTATCCACGGCTACGGCCTTAACCTCGTACTCTTCGCCAGGACCTAATGCTTTGATGATAACCTGGCTGCTGCTACTGCCCGCGTACTGCCAATCTTGACCCGTTACGATTTGGCCATTCTTAGATTTTAGCTTGTACCACACCTCAGCACTGTCAAAGTTACCAGGATTAGCCGGTGGCTCGAACATCACTTGAATGTCATAGTACACGCTCTTATCGGCGGTTAGGTTGTAACGACTAATGACGTGTAGGTTCTGCACATCGCCAGGTGCTTGCATGCGCGGAATGACGATTTCCTTAGTAACCCCAGTGGTGAGTTGTCCTAAATCGTTAATAGCTTGCACCTTAACCTCATAGGTAGCCCCTAATAGTACATAGGATATCTCTGTGCTATTAGGTGATGCGGGGAAGTTCCCTACATATTTCCATGTATCGCTTTTAGCGTTCCGATAGTTAACTATTACGTTGGTTATCTTGCCATCACGAGGAAGTTGCCAACGAACTGCAATTCGTGAATACATAATGCCATTAGCGCCGTATACATCACTTGCGAGGCCAATATCCTCGATATCGCTACCAACTTCCGACTTATAGTCGATAGTTGGAACAGCCCCATCATCGCTTGTATATACTTCCGGATAGTATTCCATACACTGAATCTTACGAGTAAGGTCTGTACCTCCCTCGGTGATAGCTAACACCCTAAATGGTTTAGCTGCTTTGGTTAGCTCACCAAACGCATACACACTACCAGGTTCGACTGCAATCGTTTCCTTAACAGTGACGTTCCGCCCGATGACACTTAATACGGTAAGCGTAGTCACCGCATCAGTAGCATTGTTACGAATAAGTAGTTGGTACTGCTTACCTGGAAGTGTAGCTACTTCCTTATCAAGGGCAATAGTACTACCGGTCGTGGATATCACTCGACCACCTTCGCCCCATTCAGGTACGTCATGTTGGATAAGAATAATATCTCCTATCGTACATGCGATGGCGTCTGTAAAGGCTTCGATAGACACAGTACGCACCTCGTACTTATTGCATCGTAGATAGTGCTTACCATGTTTGAACGCTTGGTCTAAGCTAGTACATCCCATGAGCTCTATTTGAGCCGGATTGGTAAGAGTATCCGATTCATCGTAGGTATCGCCATATACCGGGATAACATCGCGTTCGTAGTCCTTATCCTTATTAAGGAAGGAAATTTCAACGGAGTTGGCACGACTTTGGATACCTTGGAACTCTTCTGAAAAACTACCTTGCTTTATGTTGGCCACGGTGAATAGCTGCACTGGTGTTGACTTATAATCACTAACACACGTGAACCTAGTCCCCTGTGGAATGACTTTACCCCGACCTACATTTTCCGGATATTTAAGCGCATCCCATAATCGACTAGCACTATCGTATATGTAGTTGAATGTGAACCCATTCTTATCGCAGTTACTTGCCCAGGCTTTAAATGCATCGTAGTCCATACGTCCATGAGGCTGACCGAACACGACATACTCATCTCCGAACTTACGAGCCATATGGAGTAGATCATACGCAGCCCATGCCGGATTATCTGCTCGTTGAATCTCATACTTTTGTTGATATGGATTGAACACATACACGGCGGAGCGTTCTTGTACCCAAGATACTTCAGGGTCTGACCCATTCAGTTGAGAAGTCGCCAAGGCCTTAATACCGATAAGCGCCTTTCCTGGATGTATGAAATCATCGTATATAATTTGGGTTAATTGGTTCCAGTACACCCGATTGTTGTATCGAATAGAACTACCGTCCTTGCTAGAACACCGAACACGAACTTCATATTGAGCCTTATCGAGGTTGTCAAATCGGTACACACGATAGAACGCGGTATTCGTTGCTTCCTTAACGATACCCTTATAATCTGCCTCTGCGATTTCTGTGTCTGACTTTTGACGGGTAAAGGTCCATCCGTCTCCGGATTTCTTGACAAAGGCTTGCATGCCTTTTTGATTGGAGAGCGGTAACTTATGCCACTCTTCATCCTCACCGACTTTCCGAATTTCCGCATCAAGAGTAACTGATGTGGCATCCATTCCGCCTGTATCATTGGAGTAGTATAAGCCATTAGGAAAGCTAATAGTTAACTCGATAGCGTTGCAAGCGTCCCCTTGTACACGTTGCGTACTCCACCCAGTTTTAAGTTCATAGTTGAGTACTTGATCCGCGTAATTATCGTTGAAGTTAGGGATAACAGTTTGGTCATTAGTACCTAATCTGATATCTACTTGTACATCCTGGTAGTTACTAATAGGGTTAGCATTGATACGGATATCCTCGATTTTGGATAACTCGCCTTCACCGGCGCAATATAAGAGGTTGAGGTACTGCTTTTCACCATCGCTGATAATGTGACGCGATAAGAGGAGCCCTGCACTCTTCATACGGCCGTACGTAACGGCTAGAGGGTACCCTTGCCCGGTTACAGTTTTAGCCCCTCCCCATCCATAGGTATTCGCCTGTGCGGAGTCCGTATGGGACCGGTCAGCCTTTGGCTGAGTTAACTTATTGACCAGCATATTGCCAATCATACCAATGGCCATGGATAGTACGGTGCGCCATATTAGGCTTTGGATACCAAATATAGCGCCACTAGCGATACCACCTGTGGCGATACTAAGGCCTATGGTTAAAATGATTCCGAGGAATTTGCCATCGATTTGAGGCATGGCCACGATATAATCACCATCGTTAACAATGGTATCAAGCGTAGCCTCTTGGCCATTAATGGAGTATACCCAGTCGCCATCTTGTTTAGCATAAAAGCTTAATGGCATGTTTGCCCTATACGGGCGGTATTGTGTTTCATGCTGATCCGGTTTAAACGGATTCCTTACTAGCACTACATTAATCATCGGCTACTCCTTTCTGTCGTATATATGTTTAAGCCTAGGAACGTATTTAGAAATATGTTCGATACATACACCGCTTGGCTTAGTAGCGTGAATGAATCGACCATCACCTAAATACACGCCTACGTGGTCAAGTTCCTTGCCCTTAAGGGAAAACACCAGGACACTGCCCTCCGTAGGTTCCTTGACCTCTTGCCACTCGTCCATAGGAATATCTGTGTAGTTTGGAAGTGTAACACCATTACGGCGATACACCTCGGCCACTACATCCCAACATTTCAGCTCCTCGAACGGAGTACCAATCATGTCAGTCATATCACTTGTTAGATGCATACAGACCTCCCTGTGGAATCGTAGGTTCGCCTCCGAAACGAACGCTATTACCTAGTGCTCGACATCGTGATAAAGTCTTATTACACTCGGTCTCGGTGCCCTTATATCCGCACTGAACCCCTTTGAACTTGAACGGGCAAAAGTCCTTCATGATGCGGACTAAGGGGAACCGACGTGTGAAACTAAAATCCGTACCTAGTGTGAACTCCATCCATTCAGCATTAGCAACGGAGCCCGTAATAACGAAGTGTTCTTCTACTTCGCACACATTTGGCACGTTTGTATTTATTACGCGGACAATGACATCTGCACCGGTGAACCCTTGATTATCCTCAGCCAGGCGTTGTATTGTCCGTGTCACATTAGATACGGACAATTTAACGTTTGGTAGGTCAGTCGAGTTATGGTTGACGTCCGCTAATTTGAACGGAAACGCTATATATTTATTCCCTTGAAAGGTAATATCCTCCGTGTTATATACTAGCCGAACAATATCGCCTTTATATTCAATGTCAAGGAGCATGAGCCATACACCTGTGGCGTCTATTTTGTTTTTCTCAACAATAGATGCAGTTGAAAGTGTTAACATGTTATGCCTCCTGTAATTTAACGGTACCAACCCATGTGCCGTAGTCGTTCGCAGCAAAATCTAATTGATCACTGAAACGTACCTTGAGGGTTTCATTCGTTTCAGGATTCGTCCAATCGAATACCGTCGAACAGTTAACCTCATCGAAAAATGCTCTTAGCCGTAAGTACTCAGAGGTGGGCACCTTATAGTTCACGTTGTATGACCGTAGGGCCTTAGTAGTCTTACGGCGGCTGATTATCGTCATATTTTCTACTTGGCCTTTATATGTCATATCTGGTGTAGTTTCTTGGATTGGATATATTGGATATCTAATGTTTGGAAATGTTGCCATGATTAACCTGCGGCTGCTTTAATAGCATCCCGCGCACCTCCTTTATTATTTGTTACGGCTTTAACCATTACATCGATGATGTAGTTTTCTCCGTCAAATCGCGAGCTTTGTTGTTCAGACTCAAGAGCTTGGCCAGACTGATTAATGATATTAACAACTACGTTGTTACTTGTAGTGCCGCCCATCAATCTGCGAGTTTCGCTCGCAGTGTAAATGCGATGCGATCCGGAGGATTGTAATAATTCCGGTCCGTTTTCACCGACCAGCATAAGTCCCGGATTTGTTTTCCCCCCGGCAGCAAAACGATTGCCCGTAAATGCAGAACTAAATGAACTGCCACCAGCAAATGATGATGTCCCTTTTGCAGCACCTAGAGAACCGATTCCGTTAACTACTCCGCCGAATAGGCTTTGTAACTTAGGCATTACATATTGTTGGAATGTTAGTTGAATCATCATCTTAATAATGGCATTTGTCATATCCTTGAATATGTCCTTAATGCCTTTACTAAACGACTTCGTTCCTGTTGCCATAGCCTCGAGATTATTTGTCCATGCTGAGTTGATAGAGTTCATTGTGCTATCGAATGTAGACTTCGCTAAGTCAGCATAGTTAGTAGTCTCTTGCTTATACTGCCGAGCGGCTTCTTGCAAGCTTGTTTTAAGACTACGACCTGCCAACTCCCATAGCTTTTGCTGGGACTCTAACAGATTCTTTTCAATTTGCAGTCTTTGTGTCGCACTTAATTGAGCCTCTTTGACTTCGCTTCGTGCGTAATCAATGTATGATTTTAACTCTTCAGCAAGTAACGCATCCGCATCACTGCGAGATAACCGACCAAGCGTAACCATATTAGTTAAGTGGTCAACGGTTTCACTCGTTTGAGTGTATGCTAGCTCTCTGATTTTCTGCTCAGTATCAGAAGCCAATTTTAGGCGCTCTGCTTGAGCTTTCTTTTCAGCGAGTTCCTTATCGCCTACGGCTTTAGTGTACTCACGAACGTTATCATCAATTTGGGCCTTTTGCGCTTCAGCTTCGGCTTTGAGTAATTGTAAGCGGTCGCCGGTACGTTCAAAATCGAGTTTCTTGATATCCTCGTTCATCTTACGAACACGGATAGCTTGATTTCGTTCAGCTTCAGCAAGTCTCTTTTGATACACCTCTTCGTTCTTAGCTCTAACTTGGGCAGTTAGATTTGACTCAGCGAGCTTCTTAGCATTTGCTGCACTACCTGCTGTGTCTGATGTGGCGCCTGCTAATAAACTGGTGTCTACGTACCCTGTAATAGCACCAAAATCACCCGATACGCTAGGCTTGCTAACAACGCCTGTACTGGAATTAGCCCCAGTATATCCGCCGTTTCCGTCACTAATGACTATATGATTATCGCCAAGTACAACCACACCATCTCCGGCTTTAGGTGTATATCCATCGCCTGCGTCATGCCATGCGCCAGCAGCTCTTGCTGCATCCATGATAGATGGAACATACCGAGGTACGTCCTTACCAAATGCCTGTAATACAGAGTCGGAGAATAGCTTTCCGCAGTCAGTAGCCCATGTACCATCTGCACCTAACTCATATGCCTTACCGAGTTGTTCATTAGCTGCATCTAGCACACTCACGGCTTCGCCAGTAGCGCTTCCACTCAGTCCAGAAACAGAACGAATGATGTCACGGATATTCTTATTGTTAGATTCATACTGGTTCTTAGCTGTTAGCTTATCAATTTCGTATTGACTGCCGTCAATTTGTAAGCTTTGCAAAGTAAGTGATCGGTACAGATCCGCCATGCGTTCCACAGCACTCGTCAGCTTTTCGGCCGCTTGTTGCGTTTTCTTGGCAGCCTGTTCTTGGGCTTTAGCCGCTTTCGCTGCTTCCTCATTCGCTTTATTGATAGCTTCGGTATTTGTTAATCCACCATTAGCAAGGTCCTCTTTCGCTTTTGCAAGTTCTTCATCGAGTTTTGCTTTTGCGGCATCCGCCTCTTCCTTTTCCTTAAGAGCTGCATCGATTCTAGCACCTTCCTCTTTGGTGGCTAGTCGGTCATTCTTTACAAGACCGAACCACGCGCTATCCTCAATCCAGTAACGGGCATCATGCGATTCGCGGAACTTATCAGACATTCCTGCTGTCGAATTCGTATTCTTGTGAATACGTTTACCGTCAACATCCACCCCCATATAGGACGCCTTTGTCTGTTCGTTATATCGGAAGTCAAGTAATGCTTTCCCGGCAAGTCCAATTACTGTAGCCAGTGTTACCCATGGACCGGCTGCCGCAAGTGTGGCCAATCGCATAAATCCGAGTGCACTGGTTAGTGATCTCATGACTATGATTACAGCCCCAGCTTCTGCACCGAATTTGACAATGCCTCCGATAGCTTCCTTTTGCTCGGCAGTCATTGACTCGAATTCTTTAGCTACATCTAATACACCTTTTGCATAGTCGTTAAATACAGGAACTAACTCATGGCCGATAGATACTACAAGCCGTTTACCAGTATTTTCTAAATCCTTTAACTCCCGATTTAGCTTTGCGGATTTAGCTGCAGTCTCGTCGTCGATGATAAGACCCATCGCTTTTGCACGTTCAGCCACTTTGTCCATCTGTTCAGCAGACATATTTAGCATGGCGTGCATCTGATAACCCGTACGACCGAAGAGTTCCATTTCAACACGAGTCTTTTCAGCTCCGTCCTTCATACTTCTTAGGCGTTCCTGTATCATCTTGAATACTTCAACGGTATTTTTACCTTGAATGTCTTCAAGCGAGTAACCTAATTTACTAAATATGTCAGTACTAAGCTTTCCTTCTGCCCGTGCGACTTCCATTTTCTCTTTGGCCGCTCCGACATTTTTAGAAAACTTAGCAAATGCACCGGCACTATCCTCCATAGCAACGCCCATATAATTAGCCACTGCTAATAACTCACTAGTTTCCTTCGCCGTAGCACCGGTAATGCCTGATAGTTTTTTAACAGCTACATCCCACTGAATCGCCTCTTTGGCAAGTTTAGCACCGATGCCTACTACACCAACACCGGCACCTATCGCCATGAGGTCATTCTTCATTTTGCCTAGAGCGGATTTGGCGCCTTCGGCACTAGCTGTAATTTTCTTGAGCCCTGCTTCGGTATTCTTGTCGGTCAGCTGAACGACAATATCAATTAAATTATTGGCCATCCTTGTGCGCCACCTCCAATTCTTTAGCTTCTAATAATACAAGTAAGTCGATAATGTGCGGTAGTGGCTCAATGCCGTAAGCCTTCGCCACCTCTAATACCGCCGGCATATCGAATCCTGCAATACCACCTGAATGCCATCGTCGCTGCATCCGGCTTGCGTTGTATACTCGCATTGCTTGTCTTGTACCGTCTAATTGATGCGGGGAATTGAACTCACACTCCGAGCAGTCGAAGTTTTGCTTTGTCTCTCGCTGCATCTTGATACAGTCTGAGCAGTATTTCGGTTTGTCGGAATTGAGCCAACTCCACGCATCAATTAGTTTTTTTCGATTTCAGCCTTTTTTTCGTGAGTGAAACGCATAGTGTCAAGGGCAACTTCCATAAGATCATTATCAGGAGCTGCGTTGATTTCATCATCGGTCAAGCCGTAGATGTTCTTCATAATCCACTGTGCAAGTTCACGAGAACGCAATAATCGTTCTGTGTCCGGTGCTTCTTCAGGAACCGGCGTATACAATGGGTCTAACCCGGATTTAATTAATTCGCCACGTTCAGCGAATGTCAATCCTCTTACTTTGATATCTTCAAATGCCATATCGGCACCTCCTAGTATTGTTCTTGATTATTAACTAATGTAATGATGGCAGCGGAACGACCAGCATCTGCACGGTAGTACGCTTTAAACGGCAATTCAATATTAACGCCTCTAGGGCCGTCGATGCCTGGAGATTGTCGTTCATATACGAGTTCTGGCAACTTAAATGTAAGCGACCAGTCATCTTGTTCAAGCTTTAATTCCAAGCTGGATTCAGTGCCATTGACCGCCTTGTTCAGGAGGTCCCTGTTCTGAAAGAATGCCTTAATCGTACCTGAAATAGCCGCAATGCCTGGGTCGATATAAGTACGGAAACCTTTGCCACCGATAGCATAAGAATCGCCATCCAAGCCAAAGTCAAAGTTGATGTCGCAACTCAAAATGTTGGCCACAGTAACGCCGCCTTCTTTAATGGTTGCGTTTAGGTTTTGGAACGGTAAGAAGTTAACCGCTTTTGCTGCAGCGTCGAATGTAGCTGACGCCAAAGTTTCCTTACACCCCATCACATCAACGGATGCAGTCAATTCAGCATCACCACCAAATTTAAAGCCTAATTTACTGATTCGCACACCTGAAAATTGTTGGAATACGTTAACGTCAGGATACCCCTGTTCAATAGTTAGTGACGGCATCGTATTGCCGATTTTAAATACGTGCTCGGACTTTTTATTTGGCGCTTGGCCTGTTGTATTAGAAGTCGGTTGACCAAATGCAGCTTTTAGCCAGTATCCGATGTCGATTACACCAACAGGTACGGTTAAACTACCGGATGTGTCGATGTTGCCACGGAATGGCGCTGCAGGATTACGATCACCACGGATTACTGTGGAGTCGTTTAAGTTTTGGCTAGCTTTTACAGAACTAGAAATAATCGGAGTGATTACACCACCTGTAGATGGTGTTGTACCAAAGTCCGATTCAAACGCAATCGCCACATGGGATTGAGAGCCCTGTGCACGTTTAGCTGTTGCCATATGCATTTCCTCCTTTAATATTCAATAGCCCCGCCGATTACATGCGGGATTTCTATAGTAGCTATTAAACGTCCAGTGAACACTGGGCGCCAATTCATACTATCGAGTTCGTAGTCAATGTCGATTACTGGGAACGCCGGATTCACCTTACAAATGCATTCGATGATTAACTGCCCTAGGTTATCCGATTCTAGCGCTCCGTCGTATCGAATAATATTCTTATCACGAGTTGCTCCTTGATGGACGATACCCCATACGACCATTAGGGAGTATGTGTAAGTATCCGCCAGCCCTTCGCTTTTACTACTAGGCAGTAATATGATGCAAGGGCAGTCCTCTTAAAGTGGTGCATCTACATCGTCATAACCGACATATAGTTGCGCCGGCTTTCCATATTTGTCATTACAAAATTTATTTAATCCTTCATCTGTCGATAAGGCTTTCGCCCATCGGTTCACTATACGTGACATGGGGATTGTTTGTTGTAACATTTAATATCACCTTACCTTATAGTTCCGTCGAGATGCGGATTGTGCAGCTGGACCATAAATAGCGTAGTCGCCTATCTTATTTTCGATATAAGGTTTCAATTTAGGCTGTAACGCTGCTTTCATAGGTCCATAAGTATGACGTGGCTGAATTTTGAACATCGATTTACCCTTAGGCAATGGTACGCCTGCAGCAAATAACTTCTTGCGCATAGGCTCTGTAATTTGCTTAGTATACCCTTCTTCGATTCGTTCACCTAACCGTTTAGCCGAATTAGATAACCACCCAACTCGGACAGATTGCTTGCCTTTGTCATATTGATACCCGACTGCATTCGATAGCTTACCTAGAGGACTGTATCCGATTGTCCTGGCGCTAATGCCCATATCAAGTAAGGCATTTCGCGATTTTGAGCCCCAGGCCTCTCGTTCAGCTCGTCCACCACTTTGGTATGCTTTGCGAAGTTTAGCACCAAATGCCGATTCAAATGCAGCACGTCGTGCCGGTGCCATGAAGTTAGGATACTTACGTCCGCCCGGTGCACCTGACCGAATGCCTTGCTTAATTTCCTTTTGCATCATCCAACCTGTTGACTTTAACGCTTTACGCATCCAGTCCGGTTTAGTCTCTGCAATGAAATTCAGATACGGAGTGGCTGTGTCTGTAATCGTAATTGGTTCATTACTCATTATGGTCTCACCGCCCTCACGTTATGGACAATTTCCAAACAATACATCGTGCCGTCAAAGTTTGAAACGTGATCAACGTACCATTTCTCGCCATTGATATACACTTCGTCTTTTGATCGTGGTTCAGGAACATCCTTAGCACGCACCCAAATTTGAGCCTTATCAGCTAGTGCCTTATCGACAAATCCGGAACCCTTGCCGTCATATTCGCCAATTTCTACACTTGCCTTTATGGGCTGACCTTTGTAAGTAATCTTTTCGCCGAATACAGATAGTAACGATTTATCATCATATTTCAGCATTAGTTTTACCTCATAAAAAGTAAAGCGCCCAAAAAGGGCGCTTTGTGATTATTTACGCAATAGGTTGTAACAACATTACTGTCACAGTTTCCTGTGCTGCAGTTTTAGATTCTACGGCCACACCAAGAACTTTACCACCAGTTTTTACTGCTTTATCTGTTAAGAATTGAACTAAATCACCAACAGCGTAAGTATCCGCTTTGTTAGCAGCTACTTTAAATACGCCTGTTACTTTTACAGCACCGACTTCACCTTTAGCAATATCAGTAAGTGCAACACCGTGGAGCTTACCAACTTCTACAATGTCGCCTACTTTAACTGCAGCAGTCGCAACGAAGTTGATGCGATCAGTATCCATTACGAATTGTGTCATCATATATGTTACCCCCTAATTATTTACCAGCATTTTTATAAAGACCGCGGAAGTCAATAGCGTCAACACCAACATCGAATGCTACTTTGTATTCAATGCCGTCAACATCAAAGCCTTGACGTGTTTCAAGACGTGGAGTTTCAACGCCATTCAAGTAAGTTACTTCAATAGTGTCATGTTGGTTTGCATCGGCTACCAAGTACCATGCATCTGGGTCAGTTAATTCTGCGTCTGCTACAACTACGAAACGACCTTTATAAGGGTTAACTACGCCAGAATTTGTGCCGTCCACTGCAGCTGTAGAGTTAACGATTTGATATGCAGTTACTTCCAATTCAGGTGGCACTACCAAATATTTAGGAGTAATATTCAAGTTAGCCGCATCAGTAATGCCTTTTTGACGACGCATAGCAGTAATTGCTTTCGCGATTGCCTTAAGAGACAACGCTTCGCCAGTTGTAGCAACATTACCATGTTTTGCATCAAACAAAGCTACATTGTCTTGCATTTTAACCGTACCAGTTAATTGAGCATACACCATTTTATTTACTAATCGTTTTGCAGCAGAGCCGTATTTTGTAGCAATTTTGGAGAATAGACCCAAATCGTCGTTGATGATTGCTTGGCGAGTCAAGCTGAAGATTTTGCCGTATGTAGCAACTTTAGTACGAGCAGATGCTTCACCAAATACATCTTGTGGGAATTGGCCACCTTCTGGCACTAATTCGAGATTGCCTGCTTCAGACAATGCTACGCGTGCAGCTTCTTTGAAGTCGCGGTTAGATCCTTTACCTGCCCAAATTTGGAATGTAGTTTCAGCTTCATTAAAGCCGTTCATTACGGACTTATCAGCAAGGTTAGACATGATAGCTGGGAATGTGGATGTGGAGTTAATAGCCGCACGTGTCATTTCCATATTGTCCGCATAATTAGCTTTCAAGCCTTCTCGTTGCAACGCTTCGCGTGCAAGTTCAACCATAGAATGAGAACGCAATTCGTGTGCACCTGGTGCTGCGTCGGCTACTGGGATACCAACTGCCATCAATACAGCGTCTTGTGCTGCCGCACGGAATTTGTCGCTTTCTGCTTCTCCCATTGTTACAGACACGCCTTTGTTACGTGCGCGTAATTGTTCCATTACCATTGCACGAGCTTCGTCAACGGATACACCCATTACGATTGCTTCGTCAGCACCTTCTACATCGAAGTCACGGAATAATGCAGTAATTTCAGAAGTACGTTTACGTTCTTGCTCCATCGCTTTCGCAAGATCTGCTTGTGTGATACCAGCTTCAACTGGTTCTGTAGATTTTACATCTTCAGTTTTTAAAATTTCTTTTTCATCCATACTTTTTTCTTCCTCCTGTGTGTCAATACTTGTATGAATTTCTTCAGCACTTCGTCCTACCCCTACAGTTGGGTCGGCAGGAACAGATACAATGCTAATTTCTAATGGCTCCCAATCGGTTACTACATATGTGTCAGGTCCTTTGAATCTGCCATTGCTAGATACAGAATCTTTCTCATCAAGCACCTCATAGCGCTTAATGGAATACCCAACGCTTACCCCTTGTAGCGTACCGGACTGTACCTTTTGGAATATGGTGTCGGATTGTTCATCTTCATCAAAACGCACTAGTGCTTTTCCTCGATTGTCTTCAATCCAAGCCTTTTCAACGTGCCCCACGACCGCATCACGATCATGGTTAAACAACACTGTACCTAAACCATTGTTAAAGCGCTCAAGGTTGATGCACTCTTCATCGTGGCAAAGGATTTCATCGCCGAACCAACGACCATATGGCGTTTCGGAAGAGAAAGACAATTCTACTGTCCGACTATCGGTATCGACATTGTCAATAGTAGATTCCCGGCAATAATTGCCTAGAATGCTACGCTTTTGATGTTCACTCATTACTAGCCATCAGCTCCTTCCTGTGTAGTGTCATCATCGCCCATCGTTAGCGGTTGCAACTCACTGGAATAATCTAGTAGAACCCCAAGCTCCTTAGCTCTGTCCTGTTCGAGTTTCCGTTGTTCAAGAACTTCTTCCCAGTCACGTCCAGATGATGCACACACATCCTCTAAAGTTGTAAGACCGGATTTAATAGCCTCTTTATTGGCGTTAACTTCCTTAACAGGGTCAATCCATGACCACCCCGGAGCAAGCCAAGCTACCTCTTGATATTTGTCCTTGTTCGTTAAGTAGTCTGATGGTAATTCACCGGCTAAGTAAAGGGCGTCAATAAAGGCTTTCCAAATCGGTATACAGAAGTGTGTGATTACAAATTTCTGTACTTGACGGAACGTCTTTTGATCCTCTAACAAGTTTTGCCTTGCAGCTGAGAAATTCCCAGATATATTACGCGCTACGATGTCAGCGCTCATACCAAGACCGGACGCAATACGTCTGGTCTGAGTTGCCGAGTATTCGCTTGCAGTTCCTGCATTACGCTTAGGGTCTGCAAACGCAATTGATTCACCAGGACTTAAATGCCTAACCATGCCTGGCGCCATTGTAATGTTAGGTCTTCCTTTTTTATCGCGCGGCAATAAGGCTGATTGTCGTGCTGAATTTTGCGAGGTTACAAAAACGCTAAAACACGCTGCTACACGAGCTGCAATCAAGTCAGCATCCATGTATTCGTCGATATCGTGTATTCGTCGCAAAACTAAAGCCAATAAGCTTATGCCTCTAATCTGAGACGGTCGTTTCGGTTTAAATAACAAAAATGCTTGTTCGGTTGTTAGTCGAACTGTATCAAAAGTTCGTAAGCCCATCGGGTCAGTTTGGCTCACATGGTAAGCTACAGGCCTGCCGTGTTCGGTAACCTCAACTCCATTGATGATGTTGTTCTTGCCATGTGTGATACTTACGGCACCAATATTCTCCGCTTCTATTAACTGGATGGACAATGGTAAGTACGTACCCTGTGAAGTCTTATTGACTAGAATTTCCCCATCGTACACCATGCGTCTTAACGCCATTTCTTGTAATTCATAAAAGCTAGAAATGCCCCTAATGTCTGCGTTTTCAGGTTCGGCCCATTTGGCCCAGGCTTTTTCGATTTTCTTGTTAAGTTCGTTATTTAATTTTCCATTACGATTTCGCACTTTTGCTTGAGGTACAATACCTGCGCCGATTACATTTCGTACCAACGCAATAACTGCTGATTCAGCTAAGTCGCTGTTCATCTCTGCCGCTCTTGCTCGTCCACGGATTATATCTCGCGAACCTGTTGCAAGTTGCTCGGCTGTACCATACGCAGGTTGCCAATCACTGCTTAACCTGTCCATAGATGCCGCATCATATTGACGTAGTGCATCACGATAGGCTTGGCGCTCATACGCACGTTGTGGGCTCACCCATCCTATTACTTTATCTATAATATTCATCGCCCACCCCATGTTACGAATGCATCCGTTTGATACCCGTTTGACTCCTCATGTACACGTTGCATTAGCGTTTGTTCTCGTGCATATAGTACAGGTAAGTCAATTGCCTTGAATCGCTTACCGCCAATTTGCAATTCAGAATACCCTTTAGTTTCGATATCCTCAATCACTTGACGGACACGTTCAAGTTGTTCATTTACATCGCTCATGGTTCACCTCCTATCTAAACCAATGCCCTGTATTGCCTATGCCTCCGCCGTAATCTTCGTAGGTTTCAACTTCCTCAGTTTCTTCATAAGCTTCTGGTTCAATTAGATATTTAACACCCGCAATATCTGCTACAGCAGCATTGTAGGTGCATGTATCAAGTAAGTGATTGACAGGATGACTGGTAAGCGGTTTCCATTGCACCGTTACCGCACCCGTTTTCACATTTCTGATTTCTTGCTTTTCTTCTGACCGTAAATGATCAGAGTACTCTTGAGGACATTTTTTGTACAAATGAATTGTTCCGTCTTCATTTGCCGGTCTTATCATTCGCGCAAATATAAAGTCCTTCCAATAATCCGTATTTAATACATACAATTTCAGTCCACCTACGACACCTTTTTCTAACGATGTCATAGTGTATGGGGCCGTCATAGTCGTATGATTTGAGGAACCTTTAAGAGGTATACAGACTTCTGGGAACCTGGAACAGAATTGATATACTTCGTCTGTTCTAAAGCCTGAATCGATACCAGCTTTCATCACCTGTCGAGCTTCGCCATACTCTGATGGATATTCTCTGTTAATGATGATTTCCTCTAAATCTTCCCATGTGCTTGCCTGTCCATAATCGATAAGATAGGATTTAACACCAGGTGCATACGCCCTTACTTCCCACCAGAAGTGATCAAGTTGTACGTCAACCGAAGCGATAAGCAATACTGCTTTATCCGGCACAACACCACACGGATAGTTAGATTGAGTAAATTCCAAATTTTGTGTGCTTTTAGTTTTAGAACTTTTCCAAGGTTCAGCTAGCCACGAATTGATGAAGTTCATTAATGTAGCTGGCGTGCCTTTGGAATTCTTAAACTCATAAGCAACGTCTCCGAATGTGACCCACGGCGAATATATTGACGATAAGTGATACGATACTGAGCGGACTTTACTTTGCGATTCGTTTACCGCTCTCCATTCACCACTTCTTAACATTTCCATTTTGTGCTTATCGTAAATATGTTCTCCGCAGTGTTCACATTCGTAGTACGCTGTATCACGTATCATGTCCGCATTATCATTGTGTTCTTCAGACCATTTTATCTGTTTAAACTTGAGGGTCTGCGGCACCCCACAATGTGGGCACGGCACGTAATACTGTCGGCGCTCATTCGCACTCATGAACGCCTGCCAAATATTACCCGACTCGACCGTAGGAGTAGACACCATCACGATTTTTTTATCGACGAACGTTTTTGTACGTTCCGTCGCCAGTTTAATTGGGTCTGCCTCCTTGCCAGCAAAGGCAGGGTATTTGTCAATTTCATCGAAGAATAGATATTTGATTGATCGACTTGAAAGGCTACTTGGAGAGTTCGCTCCCACAAGCACCATGTAATTGCCGTTGTTGAAATCTAACTCCAGCAATTTGCTGTTCTCATCGAACTTGTCACTAATTGATTTTATAGATTTAATCATAGGCTGCACACGCTTATCACTAGCGAACTTAGCGATGGTATCTGTTGGATACACCATCATGGTAGGGGAGGATGTTTGGTCTAGTGCATACCCTATCATGTTAAGTTCTGTTTCTGTCTTACCTAACTGTGCGCCAAAGCAAAGGACTATCTTTTCAATGAGTGGATCAGTAAATCTATCCATAGGCTCTTTGAGATAAGGCGTTCGATTAGTACGCCACCTGCCTGGTTCTGCAGATACACTCGTTAGCACTCTGAAGTTATCCGCCCATTCCGAAACCGTATATCGTTCTGGGGGTTTGAACGCTTCAAGTTCTTCAGGGAACCAATCAACCTTTGGCCTTTGCTTTTCGACTGACTTTGATTTCCGGCGTGTACTCACCTTTACGCGCGTAGCTTTCGAGGTAGTCTTCGACAACGTCATTCACCACCTTTTCTACATTCGCCCGTTCCTCTGGATCCGTGAATTCACTTGCAATTCGTTTCGCCAATTTAATAAATGACGATTTCAATTCAAGTACTCGCCCAGACCATTCCTTAGCAACATCTGCACGAGATATGTATTCACCCTCTAATATTTCAAGAAGTTTTTTTTCACGTGCTGCTTTAGACTCTTTTAAGTCAGCTTCAGCAACTAACTTTCGAGTGGCTGCAGATTTGTCTTTTGCTTTATCACCTTTTGCATGTCCAAGATACGCAAGCACCTCTCTAAGATTCCACCACCCTGTGGCAGCTTTCGGCATCCCTGATTTATGATGCCTGGAAATAATTTCAGGGGTTACTCGTAGAAGGGCACAAAGCTGAGCACTTGATACGAGTAAATCGCCTGCGGTATTGAATTTGACTCTCGGTTTTGCGTCGGCCATTGACGACCTCCTTTCTGTCTCTTGACACTCAACTTTCAACAGGAAAATTTCTCCTACACAGAGACAAATATCGCGCGGGCCCGACCAGCGGCGGTTTTTGTGCTAGGGAGTACCTTTTCCCAATTCTCAAATTCTCATTTATAATTGGTATTGATAATTATAACTTGGAAAAAACCTGAAGCGGGCGCTCCAATATTATTTCAATACTCCTTTATTCTGTTTAAACTTACCGCGGTCTTTATGAACCTTCGCCGTTTTAGTTTTGATTAAAGAATGTGAAGGTGCATACGACTTACACATATGATCAATATGAATTCCATTAGCCTTGCACCAACCTT
>ERZ773180.617-NODE-617-length-20870-cov-4.003459_pt1 | contig 20870 bp, 17 predicted proteins | sample MGYA00511080_ERZ773180 | MGnify/ENA primary metagenome ERZ773180 (study PRJEB29015, sample SAMEA2738175) | human oral metagenome | biome: human oral; feature: human-associated habitat; material: saliva | place: China | collected 2178 ...
GCCGGCGACTGGTTCAACTCCCAGTACCTCATCGTGTGGGGTTCGAACCTGCCGCTGACGCGTACTCCCGATGCGCACTTCATGACTGAGGCCCGCTACCACGGCCAAAAGGTTGTCTCCGTTGCCCCCGACTACTCGGACAACACGAAGTTTGCCGATGAATGGCTTCGCGTGAACCCCGGTACCGACGGTGCTTTGGCCATGGCCATGGGCCACGTGATCCTCAAGGAATTCCACGTGGAGCACCCCACCGAGCGCTTCCAGGACTACATGCTCCACTACACGGATTCCCCCTTCCTTTTGGAGCTGGAGGAAACCCCCGAAGGCCTCGTCCCCGGCAAGTTCCTCTCCGTTGCGGATGTGCCCGAGGCCGTCGATGAAGAGACCCGCAACCGTCCCAACCCCGAATTCCGCTTCCTCGTGATGGACAAGTCGGGCGCTGTGCGTGACCCGCGCGGCACCTTGGCCGATCGCTACACCGATGAGGGTAAGGGCAAGTGGAACCTCACGATGGACGGCGTCGACGCACGCCTCTCCCTCTACGAGGAAGGTTGCGAGAGCGCCGAAGTGAACCTGCCTCGCTTCGACCTAGTTGCAGACGAGGCCCCGACCGCAGCGGTTGGTGCAGGCGTTGTGACCCGAGGTGTTCCCGTCCGTCGCGTTGGTGGCAAGCTCGTCACCACTGTCTACGACTTGATGCTTGCTCAGTACGCTGTGGCCCGTCCGGGTCTTCCCGGCACCTGGCCCACGAGCTACACCGATGCCTCGACCCCCGGAACCCCCGCATGGCAGGAAGAACTCACCGGCGTCGCCGCGGAAGCCGCAATCCGTATCGGTCGCGAATTCGCACAGAATGCCATCGATTCTGATGGTCGCTCACAGATCATCTTCGGTGCAGGTGTCAACCACTTCTACCACGCGGATCAGATCTACCGCACCATGCTTGCCCTGACCACATTCTGCGGAACCCAGGGCATCAACGGTGGCGGCTGGGCCCACTACGTCGGTCAGGAAAAGGTCCGCCCGATCACCGGTTGGACGCAGTACTCCTTCGCGCTCGACTGGCAGCGCCCCGCACGTCAGATGATCGCTACCGGTTTCTGGTACCTCACCACGGACCAGTGGCGCTATGACGGCCTCGAAGCCCAGCGCCTCGCTTCGCCGCTGGGAGGCCAGGCATTCGGCGAACAGACGGTTGCCGACACCCTGGTCGAGGCCTCGCAGCGCGGATGGATGCCGACCTTCCCCTCCTTCGATCGCTCCTCCTTGGAACTGGGACGTGCGGCCGAAGAAGCAGGAGTCAGTGTCGGAGAGTACATCTCCGGACAACTCACCGAGGGCTCCTTGAAGTTCGCATGTGAAGACCCGGATAACCCGGTCAACTACCCGCGTATTCTCTTCAACTGGCGTACGAACCTCTTGGGTTCTTCCGCTAAGGGCGCGGAATTCTTCATGCGTCACATGCTCGGTGCTGATGACGATGTTCAGGCTCCCGAACTGGAAGCTGAAGATCGCCCCAAGTCCATGGTGTGGCGCGATGCTCCAGCGGAAGGCAAGCTCGACCTCATGGTCACCGCGGACTTCCGCAACACCACGACCACCTTGCACTCGGACGTTATTCTTCCCGCTGCCACCTGGTACGAGAAGTACGATCTGTCCAGCACCGATATGCACCCCTACGTGCACACCTTCAACGCGGCAATCAACCCGCCGTGGGATGCACGAACCGACTTCGAGCTCTTCCAAGACCTCTCGGCGTACGTGTCGAAGATGGCGGAAGTGCACCTGCCCGAGCCGATGCAGGACGTCATCGCCTCCCCGCTCACTCACGATTCACCCGACGAACTGCTGACCCCGCATGGTCGCGTTGCGCCTCGTGAAGAAATTGGTTGGGTCCCGGGTGTGAACATGCCCAAGCTCATCCCCGTCGTCCGTGACTACCGCACGATTTCCGACAGGTACAACACCGTCGGCCCGCTCATCGAGAAGGCTGGAATGGCAACGAAGGGCGTCGCTTTCAACGCCCAGAAGGAAATCGACGAGTTCATCGCGATGGAAGGAACGCTGGAAACCTTCATGGGTCCGCGTCCGCGCATGGATACCGATAAGCGAGCATGCGAGTTCATCCTCCGTTTCTCGGGTACGACCAATGGTTCCATGGCAACTCGCGGTTTCAAGACTTTGCAGGAACGCGTGGGCACAGGAAACATGGCCGAAATGGCCGAAGGTGACGAAGAAAAGCACGTGACCTTCAAGGATGTTCAGGCAGCCCCCGTTTCCGTCGTTACCAGCCCCGAGTGGTCCGGTTCGGAACACGGTGGACGTCGCTACACGGCATTTAGCCAAAACATCGAATACCACAAGCCGTGGCACACGCTGACGGGTCGTATGCACTACTACCTGGATCACGACTGGATGCAGGCGATGGGCGAGTCTCTCCCGACCTTCCGTCCTCCCTTGGATCTGCATCACCTCTTGGGTGAGGCTGCTCCCGGCACGATGGGTCGCGATGGTCGAGGCCAAGCCGAGGTTGCCGTGCGCTACCTGACCCCCCACAACAAGTGGGCGATCCACTCGCAGTACTTCGACAACCTCTACATGCTCACCCTGGGACGCGGTGGCCAGACCGTGTGGATGAGCCCGCAGGATGCCGAGAAGATCGGCGTACGCGATAACGATTGGATCGAGGCCCACAACCGTAACGGTGTGGTCTCTGCTCGCGCAGTGGTTTCACACCGTATTCCGGAGGGCACCGTGTATATGCACCACGCTCAAGAGCGTGTGGCGAACACTCCTTTGAATGAATCGACCGGGCGTCGTGGTGGTTCGCATAACTCCTTGACGCGCATCTTCTTGAAGCCCTCGCACTTGATCGGTGGTTATGGCCAGTTCACCTACGCCTATAACTACGTCGGTCCGACGGGTAACCAGCGCGATGAAGTCACCATGATTCGTCGCCGTAGCCAGGATGTGGAGTTCTGAGGGCTCGTCCCCCAGATCTGAAGAGAGGGAATGAAACGATGAAGGTCATGAGTCAAGTCGTCATGGTGATGAACCTTGACAAGTGCATTGGCTGCCACACCTGTTCGGTGACCTGTAAGCAGGCATGGACGAACCGCGAAGGTACCGAGTACATGTGGTTCAACAACGTTGAGACCCGACCGGGTGTTGGTTATCCGCGCACCTGGGAAGATCAGGATCACTGGAAGGGCGGGTGGCGCCTGACCAAGTCCGGCAAGCTCGTTCCTCGCAGCGGTGGGCGTTTGAAGAAGCTCGCAACGATCTTCGCAAACCCCGACATGCCTGAGATCGACGACTACTACGAGCCGTGGACCTACGATTACGATCGTCTGCTCCAGACTCCCGCCGGAGCGAAGGCAATGCCGACTGCTCGCGCACGCTCGCAGATGACGGGTAAGACCATCGACACCATCGAGTGGGGCCCGAACTGGGACGACAACTTGGGTGGTTCCTTGGAGACCATGCACGAGGACCCGACGCTTGCCAAGATGCAGACCATGGTGCAAACCAGCATCGAAGAAGCATTCATGTTCTACCTGCCGCGTATCTGCAACCACTGCTTGAACCCCACCTGCGTGTCTGCGTGCCCCTCGGGCGCAATGTACAAGCGCGCAGAGGATGGCATTGTTCTGGTTGACCAGGATGCGTGCCGCGGTTGGCGCATGTGTGTGTCGGGCTGCCCCTACAAGAAGGTCTACTTCAACCACTCGACTGGTAAGGCCGAGAAGTGCACCTTGTGCTACCCGCGCATTGAGGTCGGCGAACCCACGATCTGCTCTGAGACCTGTGTTGGCCGCCTGCGCTACTTGGGTGTCGTCCTCTACGATGCTGATCGCGTGACCGAAGCAGCTTCGATGAAGAACGAGCAGGAACTGTACTACGCACAGCGCGAGCTGATCTTGGATCCCTTCGATCCCGAGGTCATTGCCGCTGCCCAAGCTGGCGGCGTTCCGCGTTCCTTTATCGAGGCCGCGCAGAATTCTCCGGTCTACAAGCTGATCGTCGACTACCGTCTGGCGCTTCCGCTGCACCCGGAGTTCCGCACACTCCCCATGGTGTGGTACATCCCGCCGCTTTCGCCGGTCGTTGATGCCGTCACCAATTCGGGTGCCGATGGCGAGAACCACAAGATTCTCTTGACCGCGCTGTCGACCATGCGCATTCCTTTGGAATACCTTGCGGGGCTCTTCACCGCTGGGGACACTCGCCCCGTCGAGCTTTCCTTGCGTCGCCTCGCCGCCATGCGTTCCTACATGCGTGACGTCAACATGGGCCAGCCCGTCGACCCGTCGATTCCCGAGGCCGTCGGCATGAGCGAAGAGGACATTCTGGCGATGTACCGCCTGTTGTCTATTGCGAAGTACGAGGATCGCTACGTGATCCCGACTTCTCACCCCGAAGAGATGCGTACGCCGACTCCTTACCTGTGCCCCGTGGGTGAAGGTTCTGAGTCCGGCTGCGGATCGAAGAAGGGTGGAAAGGTCCCCGTGAGCATTGGACGGCGACCCGAATGAGTCCCTCAACAGCGACCTTTATTCCTACGCGCAATCCGGCTCCTGCTCTTCCTGTTGTGGAGCAGAGCCGTGAGTCGCGCGCGGCGACCTTTATGATTGCCGCTGCCCTTTTGGACTACCCGGGGCAGGAATGGGACGACATCTTGACCGAGGTGGCTTCCACCTTGGCTCAGCTTCCTGCCGAGGCCGCGGCTGAGTTCTCCCAGTTCCTTGACTGGGCGGGGGAGCGCTCGCGTCGCGAGGTCGAGGAAGCCTACGTTGAAACCTTTGATCAGAAGCGTCGCTGCTGCTTGGAGCTGACCTACTACGCTACGGGGGACACCCGACAGCGTGGAATTGCTCTGACCATTGTTCGCGACCTCTACGCGGCAGTTGGATGGCAGCTCGATAATGATCAGCTTCCCGACTACTTGCCGAATATCCTCGAGCTTGCTGCTCGCACCGAGGGTGAAGAGCATGAGCTTGTGGAGTCGATGTTGGCCTCGCACCGCGAGGGAATCGAGATTCTTCACGCTGCTTTGCTGTCTTTGTCCTCCCCGTGGGCGCATGTTGTCGCTGCCTTGCGTATGGCTCTACCCGAGGTGGACGAGGCTACTTTTGCCCGTATGCAGACCCTTGTCCGTCAAGGTCCTCCCAGCGAAATGGTGGGAATGGCTGATCGCGGTGATCTTCCTTGGCCCACAGTACAAACTCCGTCATCCCTTCTTTCGCCCGCGGGTGAGAACGAACTCTAAGGATTGTCATGAACCTTTTCCTCTGGGGAGTGCTTCCCTACATTTCATTCACCCTTCTGATCGGTGGGTTGATTTGGCGTTACCGCAGTGACCAGTACGGGTGGACTTCACGTTCCTCCCAGCTCAACGAGGGTCGTATCCTGCGCCTGTCCTCACCCTTGTTCCACTTCGGTATTTTGGGTGTGGCACTGGGTCACGTCATGGGCTTGGTGATTCCGCAGTCGTGGACCGAGGCCATGGGAGTGAGCGAGCATGCCTACCACATGGTTGCGATCATCGGTGGTGGTATTGCCGGGCTCATGACCTTGGTTGGCCTGCTCGGCCTGCTCTATCGTCGCATTGTGAAGAAGTCTGTGCGCCTGGCAACTACGCGTAACGACATCATCATGTACGCGCTTTTGTCCGTTGCGATCTTCCTTGGTGCTGCGGCAACGCTCACGACGCAGATTCTGGGTAAGGGTGGCGGATACAACTACCGCGAGACGATCGCGGTTTGGTTCCGTTCGATCTTCATGTTCCAGCCCGATGTCTCCTTGATGACCGATGTTCCGCTTCAATTCAAGTTGCACATCGTTGCTGGTCTGATCCTGTTCGCGGTATGGCCATTCACCCGCTTGGTGCATGTTCTTTCGGCCCCTGTCGCCTACCCAACCCGCCCCTATGTTGTCTATCGTTCGCGTTCGGCCGCAACCGCTGCGTCGCAGCCGGCTCGTGGGTGGACTCCGGTTCGAGGTGGCGCTGCAGGACCGTCGAGCAAGGACTTCCCTTCTGATGATGCCCCCTACCAGGGCGCGTAATGAGGTTGAAACACTGAGGCCGTATGCGCTGACCAGCGCATACGGCCTCATCATTTGAAACGTGCTGGGGCAACAAATTTCCTCTGCATTAGAATAAAGAACATATCCCGTAACGCATGGCACAAGGAGAGGCAGTGATCGACAGCGAGACGAAGGCCGGGCCCGTCGGCATCGAAGACATGATGGCCCAACTTGCGACCGCGTCTCCCGCTCAGCGCAAGGTTTTGCATGCGCTGACAGATATCGGTCGAGAGGCAACCGTCGTTGAGGTTGCCGAATACCTTGGCATCCACAAGAACTCTGTCCGTGAGACCCTGATCCCCTTGCTCGAACAGGGTTTGGTCGTGCGCCGCACGCATTCGCCTGAAGGTCGCGGTCGCCCCGCGATGTACTACGAAATTGCTGTTCTTGAAGACGCTGCCCGCCTTCAGCGTCAGTCGACGGAACTTCTTATTGCTGCGGCCTCGGCAATGGCGCAGGCGGAGGATGGCGGGGAGCACCTCGCTGACGCAATGGGGCGCAATTGGGGGCAGCAGTACGTTGACCTCATTCGCGAATCAGGTGCTTTTGATGCTGCTCGAGATGATCAGGACGCGCTCTTCTCTTTGTTGAGGGTGTTCCTGTCGACGCGCGGCTTCCGTGCCGAAAATACCGATGATGGAAACATTTCTATCAATTCCTGCCCCTATGTGGGTATTGGGGATACCCACATTCAACGGATCGTTTGTCGCATGCACGGCTCGGCCGTCCGCCACATTGTGGAGGAGCTCAGCAACGGGGCCATCTCGCTGACGGTTGTGCCCTTTGCCGATAATTGCGGATGCCGAGTGATCTTTGAAGACATTCCCGTACGCCAGGCAGCTGGAGAATGACGTATTTGCGGAGATTTCATCTATAAAGCGCAATTTATTCGGAGAAAACTGTTAATTTCCATTAGACTGAGTGAGTGCCACACTACAAAGTCTCCACTCTTGCAACTCTCCTTGGCGTCAGTGACGATACCGTTCGCCGTTGGCTCGACGAAGGCCTAGTCAGACGCGCGGAAAACGATGGGAATACCGGCCCACTACGCGTTGATGGCGCATCGGTTGCCGAGCTCATTGTCAGCCAACCCGAAGTTCACCAAATCGCTGCAGGGCAGGACTCCCAGTCCGTTCGAAACCACCTTCAAGGGCTGGTTATTGCTATCCGCAGTGACACGGTAATGAGCCAAGTCGACCTGCAGTGTGGGCCCTATCGAGTCGTCTCTCTAATCTCCACCGAAGGGGTGCGCGAGCTGGGGCTTGAGGTCGGGTCCATCGCTATGGCACAAATCAAAGCAACGAATGTTTCTCTTCAAATCCCGCGCGGAGGAAACCTATGAAACGCTTCAGTGGAATTGCCGTAGTTGCGGCATTCAGTCTCATTACTCTTTCATCGTGTTCGGGAGGAAGCGAATCGGTTTCCTCGAGTTCCTCGACGGCCTCGTCAGCGGCAGCGACTGCCAGTGCTACACCCGTCGAGCTCAACGTTTTTGCAGCAGCCTCGCTCAATAAGGCCTTCCCGGAGATCGCCGACACGGTCCTCAAGGAAAGTGATCCGAACATCAAGGTGACCTTCAACTTCCAGGGTTCCTCCACCTTGGTCGATCAGATGAAGGAAGGTGCACCTGCTGACGTCTTCGCCTCTGCAGACCAGAAGAACATGACCAAGGCGAGCGATGCGAAGCTCGTTGATACACCGAAGCCCTTTGCATCTAATGTCCTGACGCTGATCGTTCCAAAGGGAAATCCCGCCAGGATTACCGGCCTTGACTCCTCTCTTGACGGCAAGAAGCTTGTTGTGTGCGCACAGGGTGTTCCCTGCGGTAACGCAACCAAGCAGTTGGCTGAAAAGCTCGGCGTCACCCTCAACCCTGTTTCGGAAGAACAGAAGGTGACGGACGTGCGCGCAAAGGTCGAGAGCGGTGAAGCTGATGCAGGCCTCGTCTACGCGACCGACGCGAAGGCTGCCGGCGACAAGGTCGAAACCATCGAGGTCGCACGAGCGAACGAGGTCGTGAACTCATACCCCATCGCCCTGACCGTCTCGACAAAGAACAAGGAAGCCGCGCAGAAGTTCATCGATGCTGTCCTTTCCGATAAGGGACAGGCAGTGTTGAAGAAGTACGGCTTCTCGGCGCCGACCGCTGCGGATAAGGGCTGAAATCGCCTTCTACTACTCACAGTAGTTTCGGAATAATCTCATGAGAAAGAAGCACAGGCATGCGGGGATCCCGCGTTGGATCGCACTCCCCGCAGCCTGTGCTGTTCTATTTCTCCTCGTTCCTTTCATTGCACTGCTCCTGCGCATTGATTGGGTTCAATTTCCCCATCTATTCACTCAGGCACTGGGTTCTCAGGCTCTTGCCCTCTCGCTGCGCACCTGTCTTGCCTCGACATTTGCCTGCATCATTGTTGGAGTTCCGCTGGCGGTGGTGTGTGCGCGTGCGCGAGATGTATGGTGGTCGCGGCTTCTGCGCTCCATGGTTACTTTGCCCATGGTTCTTCCTCCGGTTGTCGCAGGTTTGGCGCTTCTCATTACGTGGGGGCGCCGAGGCCTGATCGGAGCCTATCTGCAAATTTTCGGCATCAATATTGCCTTCACGACGCTCGCGGTCGTTATGGCGCAGACCTTCGTGTCGCTACCTTTCTTCGTTTCTTCACTTGAGGGGGCATTGCGCACGCGAGGCTTCAAGGAGGAACGCGTTGCGAGTGTGCTGGGTGCATCGCCTTCTCGGACACTGTGGTCGGTCACCCTGCCACTGATGATCCCAGCGCTGGTGTCTTCGACTGCCTTGGCCTTCTCGCGTGCACTGGGGGAGTTCGGCGCGACGATCACTTTCGCGGGTTCTTTGGCTGGAGTAACCCGCACGCTTCCCCTCGAGATTTACCTCCAGCGCGAAGAATCAACCGATATGGCATTGATGCTTTCGGTCATCTTGGTCTTTGTTGCGCTTGTCTTGGTTGGCGGAGCTTCGGCCTTTTCGCAGTGGTGGTATTCGCGCCTCATGAGTGGCGCCGCCCTTGACGAGGCGAAAGTTCCCTCAGAGGCCTCGCGCGTGGCTACGCAGCCCGGCCACGGCCTCGGGAATGAGAATGGAGACGCGCAGGGCCAGCATCCACGCGTCCCCGTCCCCGGCGTGCGGATTGCCGGGAAGTTTCCCGAGCGACGTATCGATGTCGACCTCACCTGCCAGGGCGGCGCCGTCACTGCGTTTATGGGGCACAACGGTTCGGGAAAGAGCACGTTGCTGTCGGTGCTTTCTGGTGTCCTCGACGCTCCGCAGATGACCTGCACCTGGCAGTGGCCAGACGGCGTTTCAGGTCGCCAGCCGAAGATCGCAACTTTGGAGCAGAAACCGGTCTTGTTCCCCCATATGAGTGTGCTTGCCAATGTTGCCTTCCCCTTGCGTTGCGCGGGTATTTCCACCGACGAGGCCGAGGTGCGTGCGCGCGAAGCCCTGGAGTCTGTGGGTTTGGCAAGCTTGGAGCAGCGTAGGCCCGCGCAGGTGTCTGGTGGCCAAGCACAGCGAATCGCCCTTGCGCGAGCACTGGTTGTGGACCCGGATGTGCTGCTCTTGGATGAACCGATGGCGGCGCTTGACGTCGAGGCCGCGCGCGGCTTACGCGAGTTGATTGCCCAGCGCTTTGCGGGTAGGACCATCATCATGGCCACGCACCAAATCGAAGACGCCGCGGCACTGGACGCGCGGATCATCGTATTGAAGAATGGTTGTGTTCTTAGGCAAGGTCCATGGCGCGAACTTGTCGATCAATCGATGAGCCAGGCACAGGGAAGTGATTCCGCGCTGTTGGCAATGGGGCTGAGTGCATTGGAGAGGGCACTCGGGCAGGAGTAAAGGTGAAACCACTGCTATCGCTTCGCTCAATGAGTCGGCGCGGAACGGTCAACCTGTGGCTATTCATCATCACCGCCATCACCGGGCCCCTGGTCTACCTCATGTCTCCAAAACTGTGGTCTTTTGCGATGGTGAGCTGGGCTCTTGTGTGCGTGACACCCATTGCTGTTGCGATGTTGTTGATTCCCATCATCAAGCGGTGTGCTCAGGGAAGCGTGCGTGATTCGGTGCGATTCCGTCGCCGCTTGTCTCCCACGATGTCAAAAGTGTTATGCGTTGGGCTGGTTGCCATCGACTGCGGTCTTGTCGGAATGGGGTCGGTCTTATGCGCCCAGGTCGTAGCAGATGCAGTGTCGGGAAGTCAGGAACTCACCGTGCGCTGCCTCGATCATCAAGAAGAAACATCAACCGTGATGCGCAGGAGAAATTTAAAGACCCGCATATTTACAACGCGTGTCACCTTGGCGAAGGAGTCAGGCGAAGAGATCAATCTGAAGTTCACTGATGGCACGAATTACACGAATACTCACGCATACAGACAACTACGTAAGCACTGCATCTATGAGGACACTTTTACCATCTCGATGTATCCCCGGACGCGCGTGGTAACACATGTCAGTGAAGTCCGCGGATAAGAGCTCACTGACCTCATTGTCTATTACGGATTAAAAAGAAGTCCGTAGACGACGAGATAGACCGGGAAGAGCAGAATCATGACGGAAATCGTGCAGAGCAGAAATGAACGGCTCTGAGCGCCCAGAGCGGTTAAGAAAACCCCCATGGGTACCGAGATGGTGAGGAGTGGGATCCCACGACTGGTCAGCCCCGCGCGCAGAAGCATGATGGCCACCGGGAGGAGAAGAAGGTACAGCATCGTTGAGGGCGTGTGCTTGGTAGAAAATCCCCAGGTCCACTCAGCTTCCCCGAGTACGTCGGCGGCGGGGTCGAGGCGGCGAGTAGGCATGCTGTCCTCGGTCTGCTTTTCGGAGGCCGCCTGCGGTGCTACCTGTTCGTTCGTCATTGCTCGCGCTCCTCTAGTTTTCCCGTGTGTGAGCAGGTTGTTCTGGGGGGCAGTATACCGAAAGAAAGTTTGAAGATTTTGTGGCTTTTACGGAAGAGAGCTGCACGGATAGGAAAACACTGTGGGGGCCGGTGAAACCGACCCCCACAGTGCATCCCATCAACACAATATGCGTAAAAAACAGCGTCCCTCAACAGGTAAAAGGAGACGGGGCCTTGCGACCCCCGATGTCTGATATTGCAAATGTACGAGGCGAATCTGTGGGAGCTTTGGGGTCAAGCTATGAATAAGCTATGAATGAGAATGGCGGAGAAAATAGCGCGCAATGCCAATTGATGCGGCGACAGTTAATATGAAGACATCACATCTTCTCGGCATTCCTATCGTTGTCGCAGCGGGGCTCCGTGCTCAAGACACCGCCAGGTAGGCATGCACTGCACACCGTAATCAGCCAGGGGTTCAGTACTATATGTCAACTATTCGTACCTTATTGAGGAGCCTTCGCGAGTATCGTCGTGCATCACTCCTGACGCCATTTTTTGTTACGGGAGAAGTCATTCTTGAGTGCTTCCTCCCCCTGGTCATGGCCTCCTTGGTTGATCACCTTCAAGGCGGCGCGCTCACCCCGGTCGTGCGCCTCGGCATCTTCATGCTGATCATGGCGATGTTCTCGCTCCTCTTCGGCATCCTCGCCGCCCGTTTCGGAGCAACCGCAGCAGCCGGTCTGGCAAAGCATCTGCGTCAAGACCTCTTCTTCAAGGTTCAGGATTTCTCTTTCGGGGATGTCGATCGTTTTTCGACATCCTCTCTGGTTACCCGCATGACAACGGACGTGACAAACGTCCAAAACGCCTACGGCATGATTATCCGTGTTGCCGTCCGTGTCCCTTTGATGGTTGTCTTCTCGATCGTCATGACGCTTCGCATCAACTGGCGCATGTCCCTGATTTTCCTCATCATGTTGCCTTTCCTGGCGGCAATCATGTTTGGAATCATCATCTTCATTTTCCCGGTTTTCCGCCGAATCTTTAAGAAATATGACGCCCTGAATAACTCCGTCCAAGAGAACATCGCAGGCATCCGAGTTGTAAAGTCCTTCGTCAACGAAGAGTACGAAAAGACTCGTTTCGCTAAGCGCTCAGAGGAAGTACGAGCAGACTTCACCTTCGCCGAAAAGGTTCTGGCGCTCAATACACCCGTCATGATGCTTTTCATCTTCGGGGCCATCATGCTGGTGGACTTCATTGGTGCGCAGATGATTGTTGCCTCTGGTGGTACGGAGTTGACCACAGGCCAGCTCTCGGCCCTGATCACCTACGGCATCCAAATCCTGACGGCCATGATGATGCTCGCCTTCATCTTCGTCATGATCACGATCGCTGGAGAATCCGCGAATCGTATCGCGGAAGTTCTTCGTTACGAATCGCCGCTGACCTCTCCCGAATACGGTATCCGCGAGGTCCCGACCGGGGATATCACCTTCGAAAACGTCACCTTTAAGTACAGGGAAGACTCGGAGCGCCCCGCTCTATCGGATATCTCCTTGACCATTCCCGCCGGCTCAACACTGGGCATCGTCGGTGGAACAGGTTCTGCAAAGACCTCACTCATTCAGTTGATCCCTCGCCTCTATGACGTCACCGAAGGAAAGGTCACCGTCGGCGGGATCGACGTTCGCGACTACCGCCTCGAACCCCTGCGAGATGCAGTTTCCGTCGTCCTCCAAAAGAACATTCTCTTCTCGGGAACAATCAAAGAAAACCTGCGTTGGGGCAACCCCGACGCCAGCGATGCGGAGCTGATCCACGCGTGCGAGCTTTCGCAGGCAGACGAGTTCATCCGCCAATTCCCCGATGGTTACGACACCATGGTCGAACGAGGCGGCGCCAACCTTTCTGGCGGCCAAAAGCAGCGCCTGTGCATTGCTCGCGCGCTCCTCAAGAAGCCCATGATCCTCATTTTGGATGATTCCACCAGCGCGGTGGATACCAAGACCGATGCGTTGATTCGACAGGCATTCGAAACGGAAATCCCCGATACGACAACGATCATTATCGCCCAGCGCATTTCTTCAGTTCAGCACGCCGACCAGATCATCGTTTTGGATGATGGACGTATTAAGGAACACGGCACGCACCAAGAGCTTCTGGACTTGGGCGGCGAATACCGCGAACTGTACGACACACAAAACAGCCCGAGCGAAAGCGAGGTGGCCTGAGATGACGACGCAGCAAACAGAGCAAAAAGAACAGACACTGCAAGCGGAAGAAAAGGATCCGCATAAGCTTGAAGGCGTTCCCAAGCCTCTCGGCCGACTCCTTAAGTACCTGTGGGCGAATTACAAGGGTCTTCTCCTTGTCGTTTTCGTCTGCATCATTGTTTCGGGAATCGCATCGGCCGTTGGTGCGATCTTCCTTCAGCAAATCGTTGACCGTGTCATCCTTCCCGGTATGGAACAGGGCCTTCCCGCGGTGATGCCGACCTTGATCCGCATCGTTACCGTGATGGGGATTGTCTTCGGCTCGGGAATCGCGTGTTCCTTCATCTACACGCGACTGATGGCCATCATCACCCAGGGCACCTTGAAGAAGATGCGCGATGACATGTTCGATCGCATGGAGTCCTTGCCCCTGAAGTTCTTTGATACGCACCCGCACGGCGCGGTGATGTCGACCTACACGAACGATACGGATGCGATTCGTCAGTTGATCGGTCAGTCGATCCCGACCTTGATCTCCTCGATCTTGACCATCCTTGCGCTGCTCGCAACTATGCTGAGCTACTCGGTGTGGCTGACACTTGTGGTCCTTTTGATGTCGGGAACAATGTTCGGCGTAACCAAGAAGATGGGCGGCGGCTCAGCGAAATTCATGGTTGCCCAGCAGCGCTCGCTGGCAGACGAAGAAGGATATATCGAAGAAATGATGGATGGCCAGAAGGTCATCAAGGTCTTCAACCACGAAGACGCCGTCAAGCAAGAGTTCCTCACATACAACCACCAGCTCTTCAACGATTCGGAGCGCGCTAACCAATTCGGCAATATGCTCATGCCGGCGCTGGGAAACATCGGAAATATTCTCTACGTCTTGGTTGCGCTCATCGGCGGTGTCATGATCGAGTTGCATGCCCCGAACCTTGGTTTTGCGGGTATGGGCACAATCACCGTCGGTATCGTCGTCTCCTTCCTAGGCATGGTGCGTAACTTTACGCAGACGCTGGGGCAGGCCTCGATGCAGGTCCCGATGATCGCGCTGGGTCTGGCCGGCGCCTCGCGAGTCTTCGCGCTCATGGAAGAAGAGAGCGAAGAAGACGAAGGCTACGTGACACTGGTCCGCGCGCGCGTCGATGAGAACGGCGAGATCCACCCCACGGAGGAACGCACGGGAGTGTGGGCATGGCGCCACCCCCACAGCGATGGAACGATTACCTACACTCGCCTGCGCGGAGAGTTGGTCATGGAAAATGTCGACTTCTCCTACGACGGGAAGAAGATGGTTCTTCACGACATCTCGCTGTGGGCAACCCCCGGTCAGAAGATCGCCTTCGTTGGCGCGACGGGTGCAGGTAAGACAACCATCACCAACCTGATCAACCGTTTCTACGATATTGACGATGGCAAGATCCGCTTTGATGGTATCAATATCAGGAAGATTCATAAGCCTGATTTGCGTCGCTCGCTGGGCGTCGTGCTTCAGGATGTGAAGCTCTTTACCGGTACCGTCATGGACAATATCCGCTTTGGGCGACTGGACGCGAGTGATGAAGAGTGCATTGCTGCTGCCAAGCTTGCCAATGCGCACTCCTTCATCGAGCGTCTGCCCGATGGTTACCAGACCGAGCTCAGTGGCAATGGGTCAAACCTCTCGCAGGGGCAGGCACAGTTGCTGTCTATTGCGCGTGCAGCTGTTGCCGATCCGCCGGCGATGATTCTGGACGAGGCGACCTCCTCGATCGATACGCGTACTGAGTCACTGGTCCAGAACGGCATGGATAACCTCATGGAGGGGCGTACGGTCTTCGTCATTGCACACCGTCTGTCAACGGTCCGCAATTCCGATGCCATTATGGTGTTGGATCACGGCCGTATTATTGAACGTGGAAGCCACGACGAACTGATTGCTCAAAAGGGCGTGTACTACCAGCTGTACACGGGTGCTTTTGAGCTCGAGTGAAATTCCCATGTACGTGGGGGAATGTATGCAGATACGTGGAGAAGCTCATTGCGCGCCTTTTGGGGGAGGTCTTCCCGAGGGTTTGCGTTGCCTGGGGATTCCCAGTGCTGCTGGCGTCTTGACTGCGGTAGTGACTGACGAGGCCGTGGCTGGGTCGACCCCTGCGCTCCTCGTGCCAGGTTTTACGGGTTCAAAAGAAGACTTCACTCCCTTTATGCCCTATTTGGCGCAGCGCGGTCGCGCGGCGCTTGCATATTCGCAGCGAGGACAAGCTGATTCCGCGGCCCCTGAGGGCGTGGAAAATTACCGTTTGAGTGACTTTGTGGGCGACCTGATTGAAGTTGCTCGATCAATGGGCGCGCAGGAGAATCCCGTGCACCTCTTGGGGCACTCCTTCGGGGGCGTCATTGCGCGGCAGGCTGCGGTGAAAGCCCCTGAGCTTTTCCGTTCACTGACCCTGTTTTCTACCGGTCCTAGGCCTCCAGAAGGAATGCGGTGGACTCCCTTGCGTCAGCGTTTGCTGTCCTCGACGACGGGGAAGAGGCTTTCGGCTTGGTACATTTCGCAGTTCTTGAGTGAGGATCCTCGGGAAGCGCTCATTGCACATCGATCGATGGTGACAAGTGAGGATTCGCTGATGGGAGCGGCCATTATTCTGGCCCGTTATCCGGATGTTTCTGTGCCCCTGCGCCAGAGCGGACTACCCGTACTGATTGCTCACGGGGTAGAGGACAGCGTCTGGCCAGAGCGAATGCATCGTCAAGAAGCGCTGGTTCTTGGAGCACGCTATGAGACTATTCCCGATGCGAAGCACAGTGCTCAATTGGAGAATCCAGCTGTTTTGGCGGATGTCGTGACGCGCTTCTGGGAAGACGTCGAATCACCCGCGGACTAAATGCCGTGTGTCCCTTGGCAGCTTCCGTGGGAAGCCGCCAAGGGACACACAACTATTCGCTTATTCTCAGTGGAAGACTCGAGCAAGGAACTCTTGAGTCTGAGGCATCTTCGGGTTTCCGATGACTTCCTCCGGCGGTCCCTGTTCGACGATCTTTCCACGCTCCAAGAAGACGACGCGATCGGCGACCTGACGGGCAAAGCCAATCTCGTGTGTGGCCATGAGGATCGTTGAACCGCTGTCCTTGACCTCGCGAACCAGGTCGAGCACTTCGCCGACCAGCATGGGGTCCAGTGCCGAGGTGATCTCGTCGAGAAGCAAAAGCTCAGGGTTCGTGGCGAGCGCGCGAACAATTGCGACGCGCTGCTGCTGACCGCCCGAAAGACGATCGGGGAACTCGCGGGCCTTCGCGGCAAGACCGATCCGCTCGAGCAGGCTCATTCCGCGCTCTGCTGCCTCTTCGGGGCTCCATCCGTGAACCTTGCGTGCTGCAAGGGTGACGTTGTCGATGACCGACATGTGAGGGAAGAGGTTGTAGTGCTGGAAGACGACACCGATCTGTGCGCGAATTTTGTCCGCGTTGATACTCGGATCGGTGATGTCTTGGCCCGAGAGGAAGATTTGCCCGTCATCCACGCGTTCCAAGAGGTTGGCGCAGCGAAGGAGGGTGGACTTACCGGAACCGGATGCACCCAAGAGGACCACGACCTCGTGACGACGGACGTCAAGGTCGAGGCCGCGCAGCACGATGTTGGATCCGAAGCGCTTGACGACGCCTTGGATGCTCAGAACGGTTTCATCACAGGCCGCTTGCTCGTCGGCCTCGTTCGTGACTGTTGTCTGGCTCATCAGACGGTTCCTCCCATCTGTTCGCGCTTACGCAGGCGCGCGGTGTACCAATCGGAAAGACGAATGAAGGGGAAGGACAAGATGATGAAGAAGATGCCTGCAACCACGTAGGAGGTGAAGTTGTAGGTAGTCGCCTGCTGGAGCTGAGCGGCTCGGATGGCATCCGTTGCGCCCAGGACCGAGATCAGGCCCACGTCTTTTTGCATCGAAATGAAGTCATTCATCAGTGCCGGGGTGACCTTGCGGACCGCCTGGGGAACGATGATGTGACGCATGGTCTGACCGTGGGTGAGGCCAAGGGAGCGCGCCGCATAGCGCTGCGAGGGGTGAACGGATTCAAGACCTGCGCGCAGAACCTCGGAAACATACGAGGTGTAGGTGATGATGAGCGCGACGGTGCCCAAAAGCGTGACATCGATGCGCCTCGTGGGGTTGAGCGCCGGGATACCGAAGCCAATCAAGTACAAGACGACGATGAAGGGGATTCCGCGGAAGATATCGGTGTAGGCGGCCGCGAGGAAACGCAGCGGGAAGAACACGGGTCCAGCCAGGGTGCGGGTAGCAGCCAGGAGGGTTGCGAAGATTGCCACGCCGGTTGCTGCCACCAGCAGCATGCGGATATTCAGCCACATACCGGAGAGCACGGCGGGAATGGCCTGACGTGCGTATTCCCAGTTAAAGAAGGTTTCCTGAGTGGTCTTCCATCCGGGAGAGGAAGCAAGGACCGCAACAATGATGGCGGCGATAATCAGGGTGGAAATCGCGGAGATAAAAAGTGAACGAGTGGTGCGTTTACGTCGATAACGACGGCGCTGCTCTTCGACCGCAGAGACTGGGAATTCAGCCATCGGGTCATCTGAACGAGAGTGATTGAGCACGGGGTCCTCTAAATGGATAACGAGTGCGCGGGGCAATCAGCGGAAGGATAAATGAAAATTCTCCGGCTTGGGGAAGACCCCAAGCCGGAGAAGAAGAATCACTGCTCGAAGATCGGAGCTGACGCGGCATCCGCCAGCCACTTCTTCTGGAGTTCGGCCAGAGTGCCATTGTCACGCAGCTTGTCGACAGCCTTGGTGACCGCAGGGGTCAGCGCGCTTCCCTTGGGTAGCAGCAGACCGAAGCTGTTGCCGTCCTCGTTTGCGGTGAACTGGCCGACGACCGTGCCGTTGTCAACCTGGGTTGCGATCACGTTGAATGCGGTGGGTAGATCGACGACGATTGCGTCAACCTGTCCGCCCTTGAGGGCCTGGACAACATCGGCGGAGCCGTTGAAGACCAGGGGATCAACGCTGGGTTTGAGCTTGTTCATCACGTAGTTCTGGGAAGTCGTGCCGGCCTGAACGCCGAACTTGAGCTTCTTCAGATCGTTAATGCTCTTTGCTTCAGCGGCAGGAGTGCCCTTAACGGCGACAACCGCTTCTGAGGTTGTGTAGTAGGGGCTGGAGAAGTCCACAGCCTGCTTACGTGCATCGGTGATGGAGAACTGCTGGATGTTGAAGTCCCAGTCCTTGGCGCCGGGTGCGATTGCCGAATCGAAGGTGGTGCGCTTCCACACGACCTGATCCTTGGAGAATCCGAGCTCGCTGGCGACGGCGTAGGCAACTGCCGCCTCGTAGCCTTCACCGGATTCGGGCTTGTCGTTGAGGACCCAGGGGCTGTAGGCCGGATCGCCGGTGGCGATGGTGAGCTTACCCTTGGTGACGGTGGGGAGTGCTTCGCCGGTTGCGTTAGCATCGGCGCTTGCGGAAGTGGTGTTGCTTGAAGTGGTCCCGCCCGCGCACGCGCTCAGGGCCATGACGGTGGTTGCTGCGATTGCGACGAGTGCGGACTTACGGAAACGGATCTTGGGACGAACCACGTGTGCTCCCTATGAAGATATTGTGGGACAGAACAGTTTTGAGTGCTTGTCAACCCATGGGTAAAGCACCCACGCTCTAAGGCTAAGGGCAACTACGCACTCATGGAAAGAGATAGCCTCAAACTTGAGATGTGAGATATGGTCTGCGTGGATCCTCGCTATGATGGATCTAATAACCGAGGGCAGATCCAATGAATGGATCTGCCCTCTGATTTATTTGACGCTAATGGTCACTTGCCAAGCTTGTCTTTGATGTCTGAAACGACGTCCTCGGCCTTGTCCTTTGCTGCCTCTACAGCTTCTCCGACCTTGTCCTTGAGATCTTCGGCCTTGTCCTTTGCGGTTTCCAAGCCTTCTTCGGCCTGCTTCTTGATGTTTTCCAGATCCACTGCGGGCTCCTTCAATAGTGGGGTTTCCAGTGATTACCGGAACGTTCTCTCAGCCTAAGGCATGGTGGTGTTCTTGTCGATAGCTTCAATTTTTAAAGGAGGCTGGGGTGACACGTTAAGAAATACCATCGATGAAGAAGGGGGAGTCGATGCACCCGTGGGCGAATTGGTGTATTTCTGTTCCTGCGCTCCCCCCAAGTGCGGGTGGTCCGTCGAGAATGAGGATCGCGAGGCCGTGGATGTACGCCCAAAGCGTTGCTTCTGCGTGTGGATCCTCGCTCCCGTAGGCAATTTTTGCGAGGCCGTGGAGCTGGGAACGGGCTGCTTGGCTGGCCTGGACGAGCTCGGGGTGTGAGTCGGGATCGTACATGTCAGAGCGAAACATGATGCGAAAAACCCCTGGATTTTTCAGGGCGAAAGTCAGATACGCGTGTCCTGCTGCGCGCGTCGTCTCCTGGGGTGTTGCATCTGCGCTGGCGCGAAGTGCCTCGCTGAGCGCTTTTTCCAAGGCGAGGAATCCCTCTGTGATCAGCGCTGCAAGGATTCCCTCTCGGCTTTTGAAGTGGTGGTAGGGAGCCTGGTGTGTGCATCCGGCTCGCCTCGAGACCTTGCGCATGGACAGAGAGGCGGGTCCTCCTTCGTTGAGGAGTTCTCCGCTGATCGCGAGGATCGTTTCGCGTAGGCCGGGAGCTTCGCTTGAGCGTGTCATGGCATCAGTATAGGGGAACCATGCCGTTACTACTTGACAGTGTCTAGGAGCGCATGATTCTATTACTAGACACTGTCAAGTAGTAGGGGTGTGTATGTACGACGCAATTGTGATCGGTTCAGGAATAGGCTCACTGACAACCGCAGGACTGCTCGCAGGAGCAGCAAAGAAGCGAGTGCTCGTCCTCGAAAAACACTCCATCCCAGGGGGACTTACCCACGCATTTCGACGCCAAGGCGCAAGCTGGGACGTGGGTTTGCACTACGTCGGCGACATGGCTCCGGGGACTCGGCCTCGTCACATCATTGATTACCTCACGGGCGGGAAACTCTCGTGGATGCAGATGCCCGATAGCTACGACCGCTTCTGCCTCCCAAAGCTCGGAGTGACTCTTGACGTCCCATCAGACGCAGCTCTCTATCGCCAGCGACTTGAGGTGCTCTTTCCGAAGGAGAAACGGGCACTGAAGCGCTATTTCAAGGATGTCGCCAGGGCATATTCGTGGATGACGCTCAACTATGTTCGTCAGGTTGTCCCGCAACAGGTGGCCCCTCTTATCGCTTTAGTGCAGAAGATGCACGCCACCCTCGCATGTGAAACGACCGCGCACTATATGAATCGTCGTTTTCGCGATCCCGCGTTGAGAACTCTCCTGACAACGCACTGGGGGGACTACGGAGTCGAACCCGAGCGCAGTGCTTTTGTCGCCCACGCAATGATCGTCGGCCACTACATGAATGGGGCATGGTTTCCCCAGGGAGGAAGCGGGCAAATCTCGCGAATGATCGAAAAACAGATCCGCGCGAATGGGGGAGAAATCCGCATCGCACAAAGAGCCGAAAGAATTCTTGTCGAAAACGGTCGGGCGATTGGGGTCCGCGTCACCGATACTTCCGGTGCACATCCAGTCACTTATGAAGAGCGTGCACCGATCATTGTTTCGGGAGTCGGGGCAAGTGAAACGTATAACCGTTTACTTCCCACGCAGGGAAGCACGGGAAAACTCACAAAACCGATACGCGAATCGATCA
>ERZ773180.622-NODE-622-length-20828-cov-4.035719_pt1 | contig 20828 bp, 18 predicted proteins | sample MGYA00511080_ERZ773180 | MGnify/ENA primary metagenome ERZ773180 (study PRJEB29015, sample SAMEA2738175) | human oral metagenome | biome: human oral; feature: human-associated habitat; material: saliva | place: China | collected 2178 ...
TTTTGCTGAATTTTTTACGTATATTCCTACGTTAGGTTTTTCTGGATCTGAAGCATCTCCCAATGTTATATTTCCACTATTTAATACATTTCCATTTTCAGCAATAATTCCTATTTCACTTGCTGATGATGTTCCTGTAATATTTCCTGTATTTGTAAGAGTACCTGTTCCTTTTGCAAGTATTCCTGTAATTCCTCCTGTTGTACCTGTGCTGTTTACCAGGTTGATATTTACTTCATTTACAGGATTTGTCCCTTCAAAAAGTACGGCAGTTCCATTTCCTGTAGCACTTCCTGAATATTTATATTCAAAAGTTTTTCCTGCTCCTTTTACTTCAGAAATTCCTTTTGTATAAATTCCTACACCTTTATCCTGAGTTTCAACTCCATAATCTGAAGCCAGATTTACAGTTACATCTTCTCCATATATTCCTGTTCCCTCAGTACCTGTAACTATATCTGATGATCCTGTTCCTGAAACAGTGATTATTCCACCCTGTCCATCTCCAAGACCTTTACTATTTTTTAATGCTATTCCTGTTCCGCTGTTTCCTACAGTCAGTTGATGACTATTTTCTATAGTAACTTCTGACTTAGGTGTCCCAGCTTTATTATTATCTGCAAATATTGCGATTGCTTTATCTCCGGTAACATTTACAGATCCTGTATTTATTATTTCCACTTTCTTTCCTGCCGCTCCTGCATCAGTTCCATATCCTGCCACAGCAGTTCCTGTTGCAAGTCCTGCAATTCCAACATTACCAGGTCCCGCTCCTGTTACATTTATAGTTCCTTCATTTTTCAGAAGACTTCCATTTGTTCCGTACATTCCGGCACCATTGTCTACTTCTATAATACCTGTAGCTGTATTATGGATTTGTCCGTAGCTTACGTTTATTCCTGCCGCTCCTGCTGCAGAAGTTCCTCCAGTAATTCTTACTGTTCCATTATTTATATATCCTGAATCAGCATTTGATGTGGCAGTTGTGTTTGATCCCATAGAAAGACCTTTTCCAGTTGTACCTGATATAGTTTTACCTGCATTTATAGTTACCAATTCTCTTTCCATAGTTATATGGTTAAATCCATCTGTAGCACTATCTAAATTAACATCAGTATCCACTGTCAATGTTCCGTTCATAAGAACTGAATCATAAATATAGTTATTAGGATTATTGATTGCAGCAAATTTAGGAACTGTTTTCAGTGTATTCAAATATGCACCTGAGTTTCCATCCCATGTTGCATTAATTCCTTTAAATATACCTAAATTTACTCCATCTTTTTTCAGATTAACTGTTACATTACCTGTTCCTTGATACTTCTTAGTTCCTGTTACAGTTGCTTCATAATCACTTTCTTCTCCGGCTACTAATATTCCATCATACATATTAATAGTTGTAGCACCTTCAAATTTTATTTTAGAATTATTACCTTTTGCAAAGAATGGTGTTACATTATCGTGACTGTTTGCTTCATATGAAAGATCTTTATTTTCTATTGTACCACCCTTAAATACAACTTCTCCACCGTCTACAGCTACTAATGCTCCTTCTTTTCCTGATTTTATTGTATTTGAAGCTGTATCAAGTGTAACTGTAGCACCTGAACCATTTGCCAACGCTCCAAGTCCATTAATGTCAGCTCCACCTTTAAAGATTACTTTACTTCCAGCTCCTTTTGCATATCCACCTATATTTTTGTATGTCTGTTTCTGACTGGCAGAATCTCCTGCTACCCATGCATCTACTGCAGTTACTTTTCCTGTGGCAGTTATAGAACCTTCACTTTCAGCATATCCTATTATCGAACCAAATCCTTTGGCTTCGGTTTCGTTTTCAGCAGTTACAATTCCCTTATTACTTGCAACATAGGCAATAGGACGCGATGCTAATTCACCATTATTTGTTACATCTGCTTTTGCTGATAATATTACAGGACGTCCAATGTTAATTTTACTTTTTTCATCCTTAAGATCATTCTTCGTAGCTTCCGACATCAATTGATTTTTCTCAGGATCCCATGTTCCTTCAGAATAGGCTATAATAGTTCCTGTTGCCGCTTCATTTATATTTTTATCTACTGAAATTTTTCCAGCAAGTCCTGTTGTTCCAATAAAGTCTTTTATAACTTCATTAGGTGTCTGTCCACTTACATCTATTCCTGTGACACCGTTTGTTATTTTTATAGGAACTGTAGTGCTATCTGTAGTAGTATGTTGATTACTTGATTTTAATATATCTAATACTGTTCCATTCTGAGATACCATCATTACACCGTTTTTAGAATACTTACCAAAGTTGATATCTATATCGTTTACCTGTAATGAATGAATAGAGTCTGCATTAAAATTTGCATTATTAGTTACTCCACCTAGTTTAGTTTCCCATTTCTTTGTAGTATCATTCCATTCTAAATGATTATCCTTATCTGCTCCCAAATCTTTTGATGGAGTTATCCCCTCTCTTTGACCTGAAACAGCAAATATTCCTACGTTACCTTCTACATATTTACTATCTCCTGTCACATCAATTTCATTACCATTTCTAGTCACTTTTACAGTATTTCCTTCTGAAGTTTGTTCTTCAGAAGCTAAATTCGAACCTTTCGACTGTTCAATATTCAAAAATTCTCCAATTTTAGCTTTAGCTCTTATTTCTCCTTGATAAATACCTACACCTGACTGTAACCAGTTACCATTTTCATTAAAAGAACCATAACCAGTACTTACACCTTTTAAACTAATTGTATTATTAAAAAACATTATCACATTTCCGTCACCATATGATTCTGGTGCAGTTGTTAATTTTATACTTGGAGTGAGTCCTGTTTTATATTTATCTACTATTTTTCCAGTTCCAACTATATTTTGAAAATTAGCCGAGTATCCTAATCCAGAATAAACAATATTACTTGCTCCTTCTAATTTATAAATTCCTTTACTGTCTATCTCAAAACTTCCTGATGATCCCATAATAGAATACACCGCATTTTTCCTAGAACTTATATCTGCATTTACACTTCCTATAAACCCTCCTCGCTGAGTAGTTGATTTATGTTCAGCACCATTTTCATATACTGTTATTGCTTGATAGTTTGCAGGATAAATATAGAAAAGAGTATTTTCATCACCTTTCACATCAACATTGACATTGTTAAAAGTTAATTTCCCAGCATGCCATGTTTCTATAGATATAAAATTTGCTTTACCTCCTAAATATCCATTTACATTTGTTAAAGTATTATCCCAAACTGTATGGATACCTATTTGACCTTCTTTATTTTGTCCATTTCCTGTTTTTCCTATATTATTTACATTACCTGCTATATAAACATCAACATTTTTCAAATGTGTTTTATCTCCGATATAAATTACAGAACCTGGTCTTTTAGGATATTCTCCTGTAAAAGTTGCCCCATTTTTTCCACCTGAATATTTATTTTCATATTTAAGTTCAGTAGTATAACCAACTTCGTATACTCCTTTTTTATCATTTTTTAATAAATCTAAATTAGAATTTCCAGTTACACGTACTAAATCTCCACAAGTAAAACAGAAATCATTGAAGGGCTCAGTATTCGGACTTGGTAAGTCTACATTAATCACAGGCGGATTCACCGTTGGCTCTTTTATAGCAGCTGGTGTTTCTATGGATACGTTAAGCTTAGGCTCTGCCGGAGCCTTTACTTCAGGTATTTCCATTTCAGGTGCTTCCTTATCTATAGAAGTAGGTCTTATACTTGCATTTACTATTATTTCAGCACTTGGTTCGTTAACAATTTCCAAATCTGTTATTCCATATTGGAAACTGTTTGTATTTTTCTTATATTTTGAATAAGGATTTCCATTATTTCTGTCATATACAACATCAGCTGTCTTTCCACCTTTTCCTTTATAAGCAGAATTCCAAGAGCCTACATATGTATTTGCTCCAACCTGCCATGAATTCCATGGAGATTTTACAACATGATCCCCCTGTTCCATTAACTGTATCAGTTCAAGGTTTGCATCCTTAAGAAGTTTCTGGTTCTGCTTTCTTCCCCATTCAATTGAAGACTCCATATCCTTCATTGAATAAGTGACTTCCTTATTATATTTTTCCAATGACTGATCCATTTTAACAACTGGATTTCCCAATGTAAGCATTCCTGCAATAAGGAATGTCATCAATGTTCCCGTTGTATAAGTCATTCCCGGAGTTCTTTTAGCATATGCCCTTAAATCCTGTTCAATTTTTCTTATATTATTATCCATTTTCTTCCCTCTTCTCTTTCTGAAAAATCTTAGAGTTTATCCGCATTTCTAATCAGTATTTCTAAAATATCTATAATTTTTCTTAATTTTAAAATTTATAATTCAATAACAATCTAAATTTTACTTTGTATCTTCCTTCCATGTTTCAGCTTCTTTTTCAAGAGATCTGTATTCTCTTGAAAAGTCTATTTTACCTTCTTCCTTTAATTTTTCAACATTTTCTGATGGTTTTATAAACTTATTTTCCCTTAAATACTCTTCAATATTATCCAATCTTTCTGTGTTATACTGTATAACTCTGGCATTTGTACAAGATAATAAAACTATTCCCATTATTATTGCTACTATTGCTTGTCTCATAATTAATTTTCTCCTGTTCTGATATTTTTGTTGTTAGTTTAAATAGTTATTATTTTCATATGTTTTTTATCAAAATAAAACATATTTATTGTTTTGTTTATTTTTCATTTGAATTTTATTTGATACATAGTCATAATAACATATTTTTATAATTTTGTATACAATTTAATACTCTTTTTTTTTCATTTTTTTTACTTTATTTAATAACAAAAGTAGAAACAAAAAAAGAAAGCTAATGTAAATTTATACACTAACTTTCCCTTTTCGTTTTATATTTTACTGTATAATTTTAGCATACAGTATTTTAAATTTCATTTATTTCTTAGCTGGACTTTTAGAATATAGATCTTCCAGCAGTTCTTCGTTGTTTTTGTAACTTCTTATAAGTTCAATAAGTCTTTTTAACCCTTCAACTTCTGACATCTGGTTAAGTTCCCTTCTAAGACGCCATATTTTTTCAAGCTTATCTTTAGGAATTAAAAGTTCTTCCCTTCTTGTTCCACTTTTCAGTACATCCATTGCCGGGAATATTCTAAGCTGTTCCAATGCCCTGCTTAAAATAATTTCCATATTTCCTGTTCCTTTAAATTCCTCAAAAATTACATCATCCATCTTACTTCCAGTTTCAATAAGCGCTGTGGCAATTATAGTCAAACTTCCACCATTCTTTATGTTTCTCGCTGCCCCTAAAAATCTTTTTGGATAATATAAAGCGTTCGGATCTATTCCTCCTGATATCAGCTTACCGCTTGAAGGGATTGTAATGTTATAGGATCTGGCAAGTCTGGTAAGACTGTCCATCAGAATTAATATATCCTTCCCACGTTCCACTTCCCTTTTTGCCATTTCCAGTACATTTTCTGTAACTTGGGTGTGAACATTGGGATTTTCATCGAATGTTGCGGCATAAACTTCCGCTTCCTTTACATTTTCCTTTATATCAGTAACTTCTTCCGGTCTTTCATCTATAAGTAAAATCCACACATCAATTTCAGGATTGTATTTTATTATGTCATTTGCCAGAGTTGACAGAAGTACTGTTTTTCCTGCTTTAGGCGGAGCAACAATAAGTCCTCTCTGTCCTTTTCCAATTGGCGAAATAAGGTCTATTATTCTTGATGAGATTTCTCCGCTTCCAAGATTTATTTTCTTATCAGGATATGAAGGAATCAAATCATCAAAGAACGGACGTTCCAATGATTTATCAGGTAAATCCCCATTTACAAGCAATACTTTTAATATACCGTAGTTTCTTTCTGTCCCTATTGGAACCCTCAGTTCCCCAAATACTACATCTTCATTTCTAAGGAAAAATCTCTTTATCTGTGATATTGAAACATATACATCCGGTCCGATAGTTGTTTCCCTAAGGAATCCAAAGCTTCCTTCCCCCATTATGTCAAGTTTTCCATATCCGTAAGTTTTTCCAATTTCCTTACCTTTCTCAATAAGCACTGCATTTACAAGGTCATACTTTGTCATTACGGAAAAGTTAGGAATATTGTACTCCTTAGCCATTTTTTTCAAATTTGTGACATTTGTATTCAGTATTTCTTTTATAAGTTTCTCTTCATTTTGCTGACTTTCATCAGTATATTTCTCATTTTTTTCATGGTTTTCTGTTCTCTCAGAAACTCTTACATTTCTTTCCACTTTTTCTATTTCTTTTACTTCTTTTTTTATAATTCCTTCTCCTTCTTTTTCTTCCTTACCTTTTTTTTCCACCTGCTGTTCATCTATGTCATTTAAATTTTCCAGTTCTTCCTGCTTTTCAGCCTTTGGCTTTCTTCCTCTCTTTTTAACTTCTTTTATTTCTACAGTAGAAGTTTCTTTTTTTACATTTTCTGTTTCTTCAGTATTTTCCTCAGTTTTTTTCTTTCTTCCACGTTTTTTTACTTCTTTTACATTCTCACTCATTTATTCCTCCAATTCTCCGTATAGTGTCCATGTTTTTGCTTCATATATTCTTGTATGCACGAATTTCCCTTTTAAATCTGTCCTATCACTTTTAAACAGTACGATTTTATGAGTTGACGTTCTTCCAGTCAGCATTTCAGGGTTTTTTCTGCTTGGCCCCTCTACAAGTACTTTTACCGTCTTCCCTAAATATTTCTGGCTTTCCTCCTTTGCCTTATAATTTTGAAGACGCATTAACTGCTGAAGCCTTTCACTTTTCACCTGTTCATCCACCTGTTCTTCCATTGTAGCAGCCGGAGTACCGCTTCTCTTGGAATACATAAACATAAAAGCATTTTCAAAACCAACTTCATTTACTACATCCATTGTATCCTGAAAATCCTCATCTGTTTCTCCTGGGAATCCTACAATTATATCAGTTGTCAGACCTATATCGGGTATTTTTTCTTTAATTTTCTTTGCCAGAGTTATGAATTCTTCCTTTGTGTAACCTCTGTTCATTGCATTCAATATTTTAGTCGAACCTGATTGAAGTGGTAAGTGTAACATTCTTGCTATTTTAGAATTGTCTGCTATTGCTTCTATTACTTCATCTGTGAAATCTTTAGGATGTGGCGAAACATATTTTATCCAGAAATCCCCTTCTATCTTGGCACTTTCCCTAAGCAGTTTTGCAAAATTATCTGTTTCATCTGCCAGATCACTACCATATGAGTTGACATTCTGTCCTAAAAACAGTATCTCCTTGTATCCTTTTTCCGTATATTTTTTTACATCCTGAACTATCTCATGTAATGGAACGGATCTTTCCATTCCCCTTACATAAGGCACTATGCAGAAGGTACAGTAATTATTACATCCATATGTTATTGAAATTGAAGCTACTATATCATCACCAAAATCAGCGTCCACCCTCTGAGGTAATTCATCTTCATCTTCAACCATAACTACGTGTACATCTTCACCTTTTTCAAGTCTTTCAATTATATCCGGTATTCTTCCTATATTCTGATTACCAAGGACTAAATCTACATAAGGAGTTTTCTTTATAAACTCGTCCCTTACTTCCTGGGCAAGACAACCTGTTACACCAATAATCATCTTACCATTCTTTTTTTCCTTAAGCCTTTTAAGATCCCCCAGTTTCCCATATACTTTTACAGCTGCTCCTTCCCTTACTGTACATGTATTCAGGAATACAAGATCGGAATCATCTATGTCATCTACTATTTCATAACCCATTGTCTGCAGAATCTGTTTCATTTTAGCACTTTCATTGACATTCATCTGACATCCATAAGTTATAACTGTTGCTTTTTTACTCACTTAATCTCTCCTTTTTCATATCTTGCTTTTTACTCGTATGTTGCATTATAGCACAATTTTCTGAATAATAAAAGACTAGAGTTTATATCCTCTAGTCTATAATATTATACAGATATTTTTATTTGTATATACTTAATTTTTACATATCATTTCATGATTTAAAAATTAATTTCCAAGTTCAAAAGTATTTACAGGAAGTTTATATTCAGGAATTCTATAATTAATTATTCTGTCAACTGTCAAAATTCCATTAGACACTCTTCCTGAAACAGTTAATGTAATTATATCCTCATCTGTTACTCCGTAATTTTGTCCTATTGAATTGTAAACAAGATCCAATGTTCCTGAATTATCATTCAGCTGATAATATAAAGTTTTATCTTTAAAAACCAGATTGTCTTTTTTATACGTGAATGTGTTTGTAGATTTAACATATTCTCCCGTATAAACTTTGTTTGTAATTTTTGTTTTTTTTGCTGAATAACTTACAAACGCCATTGTCATTATTAGCAAAAACAATACCATCTTTTTCATTTAAAAAACCTCCATTTTTATTTATGAAATCCTAAATCTGCCGGATTTACATCTCCTGAAATTTTTTTTACTGTTCCACCATTTTTTTCAAATTCTGTTCTAAGCAGGGTCACTTTTTTTATCAGTTCAACCGTATCCTTTTCCAGCCCATCTGAATTATATCTTCCTCTTGACCAGTATTCTATGACAAGGTTGCTGTCTCCACAAATGACCTTTATATTATTTTTTTTTGCATATTTCAATGCCGCAAACAATCCTGTAAGTTCACCGAAATTATTTGTTCTTCCGTCAGATAACTTGTAGTTACCATATTCATTTATTTTTGAAGCTTCAAGTATTTCATATAATAATGAATTACCGTCATAATCCGTAAGCCTTACTTCAACTCCTTCACCTCTTCCGGTTCCGGCGTCAAAGTAAATCCCATCCTTTTCAAGCTCCAAAAATAAGTTTTCATTTTTCTTTTCTTTTTTTTCATATTCTGCACCCGACTTCAGCCATTCCTGAGCTTCCTTTTCACTCTTAAACGACTTGTATCTGGCTTTTTTACCTTTTACCTTCTGTTCACATTCATTCCATGTATAAAATATACCGCTTTCCTGACTGTCTAAAAGATAATAGGCATATATCTTACTTTTTTTTAATCCTGACATAATTTTCTAAATTTATAAAATTATAAATTTAATCCTCCGTCTACTCTTAATACCTGACCTGTTATAAATTTAGACATATCACTTGCAAGGAATAATGCCGCATCAGCTACATCTTCCGCATCTCCCATTTTCTTAAGAGGTGTGTTTTCTAAAACAGATTCCACAAGCTTTTCAGGTAGTACATGTGTCATATCAGTTTTAATAAATCCAGGTGCTATTGCATTAGATCTCAGGTTCTTTTTCCCAAATTCCTTTGCCCAAGTTTTAGCCATTGCTATAACTCCACCTTTTGAAGCTGCATAGTTTGTCTGTCCTGCATTACCGTCAACTCCTACAACTGAAGCCATGTTAATCACACTTGCCCCTTTACTTTTAAGCAGTAAGGAAACAAATCCTTGCATCATATTGTAAACACCTTTTAAATTTATGTCAATTAATAAATCCCAGTCATCTTCCTTCATTCTTTGAAGTAAAGAATCTCTTGTGATTCCTGCATTGTTTACTAATATGTCAAGTCTTCCATATTTTTCTTTTACCATTGCGGCAAGTTCCTTTATGTTTTCCCTATCAGTTACATTCAGTTTTACGTGTGTAACATTTTCATGAGTATAATCAGCATCTATTAAGTCTCCTGAAATAACTGTAGCACCGTTTTCAGCATACTTTAAAACTATTTCTTTTCCAATTCCTCTTGCCCCACCTGTTACCAAAGCTATTTTTCCTTTTAACATACTGTCCGCCTTTCAATAATTATTTTATATCAATTACAGTTACAACAGATATAATTTCAATTTATCTTTATTATATTATTTTGCAACTTCCAGTTTTACTCTTGTAACACCTTTACTTGTACTTGCTATTTTTGAAAATGCCGCCTTACTTAAGTCTATTACCCTTCCTTTTGAATAAGGTCCTCTGTTGTTGATTCTTACTACAACTGATTTACCGTTATCCAGATTAGTAACTTTTACCTTTGTTCCGAAAGGTAATGTCTTATGCGCCGCAGTCAGGCTGTTTTCATTGAAGATTTCACCATTTGCAGTTTTCTTTCCATGCCAGCTTCCTCCATAATATGAAGCCATTCCAGTCTGAAAATGCGTATATTGTGAACGTTCTTCAATTTCCTTTTCAAATGTATTCGCCACTTCTTTATTTCTTGGGGTTACATTTATGTCTTCATCCTTGTTCTGATACATTGTATTCAAGTTTGTTATCATAACAGAACCTTGATTTACTGTTTCTCTTTCTACGCTCATTTCTGTAGCGTTTCCTGTTTCTTCCCATGAAGATGATGCCACTACACTAGCAGTTCTTTTTGGTTTAGCTGTTTCAGTTTCTCTACTTCTAGTAGTCGCTGTTTTTGTTTCCTTTGTAGTTTTAGTGCTCTTTGTACTTACTGTACTTTTTTTAGTTTCTTTACTTGATGTATCTTTATTTTTCGTAGTGTTACTTTTAGAATTTTTACTATTGACTGTACCTTTTTTTGATTCTGTTTTAGAACCTGTATTTTTTTTAGTTTCGGTATTTTTCTTATCCTTCGTTTCTTTTTTAGCATTCGCATTTTTTGAAGTTGAAGCAGACTTTTTTGTAGAAGCTGTTTTTGTAACAGTCGTCTTCGCCTTCGATGTTTTTTTAGTATTTGACCCTGTTGCTGCGAATAAAGAAGCAGATATTGTCAGTCCTATGCAAAAAAACACTGTTTTTTTCATATAAATATCCTCCATCCTTAAAATCTGTAATATTATATCACAAGTGTTTCGTTTGCATACTTAGACTAAACTTAGTTAACTGATTCAGGCTGCTTAACATGCTGGAATTTTGGACTGTCTACTGTCAATGTTTCAAAGACATACCCTTTAGCCTTGTAGGCATCTATTATTTTCTGTAACGCTTCAACTGTTGTTGTTTTTGCATAAGCATCATGCATAAGAAGGTTTACTTCCCTTACATTACATACTCCATTTTTAACCAGTTTTTCTACAGGAACTTTGTTTCCTGATGCATCTGTACTGTCACAGTTCCAGTCCTGATAAACATATCCTTCTTTTGTAAGTCTGTTTATAATAGCCTGTTTTATAGGTTTTGATACTCTTGTAGTACTTGATCCTCCAGGGAATCTTGTAACTTTAGGATCAACACCTGTTTTTTCTTTAATAAGATCTCTCAATTTATATAAATCAGCAAAGAATGCATCTACAGAAGCATATACCTGTTTATATTCGTGAGAATATGTATGAATTGCAATAGCATGCCCTTCATCTACAATACGCTTATATAAATCAGGATTCTGCCCTATAACAAAGAAAGTTCCCTTTATATTATTTTTCTTTAATATATCAAGTATTCTTGGAGTGTTGTTAGGAGTAGGTCCATCATCAAATGTAAGATATACAACCTTTATTCCTCTCTGTTCCCTTAACTGGTTATATTCCTTTTTAAGCTTATTATTTTTTTCAGTTACATCTTTTAAAGATGCTTCTGTTTTTACTTTTTTATCTTTTAATTCCGTAATCTGCTTGTTCAATGACTTTTTCTCAAGTGCACCTTTTGTAGCACCATAAATTGTAAATCCTGAATATCCAAGTCCCGCAAGACTTAAAATTAATACTATTCCACCTATAACTTTTTTCATTATTCCGTTTCCTCTCTATAATTATTTTCAGTATTATTTCTTTTTTTATATATCCGATAAGCTTGTCTAAAATTTTCAGACAACACTTAGCAGATTTTTATTTCCATTCCTAGTTCTTGTTTTTAACTTTTATTTTTTGTTCTGATTTAATTTTTCCATTATATCATTATAGCTTTTTTTAACCTCTGCATCTCTTTTTTCAAGCTGACCCACTTCTGAAGCAAGGGTTTCTTTTTCAGCCTTCAGCTCCTTCACTTCTCCTGATATTTTTTTACTTGCACCTTCCAAGTAAAATTTTGAAAGTGCAGTAAGCCCTACGGCCAATATAAACAAAAATATTATCAATTTAGCCATTGCTGACATTTTCTTATCTTCATAGTGATTATGATAATGATTTTTATGATTTGACATTTGTATCCTCCTAGTCTAATTTTAATATTTTCAAATGCATATCTATATTTGATATTTTATAAAAAATAAAAGACCTCTTAAAAAAGAGGTCTTATAAAAGGGGGGGTTAATTGAGGTTTCAGATCTTTTTGATCTGAATTCATTATACACTATATAAATTAAATCCCAATTAACATTTGATTGTTTTTATAATAAATCTTTTTTATAGATACGATTTTATATTCTGATCTTAATATAGTATATAATAATTTCCATAAAATTTAAAGTCTTATTTCGTAGTTTTATATTTGTATTGCCATTTTACTGGCATAGAAACTATTTTTTTATAACATAATTAGAGATTTCAGCCAAAATTCCAACAAAAAATACAAATAAAAGCAATTAAAGTCTTCAAATTTGTGGCAATTTATTATATAATATAAAATAAATTATAAGGAAAGGAGACATATGTTTTATTTGGTAAAACTATTTCCCTAAAAAATTATCAAATTCAAAACATATAACTGGAAAGATGGAATTACTTACTATTCAATTGAAGGAACTCTTCAAAAAAAATATAAATCGTATTTTTAACAGTGATTTCTCAGATAAAATCGATATCCAAAATTCTACGAAAAAAGAATTTGGTGATTTTCAGACAAATTTTGCCATGACAACTTCGAAAATCATAGGTAAAAATCCAAGAGAAATAGCCAATGAAATCATAGAAAAGTTTGAAGCTGATGACATTATAGAAAAACTTGAAGTAGCAGGACCTGGATTTATAAACATCTATCTGAAAAATAACTTTATTAATAATGAAATTAAAAAAATAGGAGAGGAAAAATATGATTTTTCATTCCTTAACACTGACAGAACTGTTATAATTGACTATTCTTCTCCAAACATTGCAAAGCGTATGCACGTTGGACACTTAAGAAGTACAATTATTGGAGAATCCATAAAAAGAATTATGCAGTTCCTAGGATTTAAAGTTTTCGGAGATAACCACATAGGAGACTGGGGAACTCAGTTTGGAAAACTTATTGTTGCTTACGAACGTTGGCTTGACAAGGAAGCTTATGAAAATGATCCGATAGAAGAACTTGAAAGAATATATGTACTTTTCTCTGATAAAGCAAAAGAAGATCCTTCCCTAAACGACATTGCAAGGGAAGAACTTAGAAAACTTCAGGCGGGAGACGAAAAAAACAACGCTCTTTGGAAGGAATTTATTAATATTTCAATAAATGAATACAACAAAATTTACAAAAGATTTGATATTAAATTTGACTTCTACAATGGTGAATCATTCTATAATGATATGATGCCTGACGTACTTGAAGATTTAAAAGCAAGAAACATTGCAAGGGAAGATGACGATGCACTTGTTGTTTTCTTTGATGAAGAAACAAAACTTCACCCATGTATAGTTCAGAAAAAGGATGGAAGTTTCCTTTATTCAACTTCTGACCTTGCGACTATTAAATATAGAAAAGATGAATTAAACGCTGATATGGGGCTATATGTTGTTGATGAAAGACAGCAGGAACACTTTAAGCAGGTATTTGAAATTGCAAAAATGACCGGAGCACCTTATGATTATGAAAAAGTTCATATCCAATTTGGTATTATGAGATTTGCAAATGGAGTTATTCTATCTACAAGAGGTGGAAATGTAATTAGACTTATCGACCTTCTGAATAAGGCACAGGAAGAAGTAAGAAAAGTTATAGATGAAAAGAATCCTGATTTACCTGAAGCTGAAAAAGATATTATTTCAGATATAGTCGGAACAGGAGCAATAAAATACTTTGACCTGAGCCAGAACAGAACTTCACCTATATTATTTGACTGGGATAAAGTACTAAGCTTTGAAGGAAATACAGGACCATACTTACAATACACTTATGTAAGAATAATGTCCCTTCTGAGAAAAATGGAATCTGAAAATATTTCGGTTGACAAGAGCAAGGATATTATCCTTGATGACATGAATGATATTGAAAGAGACCTTGCAGTTATGCTGTTAAGATTCCCTCAAGTTGTAGTAAAAGCGTATGAAGGATTTAAACCTAACCTGATTGCAGATTATTTATTTGATCTGGCTAAAACTTACAATAACTTTTACAATTCAAAATCTATCCTGAAGGAAGAAAACAAGGATGTAATGCAGGCAAGAATATTACTTTCAATAAAGGCCGCAGACATACTGAAACAGGGACTGTCATTATTATCAATACAGACAGTAGAGAGAATGTAACAACTGCTGGAAAATAGTATTTAGTAATAAATCAAACAATCCACATAACATTTTAAAAATATGAAAGATAATATTTATGAATTATTTAAAATTTTACAATGTAAAACAAAAAAATGAATTTAGAAAAAGTCATCAGCCTGATTTTTCAGGCGAATTTTGACTTTTTCTTAATGAATAATTGTTTTACATAAGTAAAATTTTGATAAATGAATAAATATATCTTTCATATTTTTTTATCCTCTACTTATTTTTCTGTAAATATGTGGGGAAACTCTAAAATATTTCTTAAAAATTTTCGTAAAATAGTTGGCATCTTCAATTCCTACATGTCTACACACTTCTGATATCCTGTCATCTGTCTCAAGAATTCTTCTTGCGGCAACTGTCATTTTGATTTCCATGAAAAATTTATTTGGTGATTTCCCTGTATGCTTTTTAAACAGTCTTCTGAAAGACGCCTCACTTATATCAGACAATCTGCAGTAAAATTCTGTTGAAAATTCCCTAAAGGGATTATTTATCATATCGTTTACAATTGCCTGTACCCTGCTGTCTATTTCCCTGTTGTAATACTGAATTTTACATGTCCTGCTTTCCCCTTTTTCCTTTGAAATATTTATTAAATAACCTACTATTATTTCCAGATATCCCCTTAAAACAAAGGAAGTCCCCAATCTATTGGCATTTTTTTCCTTTATCATTGAATAAAAACAGTCAATAATAAATTTATCTTCACATTTAATCTGTGTATCAAAATCCATTATTTCAGACCATATTTTTAGCCCATGTATCGAATAGGAGGCAGTAAATCTGATACTTATAAAGGAAAAATGATTTGAAACAGACATACACTGAAGGTTACAGCTTTCAGGTATGTAAATAATATCATTTTTACCCACATCGTATACATTGTCATCTATTATAAATTTTGCATTCCCCTCCACTATAAACCTTATCATTGAGTAAGGTACCTTTTCTTCCTGAAATTTCCAGTCCTTATTGAAGGTATATGTATCAACATAAAGAAAAGCCAGATGGAATGCCTTCATTAATGAGTTGTTTTCCATAATTTGTAACTCCTGCTGTCATTTTACTTTAATTATACCTCATAATATTTATAAAACAATTTTTTATGTACAATTTTTCAAAAAAATTATATCTATTTAATCGTTTTTTACTATAATTAATCGTTTTAGATATCTTGTTTTATTAAAAAATGAAGGTATACTCTTAATAATCAAAAGGAAAAACTGACGTCAATTATTTTCACACAGATACGATATACTTAAAATAGTATATTTCACTTATTTTACAACAATTAATATCTAACATTGAAAGGATGGAACAATTATGAAAAAGAAGATTATTCTGTTACTTATCTCAGTATTATTTCTTATTATTTCCTGCGGAGGTTCAAAACAGTCAAATGAAACAGGAGAACTTGAAGGAGAAATAGTATTCTGGCATTCATTTACTCAAGGACCTAGAAACGAGTTCATGAAACAGGCTGCTGAAGAATTTATGAAAAAACATCCGAAAGTAAAAATTAAAATTGAAACATTTGCATGGCCTGAATTTTACACTAAATGGACAACAGGATTACAGGCTGGACAAGTTCCTGATGTAAGTACAGCTTTACCTAACCACGTTGTAGAACTGTTACAGGCAGATGCTTTAGTTCCTATTGATGATGTAATCGATCATATTGGAAAAGATAGATTTTATACAGCTCCTCTTACAGAAGGGGAAATGAATGGAAAACATTATTCCATACCTCTATATTCACACGCTCAGGTAATGTGGTACAGAAAAGATTTATTACAGGCTGCAGGACTTGAAGTTCCAAAAACATGGGCAGAATTATTTGAAGCTGCTAAAAAATTAAATAATCCTCCTCAAGTTTATGGATTATCAGTTCCTATGGGACTTGGGGATATGATGGCAACTAGATTCCTTAACTTCTATGTTCGTTCAGCAGGAGAAACTTTAATAACTAAAGACGGAAAAGCAAACCTTACAAGCAAGGCTGCCATAGATGGGATAAATTACTGGGTAAACATGTATAAGGCAGTATCTCCAAAAGGTTCTGTAAACTTTAAAGTATTGGATCAGGCTACACTTTATTATCAAGGTAAAACAGCTTTTGACTTTAACAGTGGATTCCAAATTGGAGGAGTTAAACAGAACTCACCTGATTTGCTGGACAAAATAGCTGCCGCACCAATGCCTAAAGTAAATGCATCAGACCCTGAACAGGGAATAGAAACTTCAAATATACCTATAATTGTATGGAAAAATAGTAAACACCCTGAAATTGCAAAAGCTTTTGTTGAAAGTTTATATGAAAAAGAAAAATACATTAAATTCTTACATTCTGTTCCAGGTGGTATGTTACCAGCCTTAAAGGATATTTCAAATGATCCTGCATATTTAGACAATCCAATAATAAAACAGTTCCAGGATACAATCACAGTTATTAACAATGCTGTTGACAAAGGTACTGCAATTGGAATGGAATTTGGTCCAAAACCTGAAGCCGGAATAATTACAAGCCAAGGTGTAATTGAAAAGATGTTCCAGGAAATTATACTTAAAAATGTTCCCGTGGAAGAAGCTGCAAAAAAAGCTGAAAAGGAACTAAACGACTTATTTGCCGCGGCAAAATAACCAGCTAACCACGTGACAGGAAAGGAATACTCATGAAAAAGAATAAAATGAAAATCGATAAGATAAATCTGGTGTTTGTTTTACCAGCCATGTTAATAGTTTTTCTTCTGCTGGTTTATCCTATAATTTCCAGTGTATATTTCAGCTTTACATCGAAAAACTTAATTAGACCGTATTACAAGTGGATCTGGTTTGACAACTTCAAATTTGTCCTTACTAACCCTGAATTTTATCATGCATTCCTGACTTCAATAAAATGGACTGTTTTATCAATTACAGGACAGCTTCTGGTAGGATTTATAGCTGCTCTTTCCTTAAACAGAATTCCAAAATTTTCGGGATTTTATAGAACTTTACTTATTATCCCATGGGCGTTTCCTGCTATCGTTATAGCATTTTCATGGAAATGGATTTTAAACGATGTTTATGGATTTATACCGAATTTACTTACACAACTGCATATTACGAAGGAAAACATAAACTTTCTGGCAGATCCGAAAACAGCCTTCTGGATAGTACTGTTTATAAATATATGGTTTGGAGCACCTCTGTTTATGGTAAATATTCTGGCAGCCTTAAAAACTATCCCACGTGAACAGTATGAAGCGGCTATTGTTGACGGTGCATCTTCTTTTCAGGTATTCCGTTACATAACAATAAGACATATACGTGGAGTTATAGGACTACTGGTTGTTTTAAGAACAATATGGGTCTTCAATAACTTTGACCTGCTTTATCTACTGACTGGAGGAGGGCCTTCAGACTTGACTACTACATTACCAATATATGCATACAAGACAGGATGGAATTTAAAAAGACTAGGAACAGCATCTGCAGTCACTATTCTACTACTTCTGTTTCTAATGGCTGTGTGTTTTGGATATTTCAAACTGCTTAACAGATGGGAAAGAGAGGATGATAAATAATGAAATACAGTTATAAAAATAATATCTATACTGGATTAATCTATTTACTTTTAACTGTTATGGCAATAATTGCCGTTTTCCCTCTAATATGGATTATTCTTTCTTCCATAAAGCCTTCAAGCGAAATGTCCAATAATCCATTGACTTTTATTCCTAAAAAAATTACATTCGATTATTATAGACAGGTTCTGTTTAGTCTGAATTTTATAAGAAATATAAAAAATAGTTTAGTTATATCATTTACAGCCACTGTAATAACTATAATTGTTTCAGCCCTTGGAGCTTACGGAATTGTAAGATTTTTCCCTAAAGTAGGTAAAAAAATGACAAAAATGCTTATTACTACATATATGTTTCCTACTATCCTGCTGGCTGTCCCATACGTTACAGTTATGGCAAAATTAGGATTAATTAATACATGGATTGGTGTAGTTATTACTTATCTGTCGTTTTCCATACCATATGCAATATGGATGCTGATAGGATTTTTTCAAACTGTTCCTATTGGAATTGAGGAAGCCGCAAAGGTTGACGGAGTAGGAAAATTCGGGATATTTTTTCAGATTGTACTTCCTATAGTGTCTCCAGGAATTGTTTCAACTGCCATTTATACATTTATCAATACATGGAATGAATTTCTGTATGCACTGCTATTAATAAATAACTCTGAAAAAATGCCTCTGTCAATAGCCCTCTACTCTTTAACAGGTTCAGAAATACTGGACTGGGGACAGATGATGGCTGCATCAGTAATTGTAATCCTGCCTTCAGTAGTATTCTTCATGATTATACAGAACAAGATTGCAGGAGGATTATCAGACGGGTCAGTTAAGTAAACATATTAGGACAAAATTATATACATAATTTGAAGAAAGGAGAGTATGATTTTATTTTATACTATCATACATTACAGAAATGAAAAATATAAATTACGGAATAATAGGAACCGGATATTTTGGAGCACATTTAGGAAGAATATTAAATAAAATCGAAGGAGCAAAAGTTGTTGCCATTTATGATCCGGAAAATACAAAAAATATTTCTGAAGAACTTGGATGTGAAGTTTCAGAAAACATTCAGGAATTATGTGCAAGAGAGGATATTGACGCAATAATAGTTGCATCACCAAATGGAGCACATAAGGAAGCTGTTTTAGAAGCTGCTAAAAATAAGAAACATGTATTCTGTGAAAAGCCTATCGCACTTTCATACAAGGAATGTTCTGAAATGATAGAAGCTACAAAAAAGAATGGCGTAATCTTCATGGCAGGACACGTAATGAACTTCATGAATGGTGTAAGAAAAATAAAACAGTTAATAAATGACGGTGTTATAGGAGAAGTTTTACATTGCCATTCTATGAGAAATGGATGGGAAAAGGAACAAAAAGAAATTAGCTGGAAAAAAATAAAGGAACTTTCAGGAGGACACTTGTATCACCATATACACGAACTGGACTTTATACAGTTTATAATGGGAGTGCCTGAAAAAGTAACAATGGTTGGAGGAAACATCGCCCATCAAGGGGAAAAATTTGGTGATGAAGATGATGCCCTTTTCATAACTCTTGAATTCCCAAATAAAAGATTTGCAACTTTACAGTATGGATCTGCATTCAGATGGCCTGATCATTCTGTAAAAATTCAAGGAACTAAAGGAGCTATCCTACTGGATCTTCAGGATGTAGGAGTTACTTTAAAAATTGATGATAAAGAAGAAAAATTTCTGCTTCATCGTACTAAAGAAGAAGATGATGACAGAACAAGAATATATAAAGGACTGGAAATGGATGGTGCAATAATGTACGGTAAACCTGATAGAATCCCTCCTTTATGGCTGCATGGAATCATGGAAATGGAAATGGAATTTTTACATAATGTCCTTCAGGGTGCTGAAGTTGATAAAGAATTCATTCCATTACTGGACGGTACTGCCGCAAGAGATTCCATTCTGACAGCAGATGCCCTTACTAAGTCTTTGGAAGAAGACAGAAAAGTAAAAATATCTGAACTTTTGTAAACTCCGTTTTGTTTCATTGCAATATAAAAAAAGTTGTCAATTTCTGGCAACTTCTTTTTATTTTACAATTTCATTTTTATTCTATTAATTTATAGATATTAGATATTTACATAATAAAATTTTAATTTTTTTCCTTATTTGAATTACCTCTTGTTTTTATAACAACCCTTCCAACAATTCCAACAACAGCTCCTATAAATGCAGCTGCAAATACTCCTGCTATCCAACCGTAATTACTTACAATTTGTCCCCCAAGAATTGCAGAAGATACTGATGCTATTATAATCATAATATTTCTATATTTTCTATTCATTATTCACACTTCCTTCAGATTTACTATTCTCTTTTAATTTTTGAAATATTTTTTTCCCTATCAAGACAATACTTAATATTATTACACCAACTATTAAAACAGCTATTGAGCCACTTCTATCCCAAACTTTATTTAAAAATATTACTAAAAAAATTATTACAAGTACAGGGAGTAGTTTTTTATTTTTACTATTCATATATTAGCCTCCTTTTTTTAATCTATTATTCCAATTTACAAATAAAAAATATAGCAGTTAATGAAAAATATTATTAATATTATCAAAATAGACACTGTATTATTTTTGAAAAACAGAATCATATTATTTTTATCATCTATATCAAATTTAAATATTGAAAATAATACACTATATTTTCTTTTTACCATTCCTATAATAAAAACTATAAATAGAATAATTGATAAAATAGGTATAAATACCCTTATTATGTCAATTATCATTTCATTAAAATTCAATATATTGTTACCAAGTCCAAAACACAAATTCCATACCATATGTAATAAAATAGAATATTTTAGTGAATATCTATATGCAATATAAGAAAATATTATTCCAAAT
>ERZ773180.625-NODE-625-length-20744-cov-6.008362_pt1 | contig 20744 bp, 14 predicted proteins | sample MGYA00511080_ERZ773180 | MGnify/ENA primary metagenome ERZ773180 (study PRJEB29015, sample SAMEA2738175) | human oral metagenome | biome: human oral; feature: human-associated habitat; material: saliva | place: China | collected 2178 ...
GTCGAAAGAATCGTTGTGGGCTATAACCTGAGTAAAAAGGAGGTGACCTTAAACCAAATTGGGGTTGATAAAAAAAGGACTTTCGCTCATGAAAGTCCTACACTTAAATTCTTCAACAAAGGCTGATCGGTTGAAAGCCCAGTGGTTGATTATAATTTACGATCAATCGTGTACGCCAAATAAGCAGCTAATGAACGCCTTACAGCTTCATCGGGGAAAGCATTAAGCGCTTCATCGGCTTCTTTCCGAAGCTCCTCCATGCGCTGATGAGCATAGTCGATTCCGCCTGAACTTTTCGTGAAATCAACCAAACTTTTAATCTCTTCAGGCGTTGCCGTGCGAGCTTTTACGTGGGCTACCCACGTTTGCACGTCGGTGCGGTCTGTATGGTTAAGCGCATAGATAGCCGGCAGGGTTAGTTTGCCCTCCATCATATCGTTACCAGTCGGTTTACCGATGATTTCGTCGTCGTAATAATCAAAAATATCGTCGCGTATCTGGAAGCAAAGTCCTATGATCTCGCCGAACGTGGCTACCTGCTCTACCGTAGCCGGCGCACAGTCGGCACTGATCGCTCCCAAGCGGGTACAAGCCGCAAAAAGGGCAGCCGTCTTGTGACGAATGACGTCGAAATACGCCTCTTCCGTGGCCACGGCTTGACGAATGTTGGCCAGTTGCTTCACCTCGCCTTCGGCTAATGTGCCGCCCAAACGCGCTACGATTTCTACGATACGCAGGTCGTCAGTGAGATAGGCTTGGTGCAAGGATTTGGAAAGGAGATAATCGCCTACGAGCACGGCCACCTTATTGCCAAACAAGGCATTGACGCTGGCTTGTCCGCGCCGCTCTCCGCTGTCGTCGACTACATCGTCGTGGATCAAACTGGCCGTATGCAGGAGTTCGAGCGTGACGGCCGAGCGCAAGGTTTTCTCGCTAATGGGCGCGAAAGCCTTGGCCGCGAGGAGTACTAAGATAGGCCGCATCATCTTGCCGTTGCGCCGGCGCACATAGTTGAGCGCCTGACCCAAATAATCATCTTCGTGGGTAAGGGACTCGGCAAAAAGACGGGCGTACTCGTTAAGTTCTGCCTCGATGGGTCGACGTATTTCAGCAAGTTTGTCCACTTTCATTCGCTGGTTTAGGTGACAAAATTACGAATAAAAAGCCAACGGACGGATTCTTTTCTGTAAATTTACCGATAATTTGACCACGAAACTGCCCTACGCAGCACTGAATCATGAAGAGACTTTTCTTATTGGACGCTTATGCGCTCATTTATCGGGCTTATTATGCCCTCATACGTAGTCCGCGTATCAACTCGAAAGGAGAAAATACGTCGGCCATCTATGGTTTTGTTAATACGCTTGAGGATATTCGGCGCAAAGAAGCGCCCGATATGCTCGCGATTGCATTTGACCCTTCAGGACCGACATTTCGCCACGAGGCTTACCCTGATTACAAGGCGCAGCGGGAAGCGACACCGGAGGATATTAAGCACGCCGTACCCATCATTAAAGATATTATCCGCGCGTACAACATTCCCATCATCGAGGTGAAGGGTTTCGAGGCTGACGACGTGATCGGAACGGTCGCTAAACGGGCAGCGGCAGAGGGCATTGAGGTTAGAATGGTCACGCCGGACAAAGATTATGCGCAATTGGTAGAACCGAACGTGCTGATGCAGCGGCCCGGACACGGCAATACGCCTTGGGAAATTTTGGGTGTGGAAGAGGTTTGCCAAAAATATGGGCTGGCGGATCCGAAACAAGTCATCGACTACTTGGCTTTGATGGGTGATGCGGCCGACAACATACCCGGTTGTCCGGGTGTGGGCCCCAAAACAGCCACTACTTTGATTCAGCGCTTCGGAAGTATTGAAAACTTGCTCGAACATACGGACGAGTTGAAAGGGGCACAACGGCAAAAGGTGGAAGACAACGCGGACAAAATTCGTTTCTCGAAATTCTTGACGACAATCAAGACGGACGTGCCGCTCGACGTAAGTTGGGAAACGTGGAAATTGACAGAGCCGGACTTCGACCAACTGCAACCGATTTTTGAAGCGCTCGAATTTCGCACGTTTTTGAGCCGCTGGCAGAAAAGTCAAAATTTGCAAAAAAATCAAGCCGTCCAAGGCAATCTCTTTGCGATGCTTGCGGACGAAGATGCGGGCGACGCAAAAGAATCCAGTATTTCGACCTTAGAAAATACGGATTACGAATATTATCTGCTTGATAAAGAGGATGAAATACGAGATTTTTGTGCGCAATTATTGACATTTGAAAAAATTGCGTTAGATACGGAGACGACAGATAAGGAGGCAATCAAGGCAAAATTGGTCGGCATGAGTTTTTCTACGGCTGCGGGGCGCGCATGGTACATTCCGGTTTCACGTGAAACGGATGCGGTCAAAGCGCGCTTGGAACTCCTTCGCCCATTTTGGGAAAAGGCGGACGTTTTGATTGTTGGGCAGAATCTGAAATACGATCTCACGGTGCTGGCTTCTTATGGTGTGGAACCTAAGGGGCGACTTTTCGACACGATGTTGGCCCATTATGTTGTGCAACCGGAACTGGCGCACAACATGGACTACTTGGCGAGCGTCTACCTCAACTATCGTCCGATTCCGATCGAACAGTTGATCGGGCCGAAGGGACGTGGGCAACGCAATATGGGAGATTTGGACCCGAAAGATGTATATGAGTATGCCTGCGAAGACGCTGACGTCACGCTGCGACTGATGGCGCCGCTCGAGAAGGCGATGCGCGAGAACGGGGTCGAACAAATCTTCTACGATATCGAGATGCCTTTGATGCCGGTCTTGGCGCGGATGGAGCGCAACGGCGTTTGCCTCGACACGAACGCGCTTCAAGAAATCAGCAGCGAGTTTACGGCGCGTATGGTCAAGCTGGAGGCGGAAATTTATCAGTTGGCGGGCCACCCGTTTATGATTACCTCTCCGAAACAAGTGGGCGAGGTGCTTTTTGGCGAACTTAAAATCGACGAGAAGGCGAAAAAGACGAAGAGCGGCCAATACTCGACGTCGGAAGAAGTGCTCGTGCGCCTCTCGCAGAAGCATGAAATTGTCGGGAAGATACTGGCGCATCGCGGACTCAAGAAGCTGTTGAGCACGTATGTGGAAGCCTTGCCCAAACTTGTGAATCCGCAGACGGGACACTTGCACACAACGTTTAATCAAGCGGTTACGTCGACGGGGCGCTTATCTTCGAGCAACCCGAACTTGCAAAATATTCCGGTGCGTGGGGAAGACGGACGCGAGATTCGGAAAGCATTTATTCCGGAAGCGGGCGACGTATTTTTCAGTGCGGACTACTCGCAGATAGAGTTGAGAATAATGGCCCATCTCAGTAAAGACCCGCACCTAATCGAGGCTTTCAAAAAGGGAGAGGACATTCACGCCGCTACGGCCGCACGCATTTTCAAGAAAGATTTGTCGGAAGTGAGCCGCGACGAGCGCCGGAAGGCGAAAACCGCAAACTTCGGCATCATTTACGGGATCTCGGCGTTCGGGCTCGCAGAGCGGATGGACGTAAGTCGGACGGAGGCGCGCGAACTCATAGATAATTACTTCTCCACTTACCCTAAAGTGAAGGAATATATGGATAGCAGCATCGAAAAAGCGCGCCGGCGCGGCTATATAGAAACGGCTTTTGGCCGGCGTCAATATTTGGCTGACATCAATTCGCACAATGCCGTCGTGCGTGGCTATGCGGAGCGCGTAGCTGTGAATGCGCCCATCCAAGGGACGGCGGCCGACATTATCAAGTTGGCTATGATTCGCATCGATCAAAGGTTGCGCGCAGCGGGGTTGAAAACAAAGATGATCCTACAAGTGCACGACGAATTAAACTTCAGCATTCCACCCGCAGAACTGGAACGCGCGAAGGCTATCATCGTTTCTGAAATGGAAGGCGCTTATCAAATGAGCGTCCCCTTAGAAGCCGATTGCGGCACGGGCAAGAACTGGCTCGAGGCGCACTGATTTTACGCGCCCTACCCTACGCGCCGCACCGCGCGGATAAAAAAGGTCGCACGCCGGCGCTTAAGCTCCGGCGTGCGACACAGATTTTATGAACAAACTCTTTTACCTATGGAGTATCCAAGGGTGAAAACAGCCTAATTAATTTGTGGAATTCTTCACCGCCTCACCGAGTTGGCGGCCCAATTCACGCGCTTTTTCGAGCACTTCAGCCTTAGCGCCTTGTTTCCACTCAAGGCCTGTGCCCACTTCTTCCATTTTCATCGTCTCATTGTAAGCGCGCAGGATCTTTACAGCTTGTCCTGCCCACGAGAAACCGCCGAAAATGGCCAACTTGTGGTGACTTACTTCGCGGTCGGTCAGCTTTTTTACGAACTCATCCACACAAGAGAAGAGTCCGGTGTTGTACGTAGGTCCGCCAATCGCCACGCCGCGATATCTAAACACATCGCGCAAGACGCCGGACGGCTGCGAAACGCTCAAGTTGTGAACAATAATATTGCGGATACCGGCTTCAGCCACGCCCTCTGCGATAGCCTCCGCCACGAGTTGCGTATTGCCATACATTGACCCATAGCAGATCACTACACCCTCGCTCGTTTCGCCCGCACTCAAGCGGTGATACGTCTCGATGATGCGCGGAATATTCTCCGTCCAAACCGGGCCATGCGTCGAGCAGATCATGTTCATCTCCAATCCGCCCAATTTCTTCAACGCCGCCTGTACGGGTTTCGCGTATTTGCCAAGAATCGCCGCGTAATAGCGCTCCATCTCCGGAATATAGCGTTCGATGTCCATCGTCGTATCGAGCACGTGGCCGTTCAAAGCGCCGAAGCAGCCGAACGCATCGCCCGAGAATAGCACCTTTTGCTCCACGCAATACGTGACCATCGTCTCCGGCCAATGCAGCATCGGGACGAGATGAAAGCGCAGCGTCGTGTTGCCAAGCGAAAGTTCTGAGCCCTCTTTAACCTCTACATCATCTTCTGTGGTCAATCCATAGAAGCCACCAACCATATCAAACGTCTTCTTGTTGCCCACGAGTTTCACTTCAGGGTAGTATTTGCGGATATAAGCTATACTACTGGAATGATCGGGTTCCATATGGTTCACTACGAGGTAATCTATGGGTCGCTCGCCCAAGATTTCGCGAATTTTATCCAAGAAAATTGGGAAGAAATCAGCCTCTACCGTGTCGATAAGCGCCACTTTTTCGTCAACAACAAGGTAAGAGTTGTAAGAGACGCCGTGGGGCAAGAGCCAGAGTCCTTCAAAGCGATGCTTCACGCGGTCGTTTACACCGACGTAATGGATATTGTTTGTTAGTTTCATATTATTATACGATTGTTATTGCGCAAAGATAAGTCAAAAACACACAACATGCACGGCTTCAGCGAGGCAAAATCTCGACAAATGCAAAAAACGCGCAAACCGGCAAGCCGCGACGGCCTGCCGGTTTGCATTTTCAGCCGCCGCCCTCTTAGCCTCGCCGGCGTTCAGCGCAGCATCGAGCGGCCAAGGCGCTTTTCATCAATTCTGCTCCGCCTTCAAGTCCCCCCATCTGCCGCCGCAGCGCTTCGTTTGCTCCCACCAAACGATCGTTTGCTGCCGCCAAACCATAGTTTGCTCCCACCAAACGATGGTTTGCTGCCGGCAAACAACAAAAAGGCTTGATGGCGGTAAGCGAAAGCGGGGCGGCAGCGCGCCCGATACAGCCTGTCGCGCAGCCAACTTTACGCTACTTTTCCGCAACGCCATCAAAAGCACAAAGCGGCGAGAACTTAACGCAAGGCAAAGGAGCGAGAAGCATCCTAAAGGGCACGATAAGGCGAATGGTTTTTACACTTTACGCTGCTAAAACGCAATATTTTAAAGCCAAGGCGGGGTTAGGTCGAAAAATTGTCGGACCTTTGCAAAGACAGGCCAACGAAAGATCGCGCCGGCCGCTTCTTTATATCCTCAAAAATCAACAACGATGAAACGAATCAGACCATTTCGCCTCGCCGTGTGCCTCCTGATGGGCGCCGGCGCCATCCTGAGCAGTTGTACGAGCGATGAGCCCACTCCCCTACCCAAGCCAAACTTGCCGGGGCGGCAGGGCGTTGTCATCATCAACCAAGGCAATGCTTACACAAGCCTTCCGGGAAGTTTGGATTACGTAGATTTTCAGCACGACACCAAACAGCAGGGCGTCTTTGCGCAAGCCAACGGCGGTAATAGCTTGGGCATGTCGCCGCAAAACGGCATTGCCTATGGTTCAAATATATACCTTGCCGTCTACGGCGACAACCTTGTGCGCGTAATTGACCGCACGACGTTTCGCCAGAAAGCCACGATCAGCATCAGTCAGCCCGAAGCCGTCTACGCCGGCGCCGGAAGCGTTTACGTGGCCGACAATACGGGCTACGTAACGCGCTTTGATACGCTCTCATGGAGCAAGCAGGCTTCCGTAGCGGTAGGGCCGAATCCGGCAGCTTTGGCGGGGGCTGACGGCTTACTATATGTGAGCATTTCCGATGGATACAATTCGTCGGGAGGCTATGCCAACGGCTTCCGCGTGGTGCGTTTAGATCCGCGAACCTTGCAGAAGCGCGATGAAGTCAAGGTGGGTATGAACCCCGGCGAACTCTGCGCCGACGCCAACGGGACGGTCTACGTCGTCTGTCGAGGCGACTATGGCGCAACGCCGTCGCGCATCTGGTGGATTAGGAGGGATGGCGCTGCACGCGACTACTGCGACGGCACGCATATAGCCACGCACGGCTACGACCTGGTCGTGGTCAACTCCGTGACCGACTGGACGACGTATCAGACAAAGATCAATTCGGCGCTGTACCACAACCGAATGATGATCTCCGCTCAGCCGGCGCGCAAAGATTATTTTTCGGCTTATCCGGGAAGCGTGACGCGGGTGCAAATCAATCCGGCTTCGGGTGAAATCTTTATGTGTGGCGATACAAGTGCGACGGGCTATACGCAAAACGGCTACGTCTTTCGATATGATTGGATCGGCCGCGTGAAGGAGCAGATCAATACGGGCATTCATCCGTTCGGCCTCATTTTTATTTGAGCATCGGCCGACAAACGGCAGCCTTTTCCGCCTCTTTTTTCAATGCGCACCAAGCCCATTCGGCAGGCGGGTGCACGAGATGGAGACGCCCGCCGCGCCGTGCAAACAGCGCTCCCCCACCGCCGGCGCTGACGATTGGGATGTTCAGTCCTGATCCGCGCGAAGTCATAAGAAAGCGGAAATAGAGACGCGCAAATGGGCGCATCTCCCGAAAAAAGCGTAAATTTGCCCTACATCAGGCGGCGGCCGCGCTTCCTTCGCAAGGCAGCGTGGGGCGTCGGCCACCATTATTATAAGCATATTCTCCCCCATCCCATCCGGCCGGACCGCCCGTGCGGACGGATGCCGGCGCGGGGAAACTTCAAAGATAAGAGATAAGATTCATGAGTTTACAATGCGGCATCGTAGGCCTGCCCAATGTGGGCAAATCCACACTATTCAATTGTTTGAGCAACGCTAAGGCGCAGTCGGCAAATTTTCCCTTTTGCACGATCGAGCCAAATGTAGGCGTCATCACCGTCCCCGACGAGCGACTGAATCGCTTGGCCGAACTTGTTCACCCGGGGCGCATCGTGCCGACCACGGTTGAGATCGTCGACATCGCCGGTTTGGTGAAAGGTGCCTCGAAAGGCGAAGGATTGGGCAATCAATTCTTAGGCAATATTCGCGAGACGGATGCCATTATTCACGTCCTGCGCTGCTTTGACGACGATAACGTAGTTCACGTAGACGGTAGTGTGGACCCGATTCGCGATAAAACGATTATCGACACCGAACTCCAACTCAAAGACTTGGAAAGCATTGAGAGCCGCTTGCCGAAGGTGGAGAAAATTGCGCAAATGGGCAATAATAAGGACGCCAAGGTAGAGTATGAAGTGCTGAAGGCGTATAAAGAAGCGCTGGATCAAGGCAAGAGTGCGCGCACCGTGAGTTTCGAGACCAAGGAGGCGCAAAAAGCGGCCCACGATCTCTTCCTGCTGACGGCTAAACCCGTGCTTTATGTCTGCAATGTTGATGAGGCGAGCGCGGCAACGGGCAATGCTTACGTAGAACAGGTGCGCGAGGCGGTGAAAGACGAAGGGGCAGAGATCTTAGTCGTAGCTGCGCAGACGGAAGCCGACATCGCCGAACTGGAAACCTACGAGGAGCGCCGCGAATTTCTGAACGACGTAGGACTGGAAGAGAGCGGCGTCAACCGGCTTATAAAGGCGGCTTACAAGATGTTGCAACTCGAAACGTTTATCACGGCCGGCGAAATGGAAGTGAAGGCCTGGACGTACCGCAAAGGCTGGAAAGCGCCGCAATGTGCGGGCGTGATCCACACCGACTTTGAGCGCGGCTTTATTCGTGCAGAGGTTATCAAGTATGATGACTATCTGAAATACGGCAGTGAAACCGCCGTGAGAGAAGCCGGCTTGCTCCACATCGAAGGTAAAGAATACGTCGTGCAAGATGGCGACATTATGCACTTCCGCTTCAACGTTTAAACGCACAAACTATGGTTTGGGATCCTGATATATACGCCTTTCACATCTTCGGATACGGTGTGCGCTGGTACGGCCTTTGGTGGGTGATCGGACTAATGATCGCTTATCTCGTCGTACAAAGACTCTATAAGCGCCAAGGGCTGGGCGATGAGAAATTCGATAGTCTTTTTTTCTATGCCTTCGTAGGTATTATCCTCGGCGCACGATTGGGTCACTGCCTGCTCTATGATCCGGCTTATTTTCTCACACATCCGCTCGAGATCTTCTTGCCTGCTGTGAAGGTCGACGGACATTGGCAGTTTACGGGCTTTACGGGTTTGGCCAGTCACGGCGGTACGCTCGGCTTAATGATAGCTTTGTGGCTCTACGTCAGAAAGACGAAGGTCAACTTGATGCGTGTGCTCGACAATATCGCAATTGCTACGCCGATAGCGGCGGCCTGCATACGTATGGGCAACTTCTGGAACTCTGAAATCGTAGGCAAGCCGACGACGTCGGCGCTTGGGGTCGTGTTTGTGCACAACCACGAGAATTTTGCCCGCTATCCGGGACAGCTGTTTGAGGCTGCGTTCTATTTTATATTGTTCCCCATCGGCCTTTTATTGTATCGCCAATACAAAGATAAGATCGCGACGGGCTGGTTCTTTGGCTGGGTGCTCACGTGCATCTTCTCTTTCCGCTTTTTCATTGAGTTTCTCAAAGAAGTGCAAGAGCCGTGGGAGCGCACGATGGTCTCTTACATCGGGATTAACCAAGGTCAACTGTTGAGTTTGCCGTTTATTATTTTGGGCGTCTACTGTTGGACCGGCGGAAAGCGTTGCCGACGCCTCGGCGAAAAGCCCCGGCCGACTCAAAAGGCTTAAGCAGCGGCTTGAAATCAAACATTAGCCATCAAACTTCTTTATTAGAATATCACTATGCGAAACAAATTATCCTTTCCCTTAGTCTTGGCTGCGGCGCTTACGCTCACGGCCTGTAGCAAACTGGGCAATCTTACGGCAGATCGCTTCACCGTGACGCCGCAACCGCTCGAAGCGACCAACGGAAAAGTACCGGCAACGATTGCAACACGCTTTCCGGCAAAATATATGAAGAAGAAAGCCGTCGTAACCATTACGCCGGTGCTACGCTATGCGAACGGCGAAGCCACAGGCGCATCGGCCACATTCAGAGGTGAGAATGTCATGACCAATGATCAAATGGTGAGCTACGCAAATGGCGGCAATTATATGATGAAAACAAGTTTCGCTTATCGGCCGGAAATGGCTTCGAGCGAGCTGTTCCTAACTTTTGACGCGCATCTGGGTAAAAAAAGAGTGCAGATACCGGAAGTGAAAGTCGGATATGGGGTTTTGGCTACGGCAACCTTGCTGGAGCGCACCGCCGCTGAGACGCAGATGGCCCTGGGTGAGGACGCGTTCCAATATACTAAGGAACAGAAGCAAGAAGCGCAAATCCGCTACCTTATCCAACAAGCCAAAATTCGCAATTCGGAGCTTAAAACGACGTCGATCCAAGACTTTATCCGCACGCTGAAAGACATTAAAGCCGACGGGAAAAGCTTAGAGTTGGGCAGCATCGAAGTTTCGGCTTACGCATCACCGGATGGCGGTATGAAACTCAATACTGACTTGGCCAAAAACCGCGAATCGTCGTCAGCAAACTACGTGAAACAAGAGCTGAAGCGGCTCAAAATGGCCGGCGAGGTTGAGGCAAAATATACGGCAGAAGACTGGGAAGGCTTCCAGCAACTCGTTTCGCAGAGCAATATCCAAGATAAGGACATTATTCTCCGCGTTTTGAGTCTTTATCCTGATCCTGAGGAGCGCGAAAGGCAGATTCGCAACCTCTCAGCAGGCTTCCGCGAGTTGGCAGATGAGATTTTGCCGGAACTACGTCGCGCCCGCTTGACGATAAATTACTTATTGATCGGCCGCAGCGACGATGAAATACAAGCGCAATACGCTGCCGATCCCGCCAAACTTTCAATCGAAGAGCTCCTTTACTATGCTACGCTGACGGAGTCAAAGGCGGAGCAGGAAAATATCTACCGCACGGCGACGCGTCTCTATCCTAACGACTACAGAGCCTACAATAATTTGGCGATTGCCGCTTATGAGCGCGCCGACTTCAATGCTGCCGAAGATTGGCTCCGACAAGCGGCGATGCGCAAAGGAAATGCGGCTGAAGTAAATGCCAACTACGCCCTCCTTTCCTTGGCTAAAGGCGACATAGAAGGCGCTGAAAACTATTTAGGAAGCGCCGTGGCCGCCAAGAATTACGGCGCCGTGGTCGGCAATCTTAATATTGCACGCGGCAATTATGCGCAGGCAGCAGCCGATTTGAAGGGCGTCAGATCCAACTCTGCCGCCTTGGCGCAAATCCTCAATAAGGATTACGTCGCAGCGCAAGAGACGCTCGACAAAGTAGTCCGCCCGACGGCAACGACCGACTATCTCAAAGCCATTCTCGCGATGCGGATGCGCCAATCTTCGACGGCGCTCACGCATCTCCGGAAAGCGATCGACAAAGATCCCGCTTTGCGCAACCGCGCTGCCAACGATTTAGAATTTTCCGCCTTGTTTAACGACCCACAGTTTAAGCAAGCTGTAAAATAAACAAATGCAGCCTCTCGCCATCCGCGGTTTAGTTGATTCGGATGTGCAGAGAGGCTGCATTTTTCCCATTGTGTACTTATGCGGATCAGCTTTTCATTACTCTTCATCTTGTTCCTCTTCACCGCCTGCGGGCCGGGGAAGGGCCGCATCCGAATTGAGGGAAAATTAAAACACCTCGACAAGGCCGAATGCTATCTTTACGCCGAAGGAGGCGACTTTTCAAAGCCCGACACCATTACGATCAGCGGCGGAAAGTTTAAGTTGGAGAAAGAATTGCCTGAAGCCTGCCTGCTAACAATCCTCTACCCTAACGCTACGACCACGACCTTCATCGGCGAACCCGGCGCCACGATCAAAATCGATGGAGATGCAGGGCGCTTAGACGAAGTTGACATCAGCGGAAGCGAACTCAACGAGCGCCTGACCAAGTTTCGGCAGCGACAAGTCAAGAAAACGAAAAGCGACCAACTGATGGCCGCCACGCAATATATTAGAGATCACGCCACAAGTTTGGACGGACTCGCACTCTACTACAAATATTACGTAGACAACGATGCGACCGATGCCAACGTGGCCCTCGAATTGCTCAACTTATTGCGTAAAGGCCTCCCACAAAGTAAAGCTTTGGTCACACTGGATGCCGCCTTACGCCCACTCAAGTCCTACGCCGTGGGGCGCACATTCCCCGATTTTTCCGTGCAGACGCTCGCCGGAAAAACCCTCTCGCGCGCCTCCCTCACCGGAAAGCCCACCTTGCTTTTCTGGTGCGGTAGATGGAGCAGCGAAAGTACGACGGCACTCAACGAAGCGCAACGCTTGCAGACGACATACGCCAACCGGCTAAACGTCGTCGCCATCAGTCTCGATCCGGATCCTGAAAACGCGCGCAAATACGTTGAGTCGTTAGGCTATACCGGCGCTTTCGTCTGCGACGGCAAAGTCTTTCAAACGCCGCCGGCCCGACTGCTGGGCGTGCGCGGCGTGCCTTCGGGCTTCATCATCAATACAGACGGCCGCATCGTCGCACGCGACCTCCCCGTCAGTCAATGGGACGCTCAATTGCAGTCCGTCGTCCACTAAGACCCACGCATTTTTTCAGCCTGAAATCTTAAGAAAAACCGCATGTTTGCCAAAATCAACAGTGCCGCGCTCAACGGACTAAAAGCCATCTCCGTAACGCTCGAAGTGAATGCCTTTTTGACGAAAGGGGGCGACGGAACGGAATCAACCTTCTTTATGGTCGGACTCCCCGACAACGCCGTGCGCGAAAGCAAGCAGCGCGTACTGAGCGCACTGGCCAATTCGGCTTTCCGCCTACCGCGCATGAACGTGACGGTCAACTTAGCACCGGCCGACATACGCAAGGAGGGAAGCGGCTTCGACTTGCCGCTGGCTGTGGGCCTCTTGAAGACGACCGACATTGTCAAGGCCGACCGCCTCGATGAGGTGGCTTTTGTCGGCGAACTCGGGCTCGACGGCACGATCCGCTCGGTGCGCGGCGCCCTGCCCATAGCCATCGAGGCGCGCAAGCAGGGTTTTAAGGCGCTCTTCGTACCTAAGGCCAACGAGCGTGAGGCCGGCGTCGTCAACCACTTGAAAGTATACGGCGTGAAGACGCTTAAAGAAGTGGTCGACGCGCTCAACGGCAACCTAAGTTTAAAGCCCGTAGCGGTCGACACGCGCGCCGATTTCTATGCTGCACAAACCACCTATCCGCTCGACTTTGCCGACGTCAAAGGCCAAACGGCAGCCAAGCGGGCCTTCGAAGTGGCCGCCGCAGGTGGGCATAACTTAATGATCGTAGGCTCGCCCGGATGCGGCAAGAGCATGATGGCCAAACGCCTCCCCTCTATCCTACCCCAACTGACTTTAGCGGAAAGCCTGGAGACTACGCAGATTTACTCCATTGCGGGCGAACTGCCAACGGAGACGTCACTCATAGCGCGCCGGCCTTTTCGCAGTCCGCACCACACCATATCCGACGTCGCCCTGATTGGCGGCGGTATGACGCTGCGCCCGGGCGAGATTTCGCTGGCCCACAACGGCGTTCTTTTCCTTGACGAACTCCCCGAGTTTAGCCGATCGGCGCTCGAGACGCTCCGCCAACCGCTCGAGGATCGTGAGATTACGATACGCCGCACGCGCTATGCCGCCACGCTACCTTGCTCTTTTATGCTCGTAGCGGCCATGAATCCCTGCCCTTGTGGCTACTACAACGACCCGGCCCACCAATGCACGTGCCCGCCCGGCAAGATTCAGCATTATATGGACAAGATTTCGGGGCCACTATTAGACCGTATCGACCTACAACTTGAGGTTACGCCCGTCGGGCTTGAAGAATTGCAGCGCGCACCTTCGGGTGAACGAAGCGAAAGTATCCGCGCCCGCGTCATCAAGGCGCGCGACGTGCAGACGGAGCGCTACAAAGACATTCCGGGACTCCACTGCAATGCGCAACTCTCTGCGGCGCAGATTCAGCAGTTTGCACAACCCGACGCGGCCGGTGCAAACGCGTTGGCGGGGGCTACGAAAAAACTCAACCTTTCGGCCCGCGCCTATGAGCGCATCTTGAAAATGGCGCGCACGATCGCCGATTTGGCCGGCAGGGATCAGATCGGTTTTGACGACATTGCAGAAGCCGTCAGCTATCGCAACCTTGACCGCGCCGACTGGGGCGAAAGTTTTTAAGTCGGTCGCCGTCGCCCACCCTTCACCCTTATTTTTCATCGCCCATCTTCGGCCTCGGCGAGCCGCATCACGTATCTTTGCATCCCGCCCACTTATTGCCAAAGAGCGAAGTTTCCCCCATAGCCCCGCAGCATCCGTAAGCACACCCCACCCCTTCGTTACCCATTGTTAAAGTCGGAATAAAGTGCTTTATTTCTCCCGTTATCCCACACATTTTTGCCCACTTAGCAGCACGCCTTTCCCACCTCCGACGTTTTTTATCGTGAGGTGAAGCTCTTTTTCTCACGAGCGTAAACCTTTTTTCTCGTGAGCGCAAACCTTTATCATCGTGATCGCAAACGCCCCACGCTGAATGTAGGGCGTTTATTCCCCAATATTTCAGCGCTAAAAACCCCTTTTGCATCCGTTTTTGAAAGACCAATCCTAAGGGGTTGCCAATGCGGGTGCGTGATATGCAGGGTTAAAACGTTGCACATTTTAACCCTGCCCTACCAAAAGACTAACCCCGATGGGGTTATTTGAGGCGGAAGACGTAGGCATTCAATATGATTGATTAGTAGGTCAAATAAAAGGTGCATACACACATTGACAGGGCAGGCATAATTCGACCCCAATGCCACAGATAGCGAACACAACCCCTTAGGGTTGGTCTTTTGGCAGGCCGGGGTTAAGTTGCGTAGCGATTTAACCCCGGATAAAGCGATGGAAACGAGTGCAACCCCATTAGGGGTTGGTCTTTCACCGTGGCAGGGTTGAGGAGCGAAGCGGCAACCCAGACACTAACGACGTGAGTCGTTGCTCGTGCGAGTTATAATTGGGTTTGTTTCCGTTGCGATTCGACTTGCGGATGTTTTTGAAAGACCAACCCTAAGGGGTTGCCAATGCGGCGGTGCGTTAGGCAGGGTTAAGCTGCTTCGCACCTTAACCCTGCCCTGCCAAATGACTAACCCCGATGGGGTTATTTAAGGTGGTGAGCGCGAGAGCAGGGGAGGGGATACAAAAAAGCCTGCCTCGAAAGGCAGGCTCGTGGATTAGCGTGAGGCGAAGCGTTAACGCGTGATCGAAATTTTCTGCGTCACTTCTTCATCACCGCTCTTTATCTTCACAACATAAACACCCGGTTGGAGCGTCTTGCGATCCAGCGTGCGGAATGTGCCATATGACATAGTGCGAACGAGTTTGCCATCGAGACTGGTCAACACGACTTGTGCGTTGTCGGTCACTTCTACGAGGCTGATACCTACGGTGCCGCAATTCTTCAACAGGAAGTGGGCGACATACATTTCGCCGGTGTAGCGATCTTGCTTGATACGCTTCGTTTTGCCATCTGCGCCTACTTCATCTAAGCGGAAGTAGCCCGCTGCTATACCATCTTTGCCTTTATCGTAGAACTCGATGGAGTAGCAGTCGTCGCGCTCGAGCATCAGCATCGTCTTGTAGTTTTTCTGCTTTTCCGTCATCGGTTCACTTGCTTGTACGAGGTCGCCGGATGAGTTGAAGAGCTTCCAAGAAGATTCCTCGGGCTTGTTGTCGGTGAAGAAGTTGAGACGCACAGCGTTGTTGGCCGTCGGTGCAGACTTGAAAATGAGTTCGTATTTAGGCGTTACTTCCGATGAACCATTGAGTTCGCTGAGCCAAACCTGTACCTTGTTTTCGTAAGTCTTTTCGTTGAGTTCGAAATCTGTGAAAGCGGGCGTAGTAATGGTCGTCTGCTGCGAAACATCTAAGTCGCCCGTCCACGGTGTCTGCTGCGTCTCACCATTAACGCTGACATTGATGGTCGCTGATTTGAGGTGGCTCTTGCCTTGGTTGCAGAAGCTGACGGTAGCCGTGAGGTTAGGCGTGCAGATATCATCGGGGAGGCCTTTAACTTCTAGGATGCGCGCTGCATCTGTGTCGTTGTGAGGGTAGGGGAAATAAGTGCATCCGACGATCTTTTTGTTGGTATCGTCTTGCACGAAGACTACGACGCCCAATTGCTGCTCGTTGGTGTAGTTTCTGATTTCCCAGTCGGTCTCATAGGTGTATGGTTGGCCTTTGAAAAGCTTTCCGGCGAGGGTAGCGCCTTGTCCGTGGGGAAGGATCTTACGTGCGCAGAAATAGAAGTGCTTTTCGCCGTTGCGAGCGGGCGTCGACCAGTTTACTTCTTCTTCGATGGGGACGATAAAGAGGTGCATCTTTTCGTCGTTGATCTCTTCGAGGGCGGTAAGGTTGACTCTAACGTCCAGTTTGTGGTCTTTGATGTTAATTAAACCATCGATCTTGACGGGTTTGTTTTCTTTGTAGCCTTGATTGATATAACTCACAAGCTTGCCTTCGTCCCACTCAGTGTTGCGCTTTGCTCCGTTGACGTACCAGCTGGGCACGCCGTTGACGTTGTAGTAGAAACGGCGTGTATTGAAGTTTTGCGGGTCGCAACGATAAAACTTATCAGCGGGATCGGGGAAACTTACGTGGTATTTAATGGCCACGCATTTGCCGACACTCTTACGAAGGGCGGCATCTAAATAAGGTGCGAAACCGGCACAAGGGCCGCAACTCGTGTTGGTAAACTCTTCGACGAGCGCAAGCTGCTTTTGTTCTTGAGCAAACAGGCTGCCCATGCCCATAAATAGGGCGAAAATAAGAAGTAAACTTTTCCTACTCATAAAAATTTAGGTTAAGGTAGACCAATGTTATCTATTAAGAGCGGGCAATGGGCTTGTGATCGCTGCGGCGACTACGCTAACCGGCAACTATGCAAAGTCGATATGCCTTTTCTGCGCGCAAATATACAAACTTGAAGAAGATTCTCACAATTTTTAGCAACTAAAAATGTGAACAGCTGAATAGTTTGGACAAAAAGTCGGACGGATACTGAGCGGAAAAAGACTCGCGCGATGGTAAAACAATAGCTGAATAGCGCCAAATGAAAGGAAAATACGTACAAAAGAAGAGACTAAAACGCATCTTTCAAAGCGCACACGATGGTGTAAAGCTGTCGTAGGCGCGCCTTTTTTATTCGTTAGCGCTTGCTTTGTTGAAAAAAGACCGTATATTTGCATGCTATTTGCAACATTTCGGAAAACCAAAGCAAAAATCAAATCAATAAATAAAATCGACAAATGCAAAACAAAGGATTTGTTAAAGCAATTGCTATTCTGCTAACGTTGATTTGCCTCTTCTATTTCTCTTTTTCCTTCGTAACCAATCATTACGAGAGAAAAGCTGAAGCTATGGGCCCTGTGGCCGGCAAAGCTTATCTCGACTCAATGATGAACGAGAAGGTTTATTTGAACTGGAAGACGCTGAAAGAATGTCAATCGTTACAGATCGGATTGGGCTTGGACCTCAAAGGTGGTATGAACGTCATACTCGAAGTATCAGTGCCCGATGTAGTGAAAAACTTGGCCGGCGACAACGCCAAAGCGCCTGCTTTCCAAAAAGCAGTAGAGCAAGCACACGAAGGTTATAAAAAAGGCGACGGAGATTTTGTTGAGCTCTTCGTAAAGGATTACGCCGAAGCCAACGGTGCGGGCAAGCTTGGTGCGCTCTTCGCCGCACGACTCAAGGAAAAGAACATTACGTTCAACTCCTCGGACGCGCAAGTGCAAAAGGCGCTCGAAGAAGAGGTAGACGCAGCCGTGGCCAACTCAAACGAAGTCGTTCGTTCTCGTATCGACCGCTTCGGTGTCGCGCAGCCTAACATCCAAATCCTTCGCGGTAAAGGCCAGATCGGTCAAATTATGGTCGAAATGCCCGGAATCAAGGAGCCGGAGCGCGTACGCAAGTTGCTGCAAGGTAGTGCCAACCTCGAATTTTGGGAGACTTATACACTGGATAAGATCAACGCCGCACTACAAAGCATCAACGAAATCGGAACTGCGTCCGACTCCACACAGCAGCAAAAGAAGAGCGGCAAGCCTCTCTTCCAGATGCTCAGCCAGCAAAACACCAACCCGCAAGGTTGCATCGTAGGCTACGCAACTCCCAAAGACACGGCCGCTATAGATAATATTATATATAGCGAAGCTGCCAAGAGCAAATTGCCGGCCGACCTTGTACTCCACTGGAGCGTAAAGCCGGAGATGGGGCAAGCCTTTGCGCTCTACGCGCTCCGCTCTAACGGCGGACAACCTGCGCTTCAGGGCGACGTAATCGCTGATGCAAAGGACGACTTCGACCAATATCACCGTCCGATTGTCTCTATGACAATGACCAACGATGGAGCGCGCGAGTGGGCAAACATAACTAAGAAGAACCTGCACCAACCGGTAGCCATCGTACTTGACGGTTACGTTTACAGTGCGCCGGAGATTCAGAACGAGATTAACGGCGGAAGTTCGCAGATTTCAGGCCACTTCACGACCGACGACACGCGCGACTTGGCCAACGTGCTCAAGAGCGGTAAAATGCCTGCGCCGACCAACATCGTCCAAGAAGAGACCGTCGGCCCCTCATTAGGTTCAGCCTCCATTCAAGCCGGACTCTACTCTTGTATTGTAGCGTTCATCCTGTTGATGATTTTCATGTGCTGCTACTATGGTATCATCCCCGGTATGGTAGCCAACGTCGCTTTGGTCCTCAACTTCTTCTTCACGTTCGGCGTCTTGGTTTCCTTCCAAGCAGCTTTGACGATGAGCGGTATAGCCGGTCTCGTCCTCTCTTTAGGTATGGCCGTCGATGCCAACGTATTGATCTACGAGCGTACGAAAGAAGAGTTGCGTGGCGGCAAAAACATCAAGTCAGCCCTTGCTGCCGGATACGGAAACGCCTTCTCCGCTATCTTCGACTCCAACCTTACCTCAATCATCACCGCGATTATCCTCTACAATTTCGGTACAGGTCCTATCCGCGGTTTCGCTTTGACGCTCGGTATCGGTATCTGCGCCAGCTTCTTTACGGCCGTGTGGATCTCACGTATGATTTACGAACGTCAGATGAACCACGAGCGCTGGTTAGGCCTCACTTTCTCAACCCCCTTGACGCGAAATTTCCTCGTCAACGCCCATTTCCGTTTGATGAAGAACGCGCCCAAGGCCATGATCGTCTTCGGTTTGATCGTTCTCGTTTGCATTGGTTCACTGGCTACGCGCGGCCTGTCGAAGGGTATCGACTTTACAGGCGGTCGCAACTTTGTCATCGAGTTTGAAGACAGAGCCATCACCCCCGAGAAAGTAGATGCAGCCGTAGAGCGTGTGATCAAAGCAAAAGACCCCAACGCTACAATTAGCGCCATCGAGGTAGTAACGGCCCAAAAACGCGCCGTGCGCCTCACGACCAACTATATGATCGACAGCGACGCAGCAGACGCCGACGAAGTAGTAGAAAAAACCGTCTACGAAGCCTTAAAGCAAGGCAAACTCATCACGGCCGACTACAAGACCTTTAAAGATCGCGAAAACCGCACCGGCGGATCGATCGTAAGTGCCCAGAAAGTAGGCCCCGCAGTAGCAGCCGATATGGCCAAGGGTGCGATTATCTCCGTCATCCTCTCGCTGATTGCCATCTTCGTCTACATCCTCGCCCGCTTCCGCAATGTAGCCTTCTCCATAGGCTCAGTTTTGGCCCTCACGGTCGATACTTTGATCATTGTAGGTATGTATTCTATCTGCTGGGGATGGATGCCGTTCTCCCTCGAAGTCGATCAGACGTTCATCGGAGCTGTCCTGACGGCTATCGGTTATTCAATCAACGACAAGGTGGTTGTATTTGACCGCATCCGCGAAAACTTAGGACTCTATCCGAAGCGAGAAACGGAGCGCCTCTTCAACGATTCGCTCAACGAAACTTTGGCTCGTACGATTATGACCTCAGCTACGACGTTGCTCGTCCTCCTTTGCATCTTCTTCTTAGGTGGCGACAGCATCCGCAGTTTTGCTTTCGCAATGATTCTGGGTGTTATCTTCGGCACACTTTCTTCTATCTTCCTCGCAGCGCCCATCGCCTTCCGCACGTTAGGCAAAAAGCGCATTATCGAGGCCGCAGTAGCCAAGGCATAAGTCCCCCTTATCGCCCCCGCTATCCGAGGTGCGATGAGAAACGACCAACATATCATTCGCCTGCTCTTCATTGAGCAGGCGAATTTCTTTTATCCCCAAGCGAAAGTCCCGCTCGATCGGGCATCGCGCCCCAAGCCCTCCTCGCAACGTGCGGCCTTGAATGTTTTTGTGTCAAACGATTCGTCTCTGATCATTGATAATACCTCATCAAATTCAATCCGATTTTCACATAATCCGCGCCGCCCACGCCTCCCACTGCAAATAACCCCATCGGGGTTAGTCTTTTGGCAGGGCAGGGTTAAAATGTGCAGCGTTTTAACCCTGCCTATCACGCACCCGCATTGACAACCCCTTAGGGTTGGTCTTTCAAAAACGTCCGCGAATCGGTACGCAATGGATACCCTCCAAATAATAATGGACGAGATCAACGACTTATGTCGTTAGTGGCTGGGTTGCCGCTCCGCTCCTCAACCCTGCCACGGAGAAAGACCAACCCCTGATGGGGTTGCATTCGTTTCTCTCGCTTTATCCGGGGTTAAGCCACGTTGTGCCTTAACCCCGGCCTGCCAAAAGACCAACCCTAAGGGGTTGTAGTCGCTTTTTGACGCTTTGATATCGAATTATGCGCTCGCTATCATTGTAATGCTTGCGCACTTGATTTGGCCTTTTAATCATTCCAAACAAATCTCACATCCTTCAACCTACAAAGCATCCCATCAAGCCACACAATTACAATACCATAGTTTCGGATGTTAATGCGCGCCTCCCAAGTCTCACAACCGCACTACCGCAAATAACCCCATCGGGGTTAGTCTTTTGGCAGGGCAGGGTTAAAGCGGTAACGCTTTAACCCTGCCTATCACGCACCCGCATTGACAACCCCTTAGGGTTGGTCTTTCA
>ERZ773180.628-NODE-628-length-20608-cov-22.337080_pt1 | contig 20608 bp, 21 predicted proteins | sample MGYA00511080_ERZ773180 | MGnify/ENA primary metagenome ERZ773180 (study PRJEB29015, sample SAMEA2738175) | human oral metagenome | biome: human oral; feature: human-associated habitat; material: saliva | place: China | collected 2178 ...
GGGTCTTACAGATACGGGGTTTTCGTCCGTTGCCTATAAAACCCCATGAAAAAATCATAGGGAAGGGACGATTTTGCCTGTATCTGCCTGTATTTACCTGTTTTTGCCTGTGAGTGCATGAAAAAAGACTCTCTTAACTTAGAGAGTCTTTGATGGTGTCCGAGAGGGGACTTGAACCCCTACGCCCGTTTAATTAGGCACTAGCACCTCAAGCTAGCGCGTCTACCGATTCCGCCACTCGGACTTGGTGCTGCCATTCGCAATGTTTAATGCGACTGACTCGTGAAAATGTATCACGTTCAGATGGCTAGCACCAACTAGCTAACTATGGTTCATGACACAACTGCAATTTTTTAGGTCAGCTCTGTACCCACGCCAAAACCGCAAGCGCATCTGCGCAGCAGCCAGGGCCGCCGCCGTCGTTCCTCAAAAAGCAGCACAACTAAGGCACCCAAGCAAGGCACCTTTCGAAAGTAGGTTTACCAACTCGTCCGAACCACAAACTCACTCCAGCTACAGATTCTCGACAGATAGCGTCATAGAAATACTGAAACTCTCCCCCGGCTCAAGCTTGGCGGCATTTTCGCGAATGCGGCCAGGCTCTACGCACAGGAACTGTACCCACTCGTCGGGAGCCATGTCAGCAAATTCGGCGGCGCCACGAGGGCCCGGGTTCCACACCACAGTGTTAGGAGCGTCGTACTTGGTAACCACAATGGTGCGGCGATTGCCACTGTCGCGCACGCGCACCACATTGCCAGCCTCGCCTGTGGTGAAAATACGGTCGCAAGAACCGGCCACCTTAAGCTCATGTTCCTGCTTAGCACGAGTGGCGCCAGGCTCGTTATCAATGTACTCGCCCCCAGCCAAACCGCTAAGATCCGTTGCGGTCAGGTCATATAGACGCAGGTAAGTGTGGAAGGTAAGCTCGCCGACAGCCGGCTCGCTTTGCACATTGCGCAGCGACAAGTTCAGTTCCAGCTTCTCCCCCACGGTTACCTCATATAGGGCGTAAAAACCGTTCTTTTCCAAGCTTAAAGTTACGCGCACGCCGCCGTCGTCAGTAGTAACTACGCTGCGCAGCCGCCACACGCTGTTGCGAGCCCAGCCGTGTGCGGGCGGAGCTTGGTGTAAGGCCCCTGCCCCAAACCAAGGCAGGCACAGCGGTATACCGCCGCGAATGGCTTTTTGGCCGTTAAAGACCGCGCGGCTTGAAGTGAATAGGACTTCCTTACCGCCGCGCGGCACCCAGGAAGTGATGTGCGCACCAAACAGATAAATTTCTGCATATCCCGCAGGGGCGTCGATCAGGAGGCGTTCCAAACCGCCTTGACCAGGGGTTAGGGCTACACATGCAGGTAGCGAGACTGCGTGATTAACTTGACCGGTAGGGTTAAATAAACTCATAGCTACCACGTTAGTAAGATTGAGGCTGTTAAGGGGCAGTTTCAGCAAACGAACCGCCAAGATTTATAACAACTAGAGGCTGGCATGGCTGAGAACGCTGGACACAAAGACACACAACCACAAAAACCTATCTCCACCCAGTATCGGTGGGTGACTAACACAGCTGGAGCCATACGCAAGGCCCGCGAACAGCATAGGCGTTTCATGGACTCGCGCCAAAGCGAGCCACAGATGCCGCCGATCCCTACCACATACGTGCTGGCCAAACCGGCCCAAACAGAGAAACAAAGCGGCCTAGCACTCCTGCCTGAATGGCTGGTGCGTGCAGGACTTAGTTCTTGGTTGATTTTGGGTGTATTGGCAATCGTGTGGGTGGTTATTTTTGCCACCTCAAAGATTGTCCCGGTTTTTATCGGTGTCTTTTTGGCACTGGTTATCACCGCTATTTTGCACCCGATCGTTAAGCTTTATAACAAGGTGCTGCCACGTTATCCCGCCACATTCTTAGGCTTGTTGACGGTGCTGGGAATTGTGGGGGGTATGTTCACTTATGTGATTACCTCAGTAACAGGACAATGGGATTCACTGGCGCAGCAATTCACTAGTGGCGCCCACACCATTGTGGATTTCCTTGAACATGGTCCTTTACCTTTCCATATTTCTCAGCATGATTTAAATATGCAGGTAAATGCCGCCCTAGATAGAGGTCAGGCATATTTGCGTTCTAACGCCCCCTCGCTGGCAGAACAGTTATTGTCTAACGCCTCTGCACTAGGTGAGGTTATGGCCGTGTTGGCTTTGGCACTGTTTACGGCGATTTTTTTCCTGGGCTCAGGTAAAAACATGTGGCGTTGGTTCCTAAATGAATTACCGGAAGAGCGTCGCTACCGCACCCACCGCGCAGCTAGTGCTGGTTGGTTTACTTTCTCAGGTTACGTGCGCGGAACCATGTTAGTGGCATTAACTGATGGAATTTTTGCGGCAATCTTTTTGCAAATGATTGCGGTGCCTTTGGCCGCTCCCCTGGGCGTACTGGTGTTTATGGGGGCTTTTATTCCTATGGTGGGTGCGCCGATCGCCATGTTTGTGGCCATGCTGGTGGGCTTAGCTTCTGGCGGTATCGGCAAGTTCTTGCTGGTGGGTGTTGGTGTGGCAGCAATTGGTCAGTTTGAGGGGCACATTTTGCAGCCACTGATTATGGGTAAGCAGGTTTCTTTGCACCCGGTAGTGGTAGGTATTGCGGTAGCTGCCGGGTCATTTTCTGCCGGTTTGCTAGGTGCGGTAATTGCTGTGCCCTTGGTCAGTGTGGCGTGGGCGGTATATTCCGAACTGCATGTGCGTGACACACCTTTGGATGATGAGGCTATAGCCAAGCTAAATCAAAAAGTTGCTGAAGATTTAGAAGCTATCGAATAGTCTCTGTTTCACCAACACAGACAGACAAACACAGGCAAGCACAAATAAATACAGGCAAAATCGTCCGTCGCCTATAATTTTTCCATGGGGTTTTATAGGCAACGGACGATTTTTCAGTATTTGACGACGACGCCGTCAGCCCCTAGCTACCACTAACCGGCGCTGGCTGACTGGTAACCCTACCAGCAAAAAGTGAGCACCGAAAAGTCTAACATCAGCGGATCAGCCTCACCTATGGTTCCCCCGCGCCCTACCCTAGTTCCCCAGGGATTTACCGACTCCTGACAAGGCCACAAAACTTAAGCCATTTGTCTAAACAAAAGCTTGCGTCTCACTTTTCTGCGCTTGCCTACACTTTCTGCACTTGCCTACACAAAGCCACTCTCCCTTGCTTCTCTTCAGGAATCGCTTCGACCGATTTCCCAATATTTGACCCAAATTGTCCAGCATTTGACCCGACAAATTTTTACCCGGTTATTTACATACAAAATCGTCCGTTGCACATGATTTTCCGCTGTATTTTTATAGGGAAGGGACGATTTTGCCTGTATCTGCGGCAAGCTTTCACACAAATTTTAGTTTGGGCATACTATGTAGGTATCCACCATCGTCAAGAACCCACAATGTAGTTGCAGAACCAAACCTACTAATTCCATACCCCACAGGAATCACCATGAAGTCAGACTTTTACCGGCATCGTCGCTGGTGCATCGCGTTAAGCCTGGCCTTGTCTATGGGCGCGGCAGGCGGTTTAACCACTGTCTCCACTGCCCCAGCTCAGGCCGCTAACGTAGGCACTACAGCACATCAGCCCATAGCTCCAGCGCCGAAGCCTAGCCAAGAAACCAGCCAGCCGTCGTCGGGAGAAACTTCCCCCGCCACGCCCTCAGCTGAGCCCACCACTCCGGCAGCCTCGCCCTCGCAGCCAGCAGCTCCAGCTCCCTCAGAAAGTGCTGATCCCGGCCAGCCTAACCCCGGCCAACCGGCCGATCCATCTCAGCCAGCTGACCCGTCTCAGCCAGCTGACCCAACCGCACCTAACCCCAGCCAGCAACCCAGCACTAGCCCAAGTGCCCCGGCCACCTCAGCTACCCCTACGAGCCCAGCCTCTAAATCACCCAGCTCGGCTGCGGTTACCACACCGCGCACAGACGTACCCAAAATCGCCGATGCTGACCCTAAGGGTTACTGGCTCAAAGATTCCAAGGGCTGGTGGTGGCGCAACTCTGACGGCACTTGGCCCAAATCCCAGTGGCTGCGCGTTAAAGGCACCGTCTACTACTTCAAGGCTGACGGCTACCTGGCCAGCGGCTGGTTAAAGCTAGACAAAGACTGGTATTTCCTGGCCGGCTCAGGCGCCCGGGTAACCGGCTGGATCACTGTCGGAGGCCGACGCTACTACCTAGACCCTGCCAGCGGGGTCATGGTGCAGGGACAAATTAACCTCTCCGGCAAGTACTACTACTTCTACGGCCTAACCGGAGACATGGCCACCGGCTGGACCAAGCACAACGGGGCGTGGCACTACTACGACAAGTCAACTGGCGCCGCCGTACTTGGCTGGCTCAAAGATGGCGGTAAGTGGTACTACCTGGACCCCTCCACCACCGTCATGCATGTGGGCCCGCTTAGGGTGGGCGGCAAAGAATATTTCATGCAGTCCTCAGGCGCAGCCTTTGTGGGCTGGCTTAAGGTGAACAGCACCTGGCATCTGTACGGCAGCGACGGCGCCCGAGTAACTTCGGGATGGGCTAAGGATGGCTCAGACTGGTACTACTTCAACCCTGCCACCGGCAATTACGTCACCGGTGACACGGTAATTAACGGCACGACTTATAGGTTCTTGCCTTCAGGTAAGTGGATTGGTTACACCGCCCCTGGCGGTTACCTCCAGCCCAGCCAGTCAATCACTTCACTCGGCAGCCAAACCAATACTCTCACCTACGGCATGAACGGGGTGAAAGTGCGGATTGTGCAGCAACGTTTGGGCTTGTGGTACTCCACTAAGCTGGCCAGTGTTGATGGAGCATTCCAAACTGCAGTGCGTTCTTTCCAGCGCCGCATGGGGCTAAGCCAGACCGGTGTTGTTGATAAGGCCACTTGGGATGCTATGCAAACCGGTTACAGCTGGTATGTGGATCAGTATCAGGCCGCCCCAGTGTCTATTTCTGCCACGCGTTCAGAGCGCATTGAGGCCATGATTGGTTACGCCTACAACCAGCGCGGTTCTTCCTACACTTGGGGTGGGGCTGGTCCTTACGGTTTGGGTTATGACTGCTCAGGTCTTACTTTGCAGGCGCTTTACCACGCCGGTATGGATCCGCAGCCGATCAATGTGGTCAAGCATGGTTGGCCTAGCTACCGTACTTCGCAGGAGCTTTACAAATACTCTAAGTTCCAGCATGTGCCGCTGTCTGCACGCCAACGCGGTGACCTGATTTTCTACACTACTGATGGCGTGGTTACCCACGTAGCTATCTATCTGGGTGATGATCAGGTAATTCACACCGACTGGATGGGTAGGCCCGCCCGCATTGAGCACATTACGGTCTCTTACGGCTGGGGCAATATTGCCAGCCAGGTGGTGCGTCCCTTCCCATAAACAGCGTCTCTAATCGTATTTTTTACGACGACGTCGCCCGCTTAAGTTTTATAACTTAGGCGGGCGATTTTTATGGCTGGGACTAGGCGATTACTAGACCTAGGGATTGGCTAAAGTCCGAGTTCAGCTAGAGGCTATCAGTCACGCAAAGCTGGTAATCGAGAAGCTGTCATCCTGGTGTTGAGCGGAAAGCTAGCCTCTGGAAGCCAGCTACATGACAGCGTCTAGAAAGCTACCGGCCAGTGCGGCATGCATTTAGCTAGGGTTGCCCCAGCTTCAGCCAGTTGATTAACCGCCTGCACATAAGTGGGATTAGGGGTGGGGGTTCGACCTATTTTTAGATCTGCCTCAGCTTGGGTGGGGTCAGCGAACTCGCTCAGCTTGCCGTCACTAATCTGGGCAGAAAGTGTCGCGTAGGTACCCAGTGCCCCCAGAGCTGCTTGGGCAGTCTTGTCTTTAGCTGCGGCTTTAGTAAATTTCGCACGGTAGTCCGTATTTAAAGTAACCGTGAAAGCTTGCCAGGAGACTTGCTTAACTTCCGGAGAAGCGTCTTTAGGTAGCGAACTAAAAGTCTTACCAGTACTGGATTCTTTGAGGGCGCTTACGTACACCTTGTCCATGGCAGCACAGCCATCGGAGGCCGGTTGCGTGTTCATGGTTCCGGCTTTAGGGGTTCCTGAACCGCAACCAGTTAAGACAGATGCGCAGATCAGCGCCATTACTGATGCAGTTGCAATAGGCTTAAACATACTTGCGATTGTATTGCACGAGCTTGGCAAATGTCGGGAATTTGGACCCTGAACTGGCTAAAGTACCAAAAAATGGGGATTTTGTGTCCTAAACTTAGGGCGCACCCTAAGCACCCTTCGAATCCCCATACCCTAGAAGGTTAACAAATGATACGCCCTAGTTGCAATTCGGTTATCACCACACTCTTGGTGGCCTGTCTAGCTCTGATAACTCTGGTTTTGGTTAGTTATCTGTCTAAGCTGGATTATTCCGTACGCAACTGGGCATTGGCTTCACGAACCCACACCGCTACTCGCATCTACAGCACCATTACCACCTTGGGTAATACGCTTACTTTGACTGTGGCCACAATCTTGATCTGTCTAGCACTACTGGCTATCAAACAGTGGCGTATGGCTATTTTGATTGGTGCTACCATGGCGGTTTCTTTGGGTGTAAACATGAGCTTGAAAGCGCTGGTGGGGCGTGAACGCCCGCCGCGTGCTCAGCTATTGGGGCTACCTGAGCACAGCATGTCTTTTCCTTCTGGACACACCCTGTGTAGCTTGGTGTTTGCAGCCTTGCTAAGTTTTTTGATCGCTACTTTTTGGCCTGAACGCTGGCAATCTCCTCTGAGTAAAGTAGCTTTAGCGGTTCTTTATGTATTGCCCTGGATGGCGGCTTTAGTGGTTGCCTATAGCCGCATATACTTGGGTTATCACTGGCCCACAGATCTGTTAGGTGGCTGGTTGGTGGCCGCTCTGATAATTATGTTGGTGCAGTTACTATCCCCCTGGGCCGCGTTAGTAGTAAACCCGTTCCAGAAAAACTCTACGACATGAGCACTCTTCCGATCGCCCTAATTACCGGTGCCACCAGTGGTATTGGCCTAGCCACTGTCCAGGCATTAGCATCCGACCACCACATTATTGCGCTAGCCAGGAACCGTCAGCGTCTAGATAATTTGGTGGCTTCACTTCCTAGCGCCCAGGCAGTTTCTGTGGATCTTAGCGACGCCGAGGCGGTAGCTGAGGCTGTAGGCGAGCTAAGTCTTGAGCGCCTGGACGTATTGGTTAACAGCGCCGGAGTGGAGGCCGCTGGAAGGTTAGAAGAGCTCAGCGTTTCACAGTGGCGCCAAGTATTGGATTTGGATCTGGTAGCCCCAGCCCAGCTGACCACCTTACTACTGCCGGCTTTGCGTAAAGCTCACGGTTTAGTGGTGATGCTAAATTCTGGCGCAGGCACACGCGTATGGCCTGGGCAAGGTTTGTATTGTGCCGCCAAGCATGGTTTGCGGGCACTCGCTGATGCACTACGCGAGGAAGAGCGCGGCCATATCCGTGTAACCACTATTTACCCTGGCCGCACCGATACTGCTATGCAGCAGCGTCTACACAATTCGGGAGCAAGAGCCGGTTCTGGCAAGGGTGGGGGTTACTGCGCTAGCGACCATATGCAGGCCGCTTCAGTGGCTAAAGCTATCCGCCTGGCGGTAGATACTCCGCTAGATGCCACTATTGAGGATCTACATATCCGCCCCTCTGATCTCCAAGACTAATTTCCTCTGGCCTATCCCAACAACCAGGAGAGAGCATGGATTTAACTCGCCCCCAGGCCCCCTACCCCTACGATTTGCTACCTAAAGTTCCAGCTACTTTCACTATCACTAGCCAGGATATGGAAGATGGCAAACCTCTAGCAGATAAGTTTGCCGCCCCTCATGAGAACATCTCCCCCGCTTTGGCTTGGCATGGTTACCCTAAGCAAACTCAGTCTTTTGTAGTGACCTGCTTTGACCCTGATGCCCCCACACCTTCAGGTTGGTGGCACTGGGCGGTGCTTGATATCGACGTCGCCACCCCGTATTTGGCGCAAAATGTGGGCCGTAGCGATCTTTTCTTGGAAGGTGCTTGCTTCCATGCTCGAAACGACTCTGGTACCTGGGCCTACTATGGCCCTTACCCGCCTGCCGGCGATGGCCCGCACCGTTATATTTTCACGGTCTATGCCTTGAATGTGCCCACACTGGAACTTGATGGTGACACTTCGATCGCAGCCGTAGCTTTCCATGCACTGTCACATACCTTGGCGAGGGCCGAGCTGACCGTCACCTATGAAATCAAGGCTTAACCGAGCCTTGTTTTAAAGCAAGGCGGGGCCCCTAGACATTGTCTAGGGGTCCCACGGCTTGTTAGTTGTGGCTATTAGTTGGGGTTAGTCCAACGCTGCGAGGCACCACTGTGACAAGTCCACAGGTGTACTGGCGCTCCGCTTTGCTTAGAGTCACCACTTACACCAAGGCACTTACCGGTTTCAGGGTTGCGGTATTGACCCGCAGAGGTGTACTCCCACTTTTGTGACTTCAAAGCACTGTTGCACTCCCAGGTGTGAATACCAGCCCCGTCAACATTACGGTGTTCCTTAATATCCACGCACAGGTTCTTACCGGCCAAACGCAGCTGACCGTCAACATACTGGAAGTTCTGGCTGTAGGAATTGGCGTCGCAGTTAACCTGCTCTACCTGAGTTCCATTAGCCAGCTTGCCGTCACGCACGTTCATGCACAGGCCAGAGTTGGCGTTAACTACGCGAGTGTTAGCACCCTCGCCGTTACCCTTAATCATGTAGATAAAGTCCCACACCTTCAGGCTAGAAACCGTAAAAGTAATGTAGGTGCCCTTGGCGTCAGTACCCTTGGTGAAACTCAAGTCCTTGGCGGCGCCACCGTCAATGTCGGGGCTGACCAGGTTGATGCGGGCAGGTACCCCATCTTGACCTACGTAATACTTAACCTTGAGGTTACTTTGTTCCTTAATCTCTCCGGTAGCGTTACGCCACTTGCCGTCGTCGCCCTTAAGGTTAATCAGGTGCAGCACGTCACCAGTGGAGTTACGCATGGTGTTAGTCCAAATGGTGTTAGCGGCGCCGTCGGTAGAAGTGGGCTGACCCTCAATCGAAACCGTGCGCCCCGTGCTAGTCAGCTGCGGGCCGTAAAGTACCTGCTCGTAGGCGGTAATTACGTTGTAGTAACTGGGCAGCCAGTACTTAAGATCTTCCTGCATGTAACGGTTGCGGTCAGGGAAGTAAGGCCCTTCCAGCATCTTGGTGTAGTTACCAGGCTTTACCTGCGGGTCACCATTTTGGCCCAGCTCCAGGTGAGTGGCACCGTTAGCGGCAAAAGCTGCATCAGCAAGCTGCACTGAAGCAGTGTTAAAGGTCTGCTTACCCTTACCGTCATCGATGTTCTCGCCCTTGTTCATATAAGCCGCAATAATCGCAGGCTTACCGTGCGAATCAATACGCTGCTGCTGCAGATACTGCTTTACCTGAGCGTTAGTTTCGTGGGCACCCCACAGTTCGGTGTAGAGATAGCTAGCCTTTGACTTAGCCAGCTCGCTAGCACCAAAACCATCAACTGCGTTAAGACCTACCGGCTTGCCAGTGGCTTTGGCAGTGTCGTTAACGAGCTGCGCAAAACCCCAAGGCAAGTTAATGACCTCACCTCGACTGTTAGTGAAGGTGGTCTGAGCTCCAGAACCAAGCTGGTCGATGTGAGTGCCCTTGAAGCCTAATTTAATCTGGTCATTGAAGCGAGGCACAATCAGGTTGCGCCAAGCAGCATCACCGACGTCGACAATGTGCTCTTCTGAACGCCACTTTTCTACATCGTTTTCTTTGTAGATGAACATGACTTCGGTGTAGGGCTTGGTTTCCATCTGCCCGTTGTCATTGGGCTGGGTGCGGTTGATCAGCCAGCTTTTTTGCACGCCGTGCTGTTCATAGTCATCATTGAGAGCTGCATAAGCCATCGAGTAAGGCAGGGAGGCTATGCGATTAGTTTCTGCGGACTGGATAAACCCCTGCACCACACTTTTCTCAACGGGACGATGCAGCCAGTCTTGCCACCGGTCAGCAACCTTACCGTTTTCCATTTTTACTGGATCATCGTGCCGCCACATCCAGTCATAGAACTGCACTGAGTTGATGTGGTACTTCTGAGCCAGCTCACCCATGGTTCCCAGCTGTGCTTGGCTAGAAACTGAAGAACTGTAATCGCCCACGTAACCCATACGCGGGTAGCTGGTCCAGCTCTTGGAAGCATCAATGCCGGTGTAGGCGTGACCCCCACCAGCCTCAGCATCTACCAGGTAGCCACGGCCGTCCGCGCTTGGCACAGCAAATTTAATGACAGCAATGCCCTTGCTATTTGCGCGAGCTTTGTCTTTGGCTTTGGTGGCACCCAGGTTAGAAACCGTGAAGTTAACTTCCACATTTGGCTTAGTTTGAGCCCAAATCTCGATCGTCTCACCGGGCGTGGCCATGGCGGTGTTAATCCAGACACTGTCAACATCTGCTTTAGCGTCTTCAGCATAAACCGCCGGCCCAGCCAGGCCCAGCATTGTAAAGGCACAAACCCCAGCCAGCGCGCCACGCAGAGCGCGAGGTTGAGTTTTCATTTAATTCCCCTTAGTGAATATCGGCGGCATCCTTGCCCACCAGGAGTCTTAAGCCTGGAAGACTGGACACCATCTACGATGCTCACTTACAAAGCTGGGAATTAACCGAACATACTGGCAAAATAACCTAAAATTTTGGAATATTCTCTCGCATTGTGAGACAGCTACGACGACGTCGAACCCTCCTGCTAGTCAACACTAGTAGCAGATTACTCAGTGGCCACCAGCAAAACCCAGTTGACGCCACGCCTCATACAGACCGATAGCCGCAGAGTTAGCCAGGTTTAGCGAACGGTTACCATCCACCATTGGGATACGTACCAAATCAGTGACACGTTCATGGTGCATGATGTGATCAGGCAAACCGGTGGGTTCAGGACCAAACAGCAAGGCGTCGCCGTCGATGTAGTCAACGTCTGTGTACAGCAGCTCAGTGTGGGCAGTAAAAGCGAATATACGTCCCGGTAACTGCGCTAGGCACTCTTCCCAACTGGCGTGAACCACGGTATTAGCCAGGTCATGGTAATCCAGACCCGCGCGGCGCAGCTTCGAATCTTCCATCTCGAACAGTGGATCCACCACATGCAGCATGGAACCAGAGTTGGCAGAGAGCCTGATTGCAGCCCCCGTGTTGCCCGGAATCCGTGGCTCAAAGAAAACTACATGCAACATGCTTATACCTAACTGCTTAAGTGTTTTGCGTGGCCTTAGCCGGGCTCTACCTTATCAGCCTTGGATGTCGGCCGATTCTAGCCCCTTATTCAAACTTCCATACACAGTTACGCAATGGCCGTAGAACATGTCGTCGTCACCAAAGAACACACAGAAACTACCATCTGGCTCCATGGTGATTGAACCCATGGCTATCCTTTTAGCAAAAGTTTCCTCAGTGATTTTAGCTGCGTCTTCCTCGGTTTCGCTCCAGTCACGCGCTAGCTCAGTGAGCTCTTTAGCAGCAAAGCTTCGCAGCTGCGCATCCCACTTGTCTTGCTGTACGACCATGGTTCTCATTGCTTCGCGAGCCAGCCGTATGCCGTCAGCATCGCCTTTCTCTACCTCAAGGCAGATGCCAATCTCCTCCCCTAGCCAGTCCACGCTGCCTTCAAAGAAATCGAACTCGCGAATATACTCCAGCTCCCCCAGTACGTCATCTTGTAAAACCACTGGCTGCAGATACTGCGCGAGTATTTCTTCTAGCTGCGGACAAGGTGCCTGCTCATCCAAAGTTTCTACAAATAGCAGTTGGTTGTGCAGCTGCGGAATAAATTCTTCTAGCTGCCAAGGTAACCTAGGGCGTACTTTTAAGCGATAAATCGTTTCAGATTTAAGATGCAGATAAGAGATCTTATCAGGCTCGTCATCAGCCACCGGATACACTATGCGACCAGGTAGATTGTGTAGCACTCCGGTTTCACAGTCTACATAGGCCAAGAAATGCACAATGTTTTCCCAAAAACCGTTTGACTTAGCCGCCCCGCTACTTCCCCCGGCGATGAGCACCAAAACTTCGCGCGGCTGGGCTTCGAAAAGATTTTCCCATTCTTGCTGCGTCGGGCTAGTGACGGGCTTTGCTTGTTCCAACAGATCCACCTGCTCCTATTATATTCAGGGCTGCATAGCAGCTTTAACATTCAATGCGGTGCTTGTAGGGTTGGCGCTAGCTTGGCCACTAGCGCCAACAGCAGTTACTTAACTTCTTTGGTTGCAGCGCGTAGTTCAACCAGATCGAATACCTCAGTCGTATCCAAGTCAAACATCTTTGTTTCAAGATCGATGGGAGCAAAGTAGTACCTGACTGTCTGCGCTCCAAAGTCATTTTCTAGCTTTTGCCATTCAGCCGCTGGTAGCACGATGAAGCCAAGCGTGTCTTCGCCTAGACTTTCCATGAACCACCTGACTCCATATTCCTCTTTAACGAAGTCGTTGAAGTATTTAATGGTGGTGTCTCGATCCTTCTCCTGACCATAAGGGATCTGGAGTTGCTTGCCACTCTTGCTTAGCACGATATCAGGGCCATAGGGTTTAGCGTTATCTACGGTTTGAACTTCTACCTGCTCTTGCAGCAAGTCATTGAAGTAGCTGATGATGTCCTCATCATCTTCACGCCAGTCAATCCAGACGATATCCTCAGAATCCCAAAGATCGTCAATCGTTTGCTCATCTTCAAACAAATTTTTTAGCTGTTCGTAGGTACCAGTCATTTTTACCTCACAACATTCAATTAGGTAGTTTAGTAAATGCCGACTAGTACATTACTGTTCGTTTCTAGTGCTTTACGGTAGAAAGCACGCATATTTGTGAAGCAGTCCAGTAGTTCTTCTTTGATTTCTTCTGTTTCGTCTTCACGGTCCCAGATATTTGGATATAGCTCTTCTACCGCGCATGCTTCCATACTGAAAGCTTCCATAGCTTTGTCTATGTTGAAGGCATCAAGTGCTGCTACGATTGCAGCAATCTCGGACTTATCAGTGTAGGCAACGTGATTTTCGATGTCTTCGATCGGGGTCGCCCCCATCACGGCTTCGCTAAGTGGCTTAACATGCTCTGGCATATTGTCGTCCGCCTCGGTGAGCGTGAAGTGCAAAACGTCCCACATTTTGTCAATGTCAAGCATATCCGCAAAATCGTCATCTGAGTCTGCACAGATAGCTTCAAGGTAATCGAAGACTTCCTCGTCACCAGCACAAGCTTTAAGCTCTGTTAAGTTTTCGTCGCTTAAATACTGGTACCCTGCTCGTAAACCCATCTTTGTGGCCTCCTGATAGTTACTTCAGCACCTACTAGGCATTATACATGCCTAGCACCCGGCAACTTTTCTAATTCTGTGACGTCGTGATGATGACTGTGCTTATCTTCATTGAAGTAATGATTGTGCCTATGTGAGTGGCTTACTGTATGTGCATGAGTTGCGTCATCATGTGTATGTACAAACGTATGTTCATGGCTATGAACATGACTAAGGCTTAAGGTATCGATAACTACTAGCCCTGAGCCAGCAACCATTATCATCAAAGCGACCAGGTACATCCACGATAAGCTTTCATGCAGAAACACTGCCGCTAGCGTGGAAAAGTCTGTACCGTAGATGACCCTCTCTTTTCTAAGCTGTTCCAGTAGGATTTTAGGCTTTCTTCACAGGGTGCCTAATTACGGTTTTCCATTTTTCTGGAGCAACCTTCCTAGCGTCAGATAGATAAATCTCGTGATGCAGCCTATATGCATTTAGATCATTAACATATCCGTGTTGCTTAAGGTATTCATCCATAACTGCAACGGTTGCCGGCTCGTTAGCGAACGGCCCTAAATGCATCATCTGCACACACAGTCCCTCAGCAATAGTCATGAACTGCGCCGATGTGCAATCTAGCTTTTTCTTTTTAGTTGCAGTCTCAACCGCCCAGTCAAAATCTTTTTGACTGACAAAATCGGGTAAACGAATAACTGATATCCAGTTAAAACTTGACTTGTCAGCGTAATTTACGCCAACAACATCATCCTGCCACCAGAAACCTTCAAGTGGAGGAACTACATATTGAAAGAAACCTTCTATTTTATAGTCGGTTTTATAGCTCATTTTCAAAGTGTAGGCGACAGCATATAGCACGCTAATTGCCTGCTGATACGCTCCCTCTGCCTCATTTGGATCACCCTGCCCACTCACGGCGATATAATTTGCGTTGGGCACATCCACGATCTCTGGCCTGTTCTTAGGCCTATAGAGCTCTTTGCATTCTTTCTTAAAATCGAAGGCCATGGTTGTCTCAATCAGCTGCCGCAGCACACATAAAGTGTTGGCAGCCCATTTTCTTCGTCTTTAACTCCGGTTTCCTTGTTGTATAGGCCTACATAGTCAAAGCCCTCAAAGAAAACGTGGTCACCAAGTTCTTTATTAGCCATGAGATTTTGCAGCTTAAACAGCAGCTCTTCGATAGAGAAGGCAACTTTGTCATCCGGTTCAAGGTAGGCAATTACTTCTACCTGCCACCAACCATCATCGCTCTCATCCTCTAGGAGTTCTTCACCCTCAGCAAGCAGCTCGTTTTGATGAAGCTGATCAAGCCCCTGAATCCAAGCTTCATATACGACTAGCAGCACTTTTTCTTTAATGGGCGTATTAACCTTGTGTTCACGCCAATTTTCACCAACACGCTCTGTTAGAATCTCATTAAATTCCGCTGCGAAAGACTCCCTGGAGTACTCATCTTGGTTAAATATCCAGGCGGCCTCATAGTAGGCCTCTAGATTGTCTCGATAGTCCAACTGGCCGTCATTGGTAGCTTGATTTAGTTGACTCATGAAGACCATCATACCTTGTTATGCAGGCCCTTCAAACGATTCACACAATCTGCCCAAACTCATTGCAAAGACCTTTAATCAGCCTTCGAAATTTACTCCAGGCACAACCTACCGCTACAACAAACCTATTAAGCTTAACTATTTCCACGTAAGATGTAGTTACAGGCTTGACAGCACACAAACCGTCTCAAAGCGAAACGAGTAACACTAAGTATGTCAAGTGAACCTGTCTGTATGTGAAAACATATCTATAAACCTTTTAACGATAGCATAAGGTTATCATTAAAAGGTACTACCTCGACAAACTGGAATTTGACAGAAACTAAAGTTTACAAATCATGACATAGTCCTCTTTATTTTCACGAACAATTTCAAAACCTACTTTTTTATACATATTCACTGCATAGTTTATCTTTTGAACCGATAATGAAACTTGCTTATATTTTTTCTCTTTCAAGGTCAAAAGAATTTGTTTCATAAGTTCAGTTCCAATTCCCAAATTCCTATATTCCTTGAGAAGAGAAATGGAAAGAGATGGTGTGGTGTCATCAACATGACCATAATCATTGATGATACGAGTCCATACAGCTCCTACTACCTTTCCATCAAAATCTGCCACATAACATACATCATCTTTCTTGCCAAAATCAGCAACATATATTTGTAAATCGGGATGTTCTATAATATCTTTGGGCGGAGCTTGTACTCCTTCAGGAATAAAAATAGCCTCATATAGAAAAGTATCCAATAAATTTATTTCATTCTGCTTTAATCCTCTAATTACATAATCCATTATTGCCTCCTATCTATATTCTGTAAATTTATTATTATATAAATCGGTAGAAAATGTTCAACAACTGCCAAATGTTTCATCCAGTTATTAAATTCATAATCCATGTGCCCTTCTGTTCCTGGGATGACAATTTTGTTTTTATACTTTCCCTGAAACAACAGAAAGTCTAACAAGAAAAAATCACCTAAGTTTAATATGCTCCACTGAATATATCCCGTCCAAAACGCATTCCAAAACCGGTAATCCCTTTGTGTAAAACACTTGCTGTCGAATAGACAAAACAAATTCCAATAATGAAAACGGTTAATATATCGTTTATCTTCTTCTCCTGTTTTGTCATTTATTCTGGTGCAGCCTTTTGTGTGGCATTTGGATAAGAATTAAAAAAGAATCTTGGATTAATGAGTACCAAGGTAGCTAACGCCCCGTTAAAAATAGCCACTATAGCAACACCATCAAGAAACACTTTGATTACATCCATAAAATTCCGCCTTGTAAAGTTCGAATTTAACCATATCTTGCTAAACTGCGATTTACTTAAATGAAATCCACTCTGCCTTTGATAGACAAGTTATGTGTTCTGTGCGAAGAACACCTTCCAATGCACATGGAACGTTCTCTTTTGTATGATGATATATGTTTCCACTCAACCATATTTTTTCTCAAATAGTAAGGCTTACTCCAAGCTACCGACACCTTTTAACAATAGCTTTAGAATAGGCCTTTGTTTTCTACATTTTATTTACTTAACTGGTGCAACTTTTGACATCAATACCACGCACTCCACATGAAACGAGTGAACACCAAGTATGTCAAGTAGTTGCGTTCGTATGTGGGAATATATCAATAAACCTTTTAACGATAGCTTAAGGTTATCGTTAAAAGGTATTACCTCAACAAACTGGAATTTATAAGTCCTCGTTTCTCATCACACTGTAAAGCGTGACCCCTTCCGGCCTGAAATCCATCTGGATCTCCCAGAACTCTACACCAGCTTCTGACGCCTCTTTGAAGGTCTGTGCCACCTCTTCATAGTGTGTTGATCTGAGACGTTCCTTCTTATCTGTCATTCGGTACTGAAAAACCTGCAGAAAAACAGCTTTCTCATGATACTCAAGCGATCCGGCGAGCTCCTTCAGATGCTTAACCATCCTGTCCGTTGAAGAGAACGGCTTTGGCGGGAGTGTCTTGATGTTCTGTCCGTACTTTACATTAATCGTTGTCAGTGGAGTCTTCACCTCCAAATAGACATCACCGACTTTGAAGTCCAGTTTAGAGATGCCCAAGTTTACTTCTCTTTGAATCGTATCATAGTTAGAGACAATAGCATCCAGCTCATGCTCGATAAAAAAATGCTCTACCAGCCTGTTTGATAGTATCTGATTGATTCCCACCCAGTTTTCGTCATCAGAAAGAAGCACTGCTTCGATATCATATTTCAGCTTGCGTTTCGGATTATCGTGATATGACAGCAGACAGGGCAGATTTTTATTTTCTACATCGCCGATGCGGTTTGTAGTCGTAATGTGAGCGACCAGTTCTTCTCCGTCTATATCTACCAAAGCGGTGAACTGACTTTTCCTCTTCAGCATCGTCCCTCTGATCAGAGGCTTCTCAAATAAATATGCACTCATTTCTTCACCACAATGGTCAGCATGACCAAATCTTCCTCTCCGGTATTGATGATGCTATGTTCCGATCCTTTCGGACAGATATGCATAACACCAGTCCTCAATTCTTCTTCGATACCGTTGTAAATTGCTTTCCCTGTCCCGCTGATGATGTAATTCAAGTCATCTCCGGACTCTTGCTTATGCATCCCGATGCTGCCACCCGAGTGAATCGTTGTTGGGATGATCCGATAGGAATCATCATTATACATTCGGGCGCTCATAGTACCTGTACCGTTGTTCATGCCCGGAAATTCCATTAATTCTATCTTATTAAAATCTATCTTCAAGATTGCCACCTCCACAAATTCTAATTTTACTATTTCTTTTTCTTCGGTTTGGGTGCAGGTAATTCATCATATATCGAATTGAATAAGCCGGTTAGAAATTCTTTGTTATCTACATCATCTACCAGTAGCATTTCCTTTGCTCCATCATAGGGTAACTCATACTTTGCATTCGGCATATATGCTATTGCAGATTTAACAGGCTTCACTAAAAACCTATCATCATAAATTCCACCAACAATTTTTCCACGATAATAAACGATATATTCGCCCATCATTGATCTATATGTTATTTCTTCCAACTCGGATAGTTGTTCTAAAATGAAATCTAAATACTCTTTACTTGAAGCCATAATCTATACCTCCAAAATTTGCATTTGTCTACACCATTTTAATCCATGTTACCCGAAAACTTATGAGCATTTTTCCAAGTCTTTCCCTGGTTTAAAGATTCATAATTGGTTTGATTATTATTAATATCCGTAAATCTTAAATGTATTTTTCCTTCAGAATCAATTTCTCCCTCAACTTTAGGAGATGTATCCGGAGCATCAGAAATATAAATCATCCTATTTTCCTCAATTCTTACAAAATACCATAGACTTCTAGCCATAGCCCTATCAACCTCTATAAGTCCATAGTTAGAATTTGGTATTATGATAGCATTTTCAAGAGATAAACTATCTAATATTTCTTGTTTAGTTAGTGGTTTATGAATGGTATCTTTCGCAGGAAGCGTAGGAGAATAATTTTCCTCATAGACAATAGGCTTGCCCTCAGAGTCTAAATTATCATGTTGAACATTCCTATCACTATCTCCTAAGGAAACTTTTACTACATCCCATGTCCCAGTCCCAAGTTCATCCAACATCGCAAGGCTAACCCTATTTCCATCCCACTTTATCCAGTACTTACCTGCTGAAATTGGTGAAAATCCATCATCGAGGGAGGTTTCTGCGCCTAAATCTTCAATAAATAAAGGATTTATCCTTTCAAATAAACTTACATTTGACAAAAGCAAGAACGAAGCCTCATCAACTACTAGCGTATGTTTTTTATCAGGGGAAATAAAAGTATAGTAGGTACTTACAAGATGACCACCTAAAAAAATTAAAGACCCAAATAAGAATCCTGCAATTAATAAAATCCAGCCTGTTACCAGAATAACTCTAGCAATGTTACTAGAATATTTCTTCCAAAATAGCTTTAGAAAAAAGATAAGCCAAGCTACAATCATCAGTAAAAGAATAAATAGGACATCTTCTTGCCTTAATTGTAACCCAAAGAAATCAATTAATATTCTATAACCAGTCCTACTTTTTATATATAAAAGTATCATGGAAACTGCTAGCCATATTAATGTTATTGCTGATAGAATGTATGTTTTTATCTTGTTATTTTTTACTTTTACCATGTTTTTATCCTATAAATTCTAATTTATATTTATTATACCATAAAAAATAAGCCTACAGATTTTACTCCGTAGTCTTAGTATATTTTTATATTAACTTATTAACTTCGTTTTGAACCTCTAAATATCCTCTTTTTTGTTCGCTTTTAGAAAATCAGATTTTTCCTTAGCTATCCGCTCTGCCTCTTGTTTAGCAAATAATAGCTTAATTGCCTTATTCCTACGAGCTGCTAAAGTACCAACATCGTGCCGTGTTTTACGCATAATTCCTTCATCAAGAATGAGAATTTCATTATCGTAATCCTTAATTTTTCGATAAGCTTTAGCATAAGAATCATATAGCGCAGGAGCATCATAGCCGTTATATCGAGCTTTATCAAAAAGTGCAATAGCTTCATCTACTTTGCCATTTTTCCTGCCAGATCCCTCTCTATATCCTACGTGCATAATTACACCTCCATCAGGTGTTTATGTTATACAATAAAGGCATTGTTTTTTCAAGTATTAAAAATCCCGATTTGATAAATATTTAGAATAGTAAGCAGTTCAATATTACGAAGAAACTTTGCCAATCATCTTATCAACTCACCATTATTTAGTCAACCATCTTATCAACTCACCAAATCAATAACCGTATCGGCTGATTACTTTTCAAATTCCCCAATTTCGGATATCTTCCCTCAAAACAAAAAACCGTGATTATCCTTCCGGCTTAAAACCAGACCTCAAATCACGGAAAGCCTTTATTTACTTATCTTATTACACTCTTATTTATCAACCCTTGACATTAATACTACCGTCTCAACATGCGCAGTCATCGGGAACATATCCACGGGTTGCACGTACTGCGCCTCGTACCCACGTTCCTTGAAGTGGACAAGGTCACGAGCGAGGGTTGCTGGGTTACAGCTCACATACACGATACGCTCAGGACCTGTTGCACAGGCCGCTTCGATAAAGGCAAGGTCGAGCCCTTTACGCGGTGGATCCACCACAATGACATCTGGCTGGATGCCTTCTTCCTTCCAGCGTGGCATAATTTTCTCAGCCGCACCCGTTTCAAAGTGCACATTCGTCACGCCGTTTGCCTTCGCATTTTCCTTCGCCATCACAATCGCATCATCCACGATTTCCATGGCATAGACTTTCTTCGCATCGCGGGCAAAGGCCAAGCTCATCGTCCCGATTCCGCAATACGCATCCACGACCGTCTCGCCGCCCTTCAAGTCCGCAGCGTCAATCGCTTGCTGATAGAGCACTTCGGTTTGCACGGTATTCACTTGGAAGAACGAACGCGCGCTAATCTTGAACGTGAATTCGAACAGCTTCTCTTCGTACACATCTTCCCCGAATAGCACCTTCGTCTCACGTCCCATGATGACATTCGTTGGCTTCGGTTGGATATTTTGCACGATAGACACCACTTCCGGATGCGCCGTTGTAATGTCTCTGACAATCACCTCCGATTGCGGTAACACTTTAGTTCTCGTCACGAAAATAATCATCACTTGCTTCGTACGGAGTCCTCGTCGCACGATAA
>ERZ773180.630-NODE-630-length-20526-cov-46.933076_pt1 | contig 20526 bp, 14 predicted proteins | sample MGYA00511080_ERZ773180 | MGnify/ENA primary metagenome ERZ773180 (study PRJEB29015, sample SAMEA2738175) | human oral metagenome | biome: human oral; feature: human-associated habitat; material: saliva | place: China | collected 2178 ...
AGGGCAAGTGGAGCATCCTCTTCTTCTACCCTGGTGACTTCACCTTCGTTTGCCCCACCGAACTTGCTGACCTCGCAGACCACTATGCTGAGTTCCAGGCTCTCGGCGTAGACATCTACTCCGTCAGCACCGACTCTCACTTCGTCCACAAGGCATGGGCTGACGCTACCGAGACGATCCGCAAGATCGAGTACACGATGCTCGCTGATATGACCTTCGAGCTCTCGGCTGCCCTCGGCGTCCTCGGCGAAGAGTCTGGTCAGGCTTACCGTGGTACCTTCCTCTTCAACCCCGATGGCGAGCTGAAGATCGCAGAGATCCACGACAACGGTATCGGTCGTGACGCAAGCGAACTCCTCCGCAAGGTCAAGGCTGCTAAGTTCGTCTACGAACACCCAGGCCAGGTCTGCCCCGCTAAGTGGAAGGAAGGCGACGCTACGCTGACCCCCAGCATCGACCTCGTCGGTAAGCTCTAAGAAGCACCTCTACCCCCAGCCGAAGGTCTTACCTTCACGAAGGCAAGGGCTCAACACAAACGGGGGAGGTAGAGTCTGCACGACTCTACCTCCCCCGTGCTTCATCTATACCATATATACTTCCTCACTCATTCGACTTACTCTTATGCAGCTCGATCAGAATATCATCACTCAGCTTCAGGGCCTCTTCGCTAACCTGAAGCACCAGTACACCCTCGTCGTCGACAACGCAGGCGACGCCAAGAGCGAAGAGCTCGCCACGATGGCACGCGACTTCGCCAGCACCAGCCCCCAGCTCTCCGTCGAGGTACGTCCCGCTGACGTCCTTCGCCTCAGCATCCTCCGCGATGGGCAGGCTACGGGCATCTCCTTCCGCGCTATCCCTGGCGGTCACGAGTTCACCTCCCTCATCCTCGCCGTCCTCAACGCTGACGGCCAGGGCAAGAACCTCCCCGAAGAGGTCTTCATCCGCCGTATCGCTGCGCTGAAGACGCCTCTTCGTCTGACGACCTACGCTTCGCTCAGCTGTACCAACTGCCCCGAAGTCGTCCAGGCGCTGAACGTCATGGCACTCTACAACGAAGGCCTCGAGCACGAGATGGTCGACGGCGCACTCTTCCAGGACGAAGTGAACGCCCGCAACATCAGCTCTGTCCCCGCCGTCTATGCTGGCGACACGCTCGTACATATCGGTAAGGCTTCCCTCGGTGACCTCCTCACCGCCCTCGAAGAGAAGATCGGCGCTGAGCCCGTCTCCGCTGAGCCTATCCGCCGTAGCTACGACCTAATCGTCGTCGGTGGCGGTCCATCGGGTATCGCTTCGGCTATCTACTCTGCTCGTAAGGGTCTCCACGTCGCCGTCGTCGCTGAGCGCATCGGTGGTCAGGTGAATGAGACTACGGGTATCGAAAACATCCCCTCCGTCAGCGCCACGACGGGTACGCAGCTCGCTGCTGACCTGCGCAAGCATGCGGAGATCTATCATATCGACCTTCTTGACAACCGCCGCGTCGAAGCCGTCATCGATGGTGAGACGAAGCTGGTGAAGACCAACCTCGGCGAAGAGCTCTCCGCCACTCAGGTCATCCTCGCTACGGGTGCCTCTTGGCGTAAGCTCGGCGTCCCTGGCGAAGCCGAATACATCGGCCGTGGTGTCGCCTTCTGCCCCCACTGTGATGGTCCCTTCTTCAAGGACAAGGACATCGCTGTCATCGGCGGTGGGAACTCTGGTATCGAGGCAGCTATCGACCTGGCTGGTATCTGCCGCAGCGTCGTCGTCCTCGAGTATATGGATACCCTGCGTGCCGACATCGTCCTGCAGGAGAAGCTCGCTACGCTGCCCAACGTCACCGTACGTAAGGCCGTAGCTACGAAGGCTGTCCTCGGTGATGGCACGAAGGTCACGGGCCTCACCATCGCTCCACGTGATGGCGGCGACGAAGAGACGATCGCCCTCGACGGCCTCTTCGTACAGATCGGTCTCGCGGCCAACACCAAGCCCTTCGAGGAGCTGGTCGAGCTGCGCCGTGGCGAGATCGTCATCGACGAGCGCTGCCGCACCTCTGTCCCTGGCATCTATGCCGCTGGTGACTGCACGACGGTGCCCTACAAGCAGATCGTCATCGCTATGGGCGAAGGCGCGAAGGCTGCACTGACCGCCTTCGACGATCGCATCCGCTCGGCGAAGTAACCCCACCCTATCTTTAGTCCATAATGCCGCAGGCCCCTGCTCTCTGGAGCGGGGGCCTGCACTGCTTTTGGGGCGATCAACAAGTCCTTTTCAAAAAATTTACGCTGCGATTAAACGCACCTCTTACCTCGTACTCTAAGAGAGAAAGCAAACTCAAGAATACAGCATTTATGAATAGACTCCGTAGCCGCTCCATCATCGGCCTCATGAGCTTCCTCTTGCTGCTGCTTGGCCTGCCTGCAGGCCTGCGTGCACAGGACTCATTGTACACGATCACGGGCCGTGTCCTCGACGAGAAGAGTGAAGCACTCCTCGGCGCCAGCGTGAGCCTCCTCCAGAGTGACGGCAAGCTCAAGACGGGTGCCATCACCGCCAAGGACGGCGCCTTCCACCTCAAGGGAATCGCCGCTGGTAGCTACACCCTGCGTATCTCCTACGTGGGATATAAGAACCACACCACCCCCATCCGTCTCGAGAAGCAGTCACTCACGCTGCCCACCATCACCCTCCAAGCTGAGGGCGAAGTCCTCGAAGGGGTGAAGGTCGTCGGGAAGGCCAGCGACGTCGTCATCAAGGGCGACACGATCGAATTCCACGCTGGCAACTTCACTACGAACCAAGGGGCGGTCGTCGCTGACCTCATCAAGAAGCTCCCTGGAGCCAGCATCGATGAGAACGGGAATATCACCATCAACGGGAAGACCGTCAAGCAGATCATGGTCGACGGCAAGCGCTTCTTCGAGGGGGACCCGAAGGTAGCAGCCAACAACCTCCCTGCCGAAGTCGTCGAGAAGGTACAGGTCCTCGACCGCGATAGCGAGGCAGCCCGCCTCTCAGGCTTCTCCGACGGCAATGAAGAGACCGTCATCAACCTCACCATCAAGGCGGGGAAGAAGAAGGGACTCTTCGGTACGGCCTACGCTGGTGCAGGTACGAGCGAGCGCTACGAAGCGAACCTAACCCTCAGCCGCTTCGCTGACGACAATCAGTTCTCCATCATCGGAAGTCTCAACAATACGAACAACGCAGGCTTCACCGACATCAGCCAAGACGGCAATCAGCTCGGCTTCATGATGGGCATGGGTGCGGGTCGCCGTGGTAACAGAGGTGGTGGCGGTATGCCCCGCCGTGATGCCAACGGGATCCTGACCTCAAGAATGCTCGGCGGTAACCTCAATCAGACGCTCTCCTCGAAGCTCCAGCTCAACGCCAACGTCCTCGGCGGTCGCAATACCACCAATAAGATCACGGACAGCTGGCAGCAGAACTACCTCTCCACCGGCTCGACGACGGAGACGGGCAAGAGCACGGAGCGTAGCGACAAGGACTCCTACGGAGCGAACATCCGCATGGAGTGGAAGCCCGACAGCCTGACGGAGATCATCATCTCCCCCGAGCTCCGCTACGGCCGCAGTCAAGGCACCTACACCTCCACGACGAAGACCCTCGAGGATGCTACGAGCACGCTGATCAACTCCAGCGACCTCACGCAGAATACCCTACAGAAGAATATCAACGGGACACTGCGCCTCGATGGTAGCCGTCGCCTGAGTGCCTCAGGGCGTACCCTCACGCTCTCCACGCGCTTCGGTATCGAAGATGAGATGGGCGAGGGGAAGTACCTCTACAATCTCTTCGACCGCACCTCGACGACGAATCAGTCCGTCGACCAGCGCATCGACAGCCGTACGCGTAGCACGAACTATCAGGCGCGCCTCGGCTGGGTAGAGCCTCTCGGCAAGGGCTACTTCACGCAGCTCACCTACCAGATCAAGGGCTCACAAAGCAATAGCTCACGCGATGCCTTCGACCCCGACCTCACGGGAGCCTACACGGTGCACAACGCGACGTACAGCAATGAGTTCCGCTCAGAGTACCTGACGCATCAGGCAGGTGTCGCACTGAAGAAGAAGGGCAAGACCTACGATGTGACCGCTGGGGTCAACCTCGAGTCATCGAGCATCAGCAGCCACTCCGTCGTCGGAGGTATCACGGCTACGCCTATCTCCCGCACGACGCTGAACTTCTCCCCTACCCTGCGTATGAGCTACAAGCCTCAGCGTGGCACGGAGCTTCGTCTCGACTACTTCGGTCGTAGCTTCGCCCCTACCAACGAGCAGCTCTCCCCCGTACAGGATGTGACGAATCCCCTCATTTCCTACGTCGGGAATCAGGATCTACTCCCAGGCTTCCAGCACAACCTCTTCGGGCGCTTCAGTAAGTACTGGACGAAGACGCAGACGTCGCTCTCTGTCTTCGCTCGTGCTCAGGTCGTACAGCACGATATCATCCAGCGCTCACTCTACGACGTCACGACGGGTAAGCGTACCATCGACTATACCAACGTAGACGGCAATGCCTCGGTCGGTATCGGTGGCTTCCTCACGCAGACCCTCCCTGGGAAGAAGTTCTCCATCCGCGTAGCTTCCTTCAATGACCTGGCTCGTAGCAATACTTATATCAACGGTGACAAGAACCGTAGCCTCGCCCTCCGCCTGCGTGAGGAGCTCGGTCTGAACTACCGCGTCACGGGCATCGATATGACCCTCAAGGGAGGCTTCGGTTACTACAACGCCTCAAACACGCTGGCCTCAGCCGTCACTCCCGCGACGAAGGACTACTCGCTCGGCTATACGACCAATATCACCCTGTCGCTGGGCTTTGCCTTCGAGGGTGAAGCGACCTACACCACCTCACGTGGCTACGCCGCTGGCTACAATCAGGATCAAGTCCTGCTGAACGCTGGTCTCTCCTATAGCTTCCTCGCTGGGAAGAAGGCGACCATCCGCCTCAAGGGCTACGACCTCCTGAATAGCCGTCGCAGCATCTACCAGAGCATCACGGCGATGTCCAGCACCATCGAAGAGTCCAACACGCTCGGCCGCTACGCTATGCTCCACTTCATCTACCGCTTCGATAGCTTCAGCGGTGGCGGTAACAAGAGCGATATGAAGCGTCAGGGCCCTCCAGGACCACCCCCATTCTAAGAAAGTAGTAGTGTATTAGAGAGTGTATTTTCAGTGTATATGCATGTGTGTGATGTGTGGCGGTGGGACTTCAGTCTCATCGCCACATTTCTTTGCTATGCTCCTCGATAGTGAAGCGAGCTATCCTATTACAGAGAGGTGATGTAAACCACTATTGGTCCGTGGTCGGACCAGTAGTGCTCCGCGAGCGAACCAGTAGTGGTTCACGCGCAGACCAGTAGTAGTTCGTAGTAGTGACCAGTACTGGTTTGACTGCGGACCAGTAGCGGTTCATATTATCCCCTCTTACGGAAGTCACTTCTGCAGGCAGAGAAGCACCCCATCTAACAGGAAAGGAATAGGCATTAGAAGGGGCAAGCAGGGGCTTCTTCTTGCAAGCACGCCCCCAATTGCTTGGACTAAGATTTGTACCTTTGTAGCCAAATAGATACATAGTAATTACCGATGACTTCCTCGTCTACGTCTTCGGCCCTCACGCCGCTCGGCGCTCAGGTCCGACTTCTCCTCCTGCGCTTCCTCCTCTCCTTCGTCATTTACAGCATCTGCCGAGGGATATTCTGCCTATACAATCAGGATCTCTTAGAGATCGGCTCGGCAGGGCAGCTTGCCCTGATGTTCTGGGGTGGCCTGCGCTTCGACCTCAGCGCTATCGTCTACACGAGCCTGCTGCTGACGACGCTAAGTCTCCTGCCCCTACCACAGGCCTACAGCCGGGGCTACCAGCGTATGCTGACAGGGCTCTATCGCATCGTCACGAGTCTGGCTATCATACTGAACCTCGGCGACGTCGTCTACTATCGCTTCACGCTGAAGCGTACGACGCTGGCCGTCTTCGAAGAGTTCGGAGGTGAGAATCCATTCCAGTTCCTCCGCTTCTTCGTGGACTATTGGGGGATAACGCTCTTAGGGATTGGACTTATCATTCTCTTCTGTATCATCGAGGGGAAGCTCCCCCGTCCTAAGCAGCGCCCCACGGGCCGTATGTGGGCCTTCTACCTCACGTCACTGATCCTCCTCGGCGGGAGCATCTACCTCTCCATCGTCGCTGGACGCGGTGGCTTCACCAGTGAGACCCGCCCCATCACACTGAGCAATGCGAACATCTATATACGCCGTCCTCAGCAGCGTGCGCTGGTGCTGAACACCCCCTTCAGCCTCATCCGCACCATCGGCAAGTCAAGCCTGCCAGAGTACCAATATATGCCCTTCGCCGAGGTGCCGAAGTACTTCAACTCCGTCTACACCCCTGGCTCGACACCTGTCTCAGGGAAGTACAAGGGGCGCAATGTTGTCCTCATCATCTGGGAGAGCTTCGCACGCGAATGGGTAGGCGGGCTCAACCAAGATATCCCGGGTTACCAAGGCTTCACGCCCTTCATCGACTCGCTGATGCAGCGCTCCTATGTCTTCACCAACGGCTACTCCAATAGTCAGAAGTCCATCGATGCGATGCCTGCGATCTTCGCCTCGGTCCTCAAGCCCCACGTACCCTTCGTCCTATCAATCTACTCGGGGAACAACATCACGGCTCTACCCGCACGCCTTGACTCGATGGGCTACTCGACGGCCTTCTTCCACGGTGCGCCAAACGGCTCTATGGGCTTCAATGCCTTCGTAATGCAGGCAGGCGTCAAGGAATACTATGGCAAGACGGAGTACGGCAATGACGCTGACTACGACGGCAACTGGGGTATCTGGGATGAGAAGTTCCTCCAGTACGTAGCCCGCCAGATCGGCACGCTTCGGCAGCCCTTCTTCGCGGCGGAGTTCACGCTCTCCTCGCACCACCCCTTCCGTGTACCCGAGGAGTATCAGAAGGTCTTACCCAAGGGTACGATCCCGATGCACCAAGCCGTAGCCTACACGGATATGGCGCTACGGAAGTTCTTCGAGACGGCGAGCAAGCAGCCGTGGTACGACAATACCCTCTTCGTGATCGTCGCTGACCACGCCGTGCCAGGTGCGCTGCCCCAGTATAAGAACTCGACGGGTGCCTTCCGCATCCCTATCATCATCTTTGACCCACGAGGCGAACTCGTCGGCCGCGATACGGAGCACCTCGCCTCCCAAGCCGACCTGCTTCCCACGATCCTCGACCTCGTCGGGGATGACAAGCCAATGGTGACCTTCGGTGGTAGCCCCTTCGACACGACACGTCCCCGCTTCGTCGTGCAGGATATGGACGGCATCTACCAGATGATCGAGGGGGACTACGCCCTGCACTTCGACGGGCAGAAAGTCACCGCCCTCTACAACCTCAAGACCGACCCCCAGCAGCTCCACAACATCAAGGACCAGCCAGGGACGCCTCTCCCCACGATGCTTCTCCGCCTGAAGGCCTACCTCCAGGACTACGCTTGGCGCATGAAGTACAACAAGCTCACCGAGCTCCACCCTCAGCGATAACGAGATGACTACTACCGCCCCCTCCACATCTCCCACTAGAAGCAGCCGTCCTCCGGTCAGCTCGCTCTACGTAGCGAAGGCCTTCGCCGCTCTGCTCGTCGTCATCGGGCATACCCCCATAGACCTATTTAAGGTAGGGGTCTATCCCCTTACACTGAGCGCCGTCCCCATCTTCTTCCTGATCTCAGGATACTTCCTCTACTCGCCAGATGAGTCAAAGAGTGCTGAGCGAGCATGGCGCTCCATCAAGAAGATCGTCCCCATCTTCCTCATCGTCACGTTCGTCTACTGGGCGATGATCCTCCCCAACCACGGCAACACCGTCCGAAGCTGGGAGCAGGTGTGGCACTTTCTCATCTATGGGCAGCTAACGACGGTACACCTATGGTTCCTTATGGCGATGATCCAGGGGCTATGTGTTCTCGGCCTTGCCCTACGTTGGAGACTGGGCCGCTACCTCTGGGTCTTCGTACCACTGATGCTGACGGCACTCCTCGGAGGCAGGTACTCCTTCCTCATCACAGGGGGCGAACAGCAGAATCTAATCTATGTCTTCAATAGCGTAAGCTATGCTCTGCCCTTCATGTCAGCTGGCTACCTCATCAAGAAGTATGAGGATAAGATCCCCACACACTTCCCCTGGGTGGTGCTTACGCTCCTTATGCTGACTCTGGCCATCGTGGAGCAACCCTTACTGCGCAGTTATGGTTATAACCACGGAGAAGGTCCTTATATCGGGAGCTTCCTCTTCGCAGTAGCCCTCTTCTTCACGGGCATCACTCACAAGGGCTTCGGTACGGGTAGCTGGGCAGAGACTGTCGGCGCTAAGTACTCGGGTAATATCTACTATTTCCACATCGCTGTAGCGACGGTCATAGCTCCGATTTTCATCAAGCTTGGGGCGGGATCCTTCTATATGCAGACAGGGGCTATCTGGGTCTTCGTAGCCTCGCTCCTTCTGGCCTTCGTCATCGTCAAGCTCCAGGATCGTCTGGGGATACATATCCTTCAGTAAGCCCTCTCATAGCCAAGCAATGAAACCAGCTTCGTCAGCGATCAATTCGCTCTACATACTCAAGTGTCTCTTCGCTTTCTTAGTAGTCACTTGCCACACGCCTATGGGGGCAGTCAAGGTGATGCTACAGCCCATCGCTATGGGTGCCGTATGTGTCTTCTTCCTCATCTCGGGGTATTTCCTCTATAGCCCTCAGGCGGAGAAGAGCTATCAGCGAGCGGTGAAGTCCCTCCGTAGCACGGTCAAGATCTTCCTCGTCGTCTCGCTCTTCTACTGGGCGTGGCTGCTACCAAATAATGGGAACCTGCTGAACTCCTTCCAGCAGCTATGGTCACTGCTCCTCACAGGAGCTGTCTTCTCGGGACATACATGGTATCTTATGGCGATGATCCAGGGGCTCCTCGTCCTCGCCTTGGTCTTCCGCTTCGGCATCCAGCGCTATATCTGGATTCTCACCCCCCTGTGTATCTTCGGACTACTCGGCAGTCAGTACTCCTTCCTACTGACTGATGAGCGTGCAGACTACTACTATTACGTCTACACCTCCATCAGCTACTCCATCCCCTTCATGTCGATGGGTTACCTGATAGCCAAGCACGAGAGCAAGCTACAGGAGTTCCACCACTGGGGCATACTCTATGCTCTCGGTGTAGCGCTCGCCTATGGAGAGCGCGCCCTCCTCTTCTATGCCGGCTATGACTATGCTGCTGGGGCGCTCTTCGGGAGCTTCGTCACCGCCGTCCTCATCTTCATCTGGGCACTACAGCATAAGAGCTTCGGAGCGGGGACGTGGGCTGAGACGATTGGTGCCAAGTACTCGGGCAACATCTACTACTTCCACATCGCTGTAGCGACTATCATCTCTAAGGCGCTCTATGCCGCAGGTATGGAGCCCATCTATGAGCAACTGGGCTCGGCACTCGTCTTCATAGGGAGCATCGCCGTAGCCTATGTGATCGTGCGCCTACAAGACAAGATCGGGATCCATATCCTCAAGTAACATCCCCCTGTAGACTTACATGCAAGATAAGATAAGAGACCTCACCCAAGGCGACCTCTCGAGCCACCTCTACCGCATCGCCCTGCCGATCATGGGGACGAGCTTCGTGCAGATCGCCTACAACATCACCGATATGATTTGGCTAGGGCGACTGAGCTCGCAGGCCTTAGCAGCGGTGGGTGCGGCCTCTGTCTTCCTCTGGATAGCCGCCTCCTTCGCACTCATCAATAAGATCGGGAGCGAAGTAACCATCTCACAGGGTATCGGTGCTGGTCGTCGTGACGAAGCCAAGAGCTACGCTTCGCAGAACGTCTGCATGAGCCTCCTTCTGAGCGTGGGGATGCTGGCGATCTACCTGCTCTTTGCTGGCAATCTCCTTGACCTCTATGCACTCATCCCGAGCGTACGTGCCGAGGGCTTGAGCTACCTCTATCTCTCGCTCGTAGGCTTCCCCAGCATCTATCTCACCGCCTCCTTCACGGGTATCTACAATGCGATCGGCGATAGCCGTACGCCCTTCCGCATCTCGATCCTCGGGCTGGCGACGAATATGCTCCTCGACCCGCTCTTCATCTTCACCCTCGGCTGGGGTGTGTCGGGTGCGGCACTGGCTACCGTCGTGAGCCAAGGCTTGGTGCTACTACTCTTCCTCTATCAGGTGAAGCGTGACAAGCTCTTCGGGGGCTTCCCCTTCCTCGTCCGACTGCGCTGGCCACAGATACGACGTATCCTACAGATAGGTGTACCACCTGCCTCGCTGCAGGTCCTCTTTGCCTTCGTCAGCATCTACATCGGTCGTCAGGTATCCACTCTCGGTGGGCATATCGGTGTGGCGACGATGACGACGGGCGCACAGATCGAGTCACTGACGTGGAATACCGCCTCGGGCGTCACCGAAGCCCTGACGACTATCGTCGGGCAGAACTTCGCTGCCGGCAAGCTCCGCCGCGTCTATACGGCCTTCTGCCGAGCCCTAAGCTTCACCCTCATCATCGGCGTACTGGGGACGATCCTCTTTGTCTTCTGGGGGGAAGAGATCTTCGCCCTCATCGTCCCCGAGGAAGCCGCCTACAAGGCAGGTGCGGTCTACCTCGGTATCGTCGGGCTCTCACAGGCCTTCATGATGCTGGAGATCACTGCCGAAGGGCTCTTCTACGGGCTCGGACGCACCTACCTCCCCGCAGCGGTCAGCATCGTCGGCACATACCTACGCATCCCGATGGTCCTGCTCTTCGCCTCATGGGGCTGGGGGATCCGAGCTGTCTGGTGGGCGATCTCCATCTCCTCGATACTCAAGGGGCTCACCATGCTCTACTTCTTCCTGCGCTGGAGATACCGCACTCGGGAGGAGCGTAGGCAGCAGAGCCTCGCATAGCTAAGCCATCCTATATATCGACCAATATTCAATCCTAACTTATTCCTCTTATGAACCCTCTTTTCTTCGCACAGATACTACCCGCTGACTCGGCTGCAGGCTTGGAGCTCAAGGAAGCTATCGGCGCTGCCACGCAGCCCCTCAACCTTGACGTCAAGCACTGGTTCAGCCGGAGCATGCTCGAGGAGTGGCTCAATGCTGGTATCAACTTCGGGCTGCGCGTCATCCTCGTAGTCGTCCTCTTCTGGCTCGGTAAGGTCGTCATCACCCGCCTGAAGAAGATCTTCAACGGGATCCTCCGCCGCCGCAATATCGAGGGAGTAGCCGTCTCACTCCTTGACTCGGTCTTCACTGCGATACTGTACATCGCTCTCTTCCTCTGCCTGGCTGGTGTGCTCGGCGTGAAGTCCGTATCCTTCGCCGCCGTCCTGGCCTCTATGGGTCTGGCAGTCGGTATGGCTCTCAGCGGTCAGCTGCAGAATCTGGCTGGCGGTGTCATCATCATCGTCACCAAGCCCTTCAAGCTCGGCGACGTCATCTCGTTTCAGGGGACTGACGGTACGGTCAAGGCCGTCCGCCTCTTCCACACCGAGGTACTGACGCCCGACAACAAGACGGCCTTCATCCCCAACAGCCTCCTCAGCAGCAACAGTGTCGTCAACTACTCGCACGAGAATACCCGCCGTGTCGACTGGACCATCGGTATCGAGTACAACGAGGACATCGACCGCGCTCGCAACCTCCTGCGTAGCATCATCGAGTCCGACTCACGCATCCTCAAGACCCCCGACTACACCATCGCCCTGCTGTCTCTCGGTGCGAGCAGCGTGAACATTGTCACCCGTGCTTGGACTACCACCGAGAACTACTGGGACGTCTTCTTCGATATCAACGAGCGTATCTATAAGGAGTTCAACGCTGCCGGCATCGGCTTCCCCTTCCCACAGCTCACCGTCCATCAGGCGAAGTAATCGCCCTCCCCTCGGATCCATCTAAGTCCCCAGCAGTGGGTCATCTCCATCACCCGCTGCTGGGGGTGGAGGTGACCCACTCACTATATCCCCTCTATCGCTCCATCTATGTCCTTCAAGCTCACCTCACGCTTCCGCCCCACGGGAGACCAACCGCAGGCCATCGACGAACTCGTCCACGGCTTCGAGTCGGGTGTTCCCTTCCAGACGCTCCTCGGGGTCACAGGCTCCGGGAAGACGTTCACCGCGGCCAACGTCATCGCCCGCCTCGGCAAGCCCACCCTTGTGCTTAGCCACAATAAGACCCTCGCAGCACAGCTCTATGCAGAGTTCAAGGCGTTCTTCCCCGACAATGCCGTCGAGTACTTCGTCTCGTACTACGACTACTACCAGCCCGAGGCGTACATAGCCGCCTCCGACACCTATATCGAGAAGGACATGGCTATCAACGCCGAGATCGAGAAGCTCCGCCTACGCGCCACGGCTTCCCTACTCTCGGGGCGTGAGGACGTCATCGTCATCTCCTCCGTCTCGTGCCTCTATGGTATGGCGGATCCCAAGGCCTTCGAGGAGAAGATCCTGCGCCTACAAGAGGGACAGCGCTACAGTCAGGAGCAGCTCAAGCGTGACCTGGTCCTCAATCACTACGTCAACGACCGCCTGACCTTCACCCCGGGTTACTTCCGTGTCAAGGGCGACACCATCGATATCTTCCCCTCCATCGAAGGCTTCGACGGTGTGGCGTACCGTGTGACCTTCTGGGACGACGAGATCGAGCGCATCGCTTCCTTCGACCCACAGAGCGGTAGAGAATACGGGCCGATGACGCGTCTCGTCGTCCACCCTGCCAACCTCTTCGTCACGACGCAGGAGCAGGTCAACTCCGCCGTCGGGCAGATCGACGTCGACCTCGGTCAGCGCGTGCAGGAGCTGGAGGACGAAGGGCGTGCCTTCGAAGCCAAGCGCCTCTACGAGCGTACTACCTATGACCTGGAGATGATCCGCGAGCTGGGCTACTGCTCGGGGATCGAGAACTACTCCCGCTACTTCGATGGTCGTCAGCCTGGTGAGCGCCCCTTCTGCCTCCTCGACTACTTCCCCAATGACTTCCTCCTCATCATCGACGAGAGCCACGTGACCGTACCACAGATCCATGCGATGTACGGGGGTGACCGCTCACGTAAGACGAGCCTCGTGGAGTACGGCTTCCGCCTGCCCGCTGCGCTGGACAATAGACCGCTGAAGTTCGAGGAGTTCGACGACCTCACCCCACGCATCCTCTATATCAGCGCGACGCCCGCCGAATATGAGCTCACCAAGAGTGAAGGCGTCGTCGTCGAGCAGCTCATCCGACCCACGGGCCTTCTTGATCCACCCATTGAGGTGCGCCCCACCCTCCATCAGGTCGATGACCTCGAGCACGAGATACAGATCTCCATCGAGCGAGGCGAGCGCGTGCTGGTCACCACACTCACCAAGCGCATGGCCGAGGAGCTCTCCGAGTACCTCATCAAGCACGGTGTATCGTGTAGCTACATCCACAGCGACGTCGATACGCTGACGCGCGTGCAGATCATGGAGGACCTGCGCAAGGGCGTCTATGACGTGCTCATCGGTGTGAACCTCCTGCGCGAAGGCCTTGACCTACCCGAGGTAGCCCTCGTCGCCGTCCTCGATGCCGACAAGGAAGGCTTCCTGCGTAGCCACCGCTCGCTGACGCAGACGGCAGGGCGTGCCGCGCGAAACGTCAACGGCCGTGTCATCTTCTACGCCGACCACATCACCGAGAGCATGCGCCTGACGATGGACGAGACCGCCCGCCGCCGTGCCAAGCAGATCGCTTACAACGAGGCCAACGGCATCACACCCCAGCAGATCGTCAAGAATAGCTCCTCCGCCTTCCCCGACAAGAAGGGTAGTGACGAAGCCATCCCCTATATCGAGGCTGCACCCGAGGCAGCTGTGGAAGACCCCATCGAGCAGTTCCTCTCGCTTGACCAGCTCCGCGAGCTTGCCGAGACGAAGCGCAGCGAGATGATGGCTGCCGCGAAGGAGCTCAACTTCGTCGATGCCGCCCGCCTACGCAACGAGCTACAGCGCCTCGAGGAGAAGATTCGACTGCTGCAGTAGCCCTCCCCTATCCCCCCAAAAGCACTCCGCCCCGCTATGCTCACTCGTTGGTGAGACATAGCGGGGCGGAGTGTATTAGCGGATATCGCTCGCAGCGGGGCTATCGATTGATGCGGTAGCTGACGCCGAGGTTGAGGAAGACGTGGCGGAGTGAGTAAGGCATGACCTCGAAGCTCTTATCAAAGATCTTCGGCAGGCCTACGTTCATACGCGCCGTAAGGCCCCAGTGCGGGTCGATCTGATAGTCTGCACCGAAGCGCACACCGACGTCATTGCGCACGAGGAAGTCCCCGAGGCTAAAGGCAAGCACCGCACCCTCCTGATAGACGCGACCATCCATGAGACCGTCGCCATCGAGCTTGGCGGTGAACTTACGCTTGAGCGCGTGAGCATAGTAGCCCCCAGCCATAAGGCGGAAGGAGCTATTGGGCAGAGCGTAGCTCACCCCCACGGGCACCACGACATAGCGCGTATCCATCTCGACACGCTGGTAGCCCGTGTAGTGCTGTTCCTTGAAGTCCTCACTCTGATAGCGGATGGGCATATCTTCGGCTTGGACGGTGGTGCTAAAGCTACGGATATCGTACTCCACCCCGAGGAGGAGGGAGAAGGGGCTTGCAGGCGTGAGGCGGTAAGAGAGGTCCAGCCCCACGTTGGGCGTCCCCCCAGGCATGAAGGCCGTGACCTTCTTGACGGGCTTGGGTACGGAGGGAGGCAGAGCACCACCGATGTTGAAGCCGAGGTGCACGCCTACACCGAGGCGTGAGGGCTGCTCGTCACCCGTCTCAGCGGCGCGAGCGGGGAGTGCGAGGAGGCCAAAAGAGAGGCCGAGGAGGAGCGTTCGGATCATCTTCATACGGCAGGACTAATGATGGGGCTTAATGCGGTCCTGGAGCTTGACCTCGCGCAGGCGTAGCTCGCTACCCACAGCACCGATGTACTCGGCACCACGGAAGCTCGAGGAGAAGACCAGAGCCAGACGATACTTCTTCTTCGTGAAGTCCACGGCTTCGTAGCGTGCTTCGTCGACGGGCGTGAGACGCAGGCGATAGGTCTGCCACGTGTCAGCGGGAGTCGTAGGCTCCAGCTCGACGTAGCCCTTCGCCACGATGCGCGCATCCGTCTGCAGCGTCACGCCATTGAGGTAGCTATCATCGTCGGTGACTTCGTAGAAGACAGCCGAGACAGCGGCGCGGTCTTCGCTGGGAAGCTCGACCTTCTTATCCTGCCCATGGATGACCTTCTCACCCGCCTTGTACTGATAGGTGAAGTCCACGACCTCGGGGATACCGCTGGAGTAAGGCTGACCGAAGAGCGTCGACTCAAGGGGCTTCCCCACGAGATTGCGTGCGTCGACCTGACCCGTATAGAGGGCACCTGCGATGACGTTCGTCCCGATACCGAAGAAGTAGAAGCCCTTGATCGAGCGGATGATGGCGCCATGAGCGGCTCCATTCTCCTCAAGAGGCACGACGGGATAGTCCGTAGGCGAAGAGGCGAGCATGGTGTAGCCCTGATTGCTGGCCGAGGCCCAATAGGTATTCTTAGCGTCTTCGTCAGCGCTGATAGCGGGCAGACGATAGGCGCCCTTGCTCACATCGATCCAGCGCGTGAAGTCGAAGCTCTGGCTGGCGGTGAGTACGCCCTCCTTGTACTGGCGATCGATGAGGCTGCGCTCCTTGCGCGTGATGGGGTCATCACACGAAGCGAAAGCCACGGCAAGAGCCATGAGGGCAAGTGAAGTGGAAATTCTTTTCATCAACATCTATGTGAATATAAACTGGCTATCCCCGAGGGGATAAGCAAGCATCAGCCCCATCACCGAGCGTGTCGGCGATGGGGCTGTATGCTTGGTATGAAGGCTTGGGGCACCCGTCCGCCGTGAAGCGGAAGATATCCCCGAGGTCTTCTTACTTCTCAGCGACGTAGCGGCGCTCCTTGATGCGCGCCTTCTTACCGGTGAGGGCACGGAGGTAGTAGAGCTTAGCGCGACGTACCTTACCGAACTTCTCGACAGTAATCTTTTCGATGAAGGGGCTTTCGATCGTGAAGATACGCTCTACGCCTACACCTTCGCTGATCTTACGAACCGTGAAACGCTTCTTGTCACCGTGACCGCTGATGCGGATGACGACGCCACGATAGCGCTGGATACGCTCCTTACCCCCTTCGCTGATGCGGTAGTCAACGGTGATAGTGTCACCACTACGGAAGGCGGGGTGGCTCTTACCAGTAGCGAAAGCTTCGTTGACGATCTTAATAAAGTCCATTGTTTGTCCTTTAGCTTATTTGATTAGTACTACACTAAACGCAATATAACAGGCCACACTTATTCATATATTCCTGACAGAGATTACGCAAAGCGTCGCAAAGGTACAAAAAAGCGCGCAATCACAAGGCTTCCACATTAGGCAAGTCCCCCTTCTCCAAACCCACAGCGTCAGCCAAAGCTTTAGCGATATGCCACATCATCACAGGAGGCACAGCATTGCCAATCTGCTTATAAGCAAAAGCATCAGAGACAGGGAAGATAAACTCGTCGGGGAATGACTGAATACGAGCAGCTTCTCTAGGAGTAAAGCGTCTATAAAGCTCCCTCTCCGCATCAACTAATAGCACAGGATCACGAGAATTAAGACTTGTCTTTGCTAAGTGTGAAGTAATAGTAAGACATGGTTGCGACAAGTCTTGCCAAAGCCCTCGTTTCATATTGGACTTTGCATTCTTCATACCCTGTACAGCTCTTTCTGAGAAATAGTACTTAGCATTATCCAGGTCTAAGACTTCTATAACCGAAGATAACGGTACATATTCTGATGGAACTAAAAGAGGTTTTGGAAAACAATATTTTATTTGCTCTGAAGACTTGACACCAACAATGATCACTCGCTCTCTTCTCTGTGGGATTCCAAATTCTACAGCTTTGACTAATTGATAGGTTACCTCATAACCAACTTCCGAAAACTCACGAACTATTCTATGAATGATCTCCCCTTTTCGAAGAGTCATCAACCCTTTGACATTCTCACAAATAAAAAAGCGCGGTTGCTTCTCCTTCAAGAAACGGACGACCTCTTTATATAAGTTAGCCCGAGCATCATTAGTATCCTTAGTAGGATTGATAGTCGAAAATGATTGACATGGGAACCCTCCAATCATTACATCGATCTCACCCAATTCTGAAAAGTTGACAGCTTGCACATCTGCGCATACAGCAGAATGTGTAAAGTTCGCATTATAAGTCTCTATCGCCTTCTTATCAAAATCGACCGCATACACGATCTCAAAAGGCAGCTCCTCATATCGTTTTGATAAGTAGGAAAAGCCTCCAATCATCCCTAGATCACTCCCTCCACAGCCACAAAAGAGAGATGCCACTTTTAGCTTGTTATCACTCATCCGATAGGCTTTCTTCATGCCGCGTCTCTATTACAGATGCACCAAAATTGACCTGATAGGCAACTGGATACACCTCAATGCTTCCGCTCTGAGATAAAGCAAAAGGATTTTGGATACGCACAACGATTATTTTTTTCTTAGTAAAATATACTCGATAGATATTGTAGTAATCTCCATACTGCTGTGCTGCTATCCATTCTTTGCTAGTCAAATTCACAGAGTCTAACCAAGACTGATCGAACTTGGGCTCGGTGACACGTCGAGTAGCCTTAACCTCGATATAACGAGCAAACTCTGGATTAGCTTTATTCTCATCCCCCTCGATTGAACTAATGTCATAGCCTAGCCCTTTTGTTTTGCCCAACAGTAAAACCTTACTAGCAAGGCGCGGCTTGTAGGCTCTGATTCGCTCTTGCTCCAATCTAAACACAATCGCTTCACCCGCATCTCCAAGATCTATCGTTGACATAACTGTAGAGTTCCCCTTAAACATTTTAGCCCTACCAGCTTTACTCGCAGATGGCTTCAGGGATATTAAAGTATCACTCATCAGACCTTTTGATTGTCTCCAGTCAGAAATAAACTTCCTTATCCCATGAACACTATGGTCAGATATCCCTTTGGGAGAGATTCGAAAATTACCTTGCTCTTTAACAAAAAGCTTAGCTGTAGGGGATTCATTTGGATTAAGCCAAATACAAGTCGCATCTTGCTCCACGATATTGGTTAGCGCAAGAAGGTTGAATTGTTCGTTAATATGCTGCCAATCACGCGATCCACTAAGAGGGCTATGCTTAACGCCTAATTCTCTATCCTCAAGAATTCGACTAACAACCTGATGCGCAGACACTTTACCTTGAAGAACATCAAGGTTATTCAAGGCATAATATCCAATCTCTTGCTTACGCAAACGGATTTTAGACTTTTCTGCTTCTTTGAGCATGGCTACAACAAAACAAAAAGGCTTGATTTCTATGCTTTTAGCAAACTCCTCTCTCACTACACTCACCTTGTTCTCTCCATTAGGGAACTGAAAGCCCAAGCATAGGTTCTTAAAAAACAACGTATTATCGGATGTCTCCCTCAGAAAACGACAAGAATCCGATTCATAGACGATATTCTTGTTTATCTCGTCGTCTCTTCTGACGTAATACAATCCTAACAAAGTACCAGCAATCTCCGTTATGTGATTGCGCACTGTTTTCTTATTGGCAGCACTCAACAATTCAAATGAAGGGCTCCGAAATAGCGTCATTGCCATCAGATCATTTGCCCTTGACTTAAACTCATCTTCCGTACAAGGGCAAATCTGACCAACAAGACTAGCGTAGGAAGGCAACAGATCCTCCATCTCGGTTTGGCTCTTTCCTCTGATTATTGTACACCGATACTGATTCCCCGGATTATAAGTACTCATTGCTTTTAGTTCATTTGTTTCATCAAGGCTACTGCGATGGCGCGTGCGAGCATAGGCGGAACGGCATTGCCTACCTGCTTGAGCTGACTGACTTTGCTACCCATAAAGATAAAAGTATCAGGAAATGATTGCAAGCGAGCGCTTTCTCGAACGGTAGGCACTCGATTGTACTTGTAATGGAAGTGGTGATTGTGCCCTGTATCAATCGTAAAACTAGGACGCTGACTGTCCAGTCTCGTCCAAGCAATATTTACACGTCTTGTCCTCTGGAGCGAAATGGGCAAGTCCTTGTAATTTCCCCCATCAGGTACCAGTGCAATGGTATCAATAGTCTTTTGTTTATGAGCACTTGCCTTGTGATTAAATACCCCCAAACTTCCTTGCCTCATTGCAACTTGATAAGAGGATTGGGCTGGCGCTGCATATGGTGCACCATCCTCAACAGACCACTCGGGGAGGTCTGACAGAGCCTCTGAAGAGGTCACAGCTTTCTGAAGAGTAGCAACTGGAAAAACAAAAGAGGCACCATTGAGTAGTCCCACAAAGAAAGCTCTCCGTCGATTCTGTGGCACCCCATACTCAGAAGCCATCAACACTTTATGTTCCACCTTGTAGCCAAGTTTTGTAAACTCCTCAACAATAGACTCTTTCACAACACCTCCTCCAATAGATAGGATATTAGGAACATTCTCCATCACAAAGGCTCTCGGTTGGAAAGCTGCAACAAATCGAACAAAGCCCTTGTACAGGCTATTTCGCTCGTCATCTATAATCCGCTTACCCGCCAAAGAGAAACCCTGACATGGAGGTCCTCCAATAATAAGATCAACACGATCAATTTGACATTGATGCTTGAACTTTTCGGCATCTATTTGTGACACATCAGCACACAGAATCTGAGCCTTAGGATTGTTATACTGGTATGTAGTTAAAGCATCGACCCACATATCAACGGCAAGAGCACATTCAAACCCAGCTTGCTCAAATCCCAGTGACATTCCGCCACACCCTGAGAAAAGATCTATAAATTTCAATCTATTATCTGACATTCTATCTCCTTCTATTGTGTTACAAAGATACGAAGCATAAGAGAATAAACGAAAACACATGATTACCCATCTAGGGCTGATATCCAGTCTTGATAGGCTTCTTTGAAGACTTGGTGTGGGATGAGCTGAAGAGCTCGATTGAGCGTGCTGTGGGTAGGGGTGACATGCTCAAGCTCCTCTCCGAAGGGCTGCTTGTAAAGCTCCCTAAGACTTGTCTCATGTGCTTGGGCATAATCCTGCGTAGTGTACCAAGAGTCATGCTTAAAGATGCTTGCACAGAAGGTGATAAGGAGCAAAAGCCGTAATGAATAGCGTTTATTTTTATTGCTACGACGGTTGTCAATCAGACTGAGACTACTGATGAGGCTGAGTAGTTCCATAACTTGAAGGATAACAATTGATGGAACGAAGCTAAGCAACTTCGTTTAGCTGGAAGAAACATTATGCATCAGCCCTGCGCAACACGTCCGACGATTCACCCCCGACGACCGCCTCCCCCACTCAAGGGGCAGGAGGGAAAAGGCGTCGCTGAAGCTCCCTCCTCACCGTCCGCTATCCCACCTCTCCGTGAGAAGGGCGTGTCAACCTATATAGGTCACTGCTCCGACCTA
>ERZ773180.635-NODE-635-length-20411-cov-6.083366_pt1 | contig 20411 bp, 22 predicted proteins | sample MGYA00511080_ERZ773180 | MGnify/ENA primary metagenome ERZ773180 (study PRJEB29015, sample SAMEA2738175) | human oral metagenome | biome: human oral; feature: human-associated habitat; material: saliva | place: China | collected 2178 ...
AATGGTGGCAATGGTATTTTACTTCCAAATAGCAATGGTGATTGGATTATTGAGCTTTTGGATATATGAAATTTCAAGTTGGTATTATACATTAACTTTTGCGATTGAATTTTTGGCGGGTGGTTTGTTTCCACTCACACTATTACCGGAATCCGTTTCTAATATATGTAGATACATGCCATTTCAATATATGATTTATTTTCCGGCACGAACATTATTGATGGGAACGGATAGGACAGAGGTGATTAGATACTTCTATGTTATTGTACCATGGATAGTAGGTTTAGGAATACTTCTTGAAGTGTTATGGAAAAATGGGCTTAAGCATTACGAGCTTATTGGAGGATAAAATGCGAGAACTAAGATTCCATATAAATATATTTAGAGGATTCATCGTGAACACATTTGCAAGAGAGTCAGATTATAGGGGGAATTTAATAGCTGAAATAATAGACAGTTTGTTAAATATCTTTGTAAATATATATTTTTTCAAGATTATTTTTCTAAATACAAATGCTATAGCTGGTTGGAATAGTGAAGAAATGCTGGTGTTAGTCGCAGTAACACAGATTATAACATCGATTATTTATATGTTATTTATGAATAATTTACCAAGAATCCAAACTTATGTCTTGCATGGAGACTTCGATTATATATTGCTGAAACCTTGTAGTTCACAGTTTTATGTATCGCTTAGATACTTCTATTTTGGAGCAGTACCAAGTGTGATATTTTCATTTGCACTTTTGATATATGCACTGTTTCATGTAGGAGCAAAAATAACAGTAGTAAAGGCGATTATATTTTTTATTGATATAGTAGCAGCTATTGTTATCTGCTATTCAATATGGTTCTTGATAATGATATTATCAATTATTTTTATAAAAATTGGAGCGATGCATGAACTGTTTTTAAGTGCGTTGAAATTTCTGGAGTATCCACAAAATATTTATAAGGGAATGATAAGAATTTTAATGATCTATATTATACCGCTTGCAACAGTTTCAAATGTTCCGGCTGAAAAATTATTAGGAAAAGTAGGAATGATTGATACGATAGAAATTGTTTTATTGTCGATAGTATTTTTTATGTTGACAAGAATATGCTATAGATTGGCCTTAAAAAGATATAGCAGTGCAAGTTCGTAATTGAGATTGAAAAGGCTCGAAAGAAAGGCAGCTCATGTTATCGTGTTGAAGATGTAGTAGGTAACGGTTAAGTAGAGTGTAGTTTTAATTTTAATACAATGATATAATGTAAAATAGTGAAAAAATAGTGTAAATTTAGTGGAAAAAGAGCTGTATAAATATTTGAATTATTTGAGGGGAAAATATATTGAGTTTATAGTCTAAACAGGATATAAATGGTGCATATATGAAGCTATTAACAATTGATGAGATAATGTCTTCGATTCTTGATGAAACCAAGGGACTTGATGAAGAGATAACTGACGGAATGATTCTCAAGGAAGAGATGATTCCATATTCAAGTCTTGATAAAGTAAAACAATTGCTGAAAATAGAATATTTAGATCAGGTATTCTCGGATTATATTTTAAAATATAACTGGGGTAATGTCGGTTTTTTAAGTTATCAATTTGGCAACAATGATGAGATTGGACTTGATTGGTTAATAAATAGAAATCTTGAATACAGTGATTATCATATTCTACAAAAAGAAGGAATTATTATTATTGCAAACGGAGATCCATATACTATTTTACTTGAATACAGCTCCGGAAAGATATATGCTTTTACAAGTGATATGAGTTATGAAGAAAAAATACAGATTGCTTTGGACTTTGAAGAACTGGTGAGAGCCATGGGAACAGGACAGTATGCACTTTGGAAGAATAATGAAAAAGAGTTCACTGAACTGATGAGTAGTATGGTGGAAGAAGATGGACTTGTGTTTTGGAAAGATTACGTGGGATTGTATTAGATAAATGCATAAACTGGAATTTATCAGAAAATGAGGAATAGTTGAAATGGAGGCGCTATAATAACATGAAGATTGAAGGGAACCAGAAAGAACTGGATGCAATGGTAGAATTTCATAAGGGAAACCGTGTCGAGGGGCTGAGACTGCAAGAAGAATTTGCAGCGGAATTTCGTAAGGAGTATAAAGACAAAGATCACTGTCCTTGCCTGAAAGCCTGTCGTTATCACGGAAACTGTAAGGAATGTGTAGCAATCCACAGAGCGCATCAGGAACATGTTCCTAATTGTATGCGACCATTGATTAATAAAAAATTGAAATTGATGTCAGAATTAACAGAGCATACCTTGGCAAATGAAATAGAAGCTCCACATGAGATTTTAAGAAAATAGGCAAGTCAAATTTCAGTTTGAAGACCAAAAACAGAATACCGTTCCTTACATAGCAGTCATGCGCTTCGGTGCATGGCTGCTAATTTTTTGCGAAAGGAGCAGTATCGAATGAAGCTTGTATTAGCGGAAAAGCCCTCGGTTGCCATGAGCCTCTCAAAGGTGATTGGGGCAAATCAGCGTGGGGATGGTTATATGGAGGGCAATGGCTATCTTATCAGCTGGTGTGTGGGGCATCTGGTGGAACTTTCCCAGCCGGAAGCCTATGATGAAAAGTATGCCAAGTGGAGGTATGATGATCTTCCGATTTTGCCGGAATATTGGCACTCTCAGACACCTGATTTTTCGCTGGAGAGTTTGGCATAATCTGACCAAATCTGAACAATTAAATACGATTCTAATACAGGCACTCAGTAACAAATAGCTGGATGCTTTTTTTGTTTCAGAGATTCCGGCATTAGAAAGAGCCGTCACTTCATCGCCGTCGCTAACCGGAAAGGCGGCGTTGGCAAAACAACAACCTGTGCGAACTTGGAAATAAGTCTGGCACAGGCCGGAAAGAAAGTGCTTCTGATCGACGGGGACCCACCCCACAAGGAAGCCTGACAATCAGCTTGGGAAATCCGCAACCGGACAAGCTTCCATTTACACTGTCGGATGCAATGGGCAAAATTCTGATGGATCAGCCTATACGCCCCGGAGAAGGTATTCCGCACCATGCAGAAGGCGTTGAACTGATGCCTGCGGATATTCGGCTTTCCGGGTTGAAGCAGCGTTCTGCGGGCAGCTTGCAAATGCGGATGAGCTGCATCACAACCGGCACGCTTGGTATTGTGCCGCACAGCTCAATATTTGCAAGATAGCGCGGGCGCGGGTCGATGCCGACCTTTTCGGCCGGCTCCCGGCGGGACATTTTCACAGCTTCACGCGCCTGCTGAACATCTGCTCCGAAGGTTTCAAATCCGGGGCCATCTTTTACATTCGGCATATCACATCACTCTATTACATTCTATTGTTCATAGGATGCACTGGGAATGATGTGATATGTGCTTCATCTTCATTTTATAATTCGCATATAAGGATTTGTTTTCCTCTCCAAGGAAATTATAATTGTTTTAGACAATCGAGAGAGGAGTCTTTTATGAGCGGTACTTTTGCGTTTCATAACATATATACAACAAAAAATGATGTCGAGAATATTCAAACGGTGTTGCATGAAGGAAATGAGTCAGGCGAAGGAACGATGCGGCGTTTTGAGGTAGCGCCTGGCATTCAAATTACCTATAACGATTTGAAAATGGACTCCTGTTTTCGTCCTATCCGATTTGAAAAAGACTTCTTGCAAATCAATCATTGCCTGGAAGGTTGCTATGAGTGTGAACCGGAAGGTGGTTCAGTCAGCTTTTTAGGAGAAGGCGACCTTTGCGTGGATTACCTCTCCAAAGATAAACAGGTGTTCCTTGGTTCCCGAATTCCTCTAAAGAAATATCGAGGCATCACTGTATTGCTGGAAATGGAAATAGCACAGCAAACTTTAGATCAGGGCTTTCAGCAAGCTCACATCAGTCTGGAACAGATTAGAGAGCGATTGTGTACGGATGGTCGCTCCCTTATCATCAAATCTAAGCACGAAATCGACCATATTTTCAGTGAACTGTACTCGGTAGATGAGCGTATCCAGGTTCCGTACTTTTGGATCAAGGTCATCGAATTGCTGCTGTTTTTAAGTCTCCTGGATGGCAGCGCAGTTTGCCGGCCGCAGCAGTTTTCTGCAGACATCTCTAAACGGACACAGGAGGTTTACCAGTACATCATAGAAAATCCCTTTACCAAAGATACCATTCAGGATTTGGCCTGTATGTTCGGACTGGCAGAGTCCAGCTTAAAAAGATGCTTCAAGTCTATCGCCGGAGCGTCCATCGGTACTTTTGTCAAGACGAAACGCATGGAGGCCGCTGCCGAACTGTTGGTTTCGGAGTCGGCTTTGAGCATCGGAGAGATTGGAAGTGTGGCAGGATATGAAAATCAAAGTAAGTTTTCTGCCGCTTTCAAATCTGTTATGGGTGTGACGCCGCAGGCGTACCGACACAAATACTGCTGATCTGATTGGAGCAGCTATCATTATTGATGTGCCAATGGTGAGTACGCTATGGAGCAGCCGCTGAACCGCGGCTGCTTTTTTTGACTATAGATTATCATAACCTAACTAATGTTTGGAGAGATGTACTATGCGGATTGCGGGAGGGACCGCAAAAAGAATTACCAAACGCATCATCAATTTTATTCTTGTCATGTCGGTGTCCGGCTTTGCTTTCCCGGGCGTAGGGCTGATTTATCCGGGCATCTGCCTCATCGTCTGCTGTGCAGGCTTCAACCTGCTGGGAGAGGGGCTGCGGGATTGCTCCCTTTGCTTGACCTGATTGGAGCATAATATACCTCATAGGTCGTAGATGAAAGCGACCTAAAGCAGTAAACTAAAATCAAAAGATTAGCGATTACTAATTGAAAATGATAAGGAGGTCTTGTATCCATGAAACAAAAATCCGGCGGGATTAAGCGATTGATGGAGTTCACAGGAAAGCATCGTGGGCTACTCACCGTTTCCCGCATTCTATCCGGTATAAGTTCAGTCTTTATCCTTGGCCCTTTCCTCTGCGTTTACTTTGCGGCGCGTGACCTGGTGGGCGTATTTGCCGGGACACCTTTAGACACGAACAGCCTTGTCCGCTGGGGCCTGCTTGCCCTGGGAATGGAATTAATCGGTCTGGTCCTTTACTTTTCGGCGCTGCTCTGCTCGCATGTAGTGGCATTTCACACGGAGAAAAACCTAAAGATGGCAGCGTTAAAACATTTGGCGAAGATGCCGATGGGGTACTTTGATGCCAATCCCAGCGGAAAACTTCGGAAGATTATTGACGACAACAGTTTTCAGACTGAGACTTTCATCGCTCACCAGCTCCCCGACTTGGTGGGAGCGCAGGTCACGATGATCGTGAGTTTGGTGCTGATGCTGGTCTTTGACTGGCGTGTAGGTATCCCTCTCCTGCTACTCTTTGGCATCGGTTTCTTCTTGCAGGGGTCCCTCATGGGGAAGGACAGCATGAAATTCATGCAGACCTACCAGGACTCTTTGGAAACGATGAACCATGAGGCGGTGGAGTACATCCGGGGCATTTCGGTAGTCAAGGTGTTCGGACAGACAGTGCACTCTATCACCAAGTTTAACGACGCCATCAAATCCTACCGGAAGTTTGCTCTGGATTACACGATGTCCTGCAAAAAGGGAATGGTGGCGTTTAACGCAGTCATCAATTCCGGCTTCCTGGTGCTGGTGCCTACGGCGCTTATTATCGGGTTCGTTTCCAACGACCTGATTGGCTTTATGCAAAGTTTTCTGTTCTATGTGATTTTCTCTCCTGCCTGTGCAGTTATGCTTAACAAGATCATGTATATGACCAGCTACAAGATGCAGGCTGAGGAGTCCATGCGCCGCATCGACATGATCTTGGCTGCTGAACCGCAGGCGGAGACTTCTGTACCAAAACATCCAAAGACTTACGATGTCTCCTTTGAGGATGTGACCTTCGCATACGAAAATACGGATCATCCGGCGGTATCCCATTTGAGCTTTACAGCCAAGGCCGGAACAACTACCGCATTGGTCGGGCATTCCGGCTCCGGCAAAAGCACAACGGCCAGCCTGATTCCCCGTTTCTACGATGTGCAGCAGGGGACAGTCAAGATCGGCGGTGTGGACATTCGGGAAATTCCTCATGCTGACTTGATGAAGATGGTTGCCTTTGTATTCCAGGACCCCAAATTGTTCAAGGACACCCTTCTGGAAAATATCCGGGCGGGCAGACCTTCCGCCACACGGGAGGAGGTCTTGCAGGCGGCGCATCTGGCCCAGTGTGATGATATTCCGGAGAAATTCCCGGATGGCCTCGATACCGTGGTGGGCGGTAAAGGCGTCTATCTTTCCGGCGGTGAAATACAGCGTATTGCGATTGCTCGCGCCATTTTGAAAGACGCTCCCATTGTGGTGTTAGATGAGGCCACCGCCTACGCTGACCCGGAGAACGAGCAGCAGATCCGGAAAGCCTTTGAGGGGCTGGTCAAGGGCAAGACGGTCATTATGATCGCACACCGGCTCTCCGCCATTCAAGACGCTGATCTCATTCTGGTAATGAAGCAGGGTGAATTGGTGGAAAGCGGAACCCACGGCGCGCTGGTGAACCAGGGCAGCGAATACGCCAAGATGTGGAGCAACTATACAAGGACGACCAAATGGCACATTGGAAATGAGGTGAAAGTATGCTGAAACGAATGTTTGCCCTGAGCAATCCGGGATCAAGAGATTTGAACAAAGGAATTGCGGCGACTACCCTAAGCACTCTGTGCTTGATTGCTCCGGTCAGCCTGCTGGTCATGGTGATATGGGAACTGCTGAATGTGCTTTCCGGGCAAGAAAGCAGTATGCGGAATCATGCAGCCTTATTTATTTGCGGTACAGTAACCATGTTTATCATTGTGTTTTTGCCCCAGTGGCTCCAGTACAACAAAACTTATACCGTGGCGTATGAGGAAAGCGCCAATCGCCGGATTGTCCTAGCAGAGAAGCTTCGGAAACTTCCGCTGTCCTTCTTTGGCCAGCGCAATCTTTCTGACCTGACTACCACCATTATGGGGGACTGTACGGCTCTGGAGCGCGTATTTTCCAATGCGATCCCGCAGCTCTTTGGAACGATTCTCATGTTTATGATAACGGCTATCGGCCTGCTGGTGCTTGACTGGCGGATGGGCCTTTGCATCGTAGTGCCGGTGCCTGTGGCAGCCTTGGTAGTCTTTGCGGCAAAGAAAGCCCAGTCCAATGCTGAGAGCGCCAACATGGATGCCAAGAGAGCTGCCTATGACGGCGTGCAGGAATACCTTGATACTATACAGGAGCTGAAATCCTGCTCCCGTGAAGAAGAATACCTGGAGGGGCTGGAAAAGAAGTTGGATAATGTGGTGAAGTGTTCCTTCCGCAACGAGATTGCTCCCGGTGCTGCTACGACCACAGCTCAATTTATCCTTCGGTTTGGCCTTGTGGCGGTCATGCTGGTGGGCGGTATTCTGGTGACGGCCGGCTCGTTGTCCATCCCCATGTTCATTCTGTTCCTGCTTTTTGCCGGACGCATTTACGACCCCTTCACCAGTTGCTTCATGCTGATGGCAGAGGTGTTCTCTGCCCTTGTCAGCGTCAAGCGGATGAAGCAGATCGATGCGACCCCGGAGCAGACCGGCACCAATGTCTGCAATAACAAGGGCTACGACATTGAGTTTAAGAATGTAGTGTTCTCCTACAATGAGGAACCGGTTTTGAAGGGCGTGTCCTTTGTGGCAAAACAAGGTGAGGTCACGGCACTGGTAGGTCCGTCCGGCAGCGGCAAGTCCACCGCCTCTAAACTGGCGGCCCGTTTTTGGGATGCGGACTCCGGGACAATTACCCTGGGCGGCGTGGATGTCAGAACAGTAGAACCGGAAACGCTGTTCAAGAACTATGCCATTGTGTTCCAGGATGTCATGCTCTTTGATGAGACTGTCATGGAGAATATCCGGCTGGGACGGGGCGATGCCACCGATGAGGAAGTTATGGCTGCGGCCAGAGCTGCCCAATGCGAGGAATTTATCCGGCGCCTGCCCCAAGGGTATCAAACGAATATCGGGGAAAACGGCAGCGTCCTGTCCGGCGGCGAGCGTCAGCGCATTTCGATTGCCCGCGCTTTGCTGAAAAATGCTCCCATTGTTCTGCTTGATGAGGCAACCGCCTCTATGGATGCCGAGAGTGAAACACTGGTGCAGGATGCCTTGTCGGTGTTGCTGAAGGATAAGACGGTCATGGTGATTGCCCATCGCATGAGGACAGTGGCAAATGCTGATAAGATCGTGGTTCTGGACGACGGCAAGGTCAGTGAGATGGGTACACCTGCTGAACTGATGAAAAAGGGCGGTCTATATGCACACCTTGTTGAATTACAGCAAGGAAAATAGAAAGGAAATCTTGACTTATTTGTGTGCTTATTATACTATAAAGTAAATATTGGAGGTGAATTGAAGAGATGAGTAACTTTCTTTGTGCCGTTGTACCCATTGTAAGAAAGTTAAAAGTCTATTCACTCGATATATTATAGTTGTATCGCTCTTAATGAGAGTGATATTGTTATGCTATGCCGAGCTGCAAGAATTAACTTTCTTGCAGCTCTTATTTTATGTCTTCACTCACGGAATAAAGGAGAAATACAATATGTCAATGATTCGGGTCGAGAATCTTAGTTTTTCCTATCCGAGCAGTTATGATACTATTTTTGAAAATTTAGATTTTCAAATTGATACAGATTGGAAGCTTGGGTTTATTGGAAGAAACGGCAGAGAAAAACAACTTTTCTAAATCTCTTACTTGGAAAGTATGAATACCGCGGGAAAATACAAGCCTCTGTGCAATTTGATTATTTTCCACATGCTGTTAGCGACAAAAATAGATTAACCACGGATATTCTTTCGGAAGTTTGCCCGTTTGTGGAAGAATGGGAGCTGTTGAGAGAATTATCTTATCTGGAAGTCCGTGAAGATGTGCTTTGGAGGCCTTTTGTTACGCTTTCCAATGGCGAGCAGACCAAGGTGCTGCTTGCAGCGCTATTTCTGAACAGCGGACACTTTTTGCTGATTGATGAACCGACAAATCATTTAGATATGAAAGCCAGAGGAATTGTTTCGGACTACTTGAAACGGAAAAAGGGATTTATTTTAGCCTCTCATGATCGTTGCTTTTTAGATGGATGCGTTGACCATATTTTATCCATTAACCGATCAAACATTGAGGTGCAAAGCGGAAATTTTTCTACTTGGTTTGCTAACTTTCAGCGCCAACAGGAATTTGAACGCAATCAAAATGTAAAATTGAAAAAAACATTGATGCGATGCAAAAGGCTGCTCAAAGAACTTCGGTTTGGTCAGAGCGGATTGAAGTGTCAAAATATGGAAACGGTCCGGTTGATCGGGGATATATCGGTCACAATTCCGCAAAAATGATGAAGCGCTCAAAGTCGATTGAAGTACGGCAGCAGCGGGCAATTGAAGAAAAGTCGAGACTTCTTAAAAACTCGGAAACAGTTGAAGCTTTGAAAATCAATCCGCTTTTCTATTTTGCGGATACTTTGGTGACTTTTTCTGATGTTGTACCGATTTTCGACGGTAAAGAAGTCTGCCAACCGATCTCTTTTGAAGTAAAACAGGGAGAGCGCATTGTTCTTGACGGAAATAATGGTTCCGGAAAAACAAGTCTACTAAAGTTGATACTGGGGCAACAAATAGAATATCAGGGTGTGATTTCGGTTGGTTCTGGGCTCAAACTGTCCTATGTGCCGCAAGATACTTCTACGCTGAACGGCTCTTTATCTTTGTTTATAGAAACCAACGAAATTGATGAAAGTCTATTTAAAGCAATTTTACGAAAAATGGATTTTTCGCGAGTACAGTTTGAGAAAAAAATAGAGGATTTTTCAGAAGGGCAAAAGAAAAAGGTGTTAATAGCGAAAAGTCTTTGTGAGCAAGCACATCTGTATGTATGGGATGAACCACTTAACTACATTGACATTTATTCACGAATGCAAATTGAACAACTAATCAAGGAGTTTTGTCCCACCATGATTTTTGTGGAACATGATCTTGCTTTCAGAAACACGATTGCAACCAAAAGCATACAATTGACTGTCAAATGACATATCTTTATATTCTCCGTAAAACATCCGGAACAGCTGTTGTGCAAACTCATTATTTTTTTCTGCAGGTGCTGATATCGAGCACAATATTCCTCGGTAGCACTGACATGGCAGAGCGCTCCTTTGGGAAGGATTTGGAGGGGCAGTATAGCTGACATGGCCGAAACCTTTCGGTTCAACCTTGATGAGCTTAACGGTCATTTTCGAATCGAAGTATTTACGGTCGTCATAATGCATCTTCTCGTTCATTTGATGATTTAAGTATAACGAAGCTTGTCTATCAAAAGACGAACTTTGAAACGGGTGCCTAGTCATTTTATCCTCATCTACCATATAGATATGTCATTTAGACCATGTTAAAGCGGTTTCGAAATGCTTCGTTGCGAGCTGCTGAGCTACTGAAAGTATTGAAAGTAATGGTAGAATTTTATTTCAACTCAGGGCAATATTAAGTTAAGGTGTCAATGGATTCACCTCTGCGCTGTGTTGATTTTGGCAGGTTTCACGACACTGAAAGGATGCGTACAAGGGTACAAGCTTGCGAGGAACAATTCCGGCTGAGTATACACAAAAAGGAGATACATATGAGTATTTTTGACGAAATGAAGAACAGGACTCAGTCCAGCTCAAGACGGATGCACAGTCTGCTGTCGGAAACTTGGAAAGCGCAGGCACATTTGGCGATGGGCCGCAGAGCTTTACATTTGCCGCGTTGCCGGAGAGCCTGGCTGAGCTGAAGTCTCTGCGGAAGCGGCGATGGATACGCCTTTTAAGACGGCGGCCCTGACGGTATGTGCCCTGTGTGCCTTTGCTGCCGATGAGAAAATTGGCGCGGAGATGCTGAATTTTCTGCGGGGACCGAGACCTTTGAGTGAGCGGGACCTCAGCTTTATCAGGGATTGCTTCCGCGGCGGCAACCGAAGCTATATCATCTTTTCTTACTTCGTCGGCGCCGTACCGGAGAACAACTATACCCCCACGGAACCTTATACGGTGACGATCACATCAAATCCGTATTCCTATGATGAGGAGGGGTATGCCAAATTATTGATTGCCAGCGGAGGTGCGGACAATCCCCGTCCCATAAAACTGCGGAAAAAAGCGGATGGGCAGTGGTGCCTGTGGGAGCAGTATCTGCTGCCCGATATCCGAGCGCCGAAAGCAAATAATCCGTGGGCGTGAGTTTACAGAGAGCAACTGTTGTTGCCAAGCGCGTAAGCCTTCAAATGGAACTGCCGTTGACGCAGGCTTCTTTAAGCCTACTGATGAAAGTTGTGTCCGCTCACAAAACCATTCAGGTACGCACGGCATCGAATTTGGTGATTCATAAATCTGAATCGTAAATTTAATAAGACTGTATGAGATTTTTTCCTATGACCCATTTTTAACAAACTGAGGAGGTAACTAGATGAAACGATATGTCGCACAATTTTTGAGTGGTCTTTTGCTGGTAGCTCTGACGGCCTGCGGCGGTCAGCAATCCTCAGCACAAACCGCCGCTTCCAACTCTACTCACGTTGAAGCATCAAATCAGACCACCGCTCCTGCCCTCAGCGCCTCTGGGACAGCAGAGCAGACTGCCGATCCGGAGCTCGTCTATGGAGAACTGGTGGAGCGGTATCGCAAGCTGGTATCCGATCCGCTCGGTCAGGACAGCGAGAAAGACGAAGAGAGTAGCGTTCTGGAGGCTGCTCGGATTTTAGGAGAGAATGCCGCTTATGAGATGGGATATTTGATGGAAGATTTGAGCGGTGACGGGATTCCCGAGCTTGCAATCGGGCAGCGCAGCGGCCCGATCAATGCCCTCTACACGCTGGTGAACGGCGAGCCCAAGCTTGTATTTGTGGGAAGATCTCGCAGCGACTATGTCTACATGGGCAGGGGGCGCTTCCAATACTTCGGAAGCAACAGTGCGCCGGAAGCCGCTCAGGGTGTGTTTGTCCTCAGTGAAGACGGAAGGGAGCTGAGCTGTGAGAGTTTCTTCTTTGCTTGTCTCAACAGCGCCGGTGATGCGTTGGTCTATTCCAACAAAACGGGGAGCTGGGACCCCACACAATCGGAACTGTCAGACATGACAGACGAGGAGTTCTGGAAGTTGGATACCTCGGGAACCCCGCTTCCCCTCATTCCGTTTGCAGCGAGTGGCACATATTGGGCTGAGATGGCAGAGCCCCCTGTGTCAGTGAGATATCTGACGCAGGTGGGCGAGGAAGAGTATCACTGGGTCACCCTGTATGACAGTCAGGATGCCTGCTGTATCCTATTGACTACCGACAGTCCGGTGACTGATTTCACCCTGTTGTATCTGTCGGTAGAGGATTACACAGAGACAGGGGCAGTCATTTTCAAAGACACGCCGGTGGTGCCGGATGAGGAGAGAGACAGCCTGCCCTCCGTCATGACTCCGGAAACTCCCGTGGCAGTACAGCTCAACTTTTCCGGAGATCTGCCCGCTTACGGTTTCTCCTATAAGGATCAAAACGGCAAGCTGCATCGTTTCGCGATTGAAGTCAGCGGCAAGAATGGTGCTCTTCTTCTGCGGGAGGCAAGCCCGATGGAGACGCGCTTTATTCTCCCGGGGAGGACGTCCAAGTAGCAGTGGACAAGAACGGAGTATTTCCGATTTAACGAAATGCTACCCCTATGACAGCCCACTGTTCATGATTGTGCTGAGCGGTGCTCAGCTTTGCCGAATGTTGCGCTTTGTTTTCCGAGACGAGGTCTGGGAGGGAGCGCACTGTGAGTTTCATCCGTTTTCAAGAGGGATGCGGGTCGTCTATGGCGGAGCCATGCGCACATTCTTGGAAATGAGCTTGGACGGTGAACCGATTAGGGACGACCGGAAGTATACGGTCGGTATAGAACAGCTTCACTTGGTCAACCTGGAAGAGAATCTCGCGGTGTCGCCGGAAGAGATTACGGCAAACCGTCCGCCTAAGCTCGAGGCAATCTCTCCGTAGGAATCCTGGATGAACATCTGTCGTAGCACCAGCTTCCGGATGCCAAGATAGAAGGAAGAATCGAGGTGCTGTAAGCATTTGCGAACGAATGGAGGCAGCTGCTCTCAGCTTAGTAGGCGTAATTCAAATCGGGATTCAATTGGCCGCGCGGCCGTTATGATAGCACTTTACAGCGGAGAGCGCGTATAGAGAACGAAGCTCGTATGATACGCAGATATATCCGAACAAGGTAGTGTGTGGGAACCATACTCAAGAGAAAAGAGAGGAAAAGCGATGGAGAGGCTTGCGGTCCCCGAACCACAGTTTGAGCCACAGATTCAGGAGTCAAAATTCCCGAAGGTTTTCAGTGCGAACCGCTTAAAGTTGCTGGCAACAGCTCTCCTCAGTTTGCGACTGTTATGTGAACTAATGCTGTCCGAAGGAGCGGTGCGCGGCATCGGAATGATTGGTGCAATGGCTGGGCCACTGTTTATGTTTGTCGCTGCGGAGAGCTTTCGCAATACAGCAAATCACGGGCGCTATTTGTTGCGTCTTTTGCTTGCAAGCTGGGTGACAGGCTTCCTGAGCTTGGTATTGACATCCATCTTTGACGAGGGAAGAGAGGTCTTGCGCACCAACAATTATTTTGGAACCGTGTTCGTTTTGGGAATTTACATCCTTGCCTAGGAGAATCTGCGGGAGGGTCTACGACTCGAGTCGGCGAAGCGGGTAGTTCGGGCATTGTTGCTGGCGGTCATCCCGCTGATCAATCTGATTTTTATTTTGTTGGCAATCGGGGGAGAGGCTGAAACCACTCGGGAAAATATCTACTTGTGGCTGATTGCCGGCTTATTCTCGCTGATTCCGAGTCTCATCTTGGTGAACAGTGGGCCGGTTCTGGTTTTGATCGGGTTGATGTATTATATCTTTCCGCATCGCGGGCGGATACTGTTTGGCGTATTTCTGTGCATCGGAGCTCTGCTTGCAATTTTTTCGGAACCGGCAGAAGGTATCATCGGTCTCGCAGCCGTTCCGATTGCGCTTTATAACGGAGAACGCGGCCGGAACATGGAGATATTTTTCTATGTGGGATATCCCCTTCTCGTGCTCCTACTGTTTTTGATTATGAAATGGATGCCTCTTTGAGACACGAACGCAGCAGCCCGACCAAAACGTGGCGGGCTGCTTTTTCATTCGTGTTACGGGGCGTGGAAGTCATATCACAGTCGCTAGCTCGACGCCTTAAAGAATGTAGCTGTGAGGTGTGACAGAAACCGGGAGCTGTGCAAGGCTTCGTGGTCTTGCACGGCAATCAAATGTAATTCAGAGGAAGAACTGTAAATACTGCCTGAATAATACACGAAATTTAGAACATAAATTCAGCGATTTTAATGAAATACTCGTGGACGAATTTGCGTCCGCATGCTATGTTTGTCTTAGCAAAAGTGAATTATTTAACAGAGTTAACTGCTGTAAGCCATGGGCATACAGTAAAAAAACAAACATAGTTTAGAAGGAGGTATTGAATGAAGGGTTACGCAATGCTCAAAATCGGAGAGTCCGGCTGGATTGAGAAGGATCGTCCCCAGTGTGGGCCTATGGATGCCATCTGCCGCCCCTTGGCAGTTGCGGTTTGTACCTCGGACGTTCACACGCTTTGGGAGGGTGCGATCGGCGACCGTCACAACATGATTCTCGGTCACGAGGGTTGCGCGGAAGTGGTCGAGGTAGGCTCCCTTGTCAAGGACTTTAAGCCGGGCGACCGTGTTCTGGTTCCGGCAATCACCCCGGACTGGAACTCTTTGGAGGCACAGGCGGGTTATTCCATGCACTCCGGCGGTATGCTGGCGGGCTGGAAGTTCTCCAACTTTAAAGACGGTGTTTTCTCCGAGTTCTTCCACGTGAACGATGCGGACGGAAACCTTGCGAAGCTCCCGGACAACATCAACACGGTGGATGCCTGCATGCTTTCGGACATGGTTCCGACCGGATTCCACGGTGTTGAGCTAGCGGACGTCCAGTTCGGTGATACGGTTCTTGTCATCGGCACAGGTCCGGTCGGTTTGATGTCTGTTGCGGGTGCGAACATGCGCGGTGCGTCCAGAATCCTTGCGGTCGGCACTCGTCCGGTATGCGTTGAGGCTGCAAAGGGCTACGGCGCAACCGATTTCATCAGCTATAAGCAGGGCCCGATTTACGAGCAGGTGCTGGATACGACCAATGGCAAGGGCGTCGATAAGATTATCATTGCAGGCGGCGGTGTCGAAACCTTCGCGGAGGCAGTCAAGTGCCTGAAGCCGGGCGGCAAGATCGGTAACGTGAACTATCTCGGCTCCGGCGATTCCATCGATATTCCGCGCACCGAATGGGGAGTAGGCATGGGGCATAAGATGATTAACGGCGGCCTGATGCCGGGCGGACGTCTCCGCATGGAGAAACTGGGTGCACTGGTTGCGGCAGGTAAGCTGGATGTGAGCCCGCTCAGCACCCACGTCTTTGACGGCTGGGAGCACATGGAAGAGGCGCTGTTCCTGATGCGTGACAAGCCGGCAGAGCTGATTAAGCCTGTTGTAAAGCTGGCTGACTAAAGACCGTTTGGATTCATGAAAATACTCGTGATATCGGGTTTCCTGGGCGCCGGCAAGACTACCTTTATTCGGGAACTTGTCCGGCGCAACGCCGGGGAAATTGCCGTATTTGAGAACGAATACGGATCCGTCGGTGTGGACGGCGCCGTATTAAAGAACAGTGCGGAGACGGAAAAAGTAAATATCTGGGAAATGGCAGAGGGCTGTATCTGCTGTTCGATGAAGGGCGACTTTACTGCCTCTGTATTGACAATTGCGAACACGGTGGATCCCGACTATCTCGTGATTGAGCCGACCGGTGTTGGCATGCTGTCCAATGTCCTAGAGAGCCTGAATCGCATCGCCTATGAGCGCATTCAGATCTTAAAGCCGCTGACTCTGGTGGATGGCCTCAGTTTTCAGCGCTATCGCGCCGAATATACGGAACTCTATCTGGATCAGATTCGCAATGCCTCGTATCTTGCAATTACCAAGATGGAACAGGCATCCGCGGAAGAAGTGCGGCATTTAATCGGCGAATTGCGGAAGATTAATCCGAGTGCCGAGATATGTCCGACGCATTATAAGGACGCGGAAGAAGCGTGGTGGGAGAAACTGTTGACCGGCGCGGCCGATGTAAGCGAGCCGAAATCGGAGGTCGGAAGCTCGACGCAGCAAGCGGAAACGCAATTACCGGATACGTTTTCGATGGAGAAAGCCTATGTAGACACGCCCGAACAGTTTCTGCTGTTTCTGGAAGCGCTGATACGCGGGCACTACGGAAATATCATTCGTGCCAAAGGCCTGATTCCGGCCGGGGCTTGTACGCTTCGCTTTGATGTGGCGGACGGGCGCTACAGCGTGCGTCTCGAAGATACCGAGTCCGCGGAAGAGACAGATCAAAATGCTGTCGCGGTCTTCATAGGGCATGGAATCGCGAAGCAGGCAATACGCCGTGTGATACATCAAAAAAACATCGCGCAGCGCGGAAAGATACGCTTCACCGCCGCAGCAAATCAGAGATAAGAGACTTTCCGATCTACACGTTCGCAGGGGCGAGAGGTGAGGGGAAGGCCTCTTTTTTTGTGGTATAATCCGGATGAAACAAAAGGGAAGGACAATGCACAGCGCGGGGGGGATCGCATGTCAAAAGATGAATATTTGATCACGGATGCGCCGCTCAAGGCGCTGACCGTTTTTGCGATGCCGCTGATTCTCGGCAGTTTCTTTCAGCAGGTCTATAACATGGCCGATTCCATTATAGTCGGTCAATTTGTGGGATCGTCTGCCCTCGCTGCGGTCGGTGCCTGTGCGGCGCTCACGAATGTCTTCATCTGTGTGGCCCTCGGCGCAGGTGTCGGTTCCGGCGTGCTGGTGAGTCGCTATTTCGGCGCCAAGGAATACGACAGGATGAAGACCATCGTGTCGACTTCGCTCATCAGTTTTTTGCTGCTCAGCATATGCCTCGGCATCATCGGCTTTTGCTTTTCGCGGCGGATGCTGCGCGTCTTACAGACGCCGGATGATATCATGGACACGGCGGTGTTGTATCTTCGTGTCTATTTTGTCGGTTTTCCGTTTTTGTTCATGTACAATATTCTCTCGAGCATGTTCACGTCCATAGGCGAATCCAAGATTCCGCTGGGGCTTCTGATTTTCTCCTCACTCTTAAATATCGGGATGGATGTTTGGATGGTGGCGGAGCTCGGACTCGGCGTATTCGGCGCAGCGCTTGCGACATTGATTGCACAGGGCATTTCCGCAGTGTTATCGCTCCTTCTTTTTTTGAAGCGGATGAAGCGCTATCAGGGCGATTTTCGTCGCTTTGACAGGCAGGAATTACAGTCCATGCTGCGGATTGCGGTCCCGTCTGTACTCCAGCAGTCCACCGTCTCCGTCGGGATGATGATTGTTCAGGCGGTTGTGAATCCCTTCGGAACCCAGGCACTCGCAGGGTATGCGGCTACCATGCGGGTAGAGAATGTTTTCTCATTGATCTTTGTTTCCATCGGCAATGCGGTTTCTCCCTTTGTCTCCCAGAACCTCGGTGCCAAGAAGACGGAGCGCATTCGGAAAGGGTATCGTGCCGCACTGCTGCTGGATGTATGTTTTGCTTTACTTGCGTTTCTGATCATTGAAAGCTTGCACACCCGCATTTCCGCGCTGTTTTTGGGTAGGGACGGAACAGAACTCGCGTATCGGGTGTCCGGAGAATACATGAAGTGGCTCGGCTATTTCTTCCTCTTCATGGGAATTAAAATGGCGACGGACGGCGTGCTTCGCGGACTCGGCAAGATGTGTCCGTTCCTCATCGCGAATCTGGTGAATCTCGCGATTCGCCTCGCGGTTGCGCTGCTGTTTGCACCACGCTTTGGCATCGCGTTTGTCTGGCTTGCGGTTCCGGCAGGCTGGTTTGCGAACTTTTTGATTTCTTATATCGCGCTCAGGAAGGCGTGGCCCGAAAAGAAAGTGCAGGCCTAAGCACCCAGAAAAGGGATTACGTTGCATTCGAGACAGCCTCTTACGAAAGTGAGGGGCTGTCTTTTTGATGCGGCAACTTTTATCGATGCGCACTGATTTTCCGGTGGAAAGACAGGACGCGATGCGTTAAACTCTTATTAGCGATACTTAACTCGCTGTTCAAACGTTGCAAAGGACAAGCCTTGAAATTCCGGTTTGATTTTTCCGCCGGAAAACAGTGCAGTGCCGTTAGCAGCAAATGTTCTTATGAAGGGAGTGATACGATGCAAGATTTAAAAGAGATATATGAACGGCTCGGAAAGCTATACGAAACCGAGCGGGAAGAAATGCCGGTTTTGGATGAGTTTATCATTGAGTACCGCTGGTTCATGTGTGCCGATACGAGAGGCCGGGTCTCGCAGTGCTTACGTGTGGGTAAGGAGAAGAGCCCGGAGGCGTATCAGGCGGTATTGTCAAAAGAGCTTGGGAAACCGGTTGATCTGGTAATTAAAACGTTTTTGGAATCGGGAGACGAAACGCTTCGAGAGCCGATTGTCGCACTGTTGAATTTGATGAGTAAGCCGTTTAACACCGCAGAGCGACTCTCAGAGCAGGGAATAGTGCGTGAGCCGGGCTTGCAGTTTCCCTATGAGGTTGCGGGCAAGAAAGTCGGCATTATAGGTTACGGACTTTACAATCAGTTTTTCCTCGGAAAATGCAAGGAGTTTCATGCCTTTGATTTACGACCGGAGAAGGGACTTTTGAATTACCGCATCGGGAGAGAGGGCATGAAAGTCTATCCGGAGGGGATTCACTGGCATCTCGGGAAGAGCGCCATCGACTATGCGGAGGTGCTAAAGACTCTGGACATGGTTATTATGACGGGATGCACGATCGTCAATGACAGTTACCGGGATATCCTGGCCTGCTGTGAGAAGGCTGAGGTACGCGGTATTTACGGCCCGAGCAATGAGCTCTGCCCCGCCTATCTCTTCGATCTCGGCTACAATTATATTTTCAGTGCCTCAGTGCGCGATAAAGAGAGCTATTTGCAGGCGCAGCTTGCGCCGCTACCCGTGGGGGAGGATTTAAAATTCATGGATTTATATATTCTGCGTCGAAAATAATCTCGGGGGAGCAGGGCAGTCCGATAAAGGGCTGCCTTTTCCTTTTTTTAGAATGCTGCGGGCATACCGGCATATCCCGTGTTCTAACTTGACGGAAGTCTATGCAGGAAGTAAGGTGAATCGAAAAGAAATACGGAGAAGAGCACCCTTTGCCCCCTGTGTTGTTTCCGTAAGTACGGAAGAATGAGTATAGTTGGAAACGCATGGACAAACCTTGCCTGTGGATTGAAAGATTTGCTTTTGATAAACATGTGACAGTTGTCTGAAAGGATGAATATGAAACAATATGAGGCAGAGCAATCCCCTGAGATACTGGAAAAACTGATACAGCTGTCCGCACAGTGGGCGGCGGAACAGAGTTGCTACGGCTATTACCCGAATACGGAAGCGGACATCGAGGGAAAGCGGATTTTCCTCGCGGAGGATGAAGACGGAATTGAAGCGTACCTGCTCGGCAAGGTCGAGACCGCAAAGAACATGAAATCCATCATGCCGGAGGGAACCCTGTACTTTGAAGTCGAGGAATTGTACGTTGTACCGGAAAAGCGCTCGCAGGGAATCGGCGAAGCGCTGTTTCGCTTTGCGGAAGAAACAATCAAGAAGGATGTGCAAATTATTGTGCTCAGTACTGCGAGTAAGAACAGCAAGGCGATTTTACATTTTTACTTGGATGAACTGGGGATGCAGTTCTGGAGTGCGCGGTTATTTAAGAAGATAGGAGAATAGAGCAGGTCTTTTTAACAGATTATATTTGAATATGGTCCTGTACTTGATCTTGAGATTTGAATGAATTAGGTTCATAATTTAACCTGTAAAGTGATCAGATAGTCACATAGAAATTTGGATGTTGATACAATAGGAGAATAATGAACCAGTGATTCATACCGGGGGTAAAACGTGCTGTATGATGGAATCTACGAACAACTAATCAGCAAGGGCTTGGAGCGCGAGTTAGAGAAGAGTGATAAGTACCGCTTGACGGAGCCAATCGATACCGCGGAGGCCTCTAAAATTCTTGCCAAGTATGTTGCCACGGTCGTGGAGCGCGGTATGGAGAATCTGAAGGATCAGGGGGCTGATTTACAGGAGCAGGTTGCACTTGCAAATCAGTTGATTGCTGCCATTTTGGAAAGAACCAAGGAAGCCGACTTTGCCGCGCTCTCCGTTGCAGAGCGTGCGGAGCAATTACTGGCACTCTTTGACCGGAAGAACAGCATACTTGCACTGGATG
>ERZ773180.636-NODE-636-length-20395-cov-3.808850_pt1 | contig 20395 bp, 19 predicted proteins | sample MGYA00511080_ERZ773180 | MGnify/ENA primary metagenome ERZ773180 (study PRJEB29015, sample SAMEA2738175) | human oral metagenome | biome: human oral; feature: human-associated habitat; material: saliva | place: China | collected 2178 ...
CAAAGAATAAGACTGTAGAAGCTATTACTATTTTATCTCCAGTCGATAAATCTTTATTAGATAAAAATTTTTCTTTTTTTAAATAATGTTTAATAAAGTAATTTACATTAATAAAAAACGTCAAAATCAAAAGTACAATCATTATTCCCTTAAATATAAAAATTTTTTTAATCTCACTTATTTCAAATTCTTTATCGTAATAATTATAATTGGATAGTTTGTCAAGATATATCTGATAACGAATAGTTAATGCTTTTTCTTCACCATTTTTATTCATATATTTATTCATATCTATAAAATCTATTTTTTCAATATCAAGTTGATTTTTTACTTCTTCTAATGAAAGTCCATAAATCTCTTTATTTGGAAAAATAATAAAATATCCCTCTTTTTCTTTATACATCTTTTCAATTCTATCTCTATCTCCATATAAATTTAAAATACTTCTAAATGAAAAACTATCCTTTATTAAATTCTCCAATGGCTGAATATGTCCAACCCAATTATCATTAATTTTTTGAATTTCTTTTACAGCTAGAATTCCTTTATCTTTTGTTTGAATTAAAAATATACTATTATAATCATTAATACTTCCTGCATCTCTTACAACAAGTGTATCTTCTCTTAATCTTAAAGTAGTCATTTCATAAATTGAAAAATTACTTAAAAGAAAATATATAAAAAATAGCAAAATTCCTTCTAAAAAAATTATTTTTTTCATTTTTATCATCTCATTTCTTATCATACAATGGTACTATTTCTACTGGTTCAATCATGTCATAAGGTTGACCCCATTCTATTTCTAATAGCCCCTTATTAAGTCCTGTTCCTCCTCTAATATTCTTCTATTTCTTTTACTCTTTTTAAAACTTTTTCAGTTTTTAAAAAATGGTATTGACAAAAATTTTTCATCAACACCATTTATTTTTTTAATAATCACTTTTTTTGTATCTAGGTGCAACAAATCCTAAAAGACCAATTTGTGCAATATTCCATTCATTAGCTAAATAAATAGTACAGCTAACTTCATCGCCTACAGAACTTCTTGCAAAAAACTCATATCTTCCTATTTCTTCATTATTTGAAATTCTTTCAATACTTGCTAGATAAGTTTTTGTAAAAAATGAAGAAAATTCATTCCAAATAATATCAACATCAGCTACTGATAATTCTATTTTTAATCCATAATTTAGTCCAACTTTACATCTCTTTTTCTTGCCTGTTTCATCAGCTTTACAAGTTTTTGTACTTCCCTTACTAAGAATCCAATCTTTATTATTTAAGCTATCAACTTTACTAGATAAAATTTCTTTAAATTCAGTCATTTTTTCTAAAAAATATTTGCTTGCATTTTCAAAAATATCTAAATTATCCATATCAGTAATTTCCTTTCCAAGTTGATAAAAAAATAACTTATATTTTCATAACATACTCAATAATATTGTAAGTGTGGTCTGCTATTCTCTTATAGTAATTGATGATATCTAGGTAACCTGTATTCAATCTTGCAGGTATATTCTCAGATCTAGAGAAATGCTCTCTCTTTACTTCTTTATAGTAAGATTTCAACTCTTGATATTTTTTTAAACCTGCTGAATATAGTTCTTTTTCTCCTGTTTTTACTGCTCTACTTATATCATTAAATAGTTCAACAGAAAGAGAATGAAGCTTGAATATCATCTTGGCTCTAGTTTCATCAAGCTCAATAGAGTTTTCATAAAGCATGTATAGTCTGTTTGCTATTCTATTTTGATAGTCACCAATAGTTTCATACTCATCACAAGCTAATAAGTTCATTCTAGTATCTTCAATTAAAGATTTACTCAAAGATTTACTCAACAATGAGAAATTTGAATCATAAATTTCTTTTTCATATAAATCTAGTTTATCTTCAGCTGCAACTATTTCTTCATTGTATTTAGCAATTTTTTCTTTTTCTTTTAATGATTCTTCTAATTTTAAGAATACATCATCTATCATAGTCACCATAGAGCTTACCTCTATTTTTGTTTGATCTATGATTACATTAGGTAAAGTCATTTTCAAAGAAGCAAGCTTAGTTACTCTTTGTTCATCTTCACCTGTATCTTTAACAATGTATAATAATATTTTATCTAGTAGTCCAACAAAAGGTATCAAGATAATTACGTTAGTTATATTAAAAATTGTATGAGCTGCCGCTATTGCTGCTCCCATATGATGTTCAGGATCAACAAAATTATTTAAGAATTTTAAATAGAATCTAAATATAGAAGTTACCCAAAGAACTCCTATTAAATTAATAAGTGTATGGGCAAAGGCTGCTCTCTTCGCATTAGGTTTAGCTCCTAAGGAAGCTAGAAAAGCTGTAACTGTTGTCCCTACATTTTCTCCTAAAACTAAGGCAACTGCTGCTTGATAGTCTATAAGCCCTTGAGATGCAAGTGCTATTGTTATACCTATAGTAGCTGCTGAAGATTGGATTAAGGCTGTTATAATTGCTCCTACGGCTGTTACTTTTAGTAGACCAAAGTATGAGTCAACCTTAAACATCTTAAACATTTCAATAAATTCTGGCATATCTTTTAAAGGGCTAAGAGCTTGGCTCATAAGTTGTAATCCAAAAAATATTAATCCAACTCCAATAATTGCACTTAGATTTGTTCTAGCCTTCTCTTTTTTCATAAACATATATAGGATAGCTGCTGCTCCAACTATTGGAAGTCCGTATTTACCTATATCTAAGACTAATAACCAACCTGTGATAGTTGTTCCTATATTCGCCCCTAAAATAACTCCTAATGCTTGTTTTAAAGTTAAAAGTGAAGCATTTACAAAACCAACTGTCATAACTGTACTAACAGATGATGACTGCACTAAAGCTGTTATAACAATTCCAACTAAAATACCTAGTATTCTATTATTAGTTAAAGAAGCTAAAATCTTTTTTAACTTTGGACCTGCTATTTTCTGCATACTTGTTGACATGTGTTCCATACCATACAAAAATAGACCTAAACCACCGATAAGTTGTAATATAATTTTTATATACATGATCCTCCAGTAATTCTTTCTAAAAAATAATTATCTTACACATTCTTTTCTATGCTATATTTTTTTAACAGATAAAGGGGTTTGTATGACATTTTTGCTTCTCTTAATCCTTCATCACCAAAATCATCTTCTCTATTTACCAATTCATAGCCTTGCCATTCTTCTTGTAAATATATCATATTTATTGCTTGATAACTTCCTATATAGTCAATTAAAGCTTTTTCAGTATGAACTAATACCATTTTATCGTTCAATGCTTCTCCTAGACTATAAGCAATAATTTGATTATTAACTTTTAAAAAACCACCTTTGATATCTAAACTATCATAATTTTTTAAAAGTTGCATTATTCCTTCATTTTCATTTTTTAGAATTTCTCCACCAAACTCTGAATGAAGTTTATACCATTTTTCTTGAAAATCAATTACTTCCCCTATATTATCCTTACTTATACTTTCATAAGAATATTCATAATTTTTTCTAAAATTAGCTACTCTATTTTTTTTCTTAGCATAGTGTCTACCCTTTAAAGTTGAAAGACTTTCATAAGAATAAATATAGTCCTCATAATCCCTTTTCTCTTGTAAATTAAAATCATCTTTTAATTTTTCATACCAATATTCTGTAAAGTAGTGAATAGGTACATTTTCCTCTATGATTTTTTTTATTTTTTCTTTCATAGCAGCTATATTTTCAGGAGTATCATTTTTAGGGATAGGCATATAGTAATATGCCTCACCCATATATTCACTTCTGATAGTTAAAACATCATTTTCTATTTCATATTCTGTGTTTTCACCAAAGCTCCATAAGAAAAGATTAGAAAAAGTTAAATCACAGATTTCAAACCTATTTTTTGTGTATTCCTCAATATTGTCTTTGGACTCTATTGTTAATTTTTTCCACATAATTTCTCCTATCTATTTTGCCAACTTGTAAATAGCTTCTACATATATTTGAAGAAGTTTATCTATTTTTGAGATCTCTAAATATTCATCTCTTTGGTGCATTCTATCTTCTTGTTCTGGAAGTAAAGCTCCAAAGGCAACAGTGTTATTTGCATATTTAGCGTAAGTTCCTCCACCAATTGCTACTGGTTCTGCATCTTTATCTCCTGTTAAGTCTTTATAGATATCCATTAAAGTTGAAACTAAGAAACTATCTTTTGGTACATATAAAGGTTGAGTATTTGAATGTAATACAAATTCATATCCAAAATCTTCAGTATTTTTCTTAATAGTTTCTATTATTTGTTCATTTTTAATTTTAACAGGAATTCTCATATCTAACCAAATTTCAAGTTCATTGTTTTCTAAATCAATTTTTCCTAAGTTTAGAGTTAATTCTCCTGTTTCTCCATCAGTACATTTAACTCCAAAAGATTCTCCATCAGTTTCCATTTTTACAAATTTATCAAAGAATGTAACTATACTTTTTAATTCTTCATTTTTAACTTCAAAATCTTTTAAAACTTCAAAAAGAGCTGATACTGCATTGTATCCTTTGCTTGGATATGCTCCATGTGCTGGAATTCCTGCTGAAAATACTTTATATGTATTTCCTTCTCTTTCAAATTCAACTTTATTTTTGTTTCTAACTTCTCCAAGCATATCTACAGGAATTTCTCCATTAGCTTTGTTTGGAACAGAGTTAAAAGCATTTCCACCTTTTATTACTACATCTTGTAAAGTGTTAAATTTTTTCTTTATTTTAACTCTTACACTTCCTTTTTCTGCATAAGTTACAGGGAAACTTGAATCTGGTGTGAATCCTATAGTAGGTTGAGGCATTTTTAATTCCCCAAAGTAATATTTTAAACAAGCACTTCCACTTTCTTCGTCTGCTCCTAATATCATTCTAACTTTTCTATTTAGTTTTATTCCTGCATCTGCTATTGCTTTCATAGCAAATAAAGAGATTATAGCAGGTCCTTTGTCATCTAATGTTCCTCTACCAAAGATTTTTCCATCTGCTATTGTTCCTGAGTATGGAGGATATGTCCAGTTATCTCCTTCAGGTACTACGTCAACATGGGCAAGTATTCCTAAAGTTTCATCTCCTTCTCCCATATCAATATGCATAGCATAGTTATCAAATTTTTCAGCTTTAAAACCAAGTTTTTTAGCTAAATCCATAAAATGATCTAAAGCCTTTGCTGGTCCTTCACCAAAAGGCATTCCAGGTAACGGAGCTTCCTTAACACTTTTTACTCTTATTGCATTTTGAATTTCTTTTACTACCTCATCTTTATATCCTAGTACTTTTTCTTTTAAATCCATTCTAAACCCTCCTATTTTTCTATTTTTATTTTTATTTACTTTTTATTTTTCACTAGCAGCTTCTTGTATTCCTCTATATTTTCCATATAGATATCTTACATATTCATACTCAAATGGTGAGTTTGTTTGATAATAATGGAAGTCGATATTTTTTCTCAAATCAATTCCTCTTAAAACAGTTATAGGAGCACTTGATGTTCTAAATAGTTCCATCTTATTATATATATCTGTTTGTCCCGCTATAGCTGAGTCAACTCCTGTCCCAAAAGCATCTCTTAAATATGTTGGTCCCAATAAAGGTAAAACTAAATATGGCCCTCTTCCTACTCCATAGTGAGCTAGAGTCAATCCAAAATCTTCATAAGGTTTTGGCATTCCCATTTTAGAAGCTACATCAAAAAGTCCTCCAAGCCCTAATACAGTATTCATAGTAAATCTTCCTAAGGCTCTCATTGATTTTCTTCCCTTTAATTGAAAAGCTGAGTTTGCCATAGTATTTAAAACTTTTGCATTTTTAAAGAAATTACTTACTCTATTTTCAACAAAATCTGGAGTTATAAATTTATAAGTATTCACTATAGGAGTTATTACTAATCTTTCTATTTGATAGTTAAAATAGTACATTCTTTTATTGAATGGCTCCCAAGGATCGTACTCATCTGCCATAAAATTCTTTTCTGTAGTAGTAACAACCACATCACTAGTTTCTGTATTAGCTGTTTTAACCTCATTAGTATTAGCACAAGAAACTAAACTAAGGCTTAAAATACTCAATAACAATAATTTTTTAATTTTCATATTTTAAAACCCCCTTATTTACAAAATTTACCATAACATCTACATTTTCTTTGTAGAACATGTTTCCACAATGTCCACCTCTTGGATAGATAACTAATCTATCTTTGAATACATCTTTTAAAAAGGCTATATCTTTTTGACTTAAAATTAACTCATCTGCATTTGTTACAGCAGCTATTTTAGGAGATGTTCTAAGATAATCTTCAATAAGTCTTAGACTTGAGGCTTTCTTTAAATCGTCTATACTTGATGCTTTATTTTGTTTTTGATAATATGGTAAACCAACTTTATCAACATAGTCTTCAAAACTTGCAAAATTTACTGCCTTTAGATAAGGTTTCATATTAGTAAACTTAGTTAATTTTGCTATAGGCTTTGTATAAACTCCACTTTTTGTTAAGAGATCTGAAAGGAAGTTTAAATCATTTGATGTCAATCTAAAAGCTAGTCCTATATAAGCTTTCTTTTCTTCATCAGATAAAAAGTCTCCCTTAACTATATTATAAATTGTGTCTGCTCCTATATTTGCATATTCATTTGTTAATCCATTTTTAAGTCTCGCTAAAGTTGTATTTAATAGCTTTTCAATATTTTCTGTTTTACCATCTGTGTAATCATCTAAATATTTATCTAATTTTACAGCTGAGTCATATAATTCTACTGCTGGATTTACCATAAATACTCTTTTAAAGTTAAAAGCTTTCTCAGTTTCATCTATATATGATAAAACTGCAGCATTAGTTCCACCTAAACTATAACCCATAATATAGAAATCTGTAACTTCAACTTGATCTTTGATTTTGTCATAAGCAAGCTTCATAGCCTTATAAATATCCTTGTTGTCTTCCATAAGTAGTCCTGGCATAGAATTAGAAGATGCTGAAATCATAAACTGTTGACTCATTTGTGAACTAATAGCAATAGTATGATATCCTGCTGTATGGAATATTCTTTGCATGAACTTTACTCTGGCTGCATTATAGTCAGAACCTGTACCTGCAAGAACAAAAATTAAAGGTGCTTTCTTATTTTTTTGTTTACTTAAGGAAAATTTAAATTTATTTGCATACCAAAATGCATCAGGTATATCTTTTGGATCCTTAATTTGTATTTCATATACTTTTAATGGTATATTCTCCATAATCCCTTCTGTCATCATTGTTGAACTTCCTATAATTGTTGCCGAATAAGGATCTTCTATCGGAAAATTATATGAAAATGCAGTCAATGATAATAGTAAAAATAACACTACTTTACTTAATAATTTTTTCAAAACTACCTCCTTTAAAATAACGAAATTTGATTTGTTTCACTCAAACTTGAAATTGCTCCAATACTTTTTAACTTATCTGCCACTGTCTGTGACATCTTTGTTCTTCTTTTTAAATCTTCAACTGAAATAAACTTTGCTTCTTCTCTTTCTTTAAGAATATTTTCAATTACTGCACCACCAAGTCCACTTATTCCAATTAAAGGTATTCTAATTTTACCATCTTCTATTTTAAATTTTCTACCTTCAGATAAATAAATATCTACAGGTAAAAGTTCTATACCTCTTGCTTCTAATTCTACCACAATTTCACATATAGCTTGTTCATTCTTTTTCTTAGGATCTAATTTAGGTTCCTTAGATAGTTCTTCTAATTTTTGTTTTGCAAGAACTCCCTTACTCATAACTTCCATATCAAAGTCATCTGCTTTTCTCGATAAGAAAGCTGCATAGAATGCAAGTGGCTTATGAACTTTAAAGTATGCTATTCTCATTGCCATCATAACATAGGCAACAGCATGTCCTTTTGGGAACATATATTCTATTCTTCTGCAAGATTCTATATACCAATCAGGAACATTCTTTTCTTTCATCATATTAGAATACTTTTCCCAATTTTCAGGTTCTTTTTTAGGTTTACCCTTTCTTACAAACTCCATTATCTTAAAGGCATCACTATTATCCAGACCTTGATCTATTAAATAGTTCATAATGTCATCTCTCACTGTTATTATTTGTGAAAGAGTTGCTTGTCCATTTCTTACAAACTCTTGGGCGTTATTAAGCCAAACGTTTGTACCATGTGAAAGTCCTGATATTCTTACAAGCTCTGCAAAAGTTGTAGGCCTTGTATCTATAAGCATTTGTCTAACAAAACCTGTACCAAACTCAGGTATTCCATAAGTTCCTATTTCTGTTCCTATTTCTTCAGGATCTACTCCTAGTGATTCAGTTGATGAGAATATTTTTAAAGTATCCTTATCAGCAAGTGGAATATCCTTAATTTCCATATTAGTATATTCTTGTAAAAGCTTTATAGTTGTAGGGTCATCATGCCCCAGTATATCAAGTTTTACTAACTGTTCATCCATTACATGATAATCATAATGGGTTGTTGTAGATTCGCTTGTTTCATCATTAGCTGGTCTTTGTACAGGACAGAATTCATAGATAGAATTTCCTTGAGGAACTATTACCATTCCTCCTGGGTGTTGACCTGTAGTTTTCTTTGCACCTTGGCAAAGTCTACCCAATCTAATTATTTCTGCTCTTACTGCATTCAGATTATTATCTTCAAAATATTTTCTTACATAGGCTTCAGCATTCTTTTCTGCCAATGTTGATATAGTTCCTGCCTTAAATACGTTCTCTTTACCAAAGAGTTCTTCACAGTATCTATGAATTTCAGATTGATATTCTCCTGAGAAGTTTAAGTCTATATCAGGAACTTTATCCCCTTTAAATCCCATAAATACTTCAAACGGTATTGAGTATCCATCTTTTCTAAGTGGAGCACCACAGTTAGGACATATTTTATCAGGTAAATCTATACCTACTCCTTCTTTTTCAATAAACTCTGAATGTTTACACTCAGGATTATCACAAATATAGTGAGGATATAGAGCATTAACTTCTGTTATTCCCATCATAAAGGCTACAAGTGAAGAACCTACTGAACCTCTTGATCCAACTAAATAACCATTATCCAAAGATTTTTTAACTAGCTTCTGTGCCGATAGATATAGAACTGAGAAACCATTGTTTATAATGGCATTTAATTCTCTTTCTAATCTTTTTGAAACAATATCTGGTAAAGGATCTCCATATATTCTATATGCCTTTTCATAAGTCATAGTTCTAACTATTTCTTCTGCATTATCCATTTTTGGTGGATAGAATCCTTCTGGTATAGGTTTTATACCTTCTTCTACCATATCAGCTATTTTATTTGTGTTAGTTATAATAACTTCTTTAGCTTCTTGTTCACCTAAATAACTAAATTCTTTTAACATTTCATCAGTCGTTCTAAAGTAAAAACCATTGTTTATACTATACTGTCTTGAATTATACACAGTTCCACTACCATATAGTAAAATTGATCTTATTATATCCTCATTTTCATCGAGATAATGAACATTAGAACTTGCTGTTACTAAAATTCCAAGTCTTTTACCTAAGTCATAAAAATATTTATTCATTTTTTCAACGTCTTCATAAGAAGCTAATGAACCTGTTCCTTCTTTTTCTATAAGTTCATTGTAAGTTGATTTAGGTAATAACTCTATATAGTCATAAAACTTTGCTGTTTCTTCTAACTTTTCTAAGTCACGTCTTAAATATAATTCTGCAAGTTCTCCTGTATTTAGAAAATGAGCACTTAAAGAACTTCCTATTATAAGTCCTTCTCTATTTTCTTTTAATACTGACTTAGGAATTCTAGCTTTTTTGTTTCCAAAGTATTTTATATGCCCTTCAGAAACTAATTTGTACATATTTTTTAAACCTTCTTGAGTTTTAACTTGCACCATAATATTTTTTAAAGATTGCTTTTTAACATTAACTTCAAAACCTTTATTTATATCTTTAAGGTATTCTATACCTTTTTCTTTATATTTTTCTAAGAATATAATAAACATATTTGCTGTTGCTTGTGAGTCATCTACTGCTCTATGGTGTTTTTCAAGAGCAAGTCCTAAAGACTTATTTAAATCTCCTAGTCCATACTTTTTGAAATCTGGGAATAAGTCTCTTGCCATTTGTAAGGTATCAATTACAGAATTTTCTAAATCTATATTCAAATATTCTTTTATATCTCTTTTTATAAATCCCATATCAAAAGGAGCATTGTGAGCTACTAAAACTGCATCTCCAATAAATTCTACAAATTTTCCTATCACTTCATTAATTTTAGGTTGATTTGCAACTTGTTCATTTGTAATACTAGTAATTTCAGTAATATGATATGGAATAGATATTCCTGGATTAATAAGTTGTGAGTATCTATCAATTATTCTTCCAGCCTTTATCTTTACAGCCCCTATTTCTATTATTTTATTAGTGTGAGAATTCAATCCTGTAGTTTCTATATCAAATACTACGAATTCTTCTTCATCTATTTTTTTATCTTTAGGATTTGTAATCATAAGAGCTTCGTCATCTATCATATACATTTCACAACCAAAGATAACTTTCATTTTATCATCATCTTTTGAAAACTTTTTACCTGTCTTATATGCTGCTGGATAAGAGTGAACAACAGAATAATCTGTAATAGCTATAGCCTTATGTCCATATTCTTTGGCTCTTTTTATAAGGTCTTCAACATCAGTTACTCCTACCATTTCACTCATTTTTGTATGTGTGTGTAGTTCAACCATTTTTTCTTCTGCTGTGTCTTCTTTTTTGATAATTTCTTTTTCAATGATATTTACTGTATTTATCATTAAAGTTTTTTCATTTCCAGCATAAGTATCCATTTGAACTTTTCCACTAAGTTTTAAAATCTTTCCTTCTGAAATATCTAGATTATCATTTTCATCTAGGAATATTTTAGAAGTAAGAGAACTTTCTCCGTCTGTTATTCTTATAGTTTTTAAAGTTTTTCCACTTTTTAATACCATGTTTTCAATAGAGAATATTTCTCCTTGAACTATACAAGGTTCTCCATCATATAGGTCATAAAAATCTTTTATAGATATAACATCACCTTTTATATCTTTAGTTTTTGAACCTCTTTTAAAATCATTTTTAGCTTTATACACTTGAGTTTCTGTCACAGAATTTTCTTTTACAATCTTTTCTCTTTCAGAACTTATAATATTTTGTTGTTTTTCCATATCAGCTTTTATTTTTTCTTCAACATTTGAAAGCTCTTTTGAAAAATCTCCTACAGAAAACATAATCTTATAATCTTTTAAACCATATTCTGCTAAAATACTTTCTATTTTTGAAGAAATCTTTACTTCTTCTAACATAAACTTTATATGTTCATCATTAAGTTCTATAATTATATAATTATTTTTAATATATACCTTATAAAAACACAAAAAGGACTTAGAGGTTGTATTCTTAGATTTCAACCTTTCTATAGCCCTAATTGCAATTGTTTTTATTTCTTCATCTTCTAATTTTAATTCTTTGTTTTCTGTTACAAACTCAATCTCTATTTCTCTACCAAATTTTGAAAGAACATCTTTATATATAGTGTCGATGTCATCTATACAACTCATACAAGATACTGAACAATTGAAAGTTATCCTCTTAGTCCTTGTGTTTAAGAGGATATTTTTAATCTCTATACTTTTTACACCTAATTTTTCAAAAACTTCCATATTAGGTTCTATCATAATTTGCCTATTATTCATATCTATTCTCCAAAGCTCATATTATAAATTAGTTTATCTCTCTCCAAATAATCTATCTAAAATTATTGCAACAGCTGCTCTAACTGACAAGTGATTATATTTTGAATTAGCTCTAATTGGTTCTAATATATGATCAGACATAGCCATAACTTCATCAGTTAAGCCCCAACCTGTTCCAAAAAGTAAAAGGTAAGGTTTATCATCTTCAAATATTTGTTTAGATAAATTTTCATAACTTATGCTATTATCAAATATTCTAGCTGATGTTGTTATAATTAAAGGCTTTTGTCCTTCAATTCTTTCAATTTCTTCCACAACTGCTTCTATACTTTCTGCAACATCTGTCACTCTGAAAGCTTGTTCTCTGTCTTTATTGTATTGACCACCTGTACCATCTTGCCAATATCCTATTATTCTTTCTGTCAATTTTTTTTGTGCATCAACAGGAACAACCAATCTATATCCTTTTATTTCATAAGTTCCACAAGATCTTGATATATCATGGATATCAAAATTTGTTACAGAAGTACAAACAATATCTTTATTTCTATTGTAAACTGGATAATGAACTAAACTTAAATAAACTTTATTTCTCATTGTATATTTTACACTTCCTCTTTTTTATCTCTTCTTTAATTTCATCTAATAGTTTTTTTTCTAACTTAGTTAATTCTCTTTTTTCAATCAGATCTCTTCTTCTTAAATAAGTTCTTTTTAAACTTTCTTTTAATCTCCACTCATCTATTTTTTTATGATTTCCTGATATCAATACATCAGGTACTCTTAAACCTTTATATTCAGCTGGTCTTGTATAGTGTGGATAATCTAAAAGTCCATTATAGAAAGAATCATTTTCATAAGAATCCTTCTTTATTACATCAGGTAAAAGCCTTATAATAGTATCAGAAATAACCATAGCTGGAAGTTCTCCTCCTGTTAATACAAAGTCACCTATGGATAATTCCATATCTACCTTATTTTCAACTACTCTTTCATCTATACCTTCATAGTGCCCTGCTATTATTGTTAATTCTTCTTCTTTAGCAAGTTCTTTTGCTATTTCCTGATTAAAAGTTTTTCCTTGTGGAGATGTGTAGATAACTTTTCCTGAAAGATTTTCTAGTGCTAAAAATAGTGGTTCTGGCTTCATAACCATTCCATTTCCACCACCAAAAGGCATGTCATCAGCTTGTTTATGTTTGTCAAAACAATAGTCTCTAATATCAATAATATTTACTTCCACTGCTCCAAATTTTATTGCCCTTGAAATGATACTTTCACTTACAAAGCCTTCAAACATCTTTGGAAATAATGTTAAAATATTTATTTTCATTTCTTTACCTTAGGTTCTTTCATACCTTCTATGGTATCAACTAACATTTTTTTGTTTTCAAAATCAATATTTTTAATAAATACATCTACATCAGGTATCATAGTTTCAAAGTCTTCACTTTCTATAACATAGATATCATGTGCTGCTGTATCCATAATTTCAGTTATTTCTCCTAGATACTCATCACCTTTTACATCATAGACTTTAAAACCTAGCATATCACTTACTAAATGCTCGTCTTCTCTAATTCCAACTATATCTCTTCTAACTTTTATAGCTGCATTTCTAATTTCAATAGTATCTTGTTTGTTTTTTATCTCTTCAAAAGTAAAAATCCATTTATTCGCAACAAGAGGTGCTATCTTTTTTACAGTCAATAGTTTTTGTTGCTTATCTTCCAATTCCAAAATAACTTTATTTCCAACTAACATTTCTATATTTTGTAAATCAGAAATTACTTTGACTTCTCCTTTTAAATGATGAGAACCTAAAACTTTTCCCGCAACAATCATACTAACTCCTAATCTAAAAATTCAACACTTACATTAAGTTTATCTTTTACTCCAGCTGCTTGCATAACTCCTCTGATTGCATTAGCTGTAAGTCCATTTTTCCCTATTATTTTTCCCATTTCTCCTTTAGCAACACTAACTTTGAATGTTACATCTGAATCTAAAACCTCATAAGTTATATTCACTTTATCTTCTGTTTCTACTAATTGTTTAATAATAAAATTTAATAAACTTTCTAAATTTTCCATTTTTCCTCCGTTATAGAGTACCTTTCCAAGCACCCTCTTCAATAATTTTCAAATCTACCCATCTATTTCCTAAATCAATTAATACTTCTCTCATCATGTCTTTATAATCATCTGTTGAAATAACACTTATTATACCATTAGTTGAATCTAGAGTTCTCACAACTCCTGCTCCTTCATAGGCTTCCACTATTTTATTGATAAAGTCTATATCTTCTTTTTTACTTTGTATTATAAATTCGTAACTTTTTTTCATCAACATTTAACCTCATCTACCTTCAAAAATATCTATAAGTTCAATAAATTTATCTATTGATATATTTTCTGCTCTTTCATTTTCAGATATTTCAACTTGATTTAATATTTCTTTTATCTTATCCTTTGAATATCCTAATGTTGCTAGATTATTTACGATATTTTTTCTTTTATTTGAAAAAGCTGCCTTTATATATTTAAAGAATAAATCTTCTGAAATCTTGTTTTTGTATCTATCATCTTTATAGAACTTTATTGAGATAAAGGCTGAATCAACATTTGGAACAGGATTAAAAAATTCTCTTGGAATAGTGAACAGATAGTCTGCTTCTCCATAGTATTCAACTGCAAGAGTTAAGATAGATCTTTCTTTTCCTGCTTTTGCACAAATTCTTTCTCCAACTTCCTTTTGAACCATAATATATGCTTCATCTATTAGTTCTTTATTCTCTATAAGTTTATTGATAATAGGTGATGTTATGTAATAAGGTATATTTGCAACAACCTTAGTACCTTTATTTAGATATTTAGTCAAATCTACTTCCAAAACATCTCCCATTACAAGAGTGTAGTTCTCTTTTGAAGAAAACTTTTTTCTAAGACCTGCTTCTAAGTCCTTATCTATCTCAACACAAGTTAATTTTTTAGCTCTTTCAACCAATAAGTTTGTCAAAGCACCTTGTCCTGGTCCTATTTCTAAAATCTCATCATTTTCATCAATATTAGAAACTTCTATTATTTTATTTAAGATTTCATCTTTATTATTTAAAAAGTTTTGACCATACTTCTTTTTATGTTTAAAGTCCATTTCTGGCTCCTATTCAAAAACTACAACAGCTATATATGGTAAATTTCTATACTTTTGATCATAGTCAAGTCCATAACCGATTACAAATTTATCTGGAACATCAAAACCTACATAATCAATGTCTATGTTTACCTTTCTTCTTTCTGGTTTACTTAATAAAGTACAAGTTTTAAGAGTTTTTACTCCTTTTGAATCTTTAAAGTATTTTATAACATGCTCTAAAGTTAAACCTGTATCTATTATATCTTCAACGATTAAAACATGTTTTCCTCTTAAATCTAAATCAGTATCTTTTAAAATTTTAACATCTCCACTACTTACAGTTTCACTTCCATAGCTAGATACAGACATAAAATCTATTACAACTGGTGTATTTATTTCCTTTACTAAATCACTTAAAAAAACTACTGATCCTTTCAATAGTCCTACACAGTAAACTTCTTCTCCAGCATAATCTTTTTCTATTTGCTTAGCCAATTCCTTAATTCTATTTTCAACAGTCTTTCTATCAATCAAATTTTCAATTCTATAGTTCACTGAAAATCCTCCCCTAAATAATTTATACTTTAATAATAGATTTTAACATTTTAACGAAATTTTATCAAGATATAGAAGTTTACTTTTAAAAAGTCTTTGGAAAAATATTATTTTGTTCTATGTACATATTTTATATATACTTTCAGTTTCAAATAAAAGATGACATAATTCTGTATCAATTAAATAACTATCAATTAAAGGATAAGTATAATCAGGCATATATTCATTTTTATCTAGTACCTGCATCATTATCTTTATTTGTCTTTTTGCTTCCTTTAAAATACCTCTTGGAACCTCATCAAAATTTCCCATTTCTATGTCATAAGGAGTTAATTTTGGTTCTGGTTTTGCTAATTCTTCATCTATTTTATCCAATGTTTTTTGACATTGTTGTATAACTTTTTCTAAATTTTTCTTTCTTTTACTCATTTTACACCACCTTATTTTTTAACTAAGCTTCTAAAAATTTCTTAACATACTAAATAAGATTTAATAATGGCTTAAAAGTTTCATTCATTTCTACAAACTCATCATAGGAAATATCTGCTTTATCATTAAAAATAATATATATTCCTTTTTCTAATAATAATACCTTTTTTGCTTTTCCTTCTAATCTTTTCAATAATTCTTCTTTCGGAACTTTTATTAATTTCTTATAACATTCTTCATTAAAATACATTACAGGAAATAATGTAAATAAAGCATCAAATAGCATTCCTATTTCTACTCCTGTTTCTTTTAATTTTAAAAAATTAGGATTTTCACTATCTTTTAAACCTAATGGTGCCTCTATTTTTGATAATCCTTCCATAACTCTTTTATGCATTTCTTCCATAGGTTCATTATTATCTACTTTTCTATATAATTAGATAGTTCTTTCTAATACCTTCATTTTATAACCTTCATTGTTATCATTTCTACTTTATATTTTTTATTATATTAATCTATATAGCCATAGATACACTATAGCAAGATATAAAATTTGTGTAATTAAATATAGTGGCTCTACCAAAATCTATATAGCCATAGATATACTATAGCAAGATATAAAATTTGTGTAATTAAATATAGTGGCTCTACTAAAACTATTCTTTTTAACTTTTGCTTTATTGGAAGATAAAGAAGAGAGAAAAAGTATAGTAAATAATAGAAGATTATATTTATTCTAATATTTCTAACAAAAATTGATATAAAAATTAAAACAAGATAATTTATCACAACTAATTTTCTAAATTTCTTTTTACTTAATTTTAGATAGTAATATAGTAAAAAATTCTTTAAAACAATATAATAAAATATAAATTTCTCTAACTCTATTAGTTTCTCTGAACCAGTAAAAATTATAAAGACACAATAGATAAATAATGTCAAAAAATCTAAGCCATATAAAAGCCATATTCTTTTTTCTTTAACTTCCATATACTTTTCTAAGTTTTTTATATTTTTATATTTTTTAAAAAGAGAAATTATACATAGAATTAAATTAATTCCTAAATATATAAGCATTATATTTCTTAAGAAAATTAATTTATTTACTACATTAGCTGTTGTAGTATTTTCTTTTTCAAACTTATCTGAGTCGTAATAATCTGAAATATTCAGCATTTTCCTAAACAAATCCTGACTAAATCGAGTTAAACGAGCTCTTTCACCATTTTTTCTAATATATTTCTCTGGATTTTCTAATTTTAAAGATGAAATATTTAACATTTCTTTTATTTCATCTTCTGAAAGACCATATATTTCCTTTTTGTCATCAATAATAAAATAACCTGTACTTCTATTATATTCTATTTCTTTTTGCTCTCTGCTATATTTAGGATTATATTCCTCTGAATCATCTTCTAGCCATTTAAAACCAGAATTTTTTTCATAAGCTTCCTTATAACTATAAGCGTTTCCTACCCATATATTATCTATTTTTTTTAGTTCTTTTATATATAAATTATACTCCAAATTAGCTGAATCTAAAATTAAAAGTGCCTCATCATCATCAAATATTGAATAATCTCTCTCTATTTTTGTATTTTTATTTAATTGTAATAAAGTATTTTCATATCTTGGGATTTTGCTTAAAAAGAAAATAATTAAAATCAATAAAATAATATGAAAAAAATTTTTTATTTTCATTTTCTCTACCTCATTTTGTTAATTTCATAAAAAATATTTTTTTACTATTAGAGTAACATTTATAACAGAAAAAAGCAATTTTTTTAAAATAAAAAAGAGAATTTTCAAGTTTATTCTCAAAAATTCTCTTTGCTTATTATTCTTATTTTTTAGGTGGTAAAATTTCTATCCAATATCCATCAGGATCAGTTATGAAATATATACCCATTTTTTCATTTACAAAAACAACACAACCCATTTCTGTATGTTTTTTAAATGCTCCTTCATAGTCATCTACTTCAAAAGCTAAATGGAATTCTTCATCACCTAAATCATATTTTTCTGTTCTATCTGCAAGCCAAGTTAATTCTAGTTGAAAGTTTGTTATTCCATCTCCTAGATAAACTATTTTGTAGCTTCCATCTTCTGCAAATTTTTCTCTTTCAACTTTTAGTCCAAGAGCTTCTTCATAGAATTTTATACTCTTTTCTAAATCTAAAACATTAAAGTTTTCATGTAAAAAGTGAAATTTCATATTTTCCTCCTAGTTAGTTTTAGCATCTATCATAGCTGAAGAAATTTTTATTCTTTTTTGAATTTTTTGCTTTTCTTCTTCTGTAAGATCAAGCTCTAATTCTTTTCTTAACTTCTCAAGTTCTAATTGCTCATTTTCAATGTTAATTTCATCTAATGGAAATATTTCATCTGCAATTATTGTTGCTTGGTTATTAGAAATTTCTAAAAAACCACCTGTTAAAAAATAAACATCTCTTCTATCTTTTGAAGGACTTTCAATTTCCATCTTTCCTGCTGAAAGCTCAGCAACTAAAGGAGCATGATTAGGCATTATACCTATATCTCCTTCTGAAGTTCTAAGTCTTAGATATCCTGCTTCTTGTTCTAATACTTTTTTAATCTGTGTTACAACACTTACCAACATAACTTCCTCCTTATTTTACTAAATCTTTTGATTTAGCAACGGCTTCTTCTATTGTACCAACATATAGAAATGCTTGTTCAGGAATATCATCATGTTTTCCTTCTAATATTTCTCTAAATCCTCTGATTGTTTCTTTTACAGGAACATATTTTCCTTCCATTCCTGTGAATTGTTCTGCAACAGAGAAAGGTTGTGAGAAAAATCTTTCAATTTTTCTAGCTCTTGATACTGTAAGTTTATCTTCATCAGATAATTCATCCATACCTAAGATAGCTATGATATCTTGTAATTCTTTATATCTTTGTAAAACTTCTTGCACTTTTCTTGCTATTTCATAGTGTTCTTTTCCAACTATATCTTCTGATAGAGCCTTAGATGTTGAATCTAATGGGTCAACAGCTGGATATATTCCAAGAGATGCTATATTTCTTGAAAGAACTGTTGTTGCATCCAAGTGAGAGAAAGTTGTTGCTGGTGCTGGGTCAGTCAAGTCATCAGCTGGTACGTAAACAGCTTGAACTGATGTGATAGAACCAGATTTTGTTGATGTAATTCTTTCTTGTAAAGCTCCCATTTCTGTTGCTAAGTTTGGTTGATACCCAACAGCAGATGGGATTCTTCCAAGCAATGCAGAAACTTCTGAACCTGCTTGTGTAAATCTAAATATATTATCTATAAATAAAAGTACATCTTGCCCATCTTTATCTCTAAAATTTTCTGCAACTGTAAGCCCTGTCAATGCTACTCTAAGTCTTGCTCCAGGTGGTTCATTCATTTGTCCATAAACAAGAGCTGTCTTTGTGATAACCCCTGATTCAGTCATTTCACCATATAAATCTCTACCTTCTCTTGTTCTTTCTCCAACTCCTGCAAAAACTGAAATTCCTCCATGTCCTTTTGCAATATTATTAATAAGTTCCATTATTAAAACCGTTTTACCTACTCCTGCTCCTCCAAACAAACCTATCTTTCCACCTTTAATATATGGTGCCAATAAATCTATAACTTTTATTCCTGTTTCAAATATTTCAGTTTCAGTTTCTAAGTCATCAAATTCAGGTGCTTCTCTATGAATAGGTAAAAATGTTTCAGCATTTATTGGTCCTTGATTATCAACAGGTTCTCCTAAAACATTTAATATTCTTCCTAGAACATTCATAGTATATATTGTGAGTTTTACATTCAATGTACCTATAAATCCACTTAAAAAAAGTTTAAAGTCTTTAAAAAAATATAATAATACTGCTAAAAATATAAAATGTAAAATATATCTTTTTGCATAACCTATGTAAGCTATTCTTTTAGCAGTCTTTACATCTTTGGAATAAATAATTGCTTTTGTGTCAACTGACAACATATATAAAGCTATAACAGATACTGAACAACCTCCTGAAATTCCAAATAAAAGGTATTTATTTTGGAAAATCAAACCAAATAAAAAACATACAATAGTCACTATTATTGTTTTCTTAAAAAGATTTTTTATATCTTCCATTTAAATACCTTTCTTTCAGTAATAAAATTCTGTATAATATTATCATGAACCTCCCACAATTAGGCATTACTTATCCTTAACAAGTTAAGAAGCTTAGCCAAGTATTGCAGGTGTTCTCACACTATTTAATAAATATTTTTATTAATTTAATTCAATTTCAATTAACTTAGCAATATCTTCTGCTAATTTATGTACAAGTTGTTTATTTTCTCCCTCTGTCATAACTCTTATTAAAGGTTCTGTTCCAGATTTTCTCACTAAAATTCTAATTTCTTCACCATATTTTTTATTTACTTCATCAATAAAAGATATAATACCCTTATTTTTATCCCAAGTATTTTTTTTAGCATTATCAACTTTTACATTTATTAGAGTTTGAGGAGCATCTTTTATAGCAGAAACTAATTCATGTAAATC
>ERZ773180.637-NODE-637-length-20379-cov-25.737699_pt1 | contig 20379 bp, 16 predicted proteins | sample MGYA00511080_ERZ773180 | MGnify/ENA primary metagenome ERZ773180 (study PRJEB29015, sample SAMEA2738175) | human oral metagenome | biome: human oral; feature: human-associated habitat; material: saliva | place: China | collected 2178 ...
AGGGATTCAGGAGTTGATTACCTATCGAGTCAACTTTATTCTCTATCGGATTGGCGATGTCATGGGAGCTTTTGTGGCCTTTTATCTCTGGAAGGCTGTCTTTGACTCCTCCCAGGAGCCTTTGATTCAGGGCTTCAGTATGGCAGATATCACTCTCTACATCATCATGAGTTTTGTGACCAATCTCTTGACCAGGTCTGATAGCTCCTTTATGATTGGGGAGGAGGTCAAGGATGGCTCCATTATCATGCGCTTGCTGAGACCAGTGCATTTTGCGGCCTCTTACCTTTTCACCGAACTTGGTTCCAAGTGGTTGATTTTTATCACTGTTGGCCTGCCATTTTTAAGTGTCATTGTTTTGATGAAAATCTTATCTGGGCAAAGTATTCTAGAAGTGCTGGGATTAACTGTTCTATATCTTTTTAGCTTAACGCTCGCCTATCTAATTAACTTTTTCTTTAACATCTGCTTTGGATTTTCAGCCTTTGTATTTAAAAATTTATGGGGTTCCAATCTACTCAAGACTTCAATAGTGGCCTTTATGTCTGGCAGTTTGATTCCCTTAACGTTTTTTCCAAAGGTGGTTTCAGCTATTCTCTCCTTATTGCCATTTTCATCCTTGATTTACACGCCGGTTATGATCATTGTTGGGAAATACGATGCCAGTCAGATTCTTCAAGCGCTTTTGCTCCAGTTCTTCTGGCTTATAGTGATGGTGGGCTTGTCTCAGTTGATTTGGAAACGAGTCCAGACATTCATCACCATTCAAGGAGGTTAGTATGAAAAAATATCAACGCATGCATCTGATTTTTATCAGACAATACATCAAGCAAATCATGGAATACAAGGTGGATTTTGTGGTTGGTGTCTTGGGAGTCTTTCTGACTCAAGGTCTGAACCTCTTGTTTCTCAATGTACTCTTTCAACACATTCCATCGCTAGAAGGATGGACCTTTCAAGAAATTGCCTTTATTTATGGTTTTTCCTTGATTCCCAAGGGATTGGACCATCTCTTTTTTGACAATCTCTGGGCTTTAGGTCAACGACTAGTTCGAAAAGGGGAGTTTGACAAGTATCTGACTCGTCCTATCAATCCTCTCTTTCACATCCTCGTTGAGACCTTTCAGATTGATGCCTTGGGTGAACTTTTGGTCGGTGGAATTTTACTAGCGACAACGGCGACTAGCATTGCTTGGACTCTTCCCAAATTCCTGATTTTTCTAGTTTGTATTCCTTTTGCGACCTTGATTTATACTTCCTTGAAAATTGCAACAGCCAGCATCGCTTTTTGGACCAAGCAGTCAGGTGCCATGATTTACATTTTCTATATGTTTAATGACTTTGCCAAGTACCCGATTTCCATTTACAATTCGCTCCTTCGTTGGTTAATTAGCTTTATTGTACCTTTCGCCTTTACGGCCTACTATCCTGCCAGTTATTTCTTGCAGGGTAAGAATGGGCTCTTTAATATCGGTGGTTTGATTCTGATTTCCCTTGTCTTCTTTTTCATTTCCTTGAAACTATGGGACAGGGGCCTGGATGCCTACGAAAGTGCTGGATCGTAAGGGAGAAAGTAAGACTAAAATCAAGAAAGGAACTTATGATGTTTACAATTGAAGAAGTCAAGGATGAAGATCAAAAAAAGGCAGTTGTTGATGAGGTTTTAAAGGATTTGCCAGAATGGTTTGGAATACCTGAAAGCACGCAAGCCTACATCGAAGGAGCCAAAGATTTGCAAGTTTGGGCAGCCTATCAGGAGAGTGATTTGACTGGATTTGTAAGCTTGTCCTATTCTAGTGAAGAGTGTGCAGAGATTGATTGTCTCGGTGTAAAAAAAGCTCATCAAGGTAGAGGAATTGGAAGGGAATTAATTACGACTATAGAAAGAGAAGCAGTCAAACAAGTGGACTACCTACAGGTAAAAACAGTGGCAGAAGGTTCAAATAAAGATTATGACCGAACAAATGTCTTTTATCGAAGTGTTGGTTTTAAAAAATTAGAGATTTTTCCTCAACTATGGGATCCCCAAAATCCTTGCCAGATTTTGATAAAGAAAATCTTTTAAACTTCCTGACAAAAAATTGAGAGTGCTATACTATAAAAGCGTTAGCCAATTTAGCTCAGTTGGTAGAGCAAGGCACTCGTAAAGCCTAGGTCAGGAGATTTTGATGCTGTCATAAAGGATGCTAGAGAAGCAATCAGTCAGACGGAATTAAAGCAGAAATATAAGAACTTTTTGAGAGTTATCTCATTCTTTCAATCGTGCTGATAGATCCTGATTTGTCCAGAGAATAGCTAGAGGCTCAGTTAAACACAGACTCTACACTAGCTGAGAAAACTAAAAAGGTCTGTCTCGCTCTTTATGATTTAACCAATCGAAATAGAGATTAATTGGAAGTGCCTAAAAAAACACAAGGAATTATTGATAAGGTAAAAATGAAAAAATCAATCTTTAAAGCCAGTTTTGAAGAGAGTCTAAATTTATTAGACGATAGCGTCTCAGGGAAATATACAGAGGATATTTATCAAGATGCACTAAAAAAGGAAAAATACAGAGGGACCTTGAAGTCGTATATTTGGTTAGTGATTTTGACGATTTTATTTATAATCGGTCCTAATTGGTTGATTGTTGCTTTAAATAATCATTTATTTTATCATGTTAATCCTAGAGATTTGACAGTAGGCTTGTCCGAAATTAATTTTCTTCCATACTGGGTATTTTGGATGGGGCTGGCAATATGGATTTTGTTGATTATATTAGGAAAGCGATTCAACCAACAGTTCATTTTGATCTATAGAGGTCAGTTTCATTTTATGGTTTCTTTTATAATATGGCTGCTAATTGAACTTAATCTTTTCTTGATGAATTTACTTTATGGTCTTGTTGGCTATGTGGGAATGTTTGTTTTTGAAGGACTATTTCTTTTCACAATCATTTATATGATACGTGATAAGTCTACCTCATTGCTAAATTTATTATATGGTGGTACTGAAATAGAGAGTCCGACCGATAGAGTGTTTAATAGAGTATTTAGATTCATTATCAAGTATGGTGGAATAGTCGTAGCACTCTGGATAATTTTTCGTATGATATTTTCGGATTCAATAAGAAATGCAGATAGTCTGGTTGGAGGATTAAGCGTTCTATTTTTATTCCTAGTGTTCAATATACTAATTGCTGCCTTTGAAATTTATTTCATGTTTCCCTATATGTTGCAAGCCTACTACAAATGGAAATATCCCGAAGAATACCGTGACTGGGAAGGCAAATCAGTAGAAGACTGGTATGGGAAGAAGTACTTGAAGAAGCATAAGGGGATGTATAAGTGAAAAAATTGAAATAATAAAAGAGACATCTGAGTTTGACTTCAGATGCTTCTTTATTTTATTATGCTAATTTAATTATTTGATCAAAGTATTTTTCTCTTTCTGAACTAAGGTGATGTGTTACGGTAATATAGGTAATATCAGTATTTTTTAAAAGATTATTTTCAATAAAATCAGCATTAGCCTTATCAAGATTGGCTGTAGCTTCATCCATAATAATAATGTTACTACCTTTTAATAATGCTCTTGCAATACCAATTCTCTGTTTTTGACCTTCTGAAAGTAGATCATTAGATACCTTTTCCTTTAAACGCTCCAGTAAGTCTAGTAGATTGACATCTTTCAAAGCTTTTTTTATGTCATTTTGTGTAATGTCTTGAGATCACAGCGTTAAATTATTTTCAAGTGTGTCATTGTAAATATGTGTAGAATTACTAATATATGCGACTTGAGAAACAATGGAATTTTCATCAATTTCTTTCAACTCTAAATTGTTGTATGTTACATGACCAGTATAATTCTTGAGGTTTCCTAAGATAATATTTATCAATGTTGATTTTCCACTTCCAGATTCACCAATAATAGCATACTTTTTGTTTTTTACTAAGTTGAGATTGAGTTTAGAGAATACTTTCTTGTTACCAAAATTGTATTCTAAATCGGAAATATCAATGGTCTCAATGTTATTGACTATTTTTTTCTCAGTATGTTTAGAAGAAATCTCAAATTTTAAAAATAAAGGTTTAACAGAGTGAATTGCCACTTGTAGTTGATTAAGTGTTGTTAATGAATTAAAAATATTACCTGAAATTTGTCCTACAGAAGATATAGAACCAATTGAAACTTGTCCTAAAGTGATAAGTAAACCTGTCAAGAAAAGAATTGACACTTGTGCAATAATAGAAAATGCAGACATGATTATCTCTATTCTAGTACTGTTTTGAGTAAAGTTTACTTTTTGTGTGATATAGTTTCTAATTATTTTTGTGGTCTGAATTAAAAGAGTAGGTTTTTTGTTCGAATAATAAAGTGTTTTGTATCCTGATAATTGGTCATTTAATCCAGATATGAGCTCTTCGTTTGCAGTTGAAAAAAACGACATAAAATGTTCCATTTTTGTAGCAAATGGTTTAGGAAGGTAGGTCAGACAAATTGTTAATAGGATAGTTAAAACTACAATTCTAATATCATAACTTAAAAGAGCAATAATAGAAAAGAGGGTGGTGAATACTGTAGAAAATAGATTATATAAGTTCGAAAAGCCACTATTTTCGATGATTTGAATATCATTATTTAATATGGAGATATGATCTCCGATAGTTTTGCTTTGGAATGTATGGAAAGAAGCATTAGTTATATTTTTGATATAATCGGAACGAATTTTTAGAGACATTTCTTGTATTAACTTAACTTGATGAATAGTAATGATATAAGTAAATACAAGATAGAGAAGGTAGAGAGATATTTCAATTCCCAACCAAATAAGGAAGCGTTTAAAATTACCTACGACTAATTGATCGGTCATAAATGCTAAGGTAACAGAAGCACCTACAAGAAATGCAGAATTACAAGCAATGAGAAATAGATGCAATAAATTTTTAAATTTAAATTGTAAGATGTATTTTTTCATATTTTTTGTCCTTATCTTGTCCTTATTTTGTACTTACTTATCAAAGAGATATAGATTAGTTAGAAAAATCATGGTAGCAATCATAAATATTCTCCTTAAAAAAAAACTAGAACTATAAAAAGATATTATCTTTTTATAGTTCTAGTTTATATCGTTTTAAACATCAAAGTTAGATATTGTCATATAGTGGAATTTAGTAGTTCTTTATAGTAGGCTGCGTGAGATTCGAGTAGATTATTTGCTCCTAAAGTTTTGAGAATTTCAAGGCAGTTCTCAATAAGTTTTTTTCCAATTTCTACTTTACCTGATTTCATCCAGAAAGCTCCTAAATGTATATTATACTCAAGTTTTTCGTATAAAAAGATTTCTGGAATACCTATATCTGCAATTAGATCTAAATACGACTTTGCTAAATCTAGTTGATTTCTTTCAATAAATTCAGATGTTGCATTTATCAGTATACCAATCCTAATTTTTAGATTCGATTCATTATTTCCAAAAAGGGTTGTTTTGGAAATGATTTCTTTGACCAGTACATTGAGAGTTTCTGAAGAAATAGCTGGCATGCTATTTCCTAGTATTATCAACTCCCTCTTACCCCATTGTTCAATATCAAAAAGATAATCCGTGATAATTTTTACCTTATTCACATCTACGGCTTCCTTTGTAATTGTAGATAAAAAGGATTCAATCAAGATTGCATTATACAGGAATGGTTTTTTATTGCTATCATGATATTTTTTAGTTTCTTCTTTTAGGTATTTTTTTAAAGCAAGGATATCATTTTGATAGTACGCCTTACTAACACGTTCTAACAATAGTTCTGTATAGGTCGGTTTTTCTTTTGAGAGAATACCATAGAATTCTTCTATACTAACATCTAGATTTTCAAGTAGTAAGAAGAACCGAGATAAAGAAATTTCTGATTCTCCACGCTCAAATTTTGACAAAAAAGATATCGATAAGTAGTCACCAGCAACGTCTTTTAAAGCTAATTTTTTTGATAAGCGAATCTTTTTGAATAGTGCACCCATTTCTGTTGTTTCAATCATAGTATTTCTTTCAATAGGTAAAATTTTTATAGATTATATCAAAATAATAAAAGAAAGTAAAAAGGCCTATGTTTAGTGAACATAGCCTTCTTGCTTTTAAGGTACTAGGATAGGGCAATAGATGGGGACAATAGTTTTACCTTACATTGTTATTGTTTCTTGAGGAAGTTTGTTAAGCTCTTGTACATTCATGGTACATGATCTCGCAGTTTTCTTACTAGCAATGACGAAGTTCAGGAAAGATAAGAAGCATCTGAGTTTGACTTCAGATGCTTCTTTAGTAGTTATTGCATTTAGAATGAATCAGATTAAAGATGTTGCTGATATATTTTCTATTTGATGTTTAAATCTTTTTTTATTTCCATTTTTAGATTTTTGATGAAAACTTGGTCGCCAAAAGCTTAGGCTAATACGGTAGCTGTCTTATAGAGATTGGATGCTTTTTCTACGTTGTGCTCATAATATAAATAGTAGTTTGCTTGAAGTATTGCTGTCCTTGGTTGGATTTCTGTCAATATCCTAGACACATTTTGAAGGAATATTAAAAAATCCATAAAATGTTATAATAGTAAATGAGAAAGGGGAGACGATGATGAAAATCTTAGCAATTAATCCTATTTCGTTTAAAAAAAGAATGACGGAATTTCTATTTGATTATCTTTTCATTCTAGCTTATTTACTTCTTCTGTTTTTAGGTTCTATGCTTATTTACATCATTTTTTTTAATGGCGTCCCAGAATTTACAGAAATTCAGTCGCAGTGGCTCGTATTTTTCACCTCTGTTTTGCCAATCACGCTCCTTTTCACATTCTTGGATTATGCAAATAATGGGAGTTTTGGGAAGGTAAAAGCGGGCCTTGAACTGGTCTACCAGAAAAAAACAGTGCAAGCTAGCTTAATCAGAAATACCATTAAATTTTTACCTTGGCAAATAGGTCATATGGGAACGATTCATGGCTTCTATAGTAATTTTGATGTATTATCCATTATCCTCTCGATTTCGGCGACTCTACTTGCAGTTTTCTTACTAGCAATGATGATGTTCAGGAAAGATAAGAGGCATCTAGGTGACCTCCTAGCTCACACACAGGTACAGCTAAAAGGTGACTAGGATTAAGTCACTGTCGAATTGGTATGGTAAAAGATACCTTAAGAAACATGAGGATAAGTTAAAGTAAAAAGTTAAACTAAGGAAGTCATTATGATGACCTCCTTTTTTTTATTGTTCTAAATACTGTCCAATAGAATAATTATAGGAGTTTACAATTATAAAACAATCATATTTTGTGAGGGCCCTTTGGTTTGGTATTATTGGAAATAGCCTACTAACAGGCTCAGATTAAGTATCAGTAAGGGACTTTCGAATGGGAAATTCGAAAGTTTTTCATTTATATGAAAAATATTACAGAAAAACATGGCATTTTCAGATTATAGTGCTATAATGATATTAAAAGTAAGCGTTTACCATTTTAATGTAAAACCTGAGATGTTTCCGGAAACTTTGATAGGCTTATTAATAAAGGCAAATGTATTGACTTTGAATTTTCATGAAAACTGAGATAATATTTAATGTTACTCTAAAGAAGGAGAAGAGTCATGAATGATACTGTTTGTAAAAATTGGTTTATGCGTAAAAGTGGCAAGACATGGGTCTATGGCTGTGCACTGGTAAGTTTTGCAGGCTTGGCCCTAGTTGGTCCTGTCTATGCGGATCAAGTGGAACCGGCGACTGTGAGCCCAACAGCTCAAGAAGTGGTAGCTGTGACTGATTATCAAGTTGCCCCTCAAGTGGAGCTTGCTTCCAGCACGACCAAGGAAGCCCCTCAGGTGGTAGAACCTGGCCCGTCCCTTGTTTCCGAGTCAGCTAAAGCATTTGAAGAGAATGCCACTAAGTCTAGTACTGATCAACCAAAAGAAGTGCCAACACAGGCTAGTGAGGCTGAAAAAGTAACTAATCAAACGCAGGAAGCTGATTTGAATCAGACCAGTCAAGAAAGGCCAGTTATAACGAATAGTACCAGTCCTGTTCATGTGACAGAAGATAAAACGGATTTGCCTAATAATGAAGCAGTTACCAATCTTGAAGGGATGACCGCAGATCAAAATGGTCACTGGGAAATGAAGGCTGATGGCATTCATTCAGAAGCCAAAGACAGGGGAGACTCTTTCCTTTATTCTCAATCTGAGGGTAAAAATTTTATCTATTCAACTGATGTGACCTTCAAGGAAGCTGGTGGTGCCGCTGCCCTCATTTTCCGTGGTAACAATGATAGTAGCGATAAAAATATGTATGGGGTCAATGTGGACTCTGGTAACCATAAGGTTAAGTTTTGGCGTTGGGTCAATAATCAGGATATTCAACTCGTAGATGAAAAAGATGTGACACCAACTGCTGATGAAACCTACAATCTTAAGGTGGTTGCGGCTAATCAGTGGCTATCTTATTATGTCAATGATGTACTAGTGGCTAGTACAGGTGACTCTGTTCTTCAAAAAAGTGACAAGGGTCAACCACAGGTTCTCTCAGAGGGCTACTTTGGTCTGCTTAATTGGAATGCCAATGTCATTTTCAGAAACACTCGTTATGTCAATCTTGACCATGCCAGTCTTCCTTTGATTGATAACCTTGTGGTAACTTCAAAGACAGGCTCTGTTGAAAAACAAGCTCAATTCTTCTCCGAAGAACCACTTCATATCCAATATGTAGGGCATAATGCTGAGACGGTGGGCTTTGACATCACTAAGCACAATCCAAATGCTGTTATCAGGGTAGAAGATGCTAAAGGAAATGTCTACACAGATATTTCTCAATTGCCAGTGGCTGTAGGTGCCAATTACTTTACCATTGAAAGTAGTGTGACCGATTCGCTTGGTCGTCCTGTGACCTTGACCTACCGTGTCAATATCCATCGAAGACAGAGCGATGATGTGTATTACAACGAGCTTTATCGTGATCAGTATCATTATTCTGTTAAGGATGGTTGGGCTAATGACCCTAATGGCTTGGTCTTCTACAAGGGGCGTTATCATCTCTTCTATCAATTTTACGATGATACCAAATGGGGTCCAATGCATTGGGCCCATGCGACTAGCCGAGACTTGCTTCATTGGGATGAAGAACCAATTGCTTTTTATCCAGATGCAACAGGTCACATGTTCTCAGGCTCTGTCGTGGTTGATAGTACGAATAGCTCAGGTCTCTTCAAATCTCCGGAAGGTGGCCTGGTAGCTATTATCACTTCAAATGGTAATGGGCAACGGATTGAAATTGCTTATAGTGAGGACGAGGGTAGAACTTGGCAAAAATATGATAAGGTGGTTGCCGACTGGTCTCAGGACCCACTTCAAAACCAAGATTTCCGTGATCCTAAGGTCTTCCGCTGGGATAACCAATGGTTTATGGTCCTTGCTGGTGGTCCACTCCGCATTTATTCTTCACAAGACTTGAAGAACTGGCAGGTGGAAACCACCTATAAGGATTTACATACGGAATGTCCTGACCTTTATCCAATAGTGGCTAATGATGGGACTCTCAAGTGGGTGCTCTCACGTGGGGGGCGTTCTTACAAGGTTGGCGATTTTAAACAAGTGGATGGCAAGTGGGCCTTTGTGGCTGATGAGGTCTATCAAGACCATGATGAAATCATGAACTTTGGTAAGGATTCCTATGCTGCCATGACTTATTATGTTCATGACTTTGGGACAGCTAATCATCCAAACATCCCGCAATTGACTGAAATCAACTGGATGAACACCTGGGAAGACTATTGTAATCTGGTAGCAGATACTGTTGGCCAAAAATTTAATGGTACCTTTAACCTTAACCTTGACCTTGGTTTGGTCAAATCAGGCGACCGTTATCTCTTAACACAAACTCCTGTTAAGGCCTATGAGAGCCTTCGTGATACAGATAATGCCCAGTATTTTGAAAATGTCACAGTAGCTTCTGACAATGAACTGCTTAAAGATTTCACAGGTGACACTTATGAAGTGATTTCTCACTTTGTACCTGGTAAGGACACGACAGTAGTTGGATTTAACCTTCGCGTCGGTGATGGTCAAGCTACTAAGGTCGTTTACGATTTAACCAAGGAAACGTTATCTATTGACCGTAGCCAATCTGGTACAATTCTTTCGGATGCCTTTTCTAAAGTGAATAGTCAACAGGTGACTCGCAATGAAGATGGTTCTATTGATTTGCACCTTTATGTTGACCGTGCGAGTGTGGAAGTTTTTGCTAAGGGGAATACAGTGGCTGGTGCTAACCAGATTTTCCCAAGCCCAAGAGCCGTTGGAGCAAGTGTCTTGGTTGAAGGCGGTCCAGCCAGAGCAAACATTGCTATTTATCCAATTAAGAGTACTTGGACTGACAAGAAGGAAGTCACAAAGGCTGTTGCCATGAACACAACAGCTTCAGGTCATTTAGCCCTTGAAGTCGGTCAAAGTAAGTATTTGCAGGTTTACCTCGCACCGGCTTCAGAGGAACAAGATGTGACATGGACAGTTAGTGATCCAAGTTTGGTGTCATTCACTGAACGTGACAATAAACTTTCTCTCAAAGCTCTTCATAAAGGTCATCTCACTGTCACAGCAACCTCAGTTGAAAATCCTTCATTGACCAAAACCTTTAATATTACCATCACGCTTAACAATTTTGCGACGAATCTCAAAGGTTTGAAGGCTGTTACTGGTGATTGGTATATTGATGACGATACGCTTTACGATAGCAATGTCAGTGCCAATGACTTCTTCATGGCCTATGAAAGTAATGGTTTCACACAATTTGACTATGATATCGACGTCAAATATCAACATGGTTTGGTCAACCTCTTTGTAGCTGCGGAACGAGAAGAACCAGGCCGTGCCTACTCTGTCCAATTTGCTGACAATGATACTGTTCGTCTCTTCCGTTTTGGCGGTGAAACCATAGCTGAAGCTCATTTGGATAAAGCAATCAATGATGGCCAGTACCACCATGTCAAGGTTGAAAAAGGCAAGGACACGATGACAGTCTATGTCGATGGCAAGGAAGTTCTCCATCATCAATTTGATGCAGTAGATAATTATTTCAATCAAGCCCATGTAGGTGTCGGTCTTTGGGATGGAGCAGTAGAATTCAAAAACTTCTTCGTTACTGATAAAATGACAAACACAAGCAGTGAGACCACTGACGAACCGATCAAACCTGATCCTCAGCCAGAACCTAGTCCAGAGCCAAATCCGGAAAATAAACCAGATGAACCCAACCATCAGCCAGAAGTGTCTCCAGAGCCTGAACCAACTGGACAAACCGGTGGCCAAGACAATACAGGTACAGTACCAGCCCCATCTCTGGATAATACTGGAAAGCAAGAAGAAAGCAACACTACAGTGGAAACACCTAAGACTATCGCTCCAGTAGTTGACAATCTCCTAAAAACATTTAGCAAATTTAGTCTATCAACCTTCCTTGCAAGTATTGCCAAAGAAACATGGCACTTTTTGACAAAATGGCTATTCAGCTAAGATCAAAACGTTGAAAAGGTTATATAAGAAGAAAAAACTTAGAAGCATTCATACTTCTAAGTTTTTTTGTGATTATTCTAAAAAAATCATCCAAAGATTTCTTTTGCGAGTGCTTTTCCTTTCGGAGTTGCTGCTAAGCCACCTTCAGCAGTTTCACGAAAGGCAGTTGGCATAGCTGAGCCGACCTGATACATAGCGTCAACAACCTGGTCTACTGGAATGGCAGATGTGATACCTGCCAAAGCCATGTCGGCAGCGACTAGGGCAAAGCTTGCTCCCATAGCATTACGTTTGACACAAGGGACTTCGACTAATCCAGCTACGGGGTCGCAAATGAGCCCCAACATATTTTTTAGTACGAAGCAAATGGCTTGGCTAGCTTGGAAAGGTGTTCCACCAGCAGCCATTGTAATAGCCGCTGCAGCCATAGCAGAGGCAGACCCAACTTCGGCTTGGCATCCTCCCTCTGCTCCAGAAATTGAGGCGTTATTGGCGATGACTAGACCAAATGCTCCAGCAGTGAAGAGGAAATCCAGTTGCTGCGATTCGCTCAAGCCCAATTTTTCGATAGCTGTTGTTAGAACAGCGGGCAAACAACCTGCTGAACCAGCTGTTGGTGTCGCACAAACCAAGCCCATCTTGGCGTTAGATTCATTGACGGCCATGGCATTTCTAGCGGCACCCAGAACAGCAGAATCAGACAGGGTCTTTCCATTTTTGATATAAGCATCCAGCTTGGCAGCGTCTCCCCCGGTTAAGCCAGTTGGTGATTTCTCTGGGGACAAACCAGCCTGAACAGAATCTTTCATCACTTCAAGATTTCGAGTCATAAGAGATAGGATTTCAGGACGTTCACGTCCAGTTAGCTCTGTTTCTGTGGCAATCATGAGTTCAGCAATGTTGCCTTGATAATCACGGTCAGCTTGTTGAACCAATTCTTCAATAGTGTAAAACATGGAATCCCCCTCTTAGCTGAAAAAGTTGACATTATGTAGATGAGGAATTCTAGCGATTTCATTGACGGCCTCATCACACTGGTGCGAGTCAATTTCTATAATCATAATGGCCTTCTCACCAGCATTTTCTCGAGTGACGGTCATCTGAGCGATATTGATATCATAACGAGATAAAATATCGGTCACAAGAGCAATCATTCCTGGAACATCTTGGTGAACAATGATAAGTGTAGGTGTATTCATTTTGAGGTTGACCGCAAAACCATTGAGCTCAGTCACTTGGATATTCCCTCCACCGATGGAAACACCAGTGGCAGAGATAGTTTTTGTAGCATTTTTTAGTGTAATACGAGTGGTGTTGGGATGTGGTGCATTACTATCTTTGTTGATTTTCCAGTAGACCTTGATGCCTTTTTCGTGTGCAATATCAAGCGCGCGCGGAATATCATGATCATCAGTTTCCATACCTAAAATACCAGCCACAAGAGCCACATCTGTCCCATGACCCCGATAGGTTTTTGCAAAGGAATTAAAAAGTTGAAATTCCACTTCAGTGGGTGTATCACCAAAGATGGCCGAAACAATTTTTCCGATACGAACAGCTCCTGCAGTATGGCTTGAGGAAGGCCCTACCATGACAGGACCGATGATGTCAAAAACGGATTGAAATTTTAAATTTTTCATAGCACGCCTCGTCTGATTTATCTTGTATTCCCAGTATACCATGAATTAGTGATATTAGGTGCTTAAGCAAAATTGTATTTTAAAATAAAAAAATATCCTATTTTAAGGTTTCTTTAAGCTTTAATAGATATAATGACAGTCTATTAAGTAAGCAATACTTATTTTTCATAAATCAGAGAGGACGGCCTATGGGTCGTCCTTTTGTGTTTCTTTATATATATAGCTAGATTATGGTAAAATAAACCCTGATGATTTAACTGTCAGAAAGGATACGTCATGACCTACAATCAGATGCTTTTGGATAAGAATTCAGGAAATACTAGTTATTCGGTTCCTAATCCCTCTATTTTAGAAGTCAAGAAGTATTTAAAGTCCTGGGATGAGCTTGAAAATTATAAACTTCAAGAAGATGCCTTGGATAAATTATTTTTTGAGTTGATACCTAATAATAAAGATATTTCTGATATATTGTTAAAAGTTGCAACACTAAATGATTTTTACAGTACCAATATTTTTTCGGTCCATCCCTTAGCAAAGCATATCTTATCGCTTGATATAGATGAGAGGTTGAGACAAGGTGATGCCACTTTGGTTAAAGAAATTCAAAAAGTTAATTACGGTGGGGTGACAAAGAACTTTTATTCATTTTCAACGAAGTATTGTTCGCACCATAATCCTATCGAATATCCTATCTACGATAGCTATGTCGAAAAAGTCTTAAAGTATTTTAGAAAAAAAGATAAGTTTGCTGTCTTTAGAAATGCAGATTTAAAAGACTATCAGCAATTTAAAAAAATTCTCTTAACCTTTAGAACTTACTATGGTTTAGAAGAGTTTAGCATTAAGGAAATAGACCAATATCTGTGGCAGCTAGGTAAAGAGTATTTTCCGAAAAAATATAAGTAATAGTCACGTATTTCTCCCTAGAAAGGAATAACTCAAATTGTATTACAATTTCCTACTTTTCGATCTTGACCACACACTCTTAGATTTCGACCGTGCTGAAGATTTGGCTTTAAACTACTTGCTTGAAGAGGCTGGTGTGGCTTTCCAAGAGATTAAGGTTTATAAAGACCACTATATTCCCATGAATCGTGCCATGTGGGAGGACCTCAACCATGGTTTGATTACAAAACCTGAATTACTTCGCACGCGCTTTTCACGTCTCTTTGAGCACTTTGGAAAAGAAGTAGATGGTAGTCACTTAGCTGGCCGTTATCAACATTTTTTGAGTCAACAGGGGCAGGAACTTCCTCAGGCTCATGCTTTTTTAGCCGATGTCAAAGACCGTGGTCACAAGATTTATGCAGCTACTAACGGTGTTAGTTTTATCCAACGTGGTCGCCTGCAGGCTTCAAGTATTTCACCTTTCTTTGACGATGTTTTCATTTCTGATGAGGTGGGGGCCCATAAACCGTCTACAGACTTTTTTGATAAAATTGCCAATCTGGTCCATGATTTTCACCCAAGCTCAGCTCTCATGATAGGTGATAGTCTAACTGCTGATATCCAGGGTGGTAATAATGCGGGCATTGATAGTGTCTGGTTCAATCCAAGTAACCTAGTCAATGAGACTCATGCGGTTCCAACCTATCAAGTCAAAAGCTATGAGGAAATCCTGAAGCTTTTGTCCAAGTAAAGCTATGATAGTCATGATTCCGAAGAGCTTTTCAGCTCTTTTTTTGCTACAATGAAAGCATGAATGATCTGATTAAACATAAGTTGGAACTGCTCCCAAGCAACCCGGGGTGTTATCTCCACAAGGACAAATTCGGCAATATTATTTATGTCGGTAAGGCTAAAAATCTAAAAAATCGTGTGCGTAGCTATTTTCGTGGAAGCCATGATACCAAGACGGAGCTTTTGGTATCTGAGATTGCAGACTTTGAATTTATCGTAACCGAGTCTAATATCGAGGCCCTGCTTTTGGAAATTAACCTCATCCAAGAGAATATGCCTAAATTTAACATTCGCCTCAAGGATGACAAATCTTACCCATTTATCAAGATTACTAAGGAACTCTATCCAAGGCTTTTGATTACTCGCCAGGTTAAGAAAGATGGTGGTCTTTATTTTGGCCCTTACCCAGACTCTGGTGCAGCCAATGAAATCAAGAAGCTTTTGGACCGTATTTTCCCCTTTAAGAAATGTAAAAATCCTGCCAACAAGGTCTGTTTCTATTACCATATTGGTCAATGTAATGCCCACACCATCTGTCACACCACCGAGGACTATTGGCAAGGTTTGGTTGAGGATGTCAAGAATTTCCTAAATGGTCATGATGACAAAATCGTCAACCAGCTCAAGGCAAAGATGAAGGACATGTCTGATCAGATGGAGTTTGAGCGTGCGGCGGAGTATCGAGATCTTATTGAGGCGGTGTCGACGCTCAGGACCAAACAAAGGGTTATCCGTCAAGACATGCAGGACCGTGATATTTTCGGTTACTATGTGGACAAGGGCTGGATGTGTGTTCAGGTTTTCTTTGTTCGCCAAGGGAAACTCATTCAGCGTGATGTCAATATGTTTCCTTACTATAATGACGCCGAGGAGGATTTTCTAACCTATATGGGTCAATTTTATCTGGATAGTCGTCATCTCAAGCCTAGGGAAATTTTCATTCCAGGAGACATTGATCAAGAGTCTGTTGAAGCTCTGGTTGGAGATGAGGTCAAGGTCTTTAAACCTCAACGGGGAGAGAAGAAGCAGTTGGTTAATCTGGCAACGAAAAATGCCCGTGTCAGTCTGACTCAAAAATTTGATCTCCTCGAAAAAGACTTGGCTAAGACTCAAGGAGCTATTGAAAATCTAGGCAAACTCATGGGGATTCCGACACCAATCCGTATCGAATCTTTCGATAACTCTAACATCATGGGAACTAGCCCTGTCTCTGCCATGGTTGTCTTTGAAAATGGTAAACCTAATAAAAAAGAGTACCGCAAATATAAGATTAAGACTGTTGAAGGCCCTGACGATTATGCCAGTATGCGTGAGGTTATTCGTCGTCGGTATAGTCGTGTCAAACGAGATGGTTTAACGCCACCAGACCTCATTATCATGGATGGTGGTCAAGGTCAAGTCAATGTCGCCAAGGACGTACTTCGTAATGAGCTTAATCTATCTATCCCAGTTGCGGGGCTTCAGAAAAATGATAAGCACCAAACCAATGAATTGCTATTTGGGGATCCCTTACAGGTTATTGATTTGCCACGTCAATCCGAGGAATTTTTCCTCCTTCACCGTATTCAGGATGAAGTACACCGTTTTGCCATCACCTTCCATCGACAAGTCCGTAGTAAGAACAGTTTCAGTTCCAAACTTGATGGCGTGGAGGGGCTAGGACCTAAGCGCAAACAAAAACTCCTCAAACACTTCAAGTCTATGACAGCTATCCAAAAAGCTACCGTTGAGGATATTCAAGCCCTTGGCATTCCTGAAAAAGTAGCACAGGCCTTATTAGATAAGTTAAGTGAAGATAACAATTAAAGAAACTTAAATTCATTAAGCCATTTTTTTGTTATAATAAGAATAATTAAAAAGGGAAAGGAGTCCTGCTATCAAAAACGAAGCTAAAATTGAACGTCTTTATGATAGGGGGCGTCGTGGCTTTCTTCGAGGTATCTTTAGTCGTGCTACGATTATCTTCCTTATCATCTTACTGCAGCTTGTTGTTGTAGCTATGTCTTACCTTTGGTTGAGTCAGTATAGAGTGCACCTGCAAGTAACAGAAGTGGTCCTTCGTATTCTAGCCATCATCTATCTCTTCCAAAGTGATATGGAATCAACGGCTGTTAATACTTGGTTGCTGATTGTTTTACCTTTCCCTATTATCGGAACCTTACTCCTAGCCTATACAAAACTAGATTTGGGTTATACAGGGATGAAGCGTGCGATTCAGAGCAATATTGACCGCAGTTGTGGAATATTGAAACAGGATGATAAAGCTCTCGAAGAGCTTAAGCAACGTCACACGAGTAACTACAATTTGGTTCAGTATCTTGAAAATGTTAATGGGCATTTTCCTGTCTATCGTCATAGTAAGACGACCTATTTTCCAAGCGGAGAAGCCAAATTTGAGGAAATGAAGAAACAGCTCCTTAAAGCGGAGAAGTACATTTTCTTGGAATATTTCATCATTGACGAAGGTGAGATGTGGGGTGAAATCCTAGCTATCTTGAAACAGAAGGTTCAAGAAGGGGTGGAAGTACGTGTCATGTATGATGGCATGATTGAATTTTCAACCTTGAGTTTCGACTATAAGAAACGTTTGGAGAGAATTGGCATTCAATCTCGTGTTTTTGCGTCAGTAACGCCTTTCTTGTCAACCTATTACAATTACCGTGACCATAGAAAAATCTTGCTGATTGATGGTAAGGTAGCCTTTACAGGTGGAGTTAATCTAGCTGATGAATATATCAATAAGATTGAGCGTTTTGGCCATTGGAAAGATACTGCACTCATGGTTGAGGGGCCAGCGGTTGATACTTTCTTAGTCCTCTTCCTTCAAATGTGGACTTACTCACATGAAACACTGGATGTGACACCATATATGGTTGAACATGAGACCTTTGATACTCCTGGTTTTGTTGTTCCTTACGGGGATATCCCACTGGATAAGGATAAGGTTGGTGAGAATGTTTATATTGATATTCTTAATCATGCGCGTGATTTTGTTCATATCATGACGCCCTATCTTATTTTAGATGGCGAGTTACTACATGCTTTGAAGTTTGCGGCTGAGCGTGGAGTTGATGTTAGTATCATCATGCCTGGTATTCCTGATAAAAAGTCAGCTTATTACTTAGCTAAGACTTACTACCCAACACTTTTAGCATCTGGTGTTAAGATCTATGAGTACACACCCGGTTTTGTTCACGCCAAGATTTTTGTGAGTGACAATAGTAGGGCTGTTGTAGGAACAATCAACTTGGATTACCGCAGTCTTTATCATCACTTTGAGTGTGCGACTTATCTTTATAGGACGTCATCAGTGGTTTCCATTGAGGAAGATTTCCAAGCGACCAAAGCCAAGTGTCATCGAGTTAGTGTCGCCGAGATTGAAAATCTGCCGTTCCATCAAAAGGCTTTAGGATTATTGACTAGATTAGTTGCTCCGTTGATGTAGTGACAAGACTTGTTAGAAGAGGGTTGAGCCCTCTTTTCTTATAGTTTAAAATAAAGGTAATGAAGTAGAAGGAGAAAATGATGCTAACTATTCGTCCAGCCAAGTTATCCGATGCACCAGCTATTCAGGCCATCTATGCCCCCTATGTTGAAAAGACAGCTATTACTTTCGAATACGAGGTTCCCAGCGTTCAAGAGTTTGAAGCACGCATCAGCAAGACGCTTGAAAAATTCCCCTATCTAGTGGTAGAAGAGGATGGCCGAGTTCTCGGCTATGCTTATGCTTCAACCTATTATGCCCGTACAGCCTATGATTGGACAACAGAATTGTCTATTTATCTTCATGAAGATGCGCGTGGTCGAGGTTTGGGAAATCAGCTCTATGATGCTCTCGAAGAGGAACTTGAAAAACGAGGCTTTTTGCGATTCTTAGCCTGTATTGCTGTTCCGAACGAGGCTAGTATTGCCATGCATGAAAAACGCGGTTATGTCCAAGTGGCTCATTTTCCAAAAGTTGGCTACAAGTTTGAGCAATGGCACGATATCGTCTGGATGCAAAAAATCTTGGATGGGCCTGTTAGAAAAATACGGTAGAAGGCTAGAAATGTCTAGTCAAAGTTGACAGATTGATTATGTCATCTGCCCACGCTAGAATGATACTAATAATTGAAAAATCGTAGAAAAAGCTCTGAACTGTGAGCCAATCTTTTTTATTCTAAAGGAGCCTATATGTCCCAAGAAACAAGTGCCCGACTATTGCCTCAGAAACCTTCTAAATGGGCAAAAATCCTGCTTAATCGCAAGGTACCCATTTTTCTTTTTTTCTTTCTTGAACTTACCTTCCTAATCTTTTCTTATGTCAGCCTACAAGAGCATTTCCCATCTATTATCTTATGGGAACACTTGTTGAGTGTCTTTACCTTCTTTTATTTGCTCAATCGTTCCATGGATTCCCGTTCCAAACTATCTTGGTTGATTATCATTGCCCTCTTTCCAATTTTTGGGACAGCTCTGCTCTATTTTTCTCTCGCTGATTTTGGTGTCAGACGGTTGAAAAAGCGTCTTGTGGAAGCTACTCAGCAAGCTTCCGACTATTTGAGCACTGATCCAGAAGTTGCAGATTATTTATCTCATAGTGATCGTCAATTACAGCGTTTGGCTTATTTTCTGGAGCACAGTCCGGCTCAGTTTTCCATCTACAGAAACACTAATGTTACCTATTTTCCACTTGGAGATGATATGCTTCCGGCCTTGTTAGAGGATTTGAAAAAGGCTGAACAGTATATCTTCATGGAGTATTTCATCATTGATGAAGGCATCATGTGGGGAGAGATGTTGGCCATCTTGGAGGATAAAGCTAAGGCAGGACTGGACGTTCGTGTTATGTTTGATGGGATGAATGAGATGAGCACCTTGTCCTACGATTACATCGACAGGCTACACAAGGTTGGGATTAAAGCTCAAACTTTCTCACCACTCAAGCCAATTTTATCGACCTATTACAACTACCGAGACCATCGAAAAATTACAGTGATTGATGGTCAAGTCGCATATACCGGTGGCGTTAATATTGCTGATGAGTATGTCAATAAACGAGAGCGTTTTGGTCATTGGAAGGATACTGCGATTCGATTAGACGGCTCAGCAGTACAAACTCTCAAGGCTCTCTTTTTGACCATGTGGTCAGTGACTGGAGTTGATGATCCAGCTGATATGGAGCGATATCTACAAGAAAAGCCTCAAAAAAGAGAGAGTCAAGGTTTTGTTCTCCCATACGGTAATTCGCCATTGACTTATCACAAAGTCGCAGAGAATGTTTACCTACATCTTCTAAATACATCCACTAATTATGTTTATATTATGACCCCTTATCTGATTTTGGATGACGAACTCGTAAGAGCCATGACCTTTGCGGCCAGACGAGGAGTAGATGTACGTATCATTATGCCAGGGATTCCTGATAAACAGTATGCCTTTGATATTGCTACGACTTACTTTAAAGCTTTGTTGGATGCTGGTGTCCGTATTTTCCGCTATACGCCAGGTTTTGTCCATGCTAAAGTTTATGTTTCTGATGCCAACCAAGCTGTTGTAGGTACTA
>ERZ773180.638-NODE-638-length-20373-cov-40.125947_pt1 | contig 20373 bp, 16 predicted proteins | sample MGYA00511080_ERZ773180 | MGnify/ENA primary metagenome ERZ773180 (study PRJEB29015, sample SAMEA2738175) | human oral metagenome | biome: human oral; feature: human-associated habitat; material: saliva | place: China | collected 2178 ...
AAGGCGAAGGGCTTGCGTATCACTTCGGAGAGGCATATCGGGGAGCTGGGCGTGCAATGCCTTAGCACTCTAAATAGAGGACAGGACTCTCGGCAACAGTCTCATCTTGTTCGTCCCGCTTGGAGGCAATGGTAGTTGCATCTCTCTCAAACGAAAGCCCCCGCTTAGAAGCCTAATTCTAAGCGGGGGCTATTCTATGCTAATAGTCGTGGTGAATGAAAGAACTATTCCTCGTCCTTTCCTGCGAACTCCATCAAGTAGGCCTTGATGAACTCGTCAATATCTCCGTCCATGACAGCGGTGACATTTGAGGTCTGGTAGCCTGTGCGGTGGTCCTTCACGCGGCGGTCATCGAAGACGTAGCTGCGGATCTGGGCACCCCATTCGATTTTCTTCTTACCAGCCTCGACCTCGGCCTGCGCCTTGCGGCGGCGCTCAAGCTCCTTGTCATAGAGCTGCGAGCGAAGGAGGCGAAGGGCATTCTCTCTATTGTCGGTTTGCGAGCGGGTCTCGGTATTCTCGATGATGATCTCCTCTTCCTCGCCCGTGTCGGGGTCCTTGTACTTATATCGTAGGCGTACGCCGGTCTCGACCTTGTTGACGTTCTGCCCACCGGCACCACTGGAGCGGAAGGTGTCCCAACTCATATTGGCCGGATTGACCTCCACCTCGATGGTATCGTCTACCAGAGGTACGACGAAGACGGAGGCAAAGCTCGTCATGCGCTTCCCCTGTGCGTTGTAGGGGGAGATACGCACCAGGCGGTGTACACCTGTCTCGCTTTTGAGGAAGCCATAAGCCTGATCACCCTCGACCTGCATGGTCATAGTCTTGATGCCGGCTTCATCGCCGTCCTGCCAGTTGGTGATCGTGGTCTTATACCCCTGCTTGTCGCACCAGCGGCCATACATACGGGCAAGCATTGAAGCCCAGTCTTGGCTCTCGGTACCGCCAGCTCCAGCATTGATCTTGAGTACGGCTCCGAGGTTGTCTTCCTCGGCACGGAGCATATTCTTAAGCTCGACCTCTTCGAAGAGGTGAATGGCACGCCCGTAGGCATCATCAACTTCCTCTTCGGTGGTGATCTCCTCCTTATAATACTCAAGTGCGAGGGCTACCTCCTCGACGAGACGCTCAGCTTCGTCATAGTAGGCGATCCACTTGCGAAGGTCCTTGACCTTGCGCATCTGGGCTTCGGCGCGGGTGCGATCTTCCCAGAAGGAAGGGTCTGCCGTACGAAGCTCTTCTTCTTCTAATTGGATACGTCGGCTATCGACGTCAAAGATACCTCCTCAGCGCAGTCTTGCGCTCCAGCAGGGCATTGAGCTGGTCTGTCGTTATCATAGACTTCTATGTGATTAGTGAATAAATAGTCGGGGGTATGTTAGGCCTCCTTCTCCTCCAGCTCGAGCTGGCGCAGGGTAAGCAGGTCCATCTCTTCGATGAGCTCGCCGATGCGCTCCGAGGCCTTCATCAGGTCTTCGTGTGAGAGCGTGCCTGTGGAGAGCTTGGCCTCGAGGGATGTTTTCTCCTCATCAAGCTGGGGAATACGCGCTGTGATCTCCTCAAGCTCTCGCCGCTCAGCATAGGAGAGGCGTGCAGGGCGGTTTGCTGTGCGACGTGACTCAGCTGGCTGGGGAGCTGCTTTACGGGGCTGTGAAGCCTCAGCCTTTTGGCGCTCTTCCTCCTCACGCTTCATACGATAGAGGGTGTAGCTCCCAGGGAAGTCACGTACGACGCCTGCCCCCTCGAAGGTAAAGAGGTGGTTCACGACCTTGTCCATAAAGAAGCGGTCGTGGCTGACAATGAGTACGCAGCCAGCGAAGTCCGCGAGGTACTCCTCGAGTGCTTGTAGGGTGAGGATGTCAAGGTCATTGGTAGGCTCGTCGAGGACGAGGAAGTTCGGGCACGTGACGAGCACGGTGCACAGATAGAGTCTGCGTAGCTCGCCACCGCTGAGCTTCTCGACGGGGGTATATTGGCGCTCGGGAGGGAAGAGGAAGCGCGTAAGTATCTGGGAGGCGGAGAGGCGCTCTACTTGGGTGCTACCTGCGGGGAGCTCGAAGTTCTCAGCGATCTCCTGCACGATGTCGATGACGCGCTTCTCGGGCGCGAAGGTCGGAGGCTCTTGGCTATAGTAGCCGAAGCGTATGGTCTCTCCGATGTCAAAGCGCCCTGAGTCAGGCTCGATCTCGCCGAGGAGCATACGGAGGAAGGTGGTCTTCCCTACACCGTTCTCGCCGATGATACCGACCTTGTCATAGCGGCTGAAGACGTAGTTGAAGTCCTGCAGGAGCACCTTATCGCCAAAGCGCTTATTGACGTGGTGCGCCTCGAAGATCTTCTTCCCGATGCGGGTCGATGAGGCACCGAGTTGTACTTCATCCGTGCGCTGAGCAGGGCGGGTCTTGGCCTCTAATTCGTGGAAGGCATCGATGCGGTACTGTGCCTTCGTCCCGCGAGCTTGGGGCTGACGGCGCATCCACTCGAGCTCTCGTCTGTAGAGGTTGAGTGCGCGCTGACGGGACTGCTCCTCCTGCTCGTGGCGCTCTTCGCGCTTGGCGAGGTAGTAGTCGTAGTTCCCCTTATAGCGGTACAGATGCCCGCCATCGAGCTCGATGATCTGGTTGCAGACACGGTCAAGGAAGTAGCGGTCGTGGGTGATGAGTAAGAGTCCCATCGTGGAGCGGGCAAGGTAGCTCTCAAGCCACTCGATACTCTTGAGGTCAAGGTGGTTCGTCGGCTCATCAAGGAAGAGGAGGTCGGGCTGGCTGATGAGCGTGCTCCCGAGGGCGATGCGCTTAGCTTCTCCACCCGAGAGCCCCTTGACGGAGCGCTGGTAGTCGTGGATGCCGAGTGCACCTAGGATCTCCTTAGCACGCTGCTCATAGTGCCATGCTCCCTTGGCCTCCATCTCAGGCAGGAGGCGCTCCATAGTCTGGCTATCTCCCGCCTCTACGGCTATCTCCCAAGCGAGGGTGAGCTGTGCTACGGGATCGTAAGGGCTGAAGCACGCCTCGAGTACCGTCCCTGTCTCGGGGAGATCGGGGAGCTGTGGTAGGAAGGCTTGCTTGATGTCACGCTCGTAGGTGATGGTCCCTGAGTCCTGAGGCTCTCTGCCGAGCAGGATACGCATGAGAGTGGACTTACCCGTACCATTGGGTGCGATAAGCCCGACCTTCTGCCCACGCTCGATGGAGAAGGAGATATCAGAGAAGAGGACGCGATCCCCGAAGCTCTTGGTGAGTTGCTCGACCTGAAGCATACTTAGTCTAAGGATTCAGGGGCCATAGGGACACCCTTCCAGTGCTCCTTGACTTCGGGTAGACGGCCAGCACCTACATAGCGTGAGGTGTAGTAGGCGTTGTTGTTGAGGTTCTCGATGACGATACCGCGGCTACAGCTGCTGTGCATCATCTTGATGTTGCCATCCTCATTGCTGATGACCATAGCCACATGACCTACACGGTTGGCACTGCGGTTACGCCCCTTGAAGAAGAGGAGGTCACCGGGCTTAGGATCCTTGATATTATTCGCATAGACGGCGAGACCACTCGAGGAGCGAGGGATCTTGATGCCTTCGAGAGAATAGATGTAGCTGACGAAGCCTGAGCAGTCGAGGGGCCACTTAGCGACGCCTGAGGTGCGATAGCGCAGACCTAAGAGCTGCTGCCCGTGGTCTACGACGGACTTGATGAGGGCGGGGGTAGAGGAGGCTATCTCCATCTTATCGTAGGAGAAGCCACTGCCGCCACTGCGACGGCGATAGTGTGAGCCATAGCTGCGACTCCTTCCTGCAGCGTATCGTCTGCTGGAGCGCTTATGTCTTGATTTTCTGGGGGCGGGAGCTGGTGCGGGGGCTTGTAGCTCTGTAGTGAGCTCTAAGAGTGAGGCCTCCGTGTGCTGGGTGTGTGTCTCTGTGGTCAGAGCTCCGTCGTGGGTGGAGCTGAGGTCGGTGGCTCCTGCGGGTAGGGCAAGGAGGGTAGTGAGGGCTGCTACTACGAGTGTAGTGCATGACTTCTTGAATCGAATCATCCTGTCTTATCTTAGGTGAGGCAGGCTATCTCCCCCGTGTGGGAAGGACCTTAAACACCCGAGGTGGAGGGAGTCAGTACTTTACTTTGACTCCCTCCACTTCGGATGTGCTGTAGGCAAAAGATGCCTACAAGCAGAGAACGCTTTCGCCAGCAAAGATAGTATAATCTGCTGAAATAGACTTCGTTCGCTGCTTGAGGTGTGTGGCGAAGTACCCTATCGGCGCTTGCTGATGATGATAGAGAAGTAGGGGAATTCCCGCTGGAGAATCTCATCCGTAGAGGAGGTAATGTACTCCTTCGGCATGCCTACGAATTCGAAGTAGTGCCACCTGCGATCGGGATGCTGAGCGATAGCTGACTTGATCTCCGCTTCGCAGAGCGAGCCCTTCATCACGACGATGGTATGACGGCTCTGCCAAGCGCGATCCCACTCCTCACGAGTAGCTTCGCCTGGGATGACAGTACACTGCTCTTGGAGCTGCACGAGCTGACCACCGAGACGGCCATTGCAGGCGATGAAGGCGGGGACACCGCAGATCTGCTCTGTGGTGAAGCCCTCTTGCTCGATATGCTCTCCGATATAGGCGGAGGAGGAGTAGAAGCCACAGTCACCCTCAGCGACGATGGCGATACGGGCACTGGGCTCGACCTTTTGCTTCTCGCAGGCCTCTCGGGCTACGATCTCATAGGCCTCAAGGGCACCATCGCGGTCCTTGCTCATCGGGAGGTCGTAGAGCTGGATCTGCTCCTCGCGTATGCCGAGTGAGAGCATCATCTCGGCGGCCTTCGAGGCATGGCGTCCCTTGCGAGAGACAGGGACGGGCGTGTAGATATAGTCGGCCTCGCGTAGGGTGCGAAGGGCCTTGAGGGTGATGAGCTCTGGATCTCCAGGGCCCAGCGATACGAAGTGAATCATAGTTGGGGTAATGGGATGCTATTGTCTGTAAGTAATCCAGCGCCATACCTCACGCATTGATGGCTTCTTGCCATACATGAGGATGCCGGTACGATAAATCTTCCCTGCGAGGGCACTCGTCAGGAAGACGGTGATATATAGTATAGCGAGGCTCAGAAGGGGCTGCCAGAGAGGTACATCGTAAGGCAGTCGTACCATCATCACCACGGGGGACGTTAAGGGGCAGAATGAAGCCCAGAAGGCGAGGGTGCCATCAGGATTGTCTACACTCCCCATACCTGCATACATAGCGAAGATGAGGAGGAGGACGACAGGCATCATCATCTGTGATGCCTCTTCATCTGAGCTTACCAGCGAACTCAGAGCCGCGAGGATGGATGCATAAAAGAGGTAGCCACCCACGAAGAAGAGGATGAAGAATATCAGAATCTTTGCGAAGTTCACACCCTGCAGTACAGCGAAGAAGGTCGTGGCCTGGCTAAGGAATGAAGTTCCTCCTATGACTTCTGATTGGAAGAATGCCTGGGCGATCTGTGCTCCTACAAAGAACAAGATGGCCCAAATAGCGATCTGTAGGAGACCCAAGAGACCTATCCCGATGATCTTGCCCAGCATAAGCTCTTGAGGGCGTACTGAGGAGATGATGACCTCAACGATACGATTCTTCTTCTCCTCTAGGACCCCCTGTAGCACCATACCTCCATAGGTCATCATGAAGAAGTAACTGAAGAATGAAAGGCCTACGCCGATGATGCTGGCTACAGTACTGGACGACGTATCGACATCCCCAGATTCGCCCCACTTATATGTGGAGACATGGAGTTGGACTTGGCTCTCCTGTATAGCTTCTTGCAGCTGGGGGATGTTGTACGAGCGGATCTTTTCCTCGGTGAGGTGTCGGGAGAGCACCTCATTGATATAAGTCTCCAGCCCCTGTGGTAGCTGCTTGAAAGAGAAGAGGCTGATAGCTTTTGGGTCCTTCAAGAGATCGTCTCGGATCTCGAGTATAGCCGTGATTGCCTCTTGGGAGGCTTCGCTGCGTAGGCTATCTAAGGGGCGGTCTACACGGACGAAGCGGTAGCTGTCGCTGTCGTTGCCTTCAAAGAGGGAGGCATAGCGTCCTGTATGGTCGAGGATAGCCACCTGCTGCTGGTCCACCTCGTTGATCGAGGATACAGCAGCTGGGACGAAGCCGAGGCCAATTATCAGGATAGGCATGACGAAGGTCATCACCCAGAAGGACTTCTTACGGAGGCGTGTGGTGAATTCGCGCTCGATGACGAGGTGTAGCTTATTCATACCCGATACTATTTAGCTTGGACTGTTGCGAGGAAGATCTCATGCATCGAGGGGTATTCCAGCTCGATGCTCTGGAGGTGGATGGCAGAGGGGAGCTGACCGATGATCGAGCGAAGCTCCTCCTCGGGCTGCAGCTGTACTCGCAGGATCTTGGAGTACTCGCGCTCTTCATGCTCCAGTATATTCAGATGAGATAGGTCAGTAGGGGAGATCTCTCCCTCATAGACGACACGTGCGGTATGAGAGCCGTGTGCTCGGCGTATCTCAGCAGTCTGACCCGAGAGGACGACTTCGGCGCGGTTGATGAGCGTGATGTCATCACAGAGTTCCTCGACGCTCTGCATGTTGTGGGTGGAGAGCATGAGAGTCGTTCCCCGGGCCTTGAGGGCAAGGATCTCGCGCTTGAGTACCTCAGCATTTACGGGGTCAAAGCCACTGAATGGCTCATCGAAGATCAGCAGGCGGGGCTCATGCACGACGGTCGTGACGAACTGGACCTTCTGCTGCATTCCCTTCGAGAGCTCTTCGACGCGCTTGTCCCACCATGACGTGATCTCCAGACGCTCAAACCATTCCTTGACTCGCTGCTGGGCATCTGACTTGCTAAGCCCCTTGAGGCGTGCTAAGTAAATGGCCTGCTCACCGACCTTCATCTTGGGGTAGAGACCACGCTCCTCGGGGAGGTATCCGATATGGAAGAGGTCTTCCTCTCGCAGGGGGCGACCTTCGAGACGCACCTCTCCACTGTCGGGGGCTGTGATGCGATTGATGATACGGATGAGCGAACTCTTGCCTGCACCATTCGGCCCTAATAGCCCGAAGATGCGTCCTTCGTGGGCACTCAGCGAGACCTCATTGAGGGCGGTATGCTCGCTGTAGCGCTTCGTCACGTGATCTACTTCTAAGTATGCCATAGTATACTGGGTTGTGTGTAAGAGGAGAGGAGCTTTGAATCCTCGAGGCTCCATGGTCCGATAGCAAAGATACGATATATCAATATACGGTATAGACCGAAGGTTGAGAAGATCATAGCAGGGGTGCTTATGTTGCGATTCTCACTATGCGGTATAGCTCTTTCGGCGTGTAGTACGCCCCATCCTCCGATAGTAGCCCCTCTCACCTGTGGTAGCGTGAGCCCCTCACTTCAGCACGAGGATTTTTCTTATCCAGTAGAGGGAAAATGGTCTTTCTGTGAATAAAAAAGTAGCCGCCCGCAGTGGTTTTCCTCCGTCCACGTACGTAGTCTTAAAGACCACGTACGCAAATCCAAATGTCCACGCACGTAGATGTTAGAGTCACGTACGTAGATCGAACTTATCAGCTATTCGTCCGCAACTAATTCTCGTACTCATAGGAGGTCATACCACTACAGCTTCCAGCTTTTCACTCCGAAGGGATGATCCTCTCACAGCCCCAATAGGGGGTAGGGATTTCGAGGTGGTAGCTTCGTCCGCCTATTCTAATCGGTGATTAGCGCGCTAATAATTCGTATTTTTGTAAGAATAGTTAAGCGTCCTTTGCGAGGGGTAGAAGCCCCTCCTTCGCCCCGTATATTGCCTATTACTCAGCTTCGATGGCTCGTAAACTAAATAAGAAGACTTCTCCCACCACACCCGCCGACCGCCAAGATACGGCCGAGCATATCCTCCTGCACCACGTACGTGTCAATAATCTCAAGGATATAGACCTCGAGATCCCCCGCGGGCAGCTTGTCGTCGTCACAGGCGTGAGTGGCTCGGGGAAGAGTTCGCTGGCCTTCGATACACTCTATGCCGAGGGGCAGCGCCGCTATGTAGAGAGCCTCTCCTCGTATGCGCGTCAGTTCGTCGGGCGTATGGCAAAGCCCGAGGCCGACTGGATACGTGGTCTGCCACCCGCGATCGCTATCGAGCAGCGTGTCGTCAGCCGTAACCCCCGCTCGACCGTAGCTACCTCGACGGAGATCTACGAATATCTCCGTCTGCTCTATGCTCGCGTAGGGCATACAATCTCCCCAACGACGGGAGAAGAGGTGCGCAAGCATACGGTGAAGGATGTGCTGACCTACATCAAGTCGCTCCCCATAGGTAGCCGCGTCTATCTCATCGTCCCTCTGCATATCCCCTCAGGGCGCTCTCTCGCGGCTCATCTGGAGATCCAGCTGCAGCAGGGGTATAGTCGTCTCTGGACGGAAGACGGCATCGTAGCTATTGAGGATGCGCTGCTGTGGAAGGATGATCGTGCCGAAGGGCTTTACCTGCTCATCGACCGCTTGGCGCTCAGTGAAGAGCTGGAGGCCGTGGATCGCCTTGGCGAATCCGTAGAGACCGCTTTCTTCGAGGGGCGAGGCATCTGCTCTCTGGCTATCGAGGAGATGAAGAATGGAGCACGCCTGCCCGTGCGCTTGCAGGAGTTCAGCAATATCTTCGAGGCTGACGGGCGAGTCTTCCAAGAGCCCAGCCCCGAGATGTTCAGCTTCAACAATCCTATCGGCGCTTGCCCCGAGTGCGAAGGCTTCGGGAAGGTCGTGGGTATTGACCACCGCTTAGTAATTCCCGACCCAACACTCTCGGTCTATGATGATGCCGTCGCCTGCTGGCGTGGGGTCGTCTCGTCGGAGTGGAAGCAGTTCTTCATTCGCTATGCTGAGAAGCTACACTTCCCCATCCATCGCCCTTATGAGGAGCTGACAGAGGAGCAGAAGACCCAGCTGTGGGAGGGCATCCCGTCGAAGGAGTATGGTCCTATCGGGATCACTCCCTACTTTGACTACCTGCGTAGCCAGCTCCATAAGATTCAGAATCGCGTGCGTATCGCGCACTTCACGGGGAAGACCGTCTGCCCCTCTTGCCGTGGTGGTCGACTCAAGCCCGATGCCCTCTGCGTCCAGGTCGGAGGGAAGAATATCTCCGAGGTCGTCTCAATGACCCTCTGGGAAGCCCGTGATTTCTTCGATAATCTCCAGCTCCCCGAAGGAGACGCTTTCATAGCAAAGCGCCTACTTCATGAGATCCGCTCTCGCTTGACCTTCCTCGATGAGGTCGGCTTGGGTTATCTGACCCTTGACCGACTCTCCAGCACCCTCTCCGGTGGGGAGAGCCAGCGAGTGACCCTCGCGACGCAGCTCGGAAGTAGCCTCGTAGGCTCGCTCTACGTTTTGGACGAACCGAGTATCGGTCTGCACCAGCGTGATACCGAGCGCCTCATCCGTGTCGTTCACCGTCTGAGAGACTTGGGCAACACAGTTGTCGTCGTCGAGCATGATGAGGAGATGATGCGTGCTGCCGACTACATCATCGACATCGGTCCCGATGCAGGGCGCTATGGCGGTGAGGTCGTCTATGCTGGCCCTGCCTCCGAAATAACTAAGGAAACACCAGGCTATACGGCTGCCTACCTCACGGGGCGTGAGACCATTCCTCTGCCCTCGGTGCGCCGTCCATGGAATAGCTATATCGAGGTCGAGGGTGCGACGATGCACAACCTCAAGGACCTCACAGTGCGCTTCCCCCTACATACACTCACTGTCGTCAGTGGAGTCAGTGGCTCGGGGAAGAGTACCCTGATGCGTGAGCTCTTCTACGAAGGTGTCTCTCGCTTGCTGAACAAGGAGCCGATGGACAACCTCGAGCTGCGTGGTATCTCGGGAGACCTGAGTGCCATCAGTCAGATCGAGTACGTCGACCAGAATAATATCGGCCGTAGCTCCCGCTCCAATCCCGTCACTTACGTCGGCGCCTTCGATACGATTCGTGAGTTGTACGCAGGCCTTCCCCTCTCGAAGCAGATGGGCTTCAAGCCCTATTACTTCTCCTTCAATAAGGAAGGCGGACGATGCGAGACGTGCCAAGGGGCAGGCGTCATCACCATCGAGATGCAGTTCATGGCGGACATCACTCTGCCCTGTGAGGCCTGTCGTGGCTTGCGCTTCCGCAAGGAGCTCTTGGAGGCCGAGTACTGCGGTGTAAATATCTCCCAGCTCCTGGATATGAGTGTCGATGAGGCGGTAGAGTTCTTCGAGGCAAATAGTGCGTCCTCCAAGCTGACGGCGAAGATCATCGACCAGCTCCGTCCCCTGCAGCGTGTAGGCTTGGGCTATATCAAGCTGGGGCAGTCTGGCTCTACGCTCTCTGGTGGGGAGAACCAGCGTGTCAAGCTCGCTTACTACCTCGGGAAGGGGAAGAAGCTCCCCACGCTCTTCATCTTCGACGAACCGACGACAGGGCTACACTTCCACGATATTCGTACCCTGCTGGATGCTCTGCAGGCCCTCATCGATCAGGGGCACTCGGTGATCGTCGTCGAGCACAACCTTGAGATCATCCAAGCTGCCGACTGGGTCATCGATATGGGCCCTGAGGGTGGTAAGGCGGGTGGCTACATCGTCGCCGAAGGCACACCCGAGGAGGTGGCCTCTTGCGCAGAGTCCGCTACGGGTATGTATCTCAAGGAGCTCCTCAAGCAGAAGGTGAAGCAACACACCCGCAAGAAGTAGCGCTCCGCTCCGTAAAGACAAAGAAAAGGCTCGCCCCCTATCTCAGGTCACCGCATGGGTGCCTCAGATAGGGGGCGAGTCTTTATGGATATGTGATTAGTTAGAGCTTGCCGCCCATAGATCTCGCAAGCTTTTCGAGAGTATCCTCAGCATCCTCTCGGGGTACATTGGTATTGATGCAGTTCCCCTTGGGGTCAAAGAGGATCAGGCGTGGGATATACTTGACCCCGTCTACACGCTGATACTTATCGAGGAATACTTGAGGCCACAGGATAGCTTGGCGATCCGCTTCGTCGCAGAGTGATGTGTAGTCATCGTAGATGCCTACGCCTACGATCTGCAGTCCCTGCCGGCCGTAGGTGATGTAGTATGCTCGGAGCTCAGCCATCTCTTCTCTGCAAGGAGGACACCATGAGGCCCAGAAGTGTACGAGGGTATAGTGCCCCTTGCCGAGGTAGTCACGGAGTGAGGCGGGCTGTCCCTTCATGTCCGTTCCTCGTAGCATATAGATAGATGGATCAAGATCTGAGCCTGGAGGGGTGGCATTCTTCTGAATGCGCTGCAGATGTTCCTTGACTTCCTCATCTTGTGTAAGCCTCTTGGAGACCTGAGATACAAGATTCTTGGTTGCTTGAGTATCGTCGTCTATCGTGCGTAGTACGGCTCGGAGACAGAAGAGTCCTACGGCATCGTCGGGATGCTCCTTGAGCTGGGACGCATAGACGGCTACCAGCGAGGCATCGTAGTCGGAGAGTAGGCTGTCGGCCAGCATGGCGAACTCCAGCTGGGAGATACTTTTGTCTCTGCTCAATGTACGCTCCTTCTCCTCTCGGCGCTGAAGCAGCTCATTCTTCTTAGCCATCAGTTGGGCAAACTTATCATTGAGAGGAGTGCCTAAGGCCACCTCCGCGCTCAAAGGATATCTTGAGTGTACCTGGCTCGGGGAAGAGATAGACGCGACTGCCTGCATCGGTACATAGCTTATAGTAAGGCTCACTGGTCGGGAGGCGTAGGACCTTCTCGAAGCGACGTGCCTTGAGAGGTACGCTATCTACGACCACTCCATCAGAGACGCGTATGAGGCGCATCTGCTGGTCTTTATCGAACTCTGTGGCTTCTCCCTTGATCTTGAGTTCGATGATCTCGCTTTGCTGTGCAAGGAGACACTGAGGAATGAATGTGAGTAGAAGAAGGGCGGAGTAGAGTAGTAGTCTTGTCATCATATATCGGTATCTAACGTGGTAGGTGTGAGGTGTGCTTCATGCAGGGGTATATAGCAGAAGCCCCCAGCTACGTCTCCGAAGAGATATAGCTGGGGACTTCTGCTTAGAGGTCTGGTGCCAAGCGCTTAGAGCTTGCCGCCATTATCCTGGAGTGCCTTGTCAAGGAGCTTGTTGATCTCCTCACCACGGAGGTCACGAGCGACGATCTTACCTGCGGGATCGAAGAGGATGATCTGAGGAATCCCTGCGATACCATAGAGCTCCGTAGCTTCGGTCTTATTGAAGATCTGAGGCCAAGTGATCTCGAGCTCCTTCATAGCCTTGAGGTGATCTTCCATCTCATCCCATACGACCGTGCCGAGGATGACGAGCCCCTTGTCGGTGTAAGCATCGCGTACCTTCTTTAGGTGACCGATTTCACGACGGCAAGGACCGCACCATGAAGCCCAGAAGTCAACGAGGACATAGTGACCCTTGCCCACGTAGTCGCTGAGGCGAACGGCCTTGTTAGCGTCATCTACTCCCTCGAAGTCTACGAACTGTGCACCTGCCTGCGTAGCTTCTACACGGCGGAGACGTGCGACCATCTTCGTAATGCTTTCTTCTGCACGGAGACGATCACCAGCCTGCTGCAGGAGTGCTTCTGCCTTAGCGACGTTCACGTCTTCCATCCCGAGGAGGGTCTGAAGAGCAATGAGACCGATAGCATCGTTGGCGTGCTCTTTGAGGTCAGCTTCGGCGAGAGGCTTGATCTTGCCGTAGAATTCATTGACGATCTTCTCTTGGGCTTCTTCCTTGGCCTTGTCGTCCAGGTTCTTGTCTGCACGGATAGCCTTGAGCCGTCCTCTGGTCTCTGTCTCGAGGGCTTCGCGTGCCTTGGCCTTCTGTGCGTGCAGGTCATTCAGCGCCGTTCCTGTAGCAGCGATCGCAGCGAGGTCAGCCTTGATGATCCCTTCTTCGGGGATGAAGGAGAGATTGTAAGATCTGGGGATGACCAGATGTGCGATGAGACCGTCTTCGGCTACAGCACGCTCCAGCGTGAAGCGGCCATTGGCGATCTGGACGCTATCCGAAGCACCCTGACCGCTGGGCTTATAGAGGTAGACCCACTGACCATTGGCATCTGCGGGAGCTATCCCATCGATACGGTAGTTGCCAGCCTTAGGCTGTGCGATGACGACCTTAGTGACCTTCCCCTTGGCAGGGCGCTTACGCTGAGCGACGGCGGGTAGGGCGACGGTCGTAGCCAGGGCAAAGAGCCCGAGGCGTATCCATTGATTTGTCTTCATATACTTGAGAGTTGTCTTGTATTAAAGGGAATGATTTTGCTCTTATCCTTAGGCTAAGATAGCGATAATCCTGCTATGTACGCAGGGTGTCTTCACAGGGATGTGTACTGATTTTGCTATCGGCGGACCTTGACAATGAGCTTACTGATGGGACTTCCGTCCCCGATGAAGGGAGCATGACCATCCTCGGGGAAGAGGATGACGAAGTCTCCTGGGAGCAAGTCGACGTAGCTCGTCGGCTGATCATGGTAGAAGATGATGTCCTTCGACTCATCATAGGGGGCACGGGGGCTAAGGCATTTAGCACGGGGGAGCCAGCCGATGCGCTCGCGGCCCTCAAGGAGGACCTGGATGTCGATGTAGGATTCGTGCGCTTCGATCGGCTGCTCATCTTGGGGATTGGATGGGGCGTCTATTCGGTTGATGAAGAGTTCTTCGCCTCGGAGCTCCAAGCGCTGGGGCTCCATAGCCCGTAGGTCGTGACTCTTGATGTAGTCAAAGACCTCCTTAAAGCGAGGATGAAGGGACTCGTAGCAAGCGGACTCGTCGAGGGTACTGTGGATCATATGGTGATTAATAATGTATGTGTTGTTGCTTGGCGTGTGGTCTTATCCCGTGTGGGGAGTGGGAGCTCGCGTCATCAAGCTCATAGCAAAGGTAGAAACTTCCCATTACTTCATCAAGCGCCGTTTGTGTCCGATTTGGGGGAAGACTACTTTCTATTTATTGTGCAGAAGGCTCGACGAAGGCTGGGCGTGATTCCCTCCGAAAGGGTAGAAGGTGGGGATGCTGAATAGAACGTATACCCTTGCTGAGCGTAAAGTATACCTATCGCGGGCAAAACGTATACGTTTTGATCAGGGAACGTATACGTCCTCTTGCCGCAGGCCTTTCGCTTTGTAACTACATGGTACTTTGAAGGTATAGGGACATTGCCCAAGAGTCTTCGCCAGCCACTACATAACGAAGCCACCCGACGTGATGCTATCGGCATCGCGTCGGGTGGCTTCATCTTGGGGGGGAGGCTAATAGCGCTCGCTGGCGCTGGCTGAGAGGCAGAGGACGGGTAGGCTGATGCGGAAGGCGACGTGTGGTCGAGTCTTCTGCCAGTCATACCCAGCGAAGAGGCCAAAGCGTGCCATATCGCCCCAGCCGATGGAGTAGCCGACCTCGCTGAAGGCACGGCCGTCTCCTGTGAGAAGGTTGCGAGCGTGGAGCGCATCGTCCATACGGAAGAAGCCCCCGAAGCCCTTGGTGCGTGAGAGTAGGAAGCGATTCGAATAGAAGTTGACTTCCTGCGTCGTCCAGCTCTTTCCCCCAGTGAAGAAGGGGGGCAGGGTCGCCCAGTTGTCCTTGAAGGGTGTGCGATCAATCACAGGAGCCAGGGCGAAGTACTTCTCATCGCTTGGGGAGAGATATTCCCGAGAGAGGTACGTACCCGCATTGATCTTCAGGTCGATCTTATTGTCCTCGTTCAATGGGATCGTGCCACGGACGAAGGCTTCGAGCTGCTGGAAGCGGCTGTAAGGGACGGCCGAAGCGGACTGCTTGCCCCCATTTGGGTCGAAGGCCTGCTTATAGATGACCCCCAGCTCACGGCGATGGCCGATGGGAATGGGTATACCCGATTCGCTACGATTGAGGAAGGAGGGGGCCCAAAGCACTTGTCCCGAAGCGAGCAGGGCATGATGGTGCTCCAAGGGGATACCTACCTGTGGCTTGCGATCCTCGAAGAGTAGGGAGGTCGAGAGGTCGAGGCTTTCGGTGAGCTGGATGCGATTGCGTAGCTGGAGATAATCCTTGACGAATGATGCGACGGGGCTATTTGCTGCAGGGAGTGCTCCATAGTATCCGCGGTAGATCTCCTCGGGAGTGAGGTGGAAGGTCTCTCGTGAGGTATGCCCGCCAGAGAGTACCATGAGTCCGTTGAGCTGGGGCGCGTAGTAGAGGAGCAGGTTGTGCTCGTGATACCAGTTGCGACTCTTGAGCGCATAGTTGATAGAGGAGCGCAGGCGTATCGATCGACCTTCTCCCAGCTTACGCGCTATGAGAATGCCATAGCCGAACCACTGGCCGTCGATGGAGTTCTTGGCCGCCAAGAGGTCAATGACCCCATCGATGCCAATGCGCCACTTGCCGAAGTCAAAGTCCTTCCCGGCCCCGATCTCAATGAGTGTCTGGAGGGGTCCCCCTGTACTACTCGAGGACTTTTGATTGCGCGCCATACTCGCTGCGACGGCATGGAGGAACTGATAGCCACGATTCTGATTGTAGGGGGCTACAGGCTCGTAGCGGAAGAAGCGGTCTATCATCGGGATACCATACTTCGGACGAGCCTCGTTGGCACGAACAAGCTCTCGACGCAGACCGTCAAGGGAGTCCAGACGCAAGCTATCCTGAGGGGTGAGTCCGGTCTGAGCTCTTAGAGGAGCCAGCGTAATGAGACTCAGAGCAAGAGCACCAAGCCAAGTGCAGTGTCGGTGGGGCATAGCGGGCGTATCGGGATTATGCTTGGAGGAGGAGCTCACCGAAGAACTGTGGACGATGGAAGGCGGGCTGAGCCTCTTCGATAGGTGTCCAGCTGAGGAAGTGAGGATGTGGGGTCTTGTCGCCACACTTGTATAGGTTAGCACGCAGCGATGTGGGGAGCTTACCAGCTTCGTAGCCCATCGTCGTCCAGGGGATGGCGACGGTGACTTCCCATGCATGAGCACCCGTCAGCTCCAGCCCGTGCTGCCCGAGATGAGTAGCCCAGCGCTCGATGCTGGCGAATTCTTCTGCGCTTAGAAGTTCAGCTTCAGATGGGGACTGGTGGTGGGCTGCATAGCATACCCCAGCAGCATTGAACTCGAAGTTAATATAGGCCTCGCCAGCTTCGCGCTGCATGAAGAACTCGACGCAGCTGTCTTCGTGGACATAGTTCCCATCTCCAGGAGAGAGCGTGCGGAGGTCTTGACCATCGACAACGTAGGTGATGTAGAGCGCCTTGGTATCATAGCCCAGATAGGCAGCTACGAGTGGGCGGTGAGGGAAGTCTGTACGCCAGTTCAGCGTATCGATATAGAGCACTTCACCTTGCTCTCGCAGGATGGGAGTGAACTCAGATAGGGTGTGTGCACCGCGCTCGATGCGGGGGATATAAGCTTGCTTCATAAGTTTGTACAAGGATAAAAAGAGGGAGGGCTACGTAGGGATTACTCAAAGAGTGAGGTGTAGATCCCTACGAGTGCTAAGATGATGAGTACGAGGGCTACGATGCGATTGATCCATTCGAGGCTCTTCATGCCAAAGCGGGTAGAGAGCTTCTTGACGATATAGGTCAGGATGACCCACCAGAGGAGGCAACCGATACCGATGCCTGCCATAGCTACAAAGAACTCAACGAATTGGAGCTTCACAGCTCGTACGAACTCGAGCCGTGCATACAGGGGGAGGAAGAGGAGGATGATAAAGGGATTGGAGAGCGTAAGAGCAAAGGCTCCAGATACCTTCTTCACGCTGTAGGCCGACTTGAGGCGATGTGGGGGAGCGGGCGTATCGTCCTCACTCGTCGAGACGTGTCGAGTGAGGAGGATGATACAGAAGCCCAAGATGAAGATACTCCCACCGAGCCTGAGTGAGCTGCTGTACTGATCGAGGAGATTCAGTACGATCCCTACGCCCCAGTAGGCGATGAGGCCATAGACTAAGTCACTGAGGGTCGCTCCGAGGCCTACCAGCATACCATCTCGACGTCTACCACGTGTCGTCTCTCTCATGCAGAGGAGACCCGTCGGCCCCATGGGGGCAGACACTAAGAGACCGATAAGCATGCCTTTGGCGAATGTAAGGAGTAGTTCTAAGAGAAGCATAGGCTAATAAATACTAATGGGATGGGGCACCAGCACGTAGTGTACTTAGAAGCTCGGCAAGATCACTGTCGCTCTTGGCGGGTGGCAGTGTCGATAGAGCTCCGCAGAGATAATGGAGGAGGAAGTCCAGGGTAGCCTGTTGCGGCTCCTGCAATGGTGCTGAGAGAACTAGTGCGGCTGTATGAAGCTGGGGAAAAACCTTCATCAGTTCGGCTCGGCCCTGTGGGGTGATGGTGACGAGGACACTACGGCGGTCCCGTTCGTCAGGACGCTCTTCAGCCAGACCCTTAGCTACTAAGCGGCGGATGATCTCAGCACCCGAGGTTTTCTCCATCGCATTGAGTGCATTCAGCTCGGTCTTGGTCTGGGACTTGCCACTCATGAGACTTGCCAAATAGGAGTATTCCTCTTCGCTCTGTAGGAGCTCAGAGGCCATGAGAGCACGCTTGATGTAGCCCTTAGAGTACCGATGTAGAAGGCTTAGATGACGGGCGATAGATACCTCGCGCTGCTGTCCCATGTTCGGGCGGATCGCAGACGTGGAGCTTGCTTCCGCCCCCTCTTGCATACTCTGCACGAAGATAAGAAAGCTCTTCATGCTGAGCTCCTCATCATTGGGGAAGGACTGCTCGAAAAGCTCGATGTAGTCCAGCAGTTCCGTTAGTAGTCGCTTACTCTTCATCACGGGCATGGAGGTAAGTAGCGATCTTAGGGATGGAGGTGTTACGGAGAAGGATGGTCTTCTTCGCATCTAAGAGGTAAAGAGCACTACCGTGGCTCAAGTCATAGCGTCGCTGAGCTGTGATGAGCTGTGCAGAGTCGTAGCCCAGCGTCGCCCCAGACCAAAGACTTCTAAGACCTGAGTCTGGGCGTGTCGCTCCCGTATAGACGACCAACGGGCGTAGGTGCTTCTCCTGTACGAGGCGATAAAGAGCCTTGTGCCCGTGGAGTGCTTCTGCCCATTGCTGATTTCTCTTATCTGAGTCAACGGAGAGGACAAGTAGGGTATAGGGAGCACTGAAGTGTGATAGATGTCGGCTCACCGTGCCCGTAGTGTCGCTTGTATGGTAGAGGAAGTCTTGGGCAGTACGACCTACAGCATTGTGCTGAAGGCGTACGCGCTGTAGGTATGCTGCCACCTTTTGAGCTGAGTCTACCTTCATAGAGGACTCTTCCCACGCTAAAACGAGGCTATAGAGCCCCTCATTGTAGTGAGGACTCTCAGGATTATATAGCTGCGCGCGGTAGGTGGAGAGGGCTGTTTGGAGAGCTTCGCCAGAGAGGAAGTTCAGAGAGCGGGAGATACTACGGCGAGCAGTCCCGAGCGGTGCTCCGTGTAGGAGGCCACAGAAGTCTTCGATTTGGCGTGTAATAAGCGCTTGCGAGGTGTCGGGCTGTGCCTCCATCTTGTCCCAGTAGTGGTCGATGAGGTAGCCGAGACGCTCACGTGGGGAGGTGAGATGGTCGGGGAGGTAGACTTCGCCGAGGGATGAGGTCGCTACCTTTGGACGGCAAGCGCCCAAGGCCAAAGGTAGGAATAGTACTATCCCATAGGTGCGAATGTAGCTAACCCAGCCCTTACTCATAGAAGTTATCCTTGAAGGCAATGAACTCCTTACTGCGAAGGATGTACTTGCCCCACCAAGCACGAAGGAATCCTGAGCCATAGCCCCAAAGCTGGATGAAGCATGCGGGTACAGCGAGGAGGGCAACTTCCACCGATCGTCCTGCTCGATGATAAGCATCGATAAAGAAGATGACGGCAAGAGCCAATAGCCCCAGCCGACCGATCCAAAGGAAGAGCGCGATGACGGAGGCAATGGTGAAGAGGGCGGGAAGAAGGTGCACTAAGCGTGTACTCCCAGGATGGCGCGTCTCCAGGTGGATACGTGCGATACCTGAGTTATGGACCTGCTTGAAGAACTTGCGGAAGTCCACTCTGCGCTTGTGGTATACGAAGGCTTCTTGGATGAGTGCCGTACTATGCCCTCCCTCGATGAGGCGAAGGCTGAAGTCAATATCCTCGCCGAAGCGCATCGCTTCATTGAATCCTCCCAGCTGCAAGTAGATGGAGCGGCGACAACCGAGGTTGAAGCTACGTGGCTTGAACTTCTCCATACCGTCAGCGCTTCCACCACGGATTCCCCCAGTCGTTAGGGGAGAGGTCATCGCATAGTTGATAGCCTTCTGCACCGTGGTAAAGTCGTCTGAAGCAGCATCGGGGCCGCCAAAGGCATCTACTGGATACTTCTCCAAGTAGTCATCTACTGCAGTGAGATAGCCTGGGGGTAGGACGACATCCGAGTCGAGGATAATAAGGTACTCGCCTGAGGCTTCACGAGCTCCGAGGTTACGGGCTCGTGAGGGACCTCCATTGGGTACAGCGATATAGCGTAGGGCCGGGAAGCTCCCACGATAGCTCTCGACAACGGCTTCCGAACTCACGGAGCTGCCGTCCTCGATAATGACTATCTCGAAGTCGAAGAGCTCCTGATGGGTCAGGCTCTCCAGTAGCTCCCGCACCTCATCGGGACGGTTGTATACGGGGATGACGAAGCTATATCGCATAAGGGCTTAGAGGGACCACTCGGTACCTTCCTTCGTGTCCTTAATAGTGAATCCGAGGGCAGCCAGCTCATCACGTATGCGGTCAGAGGTAGCCCAGTCCTTCTTGCTCTTTGCCTCAGCTCGGATAGAGAGGAGAAGATCTACTGCGCCTGAGAAAGCTTCGCTTGCACCTCCTTCGCCTAAGCGCTCGTCACGGAGTCCCAGTAGATCGAAGAGGAAGAGGCGATATACACGACGGAGCTCATCAAGATCCTCTGCGGTGATCGTGGCTTGCTTATGATGAATGGAGTTAATAGCACGTGCAGCTTCAAAGAGCTCGGCGATGGCAATCGGCGTATTGAGGTCGTCGTTGAGAGCCGCATGGCAGCGCTCAGAGAGACCTTGGATTCCTTCGATAGATGTGGTGCTCCCAGCCTGTAGCCCGTCGAGTAAAGCGGCTGCATCAAGCAGACGAGCTAAGCCCTTCTCAGCAGCCTTCAGAGCTTCGTTGCTGAAGTCTACCGTACCGCGGTAGTGAGCACTGAGGATGAAGAAGCGGATCGTCATAGGCGAATAGGCCTGCTCTAGCTGGTCGTGTTCGCCAGTGAAGAACTGATCCAGTGTGATGAAGTTCCCGAGGGACTTCCCCATCTTCTGCCCATTGATGGTGATCATGTTGTTATGCATCCAGTAGCGCACCATGGATTCACCTCCTTGAGAGGCCTTGGCTTGAGCGA
>ERZ773180.643-NODE-643-length-20266-cov-3.435209_pt1 | contig 20266 bp, 31 predicted proteins | sample MGYA00511080_ERZ773180 | MGnify/ENA primary metagenome ERZ773180 (study PRJEB29015, sample SAMEA2738175) | human oral metagenome | biome: human oral; feature: human-associated habitat; material: saliva | place: China | collected 2178 ...
CTGGCAAAGAGAAATATTAAAAATAAAGCTTCCAGATCTTACCCTATGATCTTATTGACAACGATTCTGTGCTTTGTGATATTTTTAAGCAGCTTTTTAATTATAAGCCTTAAAAACGGTATAAGTTCGTTGTCCAATCGTATGGGAGCCGATATCATAGTTGTGCCGGAAGGTTATGACAGTAAGATCACCGGTGCGATACTTAGGGGGGAGCCTAACAGTTTCTTTTTTGATAAAAGTGTAGCTGAGAGGGTAAGTAAGATAGATGGTGTGGAAAAGGTAAGTCCGCAACTGTATCTGGCAACTTTAAGTGCAGGTTGCTGTTCATTTCCCATTCAGATAATAGGTGTGGACTTAAAGAATGATTTTACGGTCGGAGCGTGGCTTACCTCACGCATAGGTAACAAATTAGACGATAATGAAGTAATAGCCGGATACAATATACAGGGGAATCATGAATCGGAAGTTAAGTTCTTTAATCAAGGCTTTAAGATAAAGGCGAAACTCGATAAGACAGGAATGGGCTTTGACGAGACCGTATTCATGAGCATGGAGCAGACAAGAAAGCTTGCCAAAGAATATGAAAAAGTACTTGAACTTCCAATAGCGGATAATGAAAATCTGATATCTTCCGTAATGGTAAAGCTTAAAAAGGATGCGGATCCGATTACTACTCTTAAAGCCATAAGAGATGAGTTTAAGTCGGAGGGAGTATATGCACTTCTTTCAAAGCAGATGATGTCGGAAGTATCTTCGAATATGAAAAATATTTTGATATATGCGTATATACTTATGGCTGTACTTTGGGCAATGGTACTTTTGGTACTTTCCGTAGTATATAATTTTTCGATAAAAGAAAGAAAAAGAGAATTTGCCACCCTGAGAATACTAGGAGCTACCAGACGTAAGCTTATGAATATAGTACTGAGTGAGATATATATGATCAATCTTTCGGGTGCTGCGATAGGAACAGTCTTGGGTCTTGCAGTGGCAATGCTGTTCGGACCGGCTATAAGCCTTTCGCTTAAACTTCCGTTCTTGGAACCGGATCTTTTGCAAATGCTTTGCTTAAGCCTTGCAAGCCTCCTTGTGGGAATATTCATAGGTCCTTTGGCGGTAAGTTTTACTCTTAATAAAATGAATAAAACCGAGCCGGCTCTTTTATTAAAAGAAAACGAATAAATATTTATCTATATAAACATATTTGATTAAAAAGGAGGTGCTTATAGTGTTGGTTATACAAGAAGCTGCCGAGATGTATCTTAAAACGATATTGAAATTGCAGCAAAGTACCGGTTATGTACGTTCTGTGGACATAGCAAGGGAGATGAATTACTCAAAACCCACAGTAAGTGAACAAATGAAAAAATTTCGTGAAAACGATTTTATAACTATAGAAGCGGACGGTCAGATATTGCTTACAGACAAGGGATTGTCGATCGCCAGAAGAACTCTTGAAAGACATTATGTATTGACTGAGATATTGGTCAAGATAGGAGTAGATGAAAAGACGGCAAAAGATGACGCTTGCAGAATAGAACATTATATCAGCCAACAGACATTCGATTGTTTAAGAAAATATTTTGATAAATAAAAGTTGTGAACGGATGGCTTCATGACTGTAAATAAGAATACCACAAAGCTGCAACAAAAAAGTTGAAAGCTTTGTGGTATATTAGTTTTATCATGCGGGTGACAGGACTTGAACCCCTACGAAAAACCTATAAATACCTTATTATAAGGGAGTTTCTGCTATTCGTGTTGTATTTCGTGTTGCATAGTTTCAAAATAACTGTTTATTTTATTATTAATTTCTTTGTTTTTACCCCTCATAGTGTGTTGATAAACCGTCTTTAGTGTCGAACTTGTCGACCATCCGCCACGCTCCATAATATATTTATCAGGTATACCCATTGCATGAAGAATGGAAGCTGAATAGTGTCTTAGATCATGAAATCTGAAATGTTTAAGACCGGCTTTTTTTAATAAATTGGCAAAGCGATCCGTTATCATATTTGGGTGAAGGTTTGTTATACTGCCTTCTTTCGGAAGTAATTCTATAACAAAATCCGGGAATTCTATGTATCTGTCACTGCTATAAGTTTTAGGTGATTTTATAACCCACGATCCGTCAGGAGCTTTTACCATAGCATTTTTAACATGCACTATATTACCGTTTACATCCTCTGCTTTTAATGCACAGATCTCACCTCTACGCATAGGACCGAAAGCGGCAAGCAGTATAGGTACTTCCAATTCTGAACCCTTTGCATAAGATATAAGCTGTCTAACTTCACTATCTGAAGGTATATGTATATCCGGTTGAACTTTCTTAGGTAAATCCGTTTTAAGTGAAAAATTAGGTCTGTAGGTCGTAATAACAGCATTAAGCAATCCATGAACATTACGGATCGTTTTAGGAGATATAGTGCCGGCAATTAAGTTAATAAATACTTGTACTTGCTCTTGAGTAATACTGTCAATCTTTAACTTAGCTATCTTGCTGATCTGATTAGCGGCTATGCCTTTATATGTTCTTACCGTAGTAGGTGAAAGGATAGCTAATCGGTTGTTAATGTATTGCTCTGTGGCTTTGCCTATGGTTAGGTTATCGTTTGAGGTGGATTCTTCAAGCTTATATGCAGTCGCAAGATATTCCGCTTCTTTCTTAGTTGATGCCGTAAAAGACTTGTAGTGTCTTTTACCTTTTTCATCCGTATAGTCATAGATCTGACATCTGTAGTTGCCGGATGGTAGCTTTCTTGCTGTAGCCATATCATATCCTCCTTAAAAACATTGAATTTGAGTATAAAAAGAACACCTATTCAGGATTGAATGAGGTGTCCTAGTGTGATACAATGACCGTTGAATGTTCTTGTGCTGACCACACAGGACTTGTATTTGGTCGTACCCTTGCATTGCTCTAACAGTGCAGGGGTGTTTTTTATTTATTTAATATCCAATATATTTTCATTTGCTGTATAAAGGTTTATTTTATCTAAAGTAGAAAAATCACTATCATCTGAGATAATGTTTATTTTCCCTTTTTCTATACAGTTTTTAATAATGATAAAGTCGTAGTTATCACATCTATGTTTATCAGAAGTATCTATAAATTCTTCTAATTCAGATAACGAAAAAGAATAATTTAATATGGTACATAAATTCTTGGTATTAGCTAGTGCCGTAAGAAGTTCATTTTTTACATATTTCCTTGAAGTTAGTCTTCTGAAATCTTTTATACTTAGTTTTAATTCTTTGTTAGTTTCCTGATAAATAGAAAACTCATGTTTTTCAATTATATGCAACAATTCTGATAAGTTGTATATAGATGTAAAAATGGGGTGCTTATTGTATATTAACATTTCAAGGAAGTCTAAATATGGTTGAGCCTGCTTCTTAGTTGATGTATTAAATAAATCATACTTAGAATATGAGTACCAGTATAGTACATTAGTATCAATAAAAAACTCCTTACTGTTGTCAATAGGTTTAAATGTTCGGATATCTTTTATCATAGTGCCTATACATCCTTGGGAGTTTGTCCGGTTATAAGATCGATTTTTTCTTTGTAATCGGGATTATTCAGTAAAAATTTAGCATTATTTATGGATGTATCAAAGATCAATTTACCCACATCACTGATATTCATTACTTTGATTTTTTTGCTCTGTGCCGGTTCAAGTGCTATATATAATGCAGCGAAACTGTTATTAAAGAAAGGCGAGGCATACCTTTCTATACCATTGAAATCTACAATAATTTCATTTTCCTTATCTACTTTATCAAGCAATACTTCTTTTAGTTTAATACCTGAAGTTCTTGAAGCAGCTTCGTTAGTAATATCTGATAATAGTATATTAGCCATGGCTTTTCTCCTTTCATTTTATATAAATGCCCATAATCTGCATTTATTTTTATTGCCACAAGCGTCCCTACTGTGCTAAACGGTAGGACACCTACATACCCTATATTAGGATATGTATAGTATATATCATTACTGTATATATGCAAAGCACCTTTGTTAAGGAATATAAATTGCTTAAGAGTGTGCAATCCTAACCCTCTAGGAACACCTAAATCCAATTGCTTAGTAGAGTTACCTGATTGCATTGCCCAATTAAATGCTTCAAAAGAAGACATCATAGGGTATGAGTTCCTTATTTTTTGTGATATACCGATACCTGTATCATATATTGAAAAGATTAATTCTTTTTTATTAGGCAACCAGTACCCGGAAGAGAAAACCCCTTCTGTATGTTCAGAGTGTTCTATTGCATTATTAAAAATCTCATATATATTCTGAAAAATTTGTTGTTTAGCTCTTTCGCTGATGTTTATAGGTGCAAGATTAGTTATGTTACCGATATAATCCAATATTGCACTTTCATCTAACATATCTATTCTTTTGAATGGAATAGCATTAGATGAGGCATAACCTTTACTGAAATTATTATCAAAATATCCTCTTATCCCTGAAGATATCAGAAAGCCATTTATTGCCTTATTTTCATTAGGAGTAGAAAAAATAATTGTCTTACCTTTGGAACTAAAATACACTTTTAATCCACCAAGATAGCTTATAAATGCAGGGTTGATAAATTTACATTCCTTAAAGTCGAATATTATAGTGTCATGTGGAGAATTACAAATACCATTATACAATGTACTCATGGCATAAAAGAAATCTTGTTTGAGATTTAAAGTAGGTATTTTAAATGCAAATACCGGTATGTTTTTATCCATAAAATCCATTTGTATTTTCTCCTATTAAAATTGATTATATCACATCACTTTGGAAGGCTATTGCCTTGCTTGAACCTGAAAGCTTTTTATTATACAGATCATACAGAATCAAGTATCAGGTGGCTTTTTTAATTTTAAGCGTATTTAGTTACTCGTTCTTTATCCTGTGATATTCCTTTTTCCCATATTTCATCACAAGATAGATCTAAATAATCGTTCCATGAGACGCCATAGCCTCCGATGTCTACTTTTACCTGCTTAAATAATCCGGGTATATGCTGCAATGAATCAAAAGCGGCTATGGTGGAAAAAAGCGGCTTTACATCATAGACCTTTACAGTTCCGTCAGTAAAAGTGGCAAGTAAATTATAATCTTTTAATGGCTCTATATTTTTAATAGTATGAAACATATGTACCGCCTTTCTATTTATTCTAATGGTGGAAGCTCTGTAAACTCTTGGGTTTCCCACATATTCATTAATTCCCGTTCATGTTGACTGACCCACTCCTGAACCATTTTTAAGGCTCTTTTAGGCAAGTCACCTTCAAGCATATCAGATGTTCTTATATCAATAGCACCTATATATTCACCATATATAGCGTGAATATGCGGCGGGTTATGCTCGCTTTGGCGAAAATACATTTTTATTACTACACCGTAAAACCTTGCTATTACAGGCATACTCATTCTCCTTTCCAGCATTTTATATCTCTTGTTCAGTGCTATAATATATTTTATTAAATTATTTACCATACCCCCTTGACTATACAGAACACACGTTCTATAATGAGCGTATCGCTACCTCAGATCGTGTGTGCTTGGAGGCATGGTATGGATGAGTATAAGGAACTGATTATTAAGTTATTGGATAAAGCCGGTACATCACAGTTAAAACGGTTGTACTTCTTTATCAGAAAATTTTTAAGCTGACTTCGGTCAGCTTATTTATTTGCCAATTCTTTAGCTTTTTCTTCAATAAACATCCATTGTTCATCGCTTAGCCCCATAAGCATAGTAATAAATCTTTTCTTAAAATCCCCTTCTCTGGATCCTAACACCTTACCTGCCCAATCCATTAGCTGATCTTCAACATCCATAGATATGAACATATCACCGGTGCCATGTCGCAGCCATTCTTCATTTACATTAAATTCTCGACAGATAGATAATATTGTTTGTTCTGTTATACTATTTTTCCCTGTTTCAATTTGACTTAGGCTATTTCTTTTTAGTCCAATCTTTTCGCCAAATTTTTCACCGGACAGACCTAGTTCTTTTCTAAGTTGTTTTACTCTTTCGTTCACTGATTACCTCCTTCCTTTAGAAGTTTTTACAGAATAGTAAGCATAAGCATACTACTACAATTATTAATCTTATTATTTGAAATGAAAGAAGCATTATCTTTTTAATCATATAACTACCTCCATTGACTTGATTATAAATAGGATATTTTAAAAAGTCAAGAAAAAAGTTCCTTAAAAGAACAGAAAACTATTGACAATGTTCTTTAGAAGATATATCATAGTCCTATAAAGAACAAAGAAAGGAGATAAAATGATACCTAAATTAGTGATTGCAACAGTAGGTAAATGCACAAGAGTGTTTCTTGATGGTAAAGACATAAGCCGGGGAGTTACAGACATTGTGTACTCAGCAAGAAGCAAAGAGGGCGAGTTGAAACCTACACTAAAACTATTAGAAGTAGATGCGAATAATTTTTCAATTGGTGGAGAAAAAGATTTTGATGAGTGGTACGAGTTTGTTAAGGGTGTATCTGTAGGCAAACCTAAAGAAGAAGATTCACCTACAGAAGGTACAAATGTTAAGGCTTAAATCTTATCTGTATAGAGAAAGACAGAACCTAAGACATTGTTTTTCTCTTCAGATATACAACCTTCAGAATAAAGCTCTATAAGAGATGCTTCATGATCGGGAATGTTCATGTAGTCGTCTACGATGAATTCTGTTCTTCCTGTTTTATCGTAGATGTCCTTGAAATGGTCAAGAAGCTGTTTAGCAGAATTACTGAGCATGATAGTATTTTCTCCTTTCTTTTACTCGGCTTGGCGGAGCCTGTAAGTAGATTGTAGGAGAGATTAAGAACAATGTAAATACAAAAAAATATATGAAAGGAGATGACGGACAATGACAGACACACAAAAAGAAGTATTAGCCGTACTTACAGAGATACTGCCGATAATGTCTGTAGAGGCTCAAAATTATTTGCTGGGCTACGGAGAAGGCATGGCAATGGCTTACAAAGAGAAGCGAGCAGAGCCGGCGGAGGAAAAGGATATAGCATAGCATAGTAATATGGTGAAGATTTTTACAATGAGGACTTGGGAAAGTAAGGAAGGAGAAACATATGAAGTATATGAGCAATGATTACAAATTTGATTCTAAGGAATGTGTTGATGAAATTATAGAAGCAATAAAAAGCCATGAAGTGCCTTTTATTATTCTTGATAAGATACTTGAAGAGGTCAAGGAACAAGTTACTTCAAGTATCATTATCAAGAAATAGTGATTGTTACCTAAAGTTTTCAGGGTTTTCTAAGAAAGATAAACCGGCATAAGAAATCCTCAAATAAGACCAATCAAAAACAGGACGACCGTCTTTGTATACATATGTAATACCTTTTAAATACTTACGGTCAACGATTTCTTCTAAGGCATCATAGTAATCATCTTTCAATAGATTAGATGACTCAGCATCGGGTTCACAATCATTTAAGATAGATTCTAAAATGCTTTTCATTGCAAGATTGAAATCTTTAGTTGAATTAAACATATTTGTATCATTTCCTTTCAATGTATTTAGGTGCGGTAACACCTATAAGAGTATTGTAAGGAAATGAATGTAAGAAGTAAACAGGAGGTTTAAGAAGAATTAGAAATGGAAAAAACTAAGAACTATGAAAGCGGCAGGCTGTACAATGGCTTAAAGGTGACTTTGGACAACGATAAAAACTGTATCATCTTGAGAACAAGAAAAAAGCTAAAGGATATAGAACCGGCTTTATTATATCAATTAGCGAACTGTTTTATTGAACTGATTGAATGTAAACAGATTTAGCTATTTACAGTAAAGGAGGTGTAATGGCAGCGATCGGAAGCATATTGGCAGTAATTGTAATGATGAGCATAGCATTTTATATAAATGATCCAGATAAGTAAGGAGGTGATCAAATGCCGAAACTGGCACAAAGCAGAGAACAAAAGCAGGATGCTGAACTCAAAGGCATTCTTGGAAGAATACAGGCTACTTATAGCAAAACTGACAAGGAAATGGCAACTTTACTGGGATGTTCTGAAAAGACATACAGGAAAAGAAGTAGGCAGCCGCATACCTTTACTTTAATAGAACTTAGAAGGCTCAATAGTAAAGGCTGGCTAACAGATGAGGAAAAAATAAAAATATTTTAAGAGGAAGATATGAAAGCAGAAATATCAAGAGTTGTCAAAAAAATACATACATATAAAGACTTGTGCAATCTCCTGCATGTCGTTTCTGAATACAGAGGTTTTAACATAGTAGATATAGCAGGAATAATAGCTGAAACAAACAAAGTTTTTTTTATAGAAAATACAAGTGAATTAAGTCATAGAAAATATCAGGATTATGCACGTATATTCCTTTATAAATTACATGGAGCGTACTTTGACAAATTTAAAGAATTTTTAAGTAGGAGGTAGTTATGTGTGAGAGTAATGAAAGTGTGGTAAGCATATTCGCAGATGGTAGGAAACATATAAGTACGGAAGTAGTTAGAGAGGGTGTAAGAACAGTTGTTACTATAACTTTTGAGGAAGTAGCACCAAGAGAGCTACAGATACCTGAGTTTATGCGAAACAGAGGGGTATAACTATGGCAGTGGCAAAGTGGGCAGGAAACATGAGACAGAGCGGTATAGGTATTAGAGAGCTTAAGCAGCTTATTAAACTTGGTGACAGGTTTGACTACACTGTAACACATACAGCAGAAAGGGTAGAAGTCATTAAACTGTATCCTGATCTGGTCAAGTCAAGGGTACTTAAGACAGGCAAGGAAATGATAGTAAGTTATCCGGATATATTACTTTACAGCAATAAAAAGAGCTTACAGCCCTTTAAGGAAGAGAAGCTGTAAGCCAAAACAAAGATTAATCAACTGTGATTGTATCACAGATAAGAGGTAAATAAAAGATAAATATGGAAAAATTAATTATAAGAAAACAAAGATACAGAAGTACAGATAACCACTACAGAGTTAGAGTGGACAGTGTTGCTAAGGAGATAATAGAAGAAATATCAGAAAAAACTAATCTATGTGAAAGAGAAGTTGTATCAATGATGATTAAATTTGCTAAAGATTATATAGAAATAATATAAGGAGGTTTTATGTCAATAAAAATAAACAAGCTGGAAATTGAAAATGTAAAACGAGTAAAGGCTGTAAAGCTGGAGCCGTCAGCAAACGGTCTTACTATAGTAGGGGGAAATAATAATCAGGGTAAGACTTCTGTACTTGATGCTATAGCCTGGGCACTGGGCGGAGATACTTACAGACCTTCTCAAGCTTCAAGAGAGGGTTCGGTTACACCACCATACCTACACTTAGTATTAAGCAATGGTTTGATAGTGGAGCGCAAGGGTAAAAATAGTGACTTGAAAGTAATAGATCCTAAAGGCGAAAAGGCAGGACAACAACTACTTAACAGCTTTATAGAAAAGTTAGCACTTGATTTGCCTAAATTTATAGAAGCAAGCGATACGGAAAAAGCAACAACTCTACTAAATATTATTGGAGTAGGTAAAGAACTTGCGGAGATAGAAGAGCAAGAGAAAAGCGTATACAACGAAAGACTTGCTATAGGAAGAATAGCGGACCAGAAAAAGAAGTTTGCAGATGAGCAAGAGTATTTTCTGGATGCTCCAAAAGATCTGATATCCGCTTCTGAACTTATCCAGCAACAGCAAGAGATACTTGCTAGGAATGGCGAAAATCAGAGGAAAAGAAATAACCTTGCTGTTATAAGTAATCAAAAACATAGGTTGACAGACGAGATCAAGCTACTTGAAGGTCAAATAGCTGAATTGTATACAAGGCTTGATGAAAAAAAGCAGAGTTATGAAAAGGTAGTTAAAGATGAAGAAACTGCACAAAAAACAGTAGAAGAGCTTATAGATGAGTCTACAGAAGAACTTGAAAAAAACCTTGCTCATATAGAAGAAATAAACAGAAAGGTAAGGATAAATCTTGATAAAGACAAGGCGGAAGATGATGCAAGAGAATATCAGGTTCAATATGATAACCTTACAATCAAGTTAAGCAATATAAGGGAGCAAAAGACAGAGTTGTTGAATGATGCAAATCTTCCATTACCGGAGCTTACCGTAATAGAGGGTAAGCTAAAGTATAAGGGGCAGGAATGGGACAATATGTCCGGATCGGATAGGCTTAAAGTGTCTACAGCTATAGTCAGGAAGCTTAATCCTGAATGTGGCTTTGTGCTTATAGACAAGCTTGAACAAATGGACTTAGATACACTAAAAGAGTTTGGTGAGTGGTTGGAACAGGAAGGCTTACAAGTCATAGCAACAAGAGTAAGTAAAGGTGATGAATGTTCTATCATAATAGAAGACGGATACAGTAGTGGAATGGAAAATCACGAGACAGTTACACCGAAGTGGAAGAAAGGAGAATTTTAATGCAAATAACTAAGGGAAAAATAGACAAGGCTAAGAAAGTAGTAATATACGGTGCAGAAGGTATAGGCAAGTCAACACTTGCAAGCAAGTTTCCAGAAGCTGTATTTATAGATACAGAAGGAAGTACTAACACTATGGATGTAGCCAGACTTCCTAAACCTGAAAGCTGGTCATATTTATTAGAGGAACTGGAATACATAAAGTCTAATCCGGAAGTGTGCAAGACTTTGGTAATAGATACTATAGACTGGTCAGAAGCTATGTGTGTAGAAGCTATATGTGCGAAACATCAAAAAAAGGGTATAGAGGATTTTGGTTATGGCAATGGTTATGTATATGTTAGGGAGGAAATAGGGAGATTCCTTAATAAGCTATCAGAAATAGTGGATGTAGGTATAAATGTAGTGCTGACTGCTCATGCTCAGATGCGTAAGTTTGAACAGCCGGATGAAATGGGTGCTTATGATCGTTGGGAGCTTAAGCTTGGTAAAAAGACAAGTTCTCAAACATCACCACTGGTAAAAGAATGGGCTGATATGGTCCTGTTCTGTAATTATAAGACAAGTGTGGTTAATGTAGACGGACAAGGTACACAAAAGGGTAAGAATAAAGCACAAGGTGGAAAGAGAGTAATGTACACATCTCATCATGTATGTTGGGATGCTAAGAACAGGTTTGATTTGCCGGAAGAGATCGATATGGATTTTGAAGCTATAAGGCACATATTTACTACAAGTGTAAAAGAACCGATACATCCGAAAGCAGAAGAAGTTCCAAAAGAAGAAACGACAGTCAGAAAACAGCAAAATGCAGAAACAACGATTATAAGAGATGAATCTATAGAAGAACCTCCACAGACGATTAAAGAGGCAGCCAAGGAAGAGGTACCGGAATCTACTGTTAATGAAGAAGTGAAAGATAATAAAATAATTAACAGGTTTTTATCAAAGAAGGAGAATATACCTAAAGCACTTATAGATCTGATGGAAAAAGATGATTTTAATGAGTGGAACATACAAGACGCTTGCTTTGAAAAAGGGTATTTCCCTAAAGATACACTTATACAAGATATGCCTGAGGACTTTGTCCAAGGTGTCTTAATAGGGGCTTGGGAGCAGGTTAAAAAAGTAATGCAAAAACAGATAGAAGAAGCGGAAGTTATATTCAAGTAAAAGAAAGGATAATATAAAAAATGTCAGACAATTCAAATTTAGGATATGAACTGAACTGGGATGATGAGATCTCACAAGAATCGGAGTTTGAAATTCTTCCGGAAGGAGAATACTCATTTAGTATTACTAAGATGGAAAAAGCCAGATATGACGGCAGTGAAAAGATGGCAGCCTGCAATGTTGCAGTCATCTATCTGAAAGTAACTAACGAGGAAGGGTTATCCGGTAATGTTATAGAAAAACTTTACTTAAACAGCAAAGCGGAGTGGAAACTGTCTCAGTTCTTTACTTCAATAAGACAAAAGAAAAAGGGTGAGCCTCTAAAACCCAGATGGAATGAGGTTACAGGTGCTACCGGTAAACTTAAACTTACCATCAATAAATATACGGATAAAGACGGCAATACCAGGGAAAATAACAGAGTAGACTCATTCTTGCCACATGAGATGAAAACATATCAAGCAGGAGCGTTTTAAATGAATATAACACTTAGACCATATCAGGAAGAGGCACGTACTAAGATAAAGGATGAATGGGATAAGGGGAATAAAAAGACATTACTTGTTCTACCTACCGGATGTGGCAAGACTATAGTATTTGCTATGATTGCGTCAGATATGGTTAAAAAAGGCAAGAGGGTTTTAATACTTGCTCACAGAGCAGAGTTATTAGAACAGGCAGCCGATAAGATAAGAAAATCTACAGGGCTTATATGCTCTGTAGAAAAGGCTGAAGAAAGTTGTATAGGTTCATGGTTTATGATAACTGTAGGTAGCGTACAGACCTTACAGAAAGACAAGAGGTTAGCAAGATTCAGCAATGAACATTTTGATGTAATTATAGTAGATGAAGCCCATCATTGTATATCAGACAGTTATCAAAGAGTACTGAATTACTTTAATACTGCCAATGTATTAGGGGTAACAGCAACTCCTGATAGGGGTGATATGAGAAATTTAGGGCAGTATTTTGAAAGCCTGGCATTTGAATATACTTTACCCAAAGCTATAAAAGAGGGGTATCTGAGTCCGATCAAAGCACTTACTATACCGCTTAAATTAGACCTGTCAGGTGTGGCAATGCAATCAGGAGATTTTAAAGTCGGTGATCTAGGTACGGCTTTAGATCCTTATTTGGAACAGATAGCTAAAGAGATGAGTAATTACTGTAAAGGTCGAAAGACAGTAGTGTTTTTACCGTTAGTTAAAACAAGTCAGAAGTTTACGGAGTTACTTAATCAAGCAGGTTTTAGAGCAGCGGAAGTTAACGGCAACAGTGATGACAGAGCCGAAATACTGAAAGACTTTGATGAAAACAAATACAATGTTATATGTAATTCCATGCTGCTGACAGAAGGTTGGGACTGTCCGTCCGTAGACTGTGTAATAATACTTAGACCTACTAAGGTAAGGAGCTTGTATAGTCAAATGGTCGGTCGTGGAACAAGACTTTATCCGGGAAAAGAAAACTTATTGTTGCTTGATTTTCTTTGGCATACTGAAAGACATGAGCTTTGTCATCCGGCACACCTTATCTGTGAAAATGAAGAAGTAGCAGAGGTCGTCACACAAAAGCTGGAAGAAAATCAGGGAGTTGCTATGGATTTGGAAACTATAGAAAAAGAAGCAGCTCAGGATGTAGTAGCTCAAAGAGAGGAAGCACTGGCAAAAGCTCTTGAAGAAATGAAGAGAAAAAAGAAAAAGCTGGTAGATCCTTTACAATTTGAAATGAGTATACAAGCAGAAGATCTATCCGGTTATGTACCTGCATTTGGTTGGGAAATGGAACCGGCTTCAAAAGAGCAGGTAAAGGCTTTAGAAAAGTTCGGTATATTCCCTGATGAAATAGAGTGTGCAGGAAAAGCAAGCTTGATACTTGATAAATTAAATAAAAGAAGAGAAGCAGGGCTTACTACACCAAAGCAGATCAGATTTTTAGAGCAAAAAGGATTCAGGCATGTAGGAACATGGGAATTTGAGCAAGCTAAAAACCTTATAGATAGGATAGCGGCTAACGGTTGGCATGTTCCGGCAGGTATAGCACCCTCAAAATATATACCAAAAGAGGTCATATAGTGTATGGATATAAAAGGATTACTTAACTATATAAATCCGGCAGAGCTTACATATCAGGAATGGGTAAATGTTGGAATGGCATTAAAAGAAGAGGGTCTTACAGCCTATGATTGGGATAATTGGAGTAAGAATGATCATAGGTATAAAGTAGGTGAGTGCTACAGGAAATGGGATACATTCAACGGTTCTTCAAATATGGTAACAGGAGGAACCATATACGAATATGCTGTCAAAGGTGGTTTTATTCCTGAATCTTCAAGTATCGGATACGCACTTGATTGGGATGACATTATCACTCGTGATGATGAAAAAATTATAGTAGATCAAGGGTATGTAGAAGAACAAGATATCCCTGAACCTAAAAATTGGGAACCTAAAGCTGAACTTATAAAGTACCTTGAAACCTTATTTCATCCTGATGAAAATGTAGGATATGTCACATCAGTATATGAGATAGACGGAAGACTTAGCCCTACAAAAGGGCATTGGGATAGAACGGCTAAAGAGCTTATTGAAAAACTTAAAAGCTGTGAGGATATAAGCTATGTTATAGGGGATTGTAATCCTCAAGCCGGGGCTTGGATCAGGTTTAATCCCTTAGATGGTCTGGGTATTAAAAATGACAATGTAAGTGATTTCAGATATTCATTAGTGGAATCAGACAGCTTAAGCATCGGAAAGCAATACGCAATTATGAAAGAGCTTGAGTTGCCTATAGCTACATTAACACATTCAGGCAAAAAATCACTTCATGCCATTGTGAAGATACAGGCTAAGGATCTACAAGAGTATAAGGCAAGAGTTGATTTCTTATATAAGATATGTGATAAAAACGGACTTAAAATAGATACACAAAATAAAAATCCGTCAAGATTATCTCGTATGCCCGGAGTCTTAAGGAATGGAGCAAAGCAGTTTTTAATAGCTACCAATATAGGTAAATCAAGTTTCAATGAATGGGAGGAATGGGTAGAAGCCATTAATGATAATCTGCCTAATCCTGAAGATTTAAGCGAAGTATGGGATAATATGCCACAGCTTGCTGATTGCCTTATAGAAAATGTACTTAGAAAAGGGCATAAAATGCTTATAGCCGGACCGTCAAAGGCGGGAAAGTCATTTGCACTTATACAGCTTACCATAGCGATAGCAGAAGGCTATAAATGGCTTGGATTTAACTGTACTAAGGGGAAAGTATTATATGTCAATTTGGAGCTTGATAGGGCTTCCTGTCTGCACAGATTTAAGGATGTATATACAGCCATGGGTGTTACTCCAACTAACTTAAACAATATAGACATATGGAATTTAAGAGGTAAATCAGTCCCACTTGATAAGCTTGCCCCTAAGTTAATAAGGCGTGCTGAAAAGAAAAACTATACCGCTATAATCATTGATCCGATTTACAAGATCATAACAGGTGATGAAAATTCGGCTAATCAAATGGCAGAATTCTGCAATCAATTTGACCTTATATGTACTTCACTTAAAGCGGCTACAATATACTGTCATCATCATTCAAAAGGCTCACAATCAGGAAAAAAGTCTATGGATAGGGCGAGTGGTTCGGGAGTATTTGCAAGAGACCCGGATGCACTTATAGACCTTGTTGAACTTGAACTTAATGACAATATAAGAAAAGCAGAGGCGGCAAAAGCTAAAATAAAGGGGATAGAAAAAGCCTTGGATAAATATATAAACAACTGGCAGGATGATGTGGGTCAGGATGACAGGTTAAGCCCTACACAGATGTATGATTATGCTTCAGGCAAGCTTAACTTTGACCAGATGGAAGTGTTAGGGGAGTATGTAGCCAATGAACAGGTGAAGATAAGATCTAAATCAGCTTGGAGAATAGAAGGCACATTAAGGGAATTTGCAAGGTTTGAGCCGGTAAATCTATGGTTCGATTATCCAATACATAAGGTAGATGAAACAGGTATATTAGCTGATATCAAGGACGAAAGCTTACCCGGTAAGGGCTATAAACAAAAGATGTCAGAAGGTCAAAAAGGAAGAAAAGGCAATAATTTAGAAGCTGTACTGGGAGCATTTAAGGAGCTTCAAGCTGAAAGTAAAGCCAAAATAGAAGATGTTGCCGGACTTATAGGGATAAGTGAAAAAAGTATCAGAAGATATATTACTAAGGATTTGAAAGATGATTTCACCATAGAAAATGGATTTATCATCAAGAAAGAATAGCAAAAATCCTTAGGGACAATTCGAGGGACAATTGTCCCTAAGTTGTCCCTTAAGAAAATAAAAGCACATTGACAAATTTAATACTAATAAAAAACACAGTTCTTTTTGTGCAAATGTAACAGGGACAAAAGGGACAAAACACATTTGTCCCTACAATTTGACTATGAAAAATAGGGACAAAACAGAGGGACAACTGTCTGTCCCTCTGTCCCTAAGAGATTTTTATTGTGCATTTTGTATAGAGGGACAGGGACAAGTTATATATCTGTCCTTGTCCCGATTGGTAAAAATGACGAGGGACAGGGACAGGGACAGATATATATATAATATATATATTTGTCCCTTACAGGAACAGGAACAGATGAGGGGGTCGTTAAGACTCCCCCTCATATCTGTAACCCTGTCCCTGTAAAAGAATGACAAATTAAAAAGTTTGTCCCTTTAGCACTTTAGAGTAGTAAAGTGAGGTGAAAAATGAAGATTGAATTTTTTATACCAATGATACCGCCTACAAAAACTTATCAGCAAAAAAAGATACATGTAGTAAATGGCAAGCCGGTAACATACGAACCGCAAGAATTAAAAAACATAAGATTAAAACTCCTGACTTTGGTAGCTCCTTATAAGCCGGCTACTCCTATGGCTGAACCTGTGCAGCTTATCACTAAATGGCTTTATCCTGTAAAGGGTAAACACAAGAATGGTGATTACAAAACCACAAAGCCGGATACAGACAACATGATCAAGTTATTAAAAGACTGTATGACTCTGGTAGGTTACTGGAAGGATGATGCGTATGTGGTTTCAGAGATCACAGAAAAGTTCTATGCTGATAAGCCGGGGATATATATATGCGTTAGGAGTTTAAACAATGATAATTCCTGATGATAAATTAAACAGGTTTATACATACGGCTTATAATGTGTGGTTTAACAAATGGAAACACAAGATAAGAAATATGTCTGATAAGGATTGGGAATGCTGTATAAGTGAATGTGTATCTATGATAAAGCAAGGTGAGCAGTATCCTGTGGTATTAGATATTTGCAAGGCCTTACTAAATGAACTGGAAGAACGATTTAAGGAAAATGATCAAGCTTGATAGGAGGGAACATGGCTAAAAAGAGATTTGAACTGAACAGAAAAGATTATCTAAACATAAAAAAGATGGATCATCACCAGATGAGTTTATGGGCGGAGTCAATGTATAAGAGTGGATTTGAAGATGGCGAAAAAGTAGCTGACAAAGGGTCATTAACATTTGAAGATGTTCATGAGGCACTTGCCGGCATAAAGGGGCTTGGAGAAAAGAGAATAAGTGCAATATGCGAAGCACTGGAGAAGAAAGGCAGGTAATATAATGGCTAAATACAGAGTGACCGCTCATATAGACCTTGAAGATGTGCTTGAATTGGACGAAAAGGATTTTGAAAACGAAGAAGAAATGAATGAAGAAATTTATAGTTATGTTGTCGGCTTTCTTGATTACGGTTGGGTTAAAGTGGAGGAGTAGGTGACAATGTTAAAGACTAAAGTAGATATAAAGGAATTTGAGAAATTCGGATTTAGAAAGTGTAAAGGATGTAGTGGCTTGCCTATTTACTACTTATGCATAGCACGAGACAGTAAGGTTATTTTTGTAAGTCCAACCATGATTAATATACAAAAATGGGAGCGTGATGATCCAAGGATACATGATAGACCAAATTGTAAGTATAGAGATACAAGAACAACTTTAGATATCTTATATCAGTTAATAAAAGCTGATATGCTGAAAGGGGACTGGAGGAATAGTATATGATTGATATAAAAGACTTGAGGGTAGGACAATCAATGTACGAGGTTCAAAGTGGGTATGAAAGGGGGCTACACAAAGAAGAAATTGACACCGTGCAGGAAGTAACAGTCACAAAAGTAGGGAAAAGGTATGTAACGGTAAAATCTGAAATAGGATTTAGAACATTCGACTCTAAAGAGGATTTTAAGATCTATGATGGATATAGCTATAAAAGGTTGGATCGTGCTCTTTATGCCAGCGTACAAGATTACCACGATGAATTGAAAAAAGAGAAGACGTTAAAAAAGATAAGAGATTATTTCAGTTATGATTATAAACGCTTTAATCTATTAAGCCTTGAAGAACTAGAAAGCATAAACAGCATCATAGATAAATATTAAACCGATAACAGAAAGGAGACGAGCTTGCCGGCATAAAGATTAATCGGCTCCTTGATAAAAATGAAATACGATCAACAAATAATATCTTTAATAAATGATATGTCAAAATACTATTCACCACATCAGGTTTTTTCGGATTGGGTGGAAATGTACGCAATATCAATATCCAATGTGTGTACGCTATTAAACAGCAAATTGAAGCAAAACAGAGAACAGAAATATATTGAGATTGTAAAGAAGTATAAGGAAGTCGAGCAAAACAGGTTTCCGGAGCTTTGCGGATTGCTTATTATGGCTTTAGATGATGATATGGTGGACATTTTAGGAAATGTATACATGGGGCTTGAGTCGGGCAGTAAGCATACGGGGCAGTTTTTCACACCAAACCACATAAGTAGGCTTACTGCAAGACTTATGCCACCGGTTACAGATGCGGACGGAGTAATAAGATTTACTGAGCCAACATGTGGAAGTGGTGGAATGGCAATTGCGTACGCAAAAGTATTAGCAGAACAGGGTATAGACTATCAAAAAAATCTGGAAGTTGTAGCACAGGACATAGACTATAGATGTGTCCATATGTGCTATGTACAGCTATCTTTACTTGGTATTAAAGCTACTGTGATAAGGCAAAATACGCTTACACTTGAAGAAACAAGTGAAGACAGTATATTCATAACACCAGCAAGTATGGGGGTGCTAATGTGAAATCAGAATTAATTGAAAAAATGGTACTTGCTCTTACAGATATTGTTGAGGATGTAGATATGGGTGAGTTGAAGGCAAGGCTTTACATAGCAATGAAAGGCTATGATATATCACTTGAGAGTACAGAGATTGTGGTAAGGGAAGAGAACAAGAATGAATGGCTTTTCAAAAGATTTATTGTGACAAAAACAGTAAAAGGGCTGTCTCCTAAGAGTTTGCAGCTGTACTCAAAAACTATACCCAAAATACTTGAATACATAGGTAAACCAATTCAAGAAATCACATCTGACGACATTATACAGTATCTTGCTATAAGAGAATACAAAGATAGAGTATCTAAAACCACATGTGCAAATGAGTCGAGATATTTGAGTAGTTTTTTTGATTTCATGGCAGCCGAAGGATATATAACAAGCAATCCGGTAAGACGACTTGGAACAATTAAAGTCGAAAAAAAGAAAAAGAATGCATTTACAGATATAGAGGTAGCGAAAATAAGAAATAGTTGCGAGGGGTTGAAGGAAAAAACAATAGTTGAGATGTTGTTAAGTACCGGTTGTAGAGTTTCAGAACTTGTTAGTATAAAAATAAAAGATATACAAGACAGAAAGATAATTGTAAACGGGAAAGGTAATAAAGAAAGGACTGTTTATTTAAACGCATCTGCATTACTCATTTTAGATGAATATATGAAAACTATGGCAAAAACAAGCAATCCTTATTTATTTCCAAAAATTAAGTCTTGTGAAAAATTGGCTAGAAAAGGAATGTCTTTACAAGAGTTTCATAAAACATCATATATGAATGTAGAAAATGTAGAAAGTGACGGATATATGCCTAAGTCTTCAGTTGAAAGTATGTGTAGAAGAATCGGTGAAAGGGCAGGTGTTGACTGCGTGTATCCGCACAAATTTAGAAGAACATGTGCAACTATGGCGCTTAAAAGAGGAATGCCAATTGAGCAAGTAAGCAAATTGTTAGGACATGAGCAACTGGGAACTACTCAGATATATTTAGATCTCAATGAAAGAGATTTGGAGTTGGCACATGAGAAGTATGTATTGTAGAAGGAAGCAATAATGAAAGTAAGCTACAAAAAAGCAAAGAAAGGGGTGAATGAATGACAGCAAAAGAGTATTTAAGGCAGCTAAAATACTTAGACAATCGGATAAATGCCAAGCTGCTTGAGCGGGAACAGATAAGAACAATAGCTGAAAAAACCACAGTAAGTTTATCTGAGAAAGTACAGACAAGTTCCGGAACCAAAATGGATGATGTGGTTGTTAGGCTGGTGGAACTTGAAGAGCTTATAAACAAAGATATAGATAAGCTTGTTGAATTAAGAGAAGAGGCAGGGAATAAGATAAACAGGATTTCTAATGATAAATATAAAATTATATTATCAATGTATTATTTATCGAACAAAACTTTTGAAGATGTAGCAGAGTTGACCAATATGTCACTGAGGTGGATTTATATATTACATGGTAAAG